>ULNV01013883.1_pt1 | contig 42660 bp, 39 predicted proteins | sample 1952011 | NCBI WGS metagenome assembly ULNV01 (sample SAMEA4835586, study PRJEB28245) | human gut metagenome | biome: gut microbiome; material: fecal sample | place: Denmark | collected 2008
TGGATTTTGTATACGAGCAATTGGGCTTCAACCCAAAGTAAGTTTAGACCCGTAAATAAAAACAGGAGACAGAAGTGATATGCTCCTCCCAGAGCAGGAATGAATTTTTAGCCGATACCCATATGGGTATTCTTACCTTTAATTTAATTCATGGCACGACTTAAGATACTCTTCAATCACTGCTATCTTATATTCGGTAGTATAATATGCTCCACATTCATTTATCATGTGTCATCCTTGGACAAATAATAAATGTTACGGGAAAGATTTCAAAGAACGGAAATCAATTCATGACACAGTTTGCAATTTAAAAGCCTACCAACCATTGTGGCTAGTAGGCGTGGATTATTGATCATCAATTACCAAGCGGTTGGAACGCCATCGACATAGTGCCAATATTTGTAGGTGGTGTCGGTGGGTTGGGTTTCGCTGTAGTAATAACGGGTTGCGGAAGTTAAATCGGAATTACCATTAAAAATTGATATAGTGTTCCACTGTTCAGCAGTTCCTTTATAAAAGACTGAAGTTAATGATGAACAATCATCGAAGGCAAAATTACCAATAGATGTGACATTGTTTCCAATTGTTATTGAAGTTAATGATGAACAATCATCGAAGGCACAATAACCAATAGATGTGACACTGCCTGGGATGGTTATTGAAGTTAATGATGAACAACCAACGAAGGCACAATCATCAATAGATGTGACACTGTCTGGGATTGTTATTGAAGCTAATGATGAACAACCAGAAAAAGCAGAACTACCAATAGATGTGACACTGCCTGGGATGGTTATTGAAGTTAATTTTGTACATTCAGAGAAGGCAGAACTACCAATAGATGTGACACTGCCTGGGATGGTTATTGAAGTTAATGATGAACAATATGAGAAGGCAAAATTACCAATAGATGTGACATTGTTTCCAATTGTTATTGAAGTTAAGGATGAACAATTAGAAAAAGCATATCCTGGTATATCACCACTATTAATAGTTACTTTCTTTAATGAAGAAGGCACACTACTATTAAAATAATATGATATTTTTTGATCAAACAAACTTGGAAGAGTTAACTCTTCCAAAGATGTGCAACTATAAAAAGCATCAGCCTCTATAGATGTGAAAGAATCCGGAATGGATATTTTAGTTATTGCCTGTGGAATGTCTATGATTTTTGTCTTATTTTTATCGACCAAAAGACCGTCTATAGATGTATAGTTAGTATTTTCTTCTTCAACATTAATGGCTGATAATGAACTACAGCCCGCAAATGAATCTTCATTAATGTAAACTACATTGCTCGGGACGGATATTTCATTTAACAACGAGCAGTCTTTAAAAGAATATTGTGACAAGGTTCTTGAACCGTCATTTATTTCACAGCTAGTAATATTAGTATTTTTAGCTTTAATAAGAACTAGATATGGGTTTTCTTCATTACCCAAATAATAAGCATTGTCATAGGCGTTATACGGCAAAGCAGAGCATCCATAAAAAGCATATGCATCAACATACTCGATTGTATTTGGTATCGAAACCGAAGTTAGCCTTACGCAAGAATTAAAAAGATATGATTCAAGTCTACTAACGCTATCAGGTATTTTAATTTCAGTTAAATATGAACAATCCGAGAAAGCTGAACTTCCAATTGAAGTAATTCCATCATGAATTTCAATTCCTGTTAGGCAGCAAGATTTAAAGCAACCTGATCCGATAGATGTTACCTGCCTTCCGTTATATATTTTTGGAACAACTACCTTTGATTTCGAATCTTTATTTGAATAGCTAGAAATTTCGTATGTCCCTGTATCACTTAAGTATTTGAAAATATAACTTCCATCATAATTAAACGAGCCATAAACATATGCGTTTGAATTTTTAACCTTCAATGACGTTGTACTTTTGACTTTTGTTGACAATGTCTGGTCGGAATACCATCCCAAATATTGGCTATCACTGTACAAATCAGTCAAAGGCTCAGCTGATGTAAAGTAGTCCTTATGAACAACCCTTTCTTCGACAACATAGTTTAATGTATAAACTTCAGGAATATCTTCCGAATATGTGGCATATAAATTCAAATCATGGAACACGGCATCTTTTGAAGAAAATTTGCTATCGTTCGATTTATAACCAGTAACCCAGCCATCAAAGACATATCCAGACTTGCTAGGCATAGGCAAATCCAAAGTATCTCCCCAAGTTACTTTTTCAGTTGCGGTATCCCCACTAACAATTTTATTTTCATTAACCCAATCATCAGCAAATGAACCACCATTAAGATAATAGGTTACAGTGAGAATCTCTCCATAATGAGGGGCGTTTTCGCCATCTTTCCCATCAGATCCAGCATCTCCCTTATCGCCTTTGTCTCCTTTTTCTCCCTGGGCACCGGTTGCTCCAGTATCTCCTTTGTCTCCCTTCTCACCTTTTTCTCCCTGGGCACCGGTTGCTCCAGTATCTCCTTTGTCTCCTTTATCACCTTTTTCTCCGATGACAGGAGTGCTCTCGTTGCTGCAAGAGGTAAGACCTGTGATCAATGCCAAAGACATCAACGTCAACACCATTCTTCTCTTTTTCATAAACAACAGTTCCTTTCTAGCAAAATAGATCTAATATGCTACAATTGCCCTCCCCCAAATGTATGTCGGAGAGGCAAGGTATTCTCAGTTTTGAAAGTCTTTTCGCTGATACCGATAGTATAGTGAGATTCAGGCGCCTAAACAAGAAATATCCGAAATTCTGTTTCCCTGAGCCACAAAAACAGGAGACAAAGGTCTATGCCTCCATCTCCTCATCGCTTTTCCATTTTGATTCCTCCTCCTTCTTATCGTCTCTGATTTCGCTCTCCTTGATGTCCATCAGACTGTCGATGTCCTCGATTGCCTTATAGTTGGTTTCGGGATAGAAATGGGAGTATATCTTGTAGGTAATCGCGGGCGATCCGTGTCCCATAAGTCTCGAGATGACTGCGATGTCGGTACCCTTGTTGATGAGGAGGGACGCGTAGCTGTGCCTCAGATCATGGACTCGGATAGGAGGTATCCCAGCTCTTTTCTTCGCATCTTCTTTCATTTTATCCGCAGTCGTATCCAGGATGGGCTTCGTACCTCCACATAGAAACCAGGCTTTGGAAAAGCCTTTTTGCCATTTCAGGTAATCGAGGTGGAATCTGATGAGCTCGGCAAGCTTATCGGGAATAGGAACATTCTTTACGGACTGCTTGTTCTTCGGCATCGTGAGCAGATATTTTTCGTTCAGCCTTGTCTTCATGCTGACGGATTTCGTGCTGATATTGTTATGAAACTGCGTTGAATCAAATCCTAAATTTTCTAGTGCTTACTCCTAAACACGGGTATGACCGAGTGCAGTCGTTTGAAGCGTCCGCTCGTTTGGATAAGGCTTTGACGGAGTACAATGTGCCCCACGAATATATCGTTTGCGAGCATTCGGGACACGGCTTGCAGAATGACAACAAAGAATTCCACATGTATAATCAATAGATTGAAGAATATCTTGATAAATATATGATATGCCGATAAAATATATGTCGATAAAATTGTAAAAGTAAAATAAATTTTATTGAAACGGAGAATACTATGGAAGCCACAAAAGCACTGAACCCTTTAGACGAAGCTAAAAGATTAAACAGCTTGACAACTCTAGAAGAAAAACTTGAGGGCATTAAAAACGCCTTCTCTAAGCCTGATAATTATGGAATTAAAGTTTGTTATAATTTGTTGCAGCTTTATAAAGATGCAACAAAATCATCCATAAAGAATTCAGAGTCGTTTTTGGGAATTTGCAATAGTGCTTCTGAGACTCTAAATGAATATATGAAAAAAGAAAATCTGTCTAAAGATGAACGAGAAGATTTGTTGAATAAGCTAATGCAGATAGTTAAAATGGCTGAAGACGATACAAAGAATCAGAATATCCAGAATGCCAAAACTAAAAGAACTGCTTATATAACAGCTGGAGTAACAGCTGGATTTATAACTTTGCCATTTATTATAAAAACCATATCTAATATCCTTAAAAAGAACTAGCATTTATTTTCTTCGCTTACTTTTATTAAATCTCCATTCTTATCAAACTTACATTTGCTAGGATGTTTTCCAAACCGGTGGCGCTCTTTGTAATGACAGTCTTTACAAAACAAGATTAAGTTATCAGGTTTTAAAACAATGTTAGGATCATCAACATTATTACTGGTTAGATGAATCTTATGATGAACTTTAGTCCTTGGCTTTCCACATAATTTACATAATCCATTTGCCATTACGATAATCTTGGCTCAACATAGTTTCCAAGCGTCACTCTTATAGAAGTTATAAAGCTTTTTAGGCTGTTAGTGCTTTTTGAATTTTCTGTACTTATTCATCGACTTCCTCCCAAGGATAGCCTCTCTTTCCAAAATGCCCATAACAAGAAAGTCCTGCATACTTCACATTTTTTAAATCGAGTTCTTTAATGATATTAGTCACTCTAAAGTCGAACACTTTATTGATAAGCTTTAATAACTCTTCATCGCTTAGCTTGGCTCCTTTTGCCCTTATTTCAAGCGACAAAGGCTCATTTAAACCAATGGCATAAGAAAAAAGCTTTGACACAAATCGTTCTTTGTATCAAAGCCTATCATTTCTAATGGTGGAGATGACGGGGATCGAACCCGCGACCTCATCGTTGCGAACGATACGCTCTCCCAACTGAGCTACACCCCCTTAAACTCCCATCTGGGAGTTTTTTTATTACTTTATTTCTTCTATGTCGTCAAATGAAGATGTAATCTCTGTGAAACGTCCGAAGAACATTATTCTCAAAGTTACTTCATTCTTATCTTGATCTACTGCAGTAATTTGACCGATTGAGTTTTCGAATGTGCCGCTGAGAACCTTTACTGTATCGCCAACTTTGTATCCGGTGAACATATCATCATCAGTAATCTTCATTCTCTTTAAAACAGGCTCTATTTCTTCACGAGGAACAGGGAAAGGTTTTGCTCCACCTCCGGATGATCCTACGAATCCTGTGACATCTGGTGTGTTTCTGACCATGTACCAAGCTTTATCGTCCATAATCATTTCGATGAAGATGTATCCAGGGTAGAAGTTCTTTATGACTTTCTTGCCATTAGGCTTTCCATTCTTATCTTTTCCATCTTCTTCGTATTGGGCGACAACGATTCTAAAAATATAGTCTTTTAAGTTTAAATTAACACTACGTCTTTCAAGAGATTCAGCGACTTGTTTTTCTCTTCCAGTATAGGTACTAACGACGTACCATTGCTTTTCGCCTAAATCTTTCTTTTTTGTTTCGGAATTATTGTTTTCGACACTAGTTTCTTTAGTATCTAATTCTTCTTCATTCAACATTAGAATTTACCTCCTATATATTTAACTACACTCAAAATAGCATTGGCAGCTGCTTCAGTACCTGAGCCTGATGTTGAGCTGGTGTTTGGGTTGACTCTTTGGAAAGCTCTAAGAATTTCCAAAGCAAGGTAGTCAGAAATGGCTAAAACGATAGCACAAATTACGGTCACGCCGATGACGATTCCAACGGCTGGCCAAAGTTCTTTGGCTGAAGGCCAACGAACACGATGAGCCTCTTCGGCAACACCTTTAAAATATTTGCGGATTTTTTTCATAGCGCCTCCTATTTCGTCTCTTTATGAAGGGTATGGCGGTTGCAACGTGGACAGTATTTCTTTTCTTCAAAGCGTTTTGTACTATCCTTTTTCTTATTCACAGAATAATTTCTGGATAAGCATTCAGTGCAGACCAATATAACTTTTTCAGTCATTCATTACCCTCCTTTAAGGCATTTTAAAAGGCTCTTTTTGGAGCCTTATAAAATCTTTTTTATTTTACAACAAGATAATAAATTTTTATGGATAAAAAATAAGGTATTATCTTTTAAACTGGTGTCTATTTTAAAATCACTTTAAATCTTTTAAGAAATCTACACTCAATAAATCAGATGGAATTCTTAAGTCACCTCTTTGACTTAACGAGACACTTCCGACTTTTACTCCGTCAGGTGCTGCGGATCTCTTGAATTGGCTTGCAAAGAATCTTCTATAGAAGAGTTTTAACCAATTCTTGATAGTTTCTTCGTTGAACATATCCTTAAAAGCAATAATAGCAATTCTTAATATCTTTAGAGGTTGATATCCATTTCTTAAGAAGTGATATAAGAAGAAATCATGAAGAATATATGGACCTATGATATCTTCTGTAATTTGACTTATTTCATTTTTGCTCTTCGATGGGACGAGTTCAGGAGTTATAGGTGTATCTAAAATATCTATTAGTGTTTTTGATAGTAATGGATTTGATTCTCTTTCATTATTTGCAACCATTCTAACTACTTCTTTCACAACAGTTTTAGGAACGGATGCATTGACGTTATACATACTCATTTGATCTCCGTTATAAGTAGCCCAGCCTAAGGCAATCTCAGATAAATCTCCAGTTCCTATAACTATTCCACTTTTATAGTTTGATTCATCCATCAAGACATAAGTTCTAGCTCTTGCTTGAGCATTTTCATAGGCTGCATCATACAAATCTAAGGGGTGATCTATATCTTTTAAATGTGATTTTACTGTATTTGATATATCTATTTCTTTGAATGTCACACCTAATGTTTCAGCTAGTATTTTTGAATTGTTTCTAGTCCTGGCGGTAGTGGCAAAACAAGGCATTGATATAGCGATAATATCTTTAACATCTTTGTTTAAATCTTTAAAAGCTTTATAGGCTACTAATAATGCTAAGGCTGAATCTAGTCCACCTGAAACACCTATTATTACTGTCTTGCAATGAGTAGCTTGGATTCTTTTCATCAATCCATGTGATTGACAATTGAATATAGTATTTAAATTGTCTTCGAGATTCTTACTCGATATATCTAAATAAGGTGATTTGACAAATGTTCTATCTAATGATTTGCTATATGAATCTGTCAAACTGAAATCGATAGTTTGATAACCTTTTTCTTGTTTATAAGAATATGTAGTCATTTGTCTTCTTCTAAAGGCTAATAAATCCACATCGATATCTTTTACCATGATATGATTATTAAAATCATTTTTCTCGCCTAATAAATTTCCATTTTCGGCGATTATTAAAGGTGCTGAATAAACTACATCTTGAGAAGTTTCACCTTCACCTGCTCCAGCATATACATAAGCACAAATTAATCTAGCGGAAGTAGCACAAATTAGTGATTTTCTATAGTTTTCTTTTCCGACCATTTCATTTGAAGCGGATGGATTCAAGATCAATGTAGCTCCGTTCATTGCATGATGTGTAGAAGGTGTATCTGGAGTCCATAAATCTTCACAGATTTCGATTCCGATTGTTAAATTCTCAATTTCTCTGCAGTGAAATAATAGTTTTGGTCCGATAGGAATTAGATTTCCATCTATTTCGGTTACTTCATTTTCATCAAATGATGGAGTGAAATATCTAGCATCATAGAACTCATTGTAATTTGGAAGATATTTTTTAGTTGCTATTCCAAGTATCTTACCTTTAGAAATAACTGCTGCTGTATCATAAATCTTCCCTTTAAATGAATAAGGAAGACTGACTACCATTAACAAATCCAAATCTTTTGTCTTGTTTGTTATTTCAATCAAGCCTTCTTTAGCTTTTTCTAAAGTGTTGGATTGAGCAAACATATCTTGAAGAGAGTAACCAGTCAAAGCCAATTCTTGGAAGGTAATAATTTTAGCACCCATTTCATTAGCTTTTTTAGCTTTTGAAACTATATCATTTACATTCGAATCTATATCATTTAGATGAACATTGGATGTAATAGCGGCTACTTTAATAAATCCATCATTTTTCATATTTAAACCCTCATATATATTTTATAACAGTTTTAATCTTCTTCATCATCAATAAGCTTAGTAGGTCTATTATGCCCATCGAATATATTTGATAATACTCTAACTAGATAAAATAGATCATCTAAATATGATGATGTTCTTCTCAATCCTAAGATGAAATGGCGATCGATAAATCTAATCTCTTTGATTGAGTCTCTTATAGGACTTAGATACATCTCTAATTTCTCTTTGACATTTTTTACATTAGAGAAGGCTTCTGTTAAAGTCAATTTAAATGATTCCATCAATTCCTCAAATCCTATAAATAATTCATCGTTATTTAAAGTTATTTCAATAAGTCTTTTCTTAAATAAATTCCTAACCTCTAATGGATACGGTCCATAAGAATCTCTTATGGTCTTAATCAAATCATTTAATTCGTTCTCTTCTGTGCAATCTTGTATTTCTCTATACAAATTGACTCTATCGGTTGAAGATGCATAATCAGTAGGAATATGTGCATCTAAAGTAAATGACAAGTTGAACTTTGTGGGCTTCTTTTGAGCTAACTTGATTCCCTTCTCGTTAGCTCGTTTTTGCTCTATCACTTCTTTTAATAATTTCGTATAAGTCTCATAACCTAATGAGTCTACAAATCCTGCTTGTTCTGAGCCTAAAATATTTCCACTACCTCTAATCGCCAAGTCTTGTTGAGCAATTTTATATCCGGATCCTAATTCAGTGAAATCTTTTAATGCTTTCAGTCTCTTTCTACCTTCATCACTGATTCTATCGTAGTCCCTATATAATAAATATGCATATGCCAATCTATTTGATCTTCCGACTCTCCCTTTGATTTGATAGAGCTGAGCCAATCCGAAATTTTGCGAGTCTTCCACAATAATAGTATTTACATTTGGAACATCCAAACCTGATTCGATAATTGAAGTTGAGACCAATATTTCTATTTTTTTGTCGTAGAAATCATTCATGACATCCGCAATTTGATTTGCATCCATCGAACCATGAGCTACACCGACTGTGATATTAGGAAACATCTTCTTTAGTTTTCCAGCGACGGAATAAATTGTATCTATTCTGTTATGAAGGAAATAAACTTGTCCGTCTCTTGCTAATTCTCTGGAAATGACTTCTTTGATTAATCCATCATTTTCTTGGCAAACATATGTTTTTACCGGCAATCTATTTTGAGGTGCATCTTCCAAAATAGACATAGGTCTTATAGTTAACAATGACATTTGCAATGTTCTAGGAATAGGAGTTGCTGACAATGATAGAACATCTAAATTCTTGGCGATTTCTTTAATTCTTTCCTTTTGTGCCACTCCAAATTTTTGCTCTTCGTCGACTACTAGAAGTCCTAATTCTTTAAACTTAACATCTTGAGATAGAAGTCTGTGTGTTCCGATGACCAAATCTATTTTTCCTGCACTTAAATCTTCTAGAGTTTGTTTCTCTTCTTTGGAGCTATTGAATCTATTCAATATTCCAATTCTTACACCAGTGTCTTTGAATCTTTGTTTTGCTACTTCAAAATGCTGTCTTGAAAGTACTGTTGTAGGACATAATAAAGCAGCCTGATATCCATTCATCACAGCTTTAAATATTGCTTTGAAAGCTAATTCTGTTTTTCCAAATCCAACATCTCCAGCTATCAGTCTATCCATAGGATGTGGTTTTTCCATATCTGCTGATATGTCGTTCCAAGCTTTGTTTTGAGATAAAGTTAAAGGATAAGGGAAATCTTTTGCAAAATTTCCTTCTTCGACTGGGTCTGATTTATATGCAATTCCTTTTATTCTTTCTCTTTCGGAATAAATATTTAGAAGCTTGTCGGCTAAGAAGGTCATTCTTGATTTAATTTTAGCTTTCTTTCTAGCCCAAGTAGCTCCACCGATTGTATCTAATGATGGTCTATTTGCTTCTGAACCAGCATATTTTCTTATATTGTTAAAATTTTTAATTGGAACCATCAAAGTAGCTTGATCGGCATATTCGATAGTTATATAGTCCAATCCTTTATATTGCTGAATTCCTTCAAAGATTCCAATTCCGTTTTTCTCTTCAACTACATAATCGCCTTTGACTAAATCAGAATATTTTTTAATAGGTTTAAAGTCTTTATAACGAGTCAAGAATCTTGACTTTTTTAAAGCTACTCCAAAGATTTCAGCTGAAGATAAAAACTCGGCTTTATCTTTGATTCTAAATCCTTTGGTCAGGCTAGAAGAAAGGATAGTAACTCCGTTTTCTATACTTGAATCCATAGAATAAGGATAGGATGATTCATTTAAATAATTAATGTAAGTTGGAATGGTCTTATCATCCAAACAAGCATATGTTTTCAAGTTCAATCTTTTTGCATCTTCTAATAAAATGCCAGATTGATTTAAATTCGAATTTGTAACAGGTATTTCACAGATTCCATCATTGGATTCCAATGAATTTAATTCTATTTTCTTATAGTGTGCTTCTCTATTGGCTACACTAGGAAGTTCATATATACTTTCTAAAGGTAGAGATAATCCTTTTGTTTTGTTGTCAGCAAAATAAGATATTTCATCTTCCTTAAATGAATTTTGGCTTTGATAAAATTGCTTTGGTGAAACCATGAATATCTTATATTGTTTGAGATAATTGATGATGGTTCCTTTTTTGACATCGTAATATGGAAATAAAGATTCATCGGCATCTAATACTATTCCACTTTTGATAGCATTCTCTGATGATATTTCAATATCTTTGATCTTTTCATCAATTTCTAATTTTAGATTTGAATCCTTTATGGATTTCAAATCTTTAAGCATTAATTCTTTAGCTTTTATTGCAGTTTCTTGACTTACTGGTCTTTCACTCGCTGGTAAAATTGTGGCTTTTGTAAGTTGTGTTTCACTCTTTAATGTTAAAGGACTAAATAGTCGAATTGAATCAATTTTGTCATCATCTAATTCGATACGAATAGGTAGGTCGTAAGAAGGTGAAAAAACATCTAAAATGGTTCCTCTTACAGCATATTCAAAGCCACTGCTTACCCAATTGACTCTGCTGTATCCTTCGTTAGATAGTTTGGACACTAATTCATCTCTATCTATCACTTCACCTACTTTTATATCAAATGCGACATCATCAAATAATTCAGGTGAATCTATCGGTGATAGCGAAGCTGCAGAGTTGAATAAAACTATTATGTTTTCGCTGTTTCTAATTCGATATAGTGTTCTAAGTCTTTCTCTAGCCATTTCTTTGGATGAAGAAGTGTTTCCTAATCTAAGAATCTCATCTTTAGGATAAATAGCTACTTTTTCACTAGGTAAAAAGTCTAATAAATAATCTGAGAAGAGTTGAACATCATATAAAGAAGGGAAGGCTAAAGCAATCTTTGAAGGATTATTGTTATAAGCTGTTACTATTTGTAGGGCTAGGCTTTGCAAATTTGAAGTCACAAAATCTTGTTCATCATCGATGGACTGAATTTGTGGACTGTCTTTTAAATATTGTGATATTAAATTTATTAGTTTACTTGGCATTGTTTTCCTTTGATTTCTTTGCAGACATTAAGCTCAAAGCACGTTGAAATCCGAATTTAATCATCAAATGAAGGAATTCAATAGCTTCATCTTCAGCTTTATTGATCAATTCTCTATCTTCCTTAGATGGCTTCCCTAAAACATAATCGACAGTCTCTGCTTTTGTTTTAGGCTCTCCTGTTCCGATTCTAATTCTCTTGAATTCAGTAGTTCCTAAATTATCTATGATATTTTGTAATCCTTTTTGTCCGCCAGATGAGCCTTTGATTTTAATTCTGTATTCTCCTGGTTTGATGGCCATATCATCACAGATGACTATTAAATCTTCCACAGGAATTTTATAGTAACGCATTAATGGAACAATGCAAGTTCCAGATAAGTTCATATAAGTCAATGGCTCAACTATAAATACAGTTTCACCTTCAATGTTAGCTTTGACATATCTACCTTGGAAATCGACTTTGTCCAAAGATAATCCTAAGTCTTCAGCTAATCCTTCAACGACTTCGAATCCCATATTATGTCTTGTTCCAACATAATCAAGACCAAAATTTCCTAATCCTGCTATTATTTTCATAATTCAACCCTCAATGCTGAATAATTATATCAAAGGGAAATAAATATAGTTCATATTAGGGATTTCATAAAAGTTGATAATGCGTATACCTTTAATAAATATTGATAAACTAGTCTTATAATTTAATAATGATTTAGGAGGAATTGAGATGGAAGAGAAAAAAGAATCTTTAATAAAGTCTTTTATGAGTGGTCTTCTCGGTGGATTGTTCTCATTAACTCCTATGGGAAACTATGGAGTTTTATATACTTCTGGATTCTTAAATAACAGCCTTACCAAAAAGCCGAAGATAAGATGGATTTGGTGTGCTTTATTAGCTGTTTTAGGATTGATCATTGGAACTTTACCAAGATTGATAATGGGTGTTAATTATCTTGAAGATAAATTTCCATTGGCAACATTTTTATTGTTTGGAATTGCAAGCTTAGGTCTTATCATCGCTTCTTTGATAAAAGAGATTAAGAAGAAAGACAAAACAACATTAGAAAATATACTGTTTCCAACTTTACTCATTGTTGGAATGGCAATATCTTTTGTTATGACTTTCTTTTTGAATAAGAGTAGCGATCAACCTTTGATAGAAAATGAATATTTGTCTTGTTTGGTGTTTGGATTTGTTATGGGATTTGCAGTACTGATTCCAGGATTACCTATTCATTCAATATCTAACATTTTTGGTATGTCCTCGACATTAGAAACAATAATGATTAATATTCCTGATAAAGTTGAAATAACAAAATCTATTGGATTGATTGCAATTATGATTATTGGAATGCTGCTAAATTTAATAGTGTTTTACTATCCTTATAAAAAATTATTTAATATTGTTAAGGATTATATTGGCGGATTATTTATAGGTTTGATGTTAGGATCGATTATAGGAAGTTATTTTGGACATGGTGAATTTATCGATTCGTCCATTCCACCTGAATATACACAAGAAGTTAAATCTATAACTTTATGTGGATTCATCTTTGCTGGAATACTATTGTGCTTGATTCTAGTATTTGCCTTTTCTAATCTAAAGCATAAAGATGATGATATAAACGACAACACTTCTTTGTATGAACAAGATGGTAATAAGAATAAAAAGAAGAAATCCATATTTAATAGAGGGAGAAATCTATGAGTGTTTATAGACTTTCTAAGGATAGAACATTAATAAATTTATCAAATTCTATCTTTAAATATTTCGGAATTTCAGGTCCACATCCGGATTCTTTTCCTGATGTTGATGAAGTCCTTCTAAATGATAAAAATAGAGGAAAGAAACTTTGTGTTTTATTGATTGAAGGATGGAGTGAATATGTTTATAAAAAAACAAAAAATAAATCGCCTTTTCTTCATTCAAAACAGCCTATTTCTTTAGAATCTGTTTATCCAACTTGTTCTTTTTGCAATAATGATGCTCTTCTTTATGGAACATATCCTTGCTATGAAGGAAGATTGGGAGAAGTTCAATATTTCTCTAAAACAAACCAGTATGTAAATATGGTAGATAAAGTAATTCAAGGTACATCTACTAGATCTTTTTTAACTGATCATGATGAGTTCTATAAATCTAAATTAAATTTGTTGCAAAACATTTGCGTAATAAAAGGAAAAAAAGATGCTGCTGCTTATTTGGATAGCCGTAAATATATTAATGCACAAGGGAAAATCAGCAGTGGTTTATTCTTCTCAGCTATAGAAGAAAAAATACAATCAAGCGGTGTTTCTTTCATTTTAGCGAGATGGTCACAATTGCAAAATGATATTCTAGAGAATGGATATCGTTCTGTTAAAACTAAAACTTCTATTCAAGTGCTGGATGAGTCTATAAAGACTTTGACTGAAAGAAATCCAGAGACTTTATTTATTGTGGTCGGTGATCATGGATCTGTTAAAACTTCTTGGATTGATATTAGAAAATATCTTGATTTTATAGATACTTTGGTCGAGCCTAGATTTTCTATCAGTCCTAGATTTGCTAGCTTTAGAGTTAAAGAAGGAAAGAAAGAAGAATTCGAAAAATGTTTCAGGACTCATTTTTCAAAATACTTTGAGCTTTATAATAAAGAACAAGTCTATAGAGAAAACATATTTGGATATGGTAGCAATCATGAATTATTCGATGAATTTATAGGTGATTATATTTTAATTTCTAAAGGGAAGAAATCTTTTACCGACGGATCATTTAAGACTCTTTATAAATATTATTATGGTGGAGTAACTAAGAAAGAAAAGAATATTGTGCTTTCTTTTTTTAATAACAAGTAGATTTATAAATTTATTCTATTATTAAATCCAACTGATAGTTTAATATTGAAAAGGGGAATTTAATTATGTCAGCTTTAAAGAAAGCATAAGAAAAAGAGCACCGATGAGATGCTCTATTTATTTTCTAATGGCGGGACAACAGATTTTGCAGCTCAACCTCAGATTTGCTAGTATCTATCGCATTTATTTCTGTTTTTCACTCCGAAGATGCTGATGTAAATTTTTATGAATCCGTCCTTGAATAGCTCGACCCTCTGGATGAATCTCGTGAAGAGGGCCTTCTTCTCCATGTCGGTGTCGTATGGCTTGTCGGCAAGTATCTCAAGGCTTGCCTCTATCTCCTGCTTAGTGAACTTCCTGTGTTGGACCTGAAGCTCTTCATCGTCATCCGCGCCCTACCCGATATGACTGACGATCAGCTCGATGCTTTAGCCAATTTCACGAGAGCCTATACCATCGAGAACCACATCAAAGAGAAAAAAGGACCTGACCATAGGGTGCTTGGGATGGGGAAATAGTGAACGAAAGAATTTGTTCCTCACTTCATCCCCCCCATTTTTCTGATTTAGAATAGGCCTTACATTATTTGGTTTCAAAGCTCCATTTATCAGGCTTTGCTATGAATCAAAAAAGTCCAAAAAATTGAAGGACTTTACTGTTCTTTAAAGCCTTTAATAAATTTGACAACTAAACCGCTTTCATGCTACTTTATTATCAGTATTTAAGTGAGGGAATACATTATGGGTAAAAAAATATCGCTGATAGCCATGCTGACGGGAGTGGCTTGTTTGACTGGTTGCTCGGCCTCGAACAACAGCCCTAGCTCTGTCGTAGATCAGATGCCTGCCAGGATTGCTTGCATCCAATTCGATGGAAAATATGTGCAAACATACACAAACACGTGCCCAATCGCCTTCGATTCTTGGAAAATGGATGAGCAGTTCTTGACTGTGGAAGGAAGATTCCTTGCAAAAGGAATCAAGGACGAGGCTATCAATTTAGATTTGCTGCAGGAAGAACTTAACAAAGAATCACTCCCCTATGTCATGTCGGAATACGACATTCAGTCTGCACATGACAAGCCTATATATTCAAATAATGAGAACACATCATGGGAATTGCTTGAAGTAGGGGAAGAAAATTGTGTCTCCTTCCAATTCAGTATCGATATTTCTCCGATAACTTCTCAAGAAAGAAAAATTGGAGAATTAATTTTGAGAGGCGATTTCTATGTAAATCATTCTTTCACTATAGAAGAGGATAAACTAAATGATTAGCTTATTATGCTTGGCCGCTGCCACGTTAGTTGGTAACTCACCGGCGATTTCACCTATTCCGCATCCGGAAGACTCAATCGTCAAATTTGTCTCTAACAATTTTTCAACATTCGTAAGCAAATACAACGAGACGCATGAGGAAGATCTTGTTGCCACCAAACTGATTAGAACCAAAGAGGTCACCTTGTCCGCCAAAGCCATCATAGTCTTCAAAAGCAAGGAGTAGAACTCTGCTTCTTAAATCAGTTAATTTCCATCAAGACACAAAATCGGAAAACTGAGTAGTCGGTTGTGGGACTGACTATCATCCTATTTGGAACCACCAGTCATCTCATTTGGGACATCGTCATATAATGGTAGCGAATGAGCTTTAAGTCCAAGCGTCGACATGCTTAAACCAACGAGTCTCCAAAGACTTGGTGTTGAAAAGGTAGCAATCTAACATTTTAAATTGATTACTTTGTCTTCTCAAAAGTAGCAGATGACCTTACTGATGATAACGAGAAACCTATATAACCCTGCTTTCCATCTTTAACATTCGACATCAGATATTGTCGAAATCGTTAGACAGGCAAAGGCATGTGACCCAAATTGGCATCACACGCATTTTCATCCTGCCGGATGAACAGCGGGATACCCGCATGACATTTGAAAATGAAATACTCACGATTTTTATGTTTAAGCATGCATTTTTCTAGGTTGTCATAGAATCAAGCGATGAATCATTTGCAAACAACAAAATTTCTGAGTAAGCCTGAAAGTGTGTCATTGCCATTACGGATGTCAATGCTTCTTGAGGCAGTGAATCTGCTAAGCATGGAATCATAATTAGTCCTGTCCATGTTCCTTTCAGAAGAGTCACTAGAGTCCCTATAAGTATTCACGGCATTATGTATCAGTCTAGTCAGCCTTTCCTCGTCTGTATTACCCAATCCTGCAAGAAGACTTTCATCGCACATGAAGATGTCAGCCTCTCCCTTATTAGCCTTTTTTCTGCTACTGAAATCAGGCATATAGGTCGTGTCACTCATGTTGGAGGAACCCAAGACAAGTGCTTTTGCCTTCCAATTGGGAACTGGAATCTTCCAAGAACATGAACAATTAAGAAAACAATCAAAATATTTCTTAGTAGTCCCATCTTCATCATCGAAGAACACCAGCATCTTGGAATGGTCGGGCTTCTTCCTATATAAATGATCTAGGAAACTATATCTTTTCTGGGGACTGTTCACGGCCTGATCCATTGCACTGCATTGACTGGTATTCATCATATGGGTAATGAGACCATGATTGTTATTTCCCGGAATCACAAAGAGATTGTCGCGAAGGTGGCTGCTTTTAGAAGGTGTCTTACCCCATATGGACGTATATCCAGGATAAGCTAGGATGTAGTCCCTCTTTCCAAGGTTCCTTAGATACCAATTTATGAGGACAAATATCGATGAAAAACTGTCCCCCTTTTCCTTCTTAGCTAAAATTAAGTACATATTTGCAATCTCAGCGGATAATCACTTCACAGGTTGGAGAACTACTTCTCTAACTGGTTCGTGATAGACGCCCTCCTCATAGGCAGTGACAGTAACATTACCGTTCTCATCCTTATCTGCAATGAGCTTGTAGTTCTTGGTGCCATCAATCTCGTATCTACTAAGGTTGTAGTATCCACTTGCATTTGGATCTTCCACAAGATCGACATTATCCAAAATGATATCTATATTAAGTTGTGAAATAATATATGGGAAAGCTAAGGCAATAGTACGAATAGATCCAAAGATTTCTTCACTATCATCTTTATAATTATCCTCATATTTATAAAAAGAGTCATAAAGACCATGGTTGGTCCAATATCCACTTTCGTAATTACGATTCCATGAAGGACTACCTTCTTGGAATTTAACATGATATTCATCAGCAAAATATTTAGAAATAGAAGAGAAATTCTTTAAAGCCAAAACTTTCTTGTCATATTTTCCATTCATGTAACTACCATTAGTATTCGGAACATAGAGCAAAAGCAAATCATAATTAATTAAATAATTATAATTACAATACAACAAGCTATTTTGAGTCCCAAAAGTATTATAAGCTACGCTTGAGCTACCAAATACTATTTGTCTTACCTCTTTTTGATTACTAAATACACCACCAAATCTCAATGCTGCTCCTTTCTCTCCTAAAGTATCCAAGAAACCATTAATTGGAGTAGATTGCAGGGAATCATCTTTATACGACCACATCGCATCCGAAGCATATTCATAGAAGATGCCATTCCTGATTGTGATGGCAGGAAGGTAGCTGAAATTTCTCCAATTATCAGTTGTCTTAGTAATCATCTTCGGGAAGTAGTGGTTGTCGAACTGGTTGAGCTCCCTCTCGCCTTCAGAAGTCATAATTTTTAAATCAAATAATTCATCAGGATTATCTTCATAACTAGTTTCATAATCGATATTTATGTAGTACTTCAGTACCTCGCCCTGTGAATTTATGAGGTACTTGTAAGGTTTGCTACCAGATTCCGGCTTGTCCGTGTAGAAAACAGTGTTCGAGCCGGAATCGTACTGCTCAATCTTGTCATTGTAGATGTACTTCTTTCCGTATCTGTCCTTGATGACGGAGTAGGCATTGATGTCGGGGTTGCTGAAGAGGGGAGTGAAGACGGCATTGCCATTCTGGATGGACATGTCGTAGACGAAGTTCCCCTGCCAGAAGAGACCGTTCTCTATCTTGTCGATCCTGAAGTCATCCAACTTATAAACCAGACCGGTGGCGTTGTTGATGATGTAACTCTGATGCTCGCTGTCTGAGTAGTAGTTGACCTTGTCATAGAAGGACACCCCATTCTCATCGAAATCAAGCTTGTCATTGCCGGGACGGCTTATATATAGGGGCTTGCCGTAGGCATCCTTGGCATCATCCCAGCCATACTTATCCTTCGCAATCCCCTTATTGGAGGCAATGTTGGGAGTGACATAGGAGACGAAGGTGAAGTCGCCGAGGGTGTAGAGCTTATCTATGGATCCGTAGACCTTCTCCTGAGTGACGACGGTCTCCTCGCCCTCACCATGATAAGAGACGGTGAACTTCTGATTTTCAAGGAGACCGTTGAATGTGATGACGCCCTTCTCTTGGTTGGAATCATTCTTGCCGTTGTCGGTCACGTTCTCTTTAAGGATGTTCCCATCCACGTCTTTCAAAGTATATGTGAAGCCATCCAGGGCCTCGAAAGTTATTGTTGAATTAATGCACCTGGCCTTGATCTTCGTATATTTGGTCGTCTGAAGATTTTCAAAAGTCAAAGTATCCTTGCCGTCTTCGGCTTTTGTCCAATCCGCATAGACCTCCCCGGAGTCGGCGACAATCCTGTACTCGTGATCGGAATCGGCCTTGATTGTTATGGAAGTCTTATCAAAGGAGACAACTTCAGGATTTACCTGATCCGCCTTCGCTATGTAAGTCTTCTGACCGTCGATGATCTTGCCGTTGACTGTCGTGTTGGTCTTGGTGAAGGTGACCTCCTCAAGGCCGTTCGCACCTATGACCGGATCATTTGAATCATATTCGTCGGTGGATGACTTGACGAAGGTGGTCACGTTCTCATAGTCGCCATCATCGGACTTTGCCTTCTTGATCCTGGACTTGGTGGAAGGCTTTCCTATTCCGAGAGCCTTTGCATCGGAGATATTGGCAATATATCCGCCAAGCTCGTCGATCCCAATCATGCCGGAAGGCTTCTCATTGGTGGAAGGCGCTGAAGGCTCTGACGGATTGGAAGGCTCTGACGGATTGGAAGGCATTAAGGGAGACGATGGGCTGTTACTTACAAAGCTGCAGCCGGACAGAACAATCAGGCTAGCCACTGCAATCAAAGTCATCAATCTATATTTTCTCATTTCATTTACCTCTTTATGTTTTCTCATTTCATTTACCTCTTTATGTTTTATCCGTTTCTTCTCTTTAAGCTACAAACATTCTTTCGGCTCATCAGCGTCATGGAAGAAGCATTCATGGAATGGTAGAAATCATCAAAGAGTTTTTCATAATCGATGGACAAATTTTGAAAGTCAGGTGAATGCACAAAAGCATCGAATGCCTTAGAACAAGTCTTCGAATTATTTTTTTTGATAAAATAAGTCATGGCATTTACAAGCTTGGATAATTCCGATATTGTTCCACCAAAGTCAAGGCATTCAAAAAGCTGATTAACCGGTATGTCGTGACTAATGCAGATGTCCGCTATATTTGTCTCTCTCATTCTCTCATAGCCGCAAGATTTGCTTTTGATTATTTTCTCAGTATAGACAAAATAGTCGTTCCCTTTTGAAATGGCATGGACATATCCTTGGTCATCTATGACCAATGCCGAGACCTCCTTCATAGTCACAAACTTCCTGTCGTCAGAAATCATGACTTTGATTCCGTCAATGAGGTGGTCAATCAGTTCATTGTAAGATTTGTTCAAGGAAGGATTTAAATGGTTACCACTGAAAATATAGTCAAATGTTCTAATTGAAAAATAATTATCATTTGCACGATCCTGTGTCAACAGGCAATGTCTCTTTTTCCTAAGAACAATGGAGCTGACATATATCGACTTGTATATAATCTGACCAGTGGAAGGACGTTGAGCAACATTCAGATAGGATAAATATTCAAGAAAGGCAAAAGCAGATGAAACACTATTTTGCAGGTTCTTCTTACCAAACCTATTTGCAGCTTTTAATTTGTCGTTCTGAAGCGTCGATATATTGTGAATAATCCAATCGGTCATCGTATTGGAAGGTAAATTCAAAAAGTAGGAGACAGCCTCTTCTTTGGATAAATTATCGGAGCTAAAAAAGCAGAAGTTCTTAAAATAGTTTAAATAAGAACTTTGGCTTCTTTTTGTCAGTCCATATTCGTCCAAATATTCACGAAAACTTTCTAAATTAACATTCATTATTTCATCCTCTAGTTTATCCAGTGCTTAATTAGAACCAGATCCTTTGGATGATAATGAAAATTACCCCCCCCGCACAGTTCAGTGATTTTATGAACTATATTGCGAGGAGAGGCAAGTTTCTTAAGCTTTATTATTCTAAACAATTCCATGTTTAATTTCAAGAAAAAAGGACTCACTATTTCTAGTGAATCCTCTTTGTTTATCAGCCTTTCTTGCTTCTATCAGGAAGCTGGGCTGTTATTACGAACCCCCACCTATAGGCGGTAAGTGTTCGTTTTGTACGCTGATGGCGGAGCAATAGAGATTCGAACTCTAGCAGGGATTGCTCCCTCTACGTCCTTAGCAGGGACGCCCCTTGAGCCAGCTTGGGTATTGCTCCAATGCTTTTAAAGCTTATCAATTATGAACCATTATGAAATCTATTTCAAGTAAAAAATAAACATATGGTAAAAAACCACATACAAGATAAATAAATTTACTGAATAGAAAGGAGTGTATATCTTTATCCAATAATAATTTATAGTATGTTTATGATTTAAGAAAGACATTATTAATTAAAGGGATAGAGATTATTTCATGCAGAAATATCTTTGAGATGCTAAATAAATTTATGAAGGAGTTGATGGTGTTTTTGTCGAATTGATTTTTAAGTCTTTTAAAGACTTTGAATATAAAGAAACGAATTTATTTTTCAATTATCAATAGAATCAAATCTTTAAAAATAATGCTTGACATTTAATCTTAAGATGATAAAATGACATTCCTGCTTTGAAGATGACACACTAACTGAGTTAGTGATAACCGAAACTTCCAATATTCCAGGCAAAACTTATTAGAAGTTTTTAGCACCTTCAAAGCAGGATAGAGTTCAATACTAGCCAATACTAGAAGAGGAGGTAAGATATGAGAAGATTCATTAAGTTTATTGAAAGACTCGTCTCTTTGGATTTTGCAAACATTGCTTCAACATTTGCAAATCTTCCAAACAGATTGATGTAACAAGTTCTAGTCGATAAAATCTAAAAAAATAGTAGATATAGTATCTATTGTAATATTCAGAATTCGATTGACTATTAAAAACTGCTCCCTATGTGTGTAGGAGCAGCTTTTTAATTTTTTTCTTAGCCGTTTAGTCCGAAATAGATATAGTTAGAATGATCATACTGACCTTGTTCGCCAAATCTTATTCTTATCTTTCCTTTCACTAAGTCGCTAAATGTTTTAATCTTTTAGTTTAGTTTGTACAACAAATTTTTAATGTTAAATTTAGAAAAAAGCCAAACGAATTGGCTTTTTTCTCGTGTTTTAATGTCGGTACGATAAGAGTCTTATCTCTTCATTTGTGGCTTTGTCTGACTTTAATGTTATCTCCGCCATCTCATGACCAAACTCAACTGCCTCTTTTAAGGAGCATCCTTCAGTAAATTTATCAATGACTCCGGCAAATAAGGAATCCCCACTGCCGGTAGTGTTCTTTATGTTTGTTGCCGGTTCTACTTCAACTCTTTCAATCACTTTATTGTTCTCACCAATATAAATATCTTGAGGTCCATGAGTGATTACCACATTCTTTATTCCTTTTTTGAATAAAGATTTGATCAATTCTTCTCCTTCTAGATTTCCATCAGACAACGATTGTCCTTCATGGAAGTTTCCTTTTAGCAAAGTTATTTGATTGAGATATGGTTTAAGTCTTTGTGCTTTGGCAGGAGAAATGCATTCGCATAAAATCTTCTTATGCTTAAAAGTTTTGAATATATAGTCTATTGTTTCTTGAATTAGATTTGTGTCTATGGCTATATATTCATATCCTTCTATTATCGGCTTTAAAGATTCTAGGTATTCAGGACTTAAATCGGAGATGATTCTGTTATCGCATAAGGCTAAAGCCATATCGTGATTTGAATCGTTTATAGCTATATACGTAGAAGTTGGCAAGTTAGATTTAGGGCAATAGACATTCATTCCTAAATTTGCTAAACCTTTCTTCATCTTGATTCCTAAATCATCTTCACCTATAGCTGTTATAAAAGGGCAGTAATTTCCTAAGAAAGCTAAGTTCTCAGCAACATTTCTCATGACTCCACCGAATGAAACAGCTAAAGTTCCTATGTTTGAAACATCAGGAATAAGTTTATCTCTTGAATCTCCGATATAGTCGATATTTGATCCACCGATCAATATGAGTTTCTTGTTAGACATGAGAAATTACTTAAGCTTTGAATATTCAGCTGCTATTTGAGCACCGAGCTTAGCGTTGTTCAAAACTAAATGAATGTTGGCTTCCAAAGATTCACCACCAGTCAATTCGACAATTCTCTTGAGCAAGAAAGGAGTCTCATCCTTTCCATGGATCCCTAAGGCTTCCATTTCTTGTTGAGCCTTATCTATAGCTTTGTCTATAATCTTTTCATCCATAGAATACTCTTCTGGAATAGGATTGCAAATCAAAGCTCCACCATCTAGTTTGTATTCTCTCTTAGCCTTTACTATTTTTGCTATTTCCAAAGGCGATTGAGCATTGTAATCAGGCTTGTATGTGCTAGTTCTTGTATAGAAGCGAGGCAATGTTTCGCTTTGATAAGAGATTACAGGAACACCTTTTGTTTCCAAATATTCCAAAGTTAAAGGCAAGTCCAATATAGCTTTAGGTCCAGCACAAATGACTGTGACATTTGTCTTTCCTAATTCATCTAAGTCAGCACTTATATCAAAAGTCTTTGTTGCACCTCTTTGACATCCACCTATTCCACCTGTGACAAAGAAATTGATTCCAGCCAAATTTGCAAAAATCATAGTAGCAGAAACGGTGGTTGCACCCCATAATTTCATAGCGGTGACGATAGGAATATCTCTTCTAGAGACTTTGATAATTCCTTTCTTCTTTCCAAATTCTTCGATTTCATCAGGTGTCATACCGATGATAGGTTCACCTTCAATGATTCCTATAGTAGCGGGAACGGCACCATTATCTCTTACAGTTTTTTCTACAGCCAAAGCACATTCGACATTTCTTGGATATGGCATTCCATGAGAAATGATAGTAGATTCTAAAGCGACAACAGGTTTTCCTTCTTGGATAGCCTTCAAAACCTCAGGGTTGATTTTCATTTTAAAGCCTCTCTTTTTTCCAAAAGAGAATTATAAATAAAAGGAAGTATTTATTCTATATAAGAATAGATTTTGAAAGTCTTTTCTAAAAATACAAACTAATTATTATTCTTCTTAACCAAACAATCAGCACATGTGCAGTAAAGAACAGTTCTTTTGTAGTCGAGTTCACAACCGTGTTCTTGTTGAACATGATCATAGAATGTTTCTAGTTGTGTGCATTTTAAAGGAATTATCTTTCCACACTCCAAACAGACCATTCTTCCGTTTGAATATCCAACTTCATCTAAAACGATATAACGAAACAAGGATTTCTTTCCGTCAGATGATGATATTCTTGCTACTTTTCCTTCTTCTGCTAATTTATCTAAGAATCTATATACCGTGGGGTATGAGATATGAATGTCTAGTTTTTCTAAATCACTTATCAAATCACTGACTGATTGGAATTCGTTCTTTTTACTTTTGAGGACTTCTAATAATAATCTTTTTTGTTTTGTAGTATATGAAGCCATAATAGTCCTCCTTTCTTTTCTCTTATTATACGAAAATTTATATCAAGCGTTAAACATTATAATAAATGAAAGACAAAAATGAATGGGAAATTAGTCTTTTATAAGTGTTATACAAGTTGCAAAAAACATAGATAACCACTATATTTTTCTTGCATTTATTTTTAATAATTGCTATTCTAACAATAGAGGTGAAAAGAAAATGGTCACAAAAGATTTAATCGATGATGTAGCTTCAAAAGCTCGTCTTTCTAAAAAAGAAGCTGAAGCAGCTATCAATGCTGTATTTGCCGGTATTACTGACGGACTTATCAACGATCCTGAACATAAGGTTCTTGTCTCTGGATTTGGAATTTTTGAAGTAAAAGAGACCAAAGCCAGAAAAGGCGTTAACCCTGCAACTCAAGAAGCGATTGAGATTCCTTCATCCAAGAGAGTTTCTTTCCGTGTCTCTAAGACTCTCAAAGAAGCAGTTAAGTAATTTAAGTAAAATTAAAAAGAGCCATTTGGCTCTTTTTTAGTCTTGTTTTTATTTGTTTTCTAATTTCATTTGCTGCTCGTCATGTTTCTTTTGATACATATAAAGAGCAAATGAGATAGCAAATCCAACAATCAATAAGCCGATTCCTAAGGATAAATCAATAGGCATAGAGACAGCGTTTGGATAATTTGTACTTTTGTCTACTACACCAGCCCAAATCTGATAAACCTCATATATATCGCTGTTGAAGAAGATCGATACGATTGCTCCAGCAGACAAACCTACAATAGCGAAGAAAGTTGTTTTTCTAGATTTTTCAAATAATTTATTTAAAAATTTTGAAGTTAAGAATAACCCAACTAAGAATCCAACAATCAATGCTGCATATATTCCAAAGATTTTAGGATTTTGTTTCCAATACTCTAGATGGAATGAACCCATCAAAGCATTAAAGTATCCTATCATCATCAAGAAAGCTGAGGCTGATAGTCCAGGAACTACTTGAGTTATACTAACGACAAATCCTATGACTAAGAATACTATATACTCCCACCATTCTATTGTAGCAAAGGCGGTTCCATCATTTCCGTTTCCAGTCAATAGTGTCACACAGACTGATAACACGATAGGAATTAGGAATCCAATTATTAACAATGAGATTCTAAGAGGTGTTTTCTTCTCACCTTTTATTTCATCGTTTACAGCAGGAAAAGCACCTATCATCAAACCGGCAAACAAGCAAATGATAGCAAAAGGAATGTAATTCAATGCTGCTTGTACTCCGAAGAATCCACCGATGAATCCTATGATTGCTCCTATGACAACAGGAAGCAAATACAAGAAGCAATTCTTAAATTTTTTGAATAGATTCGATACAGCATTCAACAACTTGTCGTAAATTTTAAAGATAATTGTTATTGTGGCGCCGGATATTCCAGGAACAATAACAGCTAATCCAACAAAGAATCCAACCAAACAGTTTTTTAACCACTCCTTGGTATTTTTGGGAGGGGCAATCTGAGTTTTAACTTCAGATGTCTGATCTTCTGGCTTTTTTTTATTTTCCATATAATTCATTGACCTCTTTTTTGAACAACAAAGTAGTTTATATAATTCTTATAAAGACTTTTCAACTATAATTAACTATATTCATTCATAACCAAGGAGGCATTTATGGAACTAAATTTTAAAGATTTGAACTGGAGATCCATATTTTTGAAGAGATATAAAGGACTTGGACTCACAGAAAGTGATGCCATGGTTATTTTGATGGCTGATGAGGTGATGCAGATGGATGGGGAAATACCAGTTACGGCTGACGCATTATCACAGTATATGTCTTTATCCAAAGAAACTATTGATGATTGTTTATTGAGATTGATGGACAAGAAGTATGTCGCATATAGCCCTAAAGGAGATTTAACTTTACAGCCTCTTTTTAGTAAATTGTTCGATGATTTCAAAAAAGATATAGTCTTATCTTCTGACTCTCGTTCTCAAAAGAAAATTGATGATGCTTATGCCTTCTTCCAAAAAGAGATGGGAAGACCATTGACACCATTGGAAGTCGATAAGATAAATGGATGGTTAGGTGAAGGGGCTACTGTATCTATGATGCAGGAAGCATATGCAAATATTCAATCTAAGCAAAAAAGAGTTACTTTTCCTAGATTAGAAAAAGAAATTTTGCGTTTAGAAAAAGAAAAAGATATTAACAAAGAAGGTTATACTGCAAGGGATGATGCGCATAGATCTAATGAGTTACCTAAGATTATCTCTCACGATTGGCTGAACGATGACTAGACAAGAAAAAGCAGATCAGATAAAGAATTTCTTAGATGATAGATTTGGTCTTGTCGATTGTTTTTTAAAGCATAAGACAGATCAGGAGTTTTTGATTGCAGTTATTCTTTCTGCTCAGTCTAACGACAAGTCAGTTAATAAAGTCACTCCGATATTATTTGATAAGTATAAAGACTTAGCTGCTTTATCTAAAGCCAACGTCGATGATGTCATCAGTATTATCAAACCGGTAGGATTAGCAAAGACCAAAGCTAGTCACATAATTGAAGCATCTAAAATTCTTGTCGATAAATATGATGGTCAAATTCCAAAAGATAGAGAAGTTTTGATGACACTTCCCGGTGTTGGATTTAAAACATCTGGAGTGGTCTTAGGCGAGTTATATAATTTTCCTTATCTACCAGTGGATACACATGTAGAAAGAGTATCTAAGTTTTTAGGCCTTGTTGATAAAGATTTAAGACCAGAACAAATAGAATTAAAATTAGAAAAGTTATTTAAAAATAGCTGTCTAATCAATACTCATAGACAGTTGATAATGTTAGGTAGAACGATATTGACAGCTAAGAATCCAAAGTTAGATGAACTACCTTTCTCTTGGATTAAGAAGAGTTAGAGTTTTGGATTATCAGGATCTAATTGAGAATTAAAATAAGCTTTATCTATAGCATCCAATATATAAAGTCTAGGTGTAAAACCTTGTTTGATTAGAATTCCGTTTTCTATAAAGAAATCTCTTTTAAATCCTTGATGGGATTTTTCTTTTAATATTCTATCTACTATGAAATGCGCATCTAACAAATAAACTTCGTTTCTTTGAGTGAATGATACGACAAAAAAGCCTATTCCACCTAGTTTTAAGACTAAATCTAGATGAGTCACTTGTTGAGGTCTTATGTTTTGAAAGTGAAGAGTGTCTTCCTTAGTCTCTTTGCATTCGAAATCGATGTATTTAGATCGATAAACTCCAACAAAATCAGTTGTTGATTTTTGATCAAAATGAGCCTCGATAATCTTGTTTGGATTAGACTTGTCAACTTTATATACTCTAATAGGAGTTGGTCTTTTATAAATAGAAGCTATTCCAAGATTTCTATAATAGTCACAGGATTTGATTACATCGTTTTCCAAATGCATTCCCATGTTGGCTCTATCAGCTAGACCATTTCTTTTTCTTTTGATGATTCCTTCTTTTTTCTCATCTTTTACAACTTCTTCATAAGTCTTTCCGTTAGGATACTTGATCGTCATGATAAGTAATCCTCAATGGCTTTGTTGAAATCTTTAGAAGATACATCTTTTCCATTACACAAATCATCTATAAATGGCTTGGATATAATGAAGAAATCTTTTGAAGTTATAAGATTCTTTTTAAATTCGCGTAATGTTATATCAGGTCTTTTTATCACTTGAATGAATAGATTCATCAAGTTTTCAGCATCATACAAAGGATCGTGTGCGTGCTGTAAATTCTTGGCTTCATAAATTTCTAGAAGCTTAGGTTGTGAGAACGTCATATGTCTTTCGTCATGAACGAATCTAGAGACGAATGCCTGCATGTCGAACCAGTTTCTTTTTATATGGTCATAAAAGTCTTGACATAATTGATCGTTGGCTCTTATCTTGGATTGATAGAGCATATTTAAGTCTTGGTTTCCGAAAGTAATATATACTTTCTTTCCAGTGCATTTAGTGAATGTCATAAGTTCGACTAACGCTTTATGGAAGGTGATACCTTCTGTCTTCAATCTTTCGTCAGTTATACCGGTCAGAACAGTGACAACACCACCTACAGGATTTTGAGGTTTTATCAATCTCTTGAAAACCTGAATCTTTTTTCCTGGCAAAGGCAATAAATCGGGTCCACAAAAATACTTGCATGCTCCTATTGCAATAGTTTCATGTGATAATTGAGTTCCTTCTAAATCTAGAAAGACTAATTCTCTAGGTTCTCCGATTTCTTCTTTTAAAAGGCGCATAATAATCCTTAAGATAATTTCCAAATATCTTCTATTTTGTCTTCTTCAACCTTTGGTGGCTCGTATTGCTTTGCTATTTCATCAGTCTTTTTCAATATGTTCATCAAATGCATACCTTCGGAAGGCCCTAATGACTTAAGCCACATTGTGAATACTTCTACAATAGCATCTGTTTCCTTTTTGTATTTTTCCAATCCAGCGGGTGTAATCTTTACGAAAACTTGTCTTCTATTAGTTTTATCAGTCTCTCTAGTAATCAATCCTTCCTTCTCCATATTTCTAAGGTTCGCTGCTACATTAGGTCTGGATAAATTCAATTCACTAGAGATGTCCGAAGGATGACATAACCCTCCTGAATTGACTAGAAGCAATAGTATTCTTCCATCTGATTTGATGAAATTAATAAGAGAATTGAACATTCCATGATTGTAGACGTCTAAGAGGTAAGAAAAGAATGCAAATATATCCTTATCTACTCCATCAAGTCTTTTTAAAGCGGGAGAATTTTCGATGGATTTTTCTTTTTTGTTGTCCATTTTGTTTTATCCTTTCCTGTCGTTTATCAAAAGACATAGATTATTGTTTTAATAATAATTCAAAGATTGAATTATTTCAACATTTGAGGTTCGTTATGGCTATAAAAATACTTTCAAAATGGGTGTTTTCTATAAATCATGATATTTAATCTTATTTATATATTGTATTTTTTGCTATTTTATGGTATTTTCACCAAGCATGTCCAAAGCTACATGCAATGCACACGAATATGGATTTTGCCGACTAGTCCTTAAAATGCAGGACTTATATGAATCTTATAAGTCTGTTACACAAACATTCTAGACCTTACATAGAAACTGTATTAATGCGTTTTCTGGGTTGGCAGTACGGAAGTATTCGGAGGTATAACAAAAAATGGAGGGTTTTTAAAAACCATGAGTGAAGAAGTTAAAGTAGAAGCTCCAGTCGAGTCTGCACCCGCTGCTGAGCAACCCAAAGCTGATTTGATGTCAAAGACTATCCACAAGGATAGTGATCCTGTTGTTTCTGTTAAGGAACTCATTGCCGTCGGTGCCCATTATGGTCACCAAGCACGTCGCTGGAATCCTAACATGAAGCCTTACATCTATGGTAAGAAGAACAACTTGCACATCATCGATTTGAACAAGTCTGTTGATTTGATTCAAAAGGCTTATGTGGCTCTTAAGAAGATTGTTGAACAAGGTGGAAAGGTTCTCTTCGTTGGAACTAAGCCTGTCGCCAAGGAAACTGTCTTGAATGAGGCTACTCGTTCTGGCTGCTTCTATGTCAACAATCGTTGGTTGGGTGGAACCTTGACTAACTTCGATACCATATACAAACGCATCAAGCTCTTGAAGGAACTCGATGAAGCTACTGAGAGTGGACAACTCGACAAGCTTTCCAAGAAGGATGCTATTGCCAAGGGCAAGGAACGTGATCGCTTGAGCTCACTTCTCGGTGGTATTAAGGAAATGAGAAAGAGACCTGACGCTATCGTCGTGGTCGATTCTAACTGGGAGCACAACGCTGTCCATGAAGCCAAGTTGCTCCACATTCACACCTTTGGACTCATCGATACTAACTGTGAGCCTTCAGATGTAGAATTCCCTATTCCTGTGAACGTTGATGGACCTGAGTCTGTCAAGCTCATCATTGGATTGCTCGCCGATGCCGTTGTCGCTGCTAAGGGTGGAGAAGCTGCTTATGCTTACCAAGCCGATGCTGCTGATGCCGGAAATATGGAGAGCTTCATCCCTGAGGATTTGAGCAAGTATCAATTCAGCCAGGACGATTTGAAGGTTGTCCACGCTAAGATTCGTGAAGATATCTTCGCTGCTAAGCGTAAGGGCAAGAAGCGTCGTAAGAAAGCTAGCAAGAAGTTTGTAAAGCGTCCTAATGGTGGAAATCATGGACCTAAGGATGAAAATCGTGGAGAGAAGGCTCAAGAGGCTCCTAAGGCCACTGAAGCTGCTCCTAGCGAGAAGACTGAAGCTAAGCCTGCAACTGAGGAGACTAAATAACCGTGTCATCTGCACAAATCGAATTAATTAAGCAGCTCAGAGACCGCACTGGTGCCGGACTCATGGACTGCAAAAAGGCTATTGTCGCTTGCGAGAATGATGTCGAGAAGGCTATTGTCTGGCTTCGTGAGAAGGGCTTGAGCAAGGTTGCTAAGAAGGCCAACCGTGTTGCAGCCGAAGGAAAGAGCTGGATTGAAGAGTCTGGTGATGATGCCGCTATCTTCGAAGTCAACTCCGAGACTGACTTCGTCTCTGAATCACCTGCTTTCGGCGATTTGGTCAAAGAAATTGGAAAAGTTTTGATTGAAAAGAAACCCGCCACTTTGGAAGAAGCCACTGAAATGGTTTCTAGCATTTGTGCTGACGGAACCATGCGTATGGGTGAGAAGATAGTTCTCCGCCGCTTGAAGTGGATTCACAAGAGTGCCGGTGAGAACATCGGAACCTACATCCATATGAAGGGTAAGATTGCAGTTGCTGTTGTATTGAAGGGCGGCGATAAAGCTTTTGCTGATGATATCGCTGTTTCTCTTTGCTCCAGTCTTCCTACCTACATTTTCGAGTCAGAGATTCCTGCCGAAGTTGTAAAGAAGGAAACTGAAATTGAAATCGAAGCCTCCAAAGCTGATCCTAAGTTTGCTAGCAAACCTCAAGCAATCCAAGAGAAGATTGTCGAGGGACGTGTTAGAAAGAACCTCAACTCTCAAGTCTTCGTCGATCAAGAATTCATCTTGGATACTTCCAAGATTGTAGGACAAGTCTTGAAAGAGCATGGAGCTGAAATCGTCTCTACAGTTCGTTTCACCACTGGTGAAGGAATTGAAAAGGCTCAATCCGACTTTGCTGCCGAAGTTGCTGCACAACTCAACAACAAGTAATTTATTGAATTTGTAACAAGGCACGCCTATGTGTGCCTTGTTTTTTGAAAGAGGGTTATATGGAAATAAAATATAAACGTGTATTGCTTAAAATCTCTGGCGAAGCTTTGGAAGACAGTGAGAATCATTCGATATTCTCAAAAGAGAAGATGGTAGGAATAGCTGAACAAGTTAGAATTCTTCACTCTGCTGGGGTTCAGGTCTGTCTTGTTGTCGGGGCTGGAAATATCTGGAGAGGAAAATTGGCTGGATTATTAGGCTTAAATCCAGCTCAAGCAGATGATATGGGAATGATGGGTACAGTCATCAATGGATTAGGACTTAAGGGTGTATTAGAAAACGATGGATTGAAAGCACATGTTTTCTCTTCTATCCAAGTCGACAAATTCTGTGACTATTTTACACAAAGAGATGCTTTGAGAGCTTTGGACAATGGTGAAGTATGTATCTTTGTGGGTGGAACAGGAAATCCTTTCTTCACAACTGATTCATGTGCTGCTTTGAGAGCTTTAGAGACTAGTTGTGACGTCATCTTGATGGCAAAGAATGGTGTTGATGGAGTCTACACTGCTGATCCTAAGACTGATAAGTCGGCTAAGTTGATCAAGACTATAACTTATCATGAGATTCTTGATAAGAAATTGAAGGTCATGGATGCTACTGCTGCTGGATTATTGGAGGATTCCAATATTCAAATCAGGGTGTTCGAAATGAAACCGGAGAATTTCTTAAAGGTCATCACTGGTGATTCTATGGGAACATTGATCACAAAATAAGCAATTTAATTGCTTTTATTTGTGCTAATAATAGATACCTTTGTATCACTTATAAGTTTTTATTATATATTTCTATAGTAAGGAGAAATAATTATGGAAGAAAAAGAAGTATTAGATTCAGTTAAAACTGAAATGAATGAAGCTATCAATAAGCTTAAAGGATCTTTGGCTACCTTGAGAGCAGGTGCAGTCAATCCTAATGTCTTAGATAAGATCCGTGTCGATTATTATGGAGAAATGACTCCTATCAAGACTTTGGCAGCAGTCAGAGTTGAAGGTGGAACAGCCTTGGTTTTAAAGGTTTTTGATCCTTCTTCAGTAAAGTCTATCGAAGCTGCAATAGGAACATCAAACTTGGGTGTGAATCCTAATGTCAAAGGAAATGAGATTCGTCTTAATTTCCCACCCCTCTCTGGTGATCGTCGTAAGGAAATCATCAAGGAAGCTAAAGGATATTGTGACGATAATAAAGTCACAATCCGTGCTATTAGAAAGAATTGGATGGATAAGGTAAAGAAATCCGAAGAGTTCTCTGAGGATTTAGAGAAGCGTATCGATGCTGCTATTCAAAAGGAACACGATGCTGCTATCAAGACTATCGACTCCTTATACAAGGGCAAGGAACAGGAGCTCTCTAATATCTAGTGTCTGACAAAGATACAAAAAGTTTGAAGCATATTCTTTTTATTATGGATGGAAATGGCCGTTGGGCCAAGAAGAGATTGTTGCCTCGAACTGCAGGACATTTGGCAGGAGTAAAACGCATCAAAGAAATAGTTGATGAGTGTTTTTTGACCTATCAAATTCCATATGTTTCATTGTTTTGCTTCTCTAGTGAGAACTGGAATAGACCTGAAGCTGAAGTCTCCACTCTATTCAAATTATTAAAAGAATTCTTTTCTTCAAACATTGAAGATTTTAAATCTAAGGGTGTGAAGATTAGAGTTGTTGGAGACCTGGCTGATAAAAGAATACCGACTGATATTCTCAATACTATCAATGAAGCTATGGAAGAGACAAAAGAATTGAATAAGTACAACTTCACTGTCTTATTCAATTATGGTGGAAGACAAGATGTGGTTCAAGCTACTAAGAGATTTGCTTCTCTATATAAAGAAGGAAAAGTAGAATTGGATTCTTTGAATGTTAAATCGTTCGAAGATTATCTTTGGACTAAAGATTTGCCAGATGTTGATTTAATGGTTAGAACCTCTGGCGAGTTGAGAGTATCTAATTGTTATTTATATCAATTAGCTTATGCTGAAATGGAATTTCCAAAGACTTATTGGCCTGATTATTCGGTGAAATCATTGAAGGAATCCTTGGATGATTTCTATGGAAGAAATAGACGTTTCGGAGCAATAAAAGAATGAAAAAGTTATCGAAAAATACTGAACATTCAATGATTGTGAGAATAATCACTGGATTGATTTTAGGTTTAGTCTTGGGACCGGCTGGAATATTTGGTGGATGGTATCTGTTGGCAGTATCATTTGTTTTAGTTTTCTTTGCCGCCTATGAGATATTAGCTTTGCCTGGAAAAAAGCATTACAGTAAGTTCATATGGGTTTGGACTTACGTTTGGATGTATGCAATGATTTATTGGACCTTCTTTAAAGAAGACAATATAAGGAATGAATTATTTGCTGGCAACTTTTTCTCATTATATAAAATTTATATCAGTATTTTCTCACTAATCATTTATTTAATAGGTTTGTTTTGCTTCTCATTCTTATATGAAACATTTAGACTGGATGATGTTTTCTACTTGTTTACTATGGTCTTCATAGTATCGCTAGGATTCTATTCGATTATGTATTTAAGATATTATCCTACTGCTTTCTTAGATAAGACTGATCCTGCTGATATCACATTGACTTATAACTGGTCTATATCTTCTTCTATGTTGCTGTGGTTTTGTTTGTTTGGCGTTTGGTGTAGCGATATAGGAGCTTACTTTGTCGGTGTTTTATTCGGTAAGCATCCAATGAATCCTAGAGTATCTCCCCATAAAACATGGGAAGGATTCTTTGGTGGAGTTGCTTTTTCAATGATATTCACTTTGAGTTTCTCAGCGATATCGTGGTATTGTTTTAAAACTCCTTTGATCAAAACTGGTGGAGAAGCTCCTTTGGATGGATTGAGCTTTGAAAGCCAAAGTGGTTGGGGTTGGGGCTACATCTTACTCTTGTCTGTAATTATTCCTATTATGGATAATATAGGTGGATTTATCTTCTCGGCAGTTAAAAGACATTTCAATGTTAAAGATTGGGGCTTTATTTTACCTGGTCATGGTGGCATAATTGATAGGTTTGATTCCATATTCGTCACCTGTTCTGTAGTAGCTATCTTGATATCATTTATTACTAATGGTTGGACATTCTTACAGCATTAATAACTGAATATAGGATTATTTAAAACTTAAAGGAAAAGAAAATTAAAGTATGGCAAAAAAGATTGTTTTATTAGGAGCGACTGGTTCTATAGGAACTCAGGCTTTGAGCTTGTTGAAAGATAATAGTGAATATGAGCTCGTAGGAATTACAGCCAACAAGAATGTTGATAAGTTGGTGGAGATAGTCAAAGAATTTCCAACTATAAAATTTGTTGGAATTGTTGCTGATTCTAAAGCTAAAGCTTTGAAAGAAGCTTTACCTGAAGTTGAAGTTTTGTCTGGCAAATCTATAAACTTAACTATTATTGATAAGGCTAATCCTGATGTTGTCTTGAATTCAATTTTAGGATTTGATGGATTCTTACCTTCACTTCATGCTTTGAAGAAGGATAAGATTCTTTTGTTAGCTAACAAAGAAACTTTGGTCGTGGGTGGAAACTTTATCAATGAGGTATTAGCTCAAGGTCATGGAAAGTTGATTCCTATCGATTCTGAGCATGTAGCAGTTGCTAAATGTTTAGCTGAAGTTCCTCAAGACAAGAAAGTCAAAGAATTGTTTATCACAGCTTCTGGCGGTGCTTTGAGAGACTATCCTACTAAGGCTATCGGAACAGCTCCTATTCAAGCGGTGTTAGCTCATCCTACATGGAAGATGGGACCAAAGATCACTGTAGATAGTGCTACTATGGTGAATAAAGCCTATGAAGTCATCGAAGCTTCTATGTTGTTCCACTATCCTTTGAAGGATATCAAGGCTGTCATCAATAGAGAATCTTTGATTCATGGTGGTGTTGTTTTAGAAGACGGAACTTCTATTTATGAATATTCTCCTAATACTATGCTCACACCTATCAAATATGCTTTGAGTCTTGGAACTGAGAAACGTCATGAATTGACTGACGAAGATAAAGAAGCAGTCAAGAATTTAAAGACTGAGGATATCGATAAGAACAGATATCCTATGTTCACATTCATTTTATCATTGGTCGGAAAATATCCTTCTCGTGCAGCAATTGTTGTAAATGCTGTGGATGAAGAAGCTGTAAATGCTTATTTAAACGGAGAGATTCGTTTCGGCGATGTCGAGACAATATTGAGAAAAGTTTCTTCTAGTGTCACTAGAGATAGCGATAACCCCAAGGAATTGAAAGATGTCTTGGATTTGGATGAAAAAGCTAGAGATGCAGCAGATAAGATTATCACTCTTTACGCTAATGCTTTGAAAGCTGGAAACAATCCTTCCGATATAGTAGCTAAACCTATTCGTGATGCTAATAGAAAACACGAAGAAGAAATCAAGGATGAGGTCGAGAAGAGAAAGGCCAAAAAGGCTTCTCGTTGGAGAAACGATCCTAAGAAAAAAGCCTTGCTCAAAGAACATGAAGCTGAGAAAGCTAAGAAAGAAAAGCAAGGATATCCTAGAAATGCCAAGGATGCGGTCAAGGAAAAGAAAGTCTATGTTAAGAGAGAGGACAAGAAGATTGATGATCGTAAGAAGGATGTTCAATCTTTCGGAGACTACATGGACAAGAAGAAGGATGATCATCAAGACTTCGGTAGAAGTGGAATCCGTGGAAAGAGACCTTATCGTAACACTCATGAAGTGAATACTTTCCATAAGAAGAGTGATCATTATGATCACGAGAAGAAATTCAATGGTGATCATAAGGATAGAGATGATAGACATTCGAAATTTGGTGGACACTCATTCCATAAGTCTAATGGAGGATTCCATTCAAGATCTAATGATTCTTATAAACCCAGTGGTGAATTCCATAAATCCTATAGGACTCATTCAGAAGGTGACAACAAGGAAAAGAAATCTTATTCATCTAAAAAACCATCATTTGGCCATTCATCCTTCAAAGGTGGGGAAAGACATTCATCATTTAGAGGAAAGTCTTCGTTCGGTGGAGACAAGAAGTCCTCTTATCGTGGTGGACACTTCGACAAAGCTCGTCAAGATAAACCACAAGGAGCTACCAAGAAGAGAACATTCCATACTGGAAGAAAGAACTTCAACCGCGGTAGATAATAAGTCAATTATTTGTATGAGATTAAAAGGAGGCAATTATGCAAATATTCATTAGTATCATAGTTTTCGTACTCGGGCTATGCTTTGTCATTTGCCTTCATGAGCTTGGCCATCTTTCGATGGCTAAGCTTTTTAAAGTTTATTGTGAAGAATATTCTATAGGATTTGGACCTAAAATCGTATCTATAAATCCCAAAGACAAGACTACAGGAAAACCACTATGGGAAACCACGGTCAATATTCGCTGTATTCCTTTAGGAGGATATGTTGCAATGGTCGGAGAAAGCGATGATGCTGCTTTGACTGAAGCTGGTATTCCACCAGTTCCAAAGGAAAGAACCTTCAGTGGTGTGAATCATGGAAAACAAGCAATTATCATGATTGCTGGAATCGTGATGAATGTCATCCTTTCTTTCTTCCTTTGCTTCATAGCTGATGCCTTTTGCCCGCAACAGGATGTTTATACAAATAGAATTACTGTCGCCTCTGGCTCACATTTAGCTGATAGCGGTCTAACTACAGGTACTAGGATCGTATCGATAAAGAAAGCATATCCTGATGATGTTTTCATCTATGACGGATTGGGGAATAAATGGACTGATGAAAAGATATTTAACCTTCCAGACAAAGATAAAGCAGCTATCGAACAGTCAAAGAGTAGAACTTTCAATACTGTAGATACATACTTTGATATTTCTAATGCGATGTTAGATGAAGTCTATTATAGAAATGAATCTGGCACGTATTATGAGCCTGTTGTATCAGTCGGTGATTCTCAAACTCATTTGTATTTATATCCTAGTAAGGATAGTAAAGAATTGACAGTGACTATTACTTATGCCGATATGTATTCGACTAAGAATGATAATGGGTCATACGATGCTTCTAAGGTTATTGAAGTGAAAGTGAAGCCTGAGTTGAGCGATGCGACCAAAGGTTTGTACCATTATGAAGCTTTGGGTATATCGCCTTATATGTCTTATTCACCTAAGCCATATAACAGAAATAGTTTCATAGATGGAGAAGGAACTCCAACTATAACTGGTCAGTCATTTGCTAGAGCTTTAGGTCAAGCTTTTTATGATCAAGGCAATGGAATAGTTCAAACATTCCAAGCTATAGGTGGATTATTTACTCCATCAGGATGGCAGAATGTCGGTGGAATTGTTTCTATGTTTAGAACTACAGAGCAAGCTGTGTCTATTGGCCCTTTCTATGTATTCTACCTATGGGGTTTGATTTCAGTCAATATTGCGATTATGAACTTGATTCCATTCCCGGGTTTGGATGGATGGCAGTTACTATTGTGTATCATTGAATCTATTACTAAGAAACCAGCAAATAAGAAATTTAAGTCTTATGCTTCGATGATTGGATTAGGCGTTTTATTAGTCCTTGGAGTTGTGCTGATCGTATTAGATATAATTAGATGGGTTGGATAACAAGTGTTGAATAAAAAAAGACTAGTCTCGAAATAAAAGACTAGTCTTTTTGATTTATGTTTATATTGATTGAGAATAGAAATGTTTTTGCTATAAATTTCAATTATATCCGCTGTTATAGATGCTGGATTATTAATGATATTGTCAAATGAAAAATTATCAAATTCAGAATGTAAATAATTTAAATCTTTATTGTGTTTTTCAATTTCTGACAATAGTGAATTCCACTCATTCGCTTGGCAGGATACTTTTAACCTATTTAAAATATCTCTTTGTTTATCGCTTAATTGTATTTCTATTATTGAATCTCCTTGCAATTCCTTTTTTAAACTCCATATGTATGGCTTTAAATAATATTTAAATTTTAATTTGTAAAAAAATATGAATTTCATTTTTTAAAGAGATAATGTTCTTTATTATTATAGGAAAAAAAGATTGAAATAAAAATGCCAAGCTCAATCTTGGCATAATGTCATCTTATTATGTATTCTATTTCAAATTGATAGTCATAGAATATAACAACACAGCATATTTGCTATGACCTGTCACTTTGAAAAATGAAAATCCTTCAGGAATTGTATATGTATATGTTGTTTTATCAGTTATCACAGGTTTTATTTCAGCTCCATTTTTATCGGCTGATAGAATCGAAGATGAGGCATATAAAGAAGGATAACCTACAAAATCACCTTTTGTAGTTACGTCGACATTTAATACTACTGTAGATAAGTTCATCGCAGTCGAATTGAATAAGTAGGAATTGCTCTTTGATAAATTTCTAAATTGAATTCCACCATTATTATTCATTATATAGTCATATTTGAATGTGTACCCGCTAATAGTCAAATCCGATTCAAATCCGGGATACTTTGCATCAAAATTATTTGCGTCGATTGTAATTGTCTTTATTGTTGTGTCTGGAGTTGATGGAGTGTCGGGATCAGTAGTGCTCGATTCATACTTCGTTATATCGAGGAAGAACACTGAATTATCACATCCGAAGCTGAGCAGGAATCCTTTTTCTTCACTTTCGGCATAAGGATAATATCCATCTTCAACTGTGACTGTATATCCTAAAGCTTTCAAATCATTGGAATAATTAGTCTCCATTTGACTATCAGTTATAGAAGAATCTATTGTTCCATAAACGACAAACTCTCTTGATGATTCGCTTTTGGAAGTATATCCGTAATAAGATTCATCGCTCGCTATATCGAATGATGGAATTTGATTATTTGTAACTGATGTCAAATTAAAGAATGTTGCTATATCAGCATAAGGGAATGAAGAATATTCTGTCACGTTGCTATCAGTATTGGATTCGACCCAAGCATATATTTCAAAGCCATAGTCAGCTGAATAACCTATTTGCAATACTATAAGATTTGTATCATCGTAACTGTATGCATAGAGATCATATCCATCTTGTGTCGAATCATATGTATATTCTTCATCTTCCACCTTACTTTTATATGCACTTGTTAAATTGCCACAATCCATATCATGAGTGTAGAAGAAATTTCCAGAATCATCTTTTTCGAGTGAGGATTCACGATTGTCAGTTAGACCATCAGCGAAAGGAATGGCGAAATCGAATCCGAATGCTTGTTTCATTATTTCTTTTTCTGATGCGTACCAATCTGAACTTGCATCATCTTTCTTGTCAGTATTGACCGATGGGACTGAAGGTGTAGTAGGATTAGAAGCAGAATCACCACAAGATGTCAAGAAAAAAGTGGTAGATAATAGAACTAAGGTTAGTAATTTGAATTTTGATTGCATTGATAATTTCTCCTATATTTATAATTTTAAAATGTTTGTTAGAAATAAAAAATAGATAACCGTATTTATTGATAGCGGTTATCTATTAAGCAAGTTTTATTTTTTCTTTTTGCTGTTATTTTTCTTCTTAGTGTTATTGTTTTTGCTGGATCGTTTCTTGGATGATTTCTTCTTTCCTTTTTTAGCAAATACAATAGAAAGAACGATTATTAATACTAAGACTATAACTATAGCAATTATTATTCCGATAGTAATTCCTATGTTTTCAGAATTAAAGTAGACTGATGGAGTTACTTCAATTTTGAATTCACCTAATTTCCTGCTAGATTTATCTACTAACACTGAGATTGTTGTAGTTCCAAATCCTACTGCTTCTATAGTGTTGTCGTTTGAGATTTTAGCTATGTTATCATCGCCAGATTTTAGTACGATTTTTTCTTCAGGGAAGAGATTGTCAACCTTAATATCTAATTTGTATGAAGTTGAATTTCCTATTACTGGAGCTAATTGAATACTTTTTGGTAAATCAGTTTTTAATACAGTATCATTCCAAATTATTATCTTAGTATCGACGTGATTTATAATTCCTTCTTCAGTAGTTTCATCTATTTTTATAGTAGTTCCTTCTTTACATTCTTTTAATGCCTTGAATGTCTTATTGTCATCAGACATAGATAAGTAATTGGAATCAAAACTGACATTGATAGTCGATTTAGCCGAATATGTAACTGGTAATGTTAAAGTGTCATTTGTATGCAAATTATATGAATCTTTGAGGCTAGAGAAATCCGATGTTGTTTTATAAGTATCAGGTGCGTATGCTCTTCTGGCCCATTCAGGATGATCTATGAATGGATTTCTGTTTTTTTGAACATTGTTATAGATAAGATTGTTTCTATGTATTTCATAATCACTTACAGGATCTAATTCATTCCATTTAAGGAAATCAGATAAATGTTGATGAACTCCATGAAAATGATCGTTGTCATCCTTTTGTGTTTTGTCATCTGTCAATAAGAGGTAAGGCTCACTTCTAGTATTAGTCTCTTGTTTATTAGAGTATCTAACGCCCATATAAAGTAAAGCCCTAGCTATATCGCCTTTATATTGATCAGTTGGTTCGAATGTATCATCACCATCTTTATCTTTCCCAGACCATCCACTTAAATCAGTAGTACCATCAGCGTAATAACAATAGACTTCGCTATACGGTTTATCTCTGTCTATGTATCCGTAGTAGTTGTTATTGTGTATGTTATTTGTATGATGATCAGCTGCTAACAAATGATGAAGGTCTGTTCCAGCTCCAGCTTCAGGATCTCCGCTAGGTGAGAAGCCGTGGCTTTTGGCCCATATATGTTCTTTATCTTCTTGAATATTTTTATTTGGCTTTATCTTTTTGTCAAAATCGATATGATTTAATGAAGGATCGATAGTCCAGGAGTTTCCGTTGACTAGATTGTTTATCTGCTTGCTCTTTGTTTCATTATCTTTGAAGTAAAGCAAAGTAAAATAGTAATTATTTGTTGTTGAGAATTTAAAAGTATCCGGATCAATAGGTTGAGATAATTCCCAATTCCTATCTGTTATTTGATACCACTTGTTTACATCAGCATATTTAACAAAGTGATTGTCCTTTGATATTACAGTATATAGCTCGTTTATAAAACTAGAACCTGTTGAAGTGTTATCTACTGCAGAATAATATTTGTCTATATTTTCTTTATTTGTATCAGTAAAGTCCATCTTCAAAGACGAATCATAAAAACGTCCATCAAATGCCTTTTTGGCATTTAATACAGGTGCGTTAGACATCAACAAAAAAGTTAGTGGCAATAAAGCCCATAGTTTCTTATGCATATGATGAATATTTCCTTGGAGTAATTTGTTTCCAATGAATAATATAAATAAAAAAGTAGATAGTTTCTATATGAAATTTCTTACATCTAAGGTTTAACATAAAATATTTACATTATTAGGTTGATTAGTTTTCTTTTACTATCTTTTTAGAACTTTTAAAATTTAGAGATAAGTTCTAACAAACTGATAAGCTTTAGTATGGAAGATAATCTTTGATTCTTGGAAAGACTTATTTCAACTCACTTAGTTTATAAAATACAAAGAAAACCAAGAGTGTAATACATTTATAAAAATTGTATAATCATTATTTGTGGAGTGATACCCAAGGGGTTTAAGGGACTGGTTTCGAAAACCAGCAGTGGATGAAAGTCCAGCCAGAGTTCAAATCTCTGTCACTCCGCCACGTTAGTTTCATCATATTGATACAATTAAGGGTATTCAATATTAGATATAGAAGTGTCGAGAAATCGGCGCTTTTTTTTAAAAATCGTTTAACTAGTTCGAATATATCGAACTTTATAGGCTACTAGATAAACAATAGGATACTCGTTAAACGATTACCTATCTTTGATTAATTATTATTGTAAAATATAAAAGAAGGAGAGATGGAACAATTCATGATAGAGGGCGTGGTAGACCAAATCCTTCAAGAAAAGTGTGGGACTGGTTGCATAGAAATGGATGGTGTCAAAATGGAATCAAATAAAAATATAGATTTTTCAAATAAGAGCTTATTAATTCCTCTTTTTGATGCTTTACACGATTCATCAGTACAGTTTAAGGTTGTTGATGATTACAATATTGAGTTAAATATTCAATGCATAAATGAATCAATGTCGGAAAAGATTAACCTTTATTTTTCTGATCCTGTTTTAGATTCATTTACAATTTATGGGTTTTCAAATGAAGACGGAAAATTTATTGGTAAAATTGTTGACAATGGTGAATCAAAAGACTTAGAAAAACTAAAGGTTGAATTAATTGATACCTTCTTTACAAATACTGATATAGTTTTTTATTCTGTTGATATAAGTTCTAAAATATATGGCAGTAAATTCTTTATTAAATTTTTGAATATAAAAAGCATTTCATTTAATTAAAGGTTTCACAATCCGATTAACTTTCCA
>ULNV01016297.1_pt1 | contig 41453 bp, 32 predicted proteins | sample 1952011 | NCBI WGS metagenome assembly ULNV01 (sample SAMEA4835586, study PRJEB28245) | human gut metagenome | biome: gut microbiome; material: fecal sample | place: Denmark | collected 2008
GTGCGTCACAGACTTATGACACACCCTCTCGTTTTGCATTTGTACACAATTTGTACACTCTATTATTTTCTCTTTTCTTTTAATCCTTATAATTTTGCAAGCAAATTTTTGAGTTAATTATAAATATCGTAGTTTAATAAAAAATAAGTATGAAAAGAATTAAAGTATTTGTATTTTTTAGTGTTATTAATTTGTTTGTAATTTTATTTTCGTTATTACTTGGATCTTGTCAAGAAAAAACAATTGCTGAAGAAGTGAAGGTTTCTAATCAGTTTATGTCTTCATTGAAGCAAAGTATTCCTACATTGATGTCTTCAAAAATAGTAGTTGGTATTTCTGAAAAACGAAAGAAAAGTTTATCTTTAGTAGGTAATAAAAAAGAACTTAAGGTTGTTTATATTGATTTTCCTAATGATACTCCTGAGTACTACAGAAAGGACGTGAAGGAGTTGAATACTTTGGACGATATGTTGCGTTTGTCTCATCATACAGCAGCGGAGTTTACTTTAGAAAAGAATGAAAATGTTAGAGATTCAATTTATTTGTCAGAAACAGTTGCTAAAGAACAATTGTATCCTCTTGTTGAAAAGAGTAAAATATATCTTTTATCTAAAGGATTTTCGGAAAAGGATATAGAGGATATGTTGAAGGAAAACAATGCTGATGAAACAGAGTTGGTTAGTTTCGTTTTAGCTCTAACAGAAAAGGAAAATAAGGAGAACTCTCAAATGGAAATAATGAGTTCTTTTTTGAATAATCCTTTGCCTTTTGTAACATCAGCTAAGGCTTATCCTAGTGTAGATTGGTATAAGGCGGGAAATTGTGCAATTAAAGCACTTGGCGTTGATATCTTTTATGGTTTGAGTCAATCAAATTTAAAGACATGGTCTGTTGCAATGATGAAACGTGCTTTTAAAACTGTAGCAAAGAAAGTTATAGGTCCGATTGGTGTAATTATTTGTATAGGTGAATTCTCGCATTGTTATTTTATGTAAATTTGAAATTATGTTTGGATATTTTATAGGACTGATAGGTTTCCTTTGTGTAGCCATAGTCATTATATTTTCAGTAGTTCGTTCGGCAAAAGTGTTGATTGCAACTTATCGAGAACAGAGTGATTATAGGGTGATACTATGGAATACCTTGGTAATATTGATAGGAGTCATAGGACTTAGTTGCTATTTCGTTTTTGGCATATTGACCTACTTAAAAATGTAATAGCACAGGTTATATCATTCTCTTTTTGGGGAAGTTGTTGCTACATATTCGTTGTTTTTGTTTGAGTATAGAATTTCTAAGCAATAATTATTTATGGTAGCATTGATTATAACGAGTGATAACTTCTTTAAGTACAATAACTTCCGTACATGCGAAACTTCAATTTGTAAGTAAAAAGCCTTCTCGATAAATGTATCGGGAAGGCTTTTTGCTTATATTATATTTATTATGTGTTATTTCTTCAGCCATTTGTCCAACCAGCCGAAGAAGGTACGTTGCCATAGAATTCCGTTCTGTGGTTTCAATACCCAGTGATTCTCGTCTGGGAAGATGAGCAGCTCGGCAGGAATGCCGCGCAAACGAGCCGCATTGAAGGCTCCCATGCCTTGGTTTGCATTGATGCGATAGTCTTTTTCGCCATGGATGCAGAGGATAGGAGTGTCCCACTTGTCTACAAACTTGTGAGGGCTGTTCTCGTATGTTTTCTTGGCGTTGGCAGTCTGGTCTTTGTTCCAGTAAGCATCATCGTACTCCCAGTTGGAGAACCAAACCTCCTCAGTATCAGTATACATGCTTTCGAGGTTGAAAGCTCCATCGTGAGCAAGGAAAGCCTTGAAGCGCTTGTCGTGATGACCAGCCAGATAATATACAGAGAAACCTCCGAAGCTGGCGCCTACGCAACCCAGGCGGTCTTTGTCTACATAAGGCAGGTTGGCTGTAGCATCGTCGATGGCAGAAAGATAGTCGTTCATACACTGGCCTGTCCAGTCGCCTGATACTTCCTCGTTCCATTCGCTTCCGAAACCAGGCAGACCGCGACGGTTAGGTAATACTACGACATAGCCATTGGCTGCCATGATCTGGATGTTCCAACGATAGCTCCAGAACTGGCTGACAGGACTCTGAGGTCCGCCTTCGCAGAAGAGGAGGGTAGGATACTTTTTGCTGGCATCAAAGTTGGCAGGCAACATGATCCATACCAACATCTGTTTGCCATCGGTAGTCTTCACCCAGCGCTGTTCGCACTTGCCTAAGTTCAACTGATTCAGGATGTGGTCGTTCTCACGGGTTATCTGTTCCACCTTGGTTGTCTTTGCGTTCTTGCCAGGTGTCACCATATAGATGTCGGTAGGATGGCTCATGCTTGCACGTGTGGTGAGAATCTTGTTGCCGTTATTGGCAAGCGAAACGCTTCCATAGTCAGCCCAGTCGTTGATGATTTGTTTTACCTCACCCTTGAAGTTGGTCTGGTAAAGGTTCAATGTTCCGTGCCATACGCCTATAAAGGTAAGACTCTTGTTGTCCTTGTTCCATGTGAATCCCTCTACATTTGAGTCGAACTTTTCTGTTACGTAATTCTTCTTGCCAGTGGCGAGATCGTATATGCAGAGTCGGTTGCGGTCGCTCTCGTATCCGTCTCGTGCCATGCTTTGCCATGCTATATACTTGCCGTCGGCAGAGAACTGAGGATTGGTGTCGTAGCCAGGATTGTTCTTCAAGTTTTCCGGAGCATTGACAGCCTGGTGCTTCATGCTCTTGGTAGCATCTACCTTAGGCTCCACGTAGCCGGCTTCCTTGCAAAGGTTCTTCGTCTCGCGCGTACCTATTTTATATAGATAGATATCAGAGTCGGTAGAGATGGCATACTGCAATCCCTCCTTCTTGCGACAAGTATAGGCAATGGTCTTAGAGTCTGGGCTCCAAGCCAGCTGCTCGATACCACCAAATGGTGCCATAGGGCACTCGTAAGGTTCGCCCTTCAGGATGTCTTCTCCCTCATTGACGGTTCCGTCTTCTGCCACCTCAGCTACAAAAGGATGAAGGATGCTCTCCACGTAGTGGTCCCAGTGGCGATAGTTCATATCGGTAACGAGTCGGCCTGTAGCCAGGGGAAGGTCGGATGGATTTTCCTTGATGGTGCCGTGGTAGGGCAGTTCCTTGATGAGGATAACCTTCTTGCCGTCTGGTGAGAAACGGAATCCCTCGATACCGGCCTTGTCATGGGTGAGCTGTTTGCGGTCAGTTCCGTCTGGGTTCATGCTCCAGAGCTGTCCGTTGCGGATAAAGGCGATTTTCTTTCCGTCAGCAATCCATGCGGCATCACTCTCGCTCTTGGCATCAGTGGTGAGGGCCTTCTGGTTCTTTCCATTGGCGTCCATGATGAAGAGCATCTGGTGACCCTTGTTTTCCTTGACGCTGTAGTAACCTACTTGGTACACGATTTGCTTGCCGTTGGGCGAAGCCTCGGCACCACCAATTCGCCCCATGGCCCATAGAGCCTCAGGCGTCATCAAGTGGTTCTCCACCTTGATGTTGTTCTTCTCAATCATTGTTTGTGCATTAGCCATAGTGCCACTCATCGTAAGAGCGGCAGCGGCTAAGATCATTGTTTTAATCATGTCTTTTTTATGTTGTTGTTTGATTTATCCCATATATGGTAATCATAGTGCAAAAATAATGATAATTTTCCAAAGCAGCAAGAAAGTTGTGCAAAATGTACCCATGGGCGGCATTTTATCGAACGATGAGGAGCGAATATCATATTTGCGGAGAAAAAGTAACAAACTTAGGATAAAATTTGTTTTATTCCTTAATAAATTGTATTTTTGCCTTCGTATAATCTATGTTCTAAACTATCGAACTTAAGTCCGATAGTTTCGGACACAAGTTCGGTAGTTTAGAACTTAAGTTCGATAGTTTAGAACATAACTTTATTGCGTGTTCAGAAACAATTTTAACCCATTATAATAACAAATATCAATATAGAAAGGAACAAAAACATGGCTAAGTACAAGTTGCAAGAGATGCCGGACGTGCATCATGATGGTAAGCGAAGGGTGTATCCCAAGTTGATGATCAACCGTACCCTGTCGCGCAAGGAGTTTGTCGAGATGATGCATGATTATCATCGGGGCACGTCGCCCAGTATGGTGGAGGCTGTGCTGATAGATGTCGAGGACATGCTGGTGAGAATGCTCTCCATGGGATATAATGTCAATCTGGGCAATCTGGGTCATTATTCGCTCTCGTTAGAGTTCAAGGATGACAAGCCTGCCGAGATGCAAGACGAGGACGACAAGATGACTTATCGCAAGGTGGGCGTCAAGAACGTCAACTATAGGGCTGCGCCAGAGTTTGTCAAGGAAGTGAAGCTTGAGACTGACCAGTATTTAGAGCGGGACATGGGTGGTGTGAAACGAGTGTTGAAAAGCAATTACACCCGTGAGGAGCGCATTGCCCGAGCCTTGCAAGTGATAGAGAAAAATGGCTTTATCAGCCTTGACGACTATGCTCAGTTCAACAATATGAGTCGTACGGTAGCTTCCGAAGACCTGAAGGAGATTGTCGACGACCCTCAGTCGCCCATCTGCTCGCATGGTCGTCACAGCCACAAGGTGTGGGTGAAGAGAGAGGCGTGAGCGGGAGTTACTGATTGTTGGTTACTTCTTCGCACACCACCATCTCTGTACCTCTGTAGATGACGACAATCTTGTGAAGTTGGGTCGTCTTCACGGCGGAAGTGACCACTTCGCTTTGAGCGTAGCGGTTCACTTGAGCCTCGGCTTCTTTGAAAAGCTGTTGGATGTGTGCGTCAGTATCTTTCGATTTGGCGTACTTGAGTTCCACAATATAAGAATGGGTCATGTCGCTATAGATGTCGAGAAGCGGACATAGGAAGATGTCAGCATATCCTTCCTGAGTATCTTTTTCGGAGATCGGACGATAGTACTGATTTTGGCAAGTCATGGCAAGCGTGAAGCCATGCACAAAATACTCCCCCTTCTGATGGTCTCGCTGGGAGGCGTATTTATGCAAGCTGTCGGCAATGTATTGGAAGTATGCTCTCCATTTGCCATCATAAGCAAGATTGCTTGCCAACTCATTCTTTTCGTAGCTGTCGAATGAGAGGTCGTTTTCTTTGTAGGTATCGAGGAGATAAGTAAATAGCTGCTCGCGCACAACCTCGTTTGGAATTACAAATTTGGTCTTTCCTTTGTATGTTCCGTCGATGGTGACCATTCCGAAGTAAAACAATAGGCTGACGAAATTGTCGGGGTTGCCAATCAGCTCTGCAGGAAATCCCGACTTGAGTTCGCCCGTGATGTAACCTTGCTGCACCAGTTGCTGGATGATAGAGGCATCGTGGGCAAACTCCTTGTCTCTGCGGATGAGCATGCGGAGCTTGTTGTAGTCGGTGCGGATGTTTTCGTCTATCATGTGGTCGGGCACCTCACAATCATTGTTCACATAATTGTCGATGAAGTAAAGCACCATGTTGGAGTTGTACATCGTCACTTTGCCGAACTTCTTGAGTGCAAAGCAATAGTTGTCGTACCATGGCTTCATGATGGTTATCAATTCATCGATGGTATGGTTGAACTCGTATTGGGTGGAGTAGTATTCAAGCATGGCTCGTACTTCTTTCTCCGTGAATCCTGTCAGTTCATTGAATTGGGCACTCAGAGTGTAGTTGGTTCCGATGTTGAATCCACTGGTCAGGTCGTCTAATGTGACAGGGCTGACTCCTGTCACGAATACACGGGCGATGGTAGAATCCGTGCCAGCCTTGATCGTGTCAAAGAAAGTGCGCAAGTAGCCCTCGCCATGAGTCTCTTTGCGATATTTGTCCAGGCAATTGGGCTCGGCAAGAATCTTGTTGGTGAAATGGTCGTACTCGTCGATGAAGAGGAACACCTTGGCGTTGGTCTTCTCGCATTCACGGCACAGAAAGTTCAGTTGCTTGACCGCACCATCCAGTTGGTTCATGCCTTCTTTGATGCCTTTGGGTAAATATTGTGCGTATACATCGCAGAAAAAATTAAAGGCTATACGACAATGGTCGTCTAATCCCTTTTTATAGTCATTTAGTTCTGCATTTACTATTGCAAAGTTGAGCTTGATGACAAGATATTTATTGTGCTCGGGTGTGGGATGTTGACCGATGTAGAGATGCCCGAAGAGCTTGTCGAAGATGTCTGCTCGATTAATGTCGTAGTAATGCTCAAGCATGGAGAGGGTGAGGCTCTTGCCGAATCGGCGAGGGCGGATGTAGAAGAAGAACTTGTTGGCTCTTTCAATTTTCTCCACGAATGGAGTCTTGTCGACATAGTAGCAGTCATCCTCTATGACGGCTTTGAAGTTCATCATGCCGTAAGGGATGCGCTTAGGATATTTTCGAATGCTCGTTGATTGGTTCTCTACCATATTTTTACACCTTTTTTATATTGTTCTGCAAAAATAAGGATAATTTTCCGAAATAACAAGAAACTTCTTCAAAAGATAAGTGTATACTTTAAAATGGATTACGCAAAAAAGACTTCACCCTTTAGCTATTCGTGCGGAATGCCGATAAATACAGGGGATTTCAAGGGATAGATGAAGGGTGAAGGGTTTTATGCCAATTCTATTTTTAAAAAACAACACGTCGACAACGGGAGGCTTATCGCTTTGCGCCTTCAGAATCAACGTTATCCCGAACGGAATGTATGGTGGTGTGGGAGGTCGGAAAATATGAAAATAGGAGGCAAATGCCTTTTTTGATTAGCATTTACCTCCTAACAGATTATCTTTTCACTTTTTGATTAAAATCAAGCTTTCGCAAACTGTCAACTTTTACCATAACAGAACGATATTTTTCTATGAAGTTACTACGTTCTTTATCAGACAAATTGTTCGTAATTATCATAGAATCGGCATAATTTAGTGCTTTGTGTTGAGCATTAATAAGCATATATTGATATCTATATGTCTCATTGCTCGTTTCTAAGTAATAGATTTTCTCAAGGTATTTATATTGATGTCCGAAAACATCATTAATAATACCTACTAAAAGGGTGGTTGTGCAAGTCATCATCAATGCCCAAACCGTCAATACAGTAATAAGGATATTTCTTTTCATGTTGTTACAGTTCATCATTAGCTGGTTTTATATTTTTCATTGTCCAATAAGATAGGGTTGTACTTATCATGATTTTCTTTGACACGGTTTCGTATCTGAAACAAGAAATCGTTGCTCCGACGTTATTCCTTCCGAAATAAAGAGTTTTTTCATAAGTTGTTGTATCCTTTGGTTGAACTGATGTTGGTAAATACTTATTCTCTATTGCTTGAATAGATTCAGCTTTATCAAGACTGCTATTTCTAAAAGAAACTGCTTCTAGAACATCACCTTCTCTGTATATATCTAACATTTCCCATGTAAGCCCTCCAAATGTAAAATATTGGCTTTCGAGAAATCTAAAATGCAATGATTCATCTGTACTATATTCTTTGATAAAATAGAATCCCTATTTTTCCAAAGAATTAACTATTTGTTCTACACTTGTTGGAGTTCCCAACTTCAAATCATAGAAGAAATTTTGTACCTTTTCATTCCAAACGGTATCCAGCTCTTCTGTGTTAGAAGCAGTCTTATTACTACTACACGAGCAAAGACAAACTCCTAACAACACACCAAAAAATAAAACTAATTTATTCATAATTACATTTAATAAAAACTAATCAATATTCCAATAGGCACTCGGATCGCCATCAAAGATAGTATCTATATCATCATCAGAGTATCCCATTTCATCTTGCGCATAAGAACCTCCATACCGTTCATAAGTAGCTGGTTCTTCTTCCCATTCCTGCCAATCAGAATCGTCTACATAATCGGAAGTGTCTTGAAATTCATAATCCATTCCAACATGTTGCATAACTGTGTCTGTTATTGGAAAATTTGGAAATAATAACTTTATTTGCTCTAACGTTTGCAGACTTATTCCGAAATTATCAATATTATTTACACACCATATTAAATAAGTTGGGTCATCGGCCATGACATCACACAGAAGCTGATTTCTATGTTTGCCAAAGCCGAATGTATCACCTATATCAGAAAAATAACGATTAGAGCTATTCATCTTTATTATTTGTATCTTCTGTTTTGTAAATATCCTCAGGGTCGAACAACGAATAACAAGGAAGTCCTGTTACGCTATTCGTATATGCGCACAAACACAAATAACGATTACTTATAACCGTATAACGGCCAAAAGTCCTTGATAATACAAATTCTTCTGGAGATAGATTGTAGACAAGAAGACCGTCCTCATTAACACTTAGCCTATTAGGGGTATAATAAGGAGAAGCCTTCACCTGTCTAAGCAGATCTCTCGTTGTATATTCTAAGACTCTCTTTCTCTTGTCTTCAGGGTAGTCATCTCTTTCTACATTATGATAATAGCCAATAAAGCCTTTATTACCAAACGGAGTAAATAGTTTCCTTTGAATCAAACATTCCTCTCCCTCTTCTGCTAATCGAATCTTCTTCATAACAGGGTAAGTCATTTCAAACATAGGGAATTTTATTCGATATGGAGTAAAGATAACTTCACTATTTATATTTATTTGAGGTTTGTAAAAGTCAAGAGTGTCTAATTCATTGTAAGGAATAAAACCTATAAGAGTCATTGCTTGTTTGAAAGTAATGGAATAGACATTAACTTCTGCATCCATTTCTCCATTTTGCTGAAGAAGGCTGGCAATACTATTATTAGAAAGCAAATTATCCATACGCTTAAATTATTGTATATCAACAAATTGTCCATAAAACTCCACGATTCTAAGTGGTGATAACATCGTAAATCTGATGCAAGTCAAATTGTTGAAGATGTTACACACCAAAGGTTCATTAGGATCATTCCAACTAAATGAGTCTGGGATACGCCCGTATTGTATTCTATCTTCCAATATATCACCATTCTGAATGCCAAAAATTGGAAGTCCAAACCTCGTGTTAAGGTTAGCAGGAACTTCGTCCAACAAGCCTATTCCTAAAGTGGAGTCATTTAAAACTTTGGCAACTATAGTTGTATTTATGGCACCTTTATTGGTGCATACTCCATTAGAGTACTCTTCAAAACGGTTAGCTTTAAAAATAAAGTTCTTCTTATAAATTCTATTCATAATCACTCAAATAGTAAATATTCATGATTTATTTCTTTCAAAAAATCATATATGGTATCCATGCCTTTCTTTCTGTTTTCTTCGGAAAGTCTCAGAAATCCATCACCAGTAGTCTTCTTACGTATAATCTTCAGACCAACTTTGCACATTTTTATGAGCAAAGGTTTCAGCATAGGATTAAAAGACATACTTCTTGCTATTCCATCATGTAATGCAGTTGATATTTGTCCGACAATTAAGTTTGGCTTCTTTTCTAGCTCCTCTTCTTTAAGATTTGAGAATTCAGAATCAAACCAAATAAGAAATTTTGTTAAGCTGTTACAATTCCACGATTCTCGTTGTATAAAAACTTCTTCTATCTTACAAAAGAGCTTACCCCAATTGTCTGGATTGGGTTCAAACTTAAAGATTGGTAACCAATTTTCTTTTTGGTAACCTGCCTCATAATCATACAACTTGCATGTGTTGTAAGTAGCTCTAAACTGCAAGTATGACGCATTTCCATAACCAAAATTACTTCTAATTACAAAGGAAAAGCCTGTTTCCCCAACGTATATGTTCTCACTTTCCTTGAAACCTTTATCTTCATAGCAATGAAAGAGAACATCCGCAGTTGGTGCACTATTTGCATGATATAGCATGTTGCATTCCTTATTATAGCATAACATCATATAATTTACCAATTTATTTTAGTCGTCGTAAATACTTAGAGAATTATAGAAATCTTGGAAGGCTTCATATCTTTCAGAAGACAAAGACAAATACTTGTAAATTTCTGTTGTGTCTTGCGTGTACAGCTTCCTCTGCATATTGAACATAAATAGGTTTAAGGGTACTCATTAGCCAATAGCTCCATCCTCATCCCAGCACTTCGAATGAACCTTTTATTAAACGTGAAGCGTGGTACTGACTATGCCACACTCTAAGTCGGAGGTCGTAGGAATTACCTTTTATCAGAGGATATGGGAATAGCAGCCCACGCTATGCGTGAGAACCACTATGCAATCTCTCTGATAAGTCTTGAATTTCCTACGTTCCCGACTATGAGATAAGCATAACGCTTCTTATCATTTCTAATATGTCTGGAGATGGTTTTCACCAAGTCCGCTACAAAATTACAAAAGTTTTTTAAGACACAATATTTTTCAGAAAGAAATTACATGTTTTCGCTAAAGATTTTGTAATATTGGACTAAAAGGATATTATTGCAAGGAAAATAATACCTCAGTTTGGGATAAAAAATAGTGCCTAAAAGTTGGTAGTATTATTCAATCTGTATGGTTGAAATTACCCAATACGCCCTTTACCTTTCCGCTACGCGCCGGTGACCGTTGGCTCAGGGCGTGCCAACCGTATAGTTCGAATTCATTATGACAAGTCTTCTTTAACTTCAAGAGATGCTTGTTATTCTCCCTTTACAACAACTCCAGGTTGAGCGATGCGAGGTGTCAACGCGGTCCCGTTTACCCAATGAGAATGAAGGGAGATGAAGGGTGATGAAGGGTGGAATTGTGCCATTCACCCTCTGAAACCCCGATAAACACAGGGGATTCCAAGGGATAGATGAAGGGTTTTATGCTAGTTTTTGTATAAAGCTATGAAAAGGTAAAAGCAGCTTAGAATGCTATATATAAGTATTCTAAGCTGTTTTTTTATGATGTACTTGCTATTTCTTGACGATAGCCTTGTCTTCTATATTGATAACTTCTTCTAATTCGATATGGTGAGAACCTTCAAGTTTGTTAGTTGATGTCAAAGTGGTGCTTGTAATGATCGATTTTATATTGTCAAGACAAGGCTGTTCGCTCTTTTCTTTGCATAGAAGTGTTTCGGTCATGTTGTTGAACTTCGTTATCGTTCCCATGTTTTTTTCTGCGATGTTTCCGCCAGCCAAAACTAACTTGTCTATGAGAAATGCAACAAGGCCGTTCTTGCTTGATATGGAGCATGGTATTTTCTTGAGCTCCCACTCTGCTATGTTTCTTTTGCCAGGTTTCAATATTCCGCTTAATAATTTGGAAGTTACATTTGGAAAAAGCTTTTTGATGGTAGTCTCGGTACTCAACGGTGTGTCTACAGTCGATATTATTTTTCTGCTGATGACAATATTGGCAGATGTCTTTTTTATCGAGTATTCTACTACTCTGTTTGTCTTGAAGACATCGTTTCCGTCATGGCGTTGGGTGGTTGTTTCATTTGTCTTAATCTTGATAGTCGCTTTTTGTGCATCATTTTGCTCTCCGAGATAGAAGATTTCTCCAATAGACAAGCTGTCTGATTGATTCTGGCTATCTCTGATAGTTTGGGCTGATACAGCTTGGGTAATCAGCATCAGAAAAGATAAAATCATATACTTCATATATTGTAATATTATTCGCTTTTCCATCATTTAGAACTGGCATACCCAACTGTAACACCCATTTTTAAAGCATCTTTATCTTTGCTTGGAATGCTTGAATTGCTAATAGTCTTTAAATGCCTTTTTTGATTAGCAATTACCTCCTAACAGATTGATTTATTCAGCCCCTTAAAGTGGAGCTTCAAGATTATATCTTGTCGAGTGCCTGCTTGATGTCGTCGAGGATATCCTCGACATCCTCGATGCCTACGGAGAGGCGGATGAGGTCGGGGGCAACTCCGGCTTCTTTCAACTGCTCGTCAGATAGCTGGCGATGGGTATGGCTGGCAGGATGAAGCACACAGGTGCGGGCATCTGCCACATGAGTCACAATATTGATCATGTCGAGTGAGTCCATGAACTTGATGGCCGTCTCGCGGTCGCCCTTCAAGCCAAAGGCGATTACACCACAAGTGCCGTTGGGAAGATATTTTTGCGCCAGTTCGTGGTAGGCGTCATCTTTCAAGCCGCTGTAGTGAACCCAAGCCACACGCGAGTCATTGTGCAGAAACTCTGCCACCTTTTGCGCATTCTCGCAGTGCTGGCGCATACGCAGATGAAGAGTCTGAAGTCCCAGGTTGAGGATGAAAGAGTTCATAGGGGCAGGTATGCTTCCAAGGTCGCGCATCAACTGGGCTACGAGTTTGGTGGTATAGCCCATCTTGCCGAAGGCCTTTACGTAGGTCAGACCATGATAGCTGTCATCGGGGGTACAGAGACCAGGGAACTTTTCGGCGTGAGCCATCCAGTCGAAGTTGCCACTGTCAACTACTACACCGCCGACTTGTGATGCTGTTCCGTCCATGTATTTAGTCGTGGAGTGGGTAACGATGTCGGCTCCCCATTCGAAAGGACGACAGTTGATTGGTGTGGCGAAGGTGTTGTCCACAATCAGAGGAACACCGTTCTTATGAGCTATACGTGCACATTTCTCTATGTCGAGAACGGCACATCCTGGGTTGCTGATGGTCTCGCCAAAGAACAACTTGGTGTTGGGGCGGAATGCCTTCTGTATTTCTTCCTCGCTGTCGTTGGGATTGACGAAGGTGCATTCTATGCCGAGTTTCTTGAGTGTCACACCAAAGAGGTTGAAGGTTCCACCATAAATCTCGTTGGAGGTAACGATATGGTCGCCTGCCTCGCAGATGTTGAATACAGCATAGAAGTTGGCAGCCTGACCGCTACTTGTCAATACAGCTCCCACACCGCCTTCGAGCTGTGCTATTTTCTTGGCTACAGCATCGTTGGTGGGATTTTGGAGTCGGGTATAGAAATATCCTTCTTTCTTCAGGTCGAAGAGCATGGCCATCTCTTCAGAATTGTCGTACTTGAATGTGGTACTCTGAATGATGGGCACTTCGATAGGTTCTCCATTCTTTGGCTCATAGCCTCCCTGTACACAGATGGAAGCTGCACGTAATTTCTTTTCCATTGTCGGTTGTATTTTTATATTTAAGTTTTCTTTGAGTGAAATTGAGTTTCGCTCATATCTCTTGATTTGGCAGAAATGGCACTCTCCCTATATTGTTGTACTTGTGGTGCAGTGGCTTCCTGTCGTTTTTTTCCTTTATTGTGTGCAAAGGTACTTATTTTTTTTGATATTCAGATACTTTTTTGTACTTTTGCATCCGAATTCAAAACTAACAGCAATTAGTTATATCAAATAGAACGATGAAGATAGGTTTCGATAACGAGAAGTATCTGAAAATTCAATCAGAGCACATTAAAGAGAGAATCTCACAGTTTGACGGAAAACTTTACCTCGAATTGGGTGGTAAACTTTTCGACGACCACCACGCCAGCCGCGTTTTGCCAGGCTTTCAGCCAGACAGCAAGTTGCGTATGTTTCAGAAAATCAGCGACAGCATAGAGATAGTGATAGTTATCAGTGCTGCCGACATTGAGAAGAACAAGAAACGTGCCGACTTGGGTATTACCTATGATGAAGATGTACTTCGTCTGCGTGGCGAGTTCCAGCATCGAGGTTTCATGGTAGGTTCTGTAGTCATCACTCATTACAATGGTCAGCCAGCAGCCATCGCTTTCAAGCAGCGCTTAGAGCGTGAGGGCATCAAGACTTATTGTCATTACCTGATAGAAGGTTATCCACATAATGTGAAGCTGATTGCCTCGGACGAGGGATTCGGCCAGAACGACTATGTGGAGACAGAGCGACCATTGGTTATTGTGACTGCTCCAGGTCCTGGCAGTGGCAAGATGGCAGTCTGCCTCAGCCAGTTGTATAATGAGAACAAGCGTGGCGTGCGTGCCGGTTATGCCAAGTTTGAGACTTTCCCAGTATGGAATCTGCCATTGAAACATCCTGTCAACATCGCTTATGAGGCTGCAACTGCCGACCTCAATGACGTGAACATGATAGACCCCTTCCATTTAGAGGCCTACAACAAGATAGCCATCAACTATAACCGCGATGTGGAGATTTATCCTGTGCTCAATGCACTCTTCGAAGGTATCTATGGCAGCAATCCATATAAGTCGCCCACAGATATGGGTGTCAATATGGTGGGCTTCTGTATCTCTGATGATGAGGTTTGCTGTGAGGCATCCAAGGATGAGATAGTACGTAGATATTATGCAGCCACCAACAAGATGGCGGCTGGAGCCTGCAATGACGCGGAAATCAGCAAGATACAGATGCTCTTCAACCAGGCTAAGATTACTACCGATTATCGTAAGGTGACTGTGGCTGCCAAGAATCACAAGCAGGAAACTGGACATACATCGGCTGCTATAGAACTGGAAGACGGTACCATCATCTGTGGTCACAGCAGCGAACTGCTTGGCTGTAGTGCTGCCTTGCTGCTGAATGTCACCAAGCATTTGGGGGATATCGATCATAACCTAAAGCTCATTCCTCAGTCGATGATAGAACCTATACAGTATACCAAGGTAAATTATCTCGGTGGCCATAATCCACGACTTCATACCGACGAGGTACTTGTGGCACTCTCTGTTCTTTCCGAGAACGATGAGAACTGTCGTGTGGCTTTACAGCAGTTGCCTAAGTTGCGTGGCTGTCAGGCTCACTGCACTGTGATGTTGAGTGATGTAGACCAGCGTATCTTTAAGAAACTCGGTGTCAATATCACTTGTGAGCCCGTACTGAAGAAATAGCATTTGACAAAGTAAAGATAAAAAAACCTGAGAAATATGCTTGCATGATGCTTGACATATTTCTCAGGCTTTTTCGTTATAGAATAGTAGGCGCCTATTGAAGTCTTTGTGGAATTTAATAGAAGTAGTTATCTCACATTATATAACGTGTTAATTCCATTTTTTGAGGAAACTTATTCCTTAGTTGTTGGCATTCCTAACTTTTTCCAGTTGAGGATTCCTCCCTCCATGTCAAATACTTTTAAGCCCTGCTTCTTCATTTTGATACAGGCGTTGTGGCTGCGCTTGCCGCTTCGACAGTATACATAATAGGTGTGCGACTTGTCGAGCAATTTGATACCAGCATCGAAGGCCTCGCTATTGAGAAAGTCGAGTTGCTGGGCTCCAGCCAAATGCTCTTCTTTATATTCGCCAGGTGTGCGTACATCGAGAATAATGGATGTTGTATCGGCTTTAGCCTGTTTGATAAAGGCTTGTGGAGCCAATGTGTCAATACTGTCCGATTGTGCAGAGCAGCCTGTAGTTCCAAAACTGATGGCTGTCAATAATGATAATAATATTTTCTTCATCTTGCGTTTTTTTCTTTGTTTTGGTAATTATGATACTCATTTTATACCCTTTCGGGTAATGTGAAGAAGGAAAATGTATTAATTATACCTTTTCGGGAGTAAACTATGAAATATTATTGCTTTTTGGGAATTCCATAAGAACAAGTAACATGAAGATATAATTTGAAATTAATCTCTATTCATGCTCGATTTCCTTCTATTCCTCTGGCTCTTGATGTTTCATCAGCGTTCCTAATTCTCTGACTTTTTTCTCAAACTCATTTCTGTCATTGATTGCGCCATTGCGTAGTTTTGCCCTATAATTATATATGGTGTTGACTGCATAGTGTAGGAATTCTGCAATCTTTGTACTATCGTCGATGCCCAGACGAATGAGTGCAAATACTCTTACTATGGCTGAGAGTTTGTTAGGGGAGGATAGATGAATTTGGCATTCTTCCTTCAGCAGTCCATTCAAATCCTCCACGAAGTTGGGGAAGAGGTTTAGGAATACCTTGTCGAAATTGGCGTATAGTTCTTCAAGTTCTTGCTCCTTGACCTCTGAACTCTTAGTCATAGAGTAGAGTTCGTTGTACTGTTTGTTTTTTACCATCTTATTGACATTGAGGCGCATTTTGTCCAGTTTATCGATGTAGTGTGAACAAGCCCCCAGGAACTGGCCTATATATTCTTCCTTAACCCCATTCGACTCATTGAGTTTGTCGTTGGATGCTTTTAGCATACCATTGGTGGAAGATAGTTTGTTGTTGAGTTCTTCTAATTGAGTATTGGTTTTCTTCAGTTCGTTTCTTGCATTCGACAGATACGATTTCTGCTTGTTGACATAGAATGTCAATAAAGCCAATGCGATGACCAAAAGACTCACACATATAATGGCAAAGATGAGACGATGGTTGGCCTTTTTGAGTTCTGCCTGATAGTTGTGGTCTATGGTGCCAAGCACTGGAGATATCTGCCAACTGCGTATGCGAGTACAGAATCTCTTGTTGGCGTTCCACGAAAAGTTGATGTATTTGTATGAGCGTTCCACGTCTTTTTCCTTGCTGAGTATCTCTGCAAGAATCCAGAGTGAAGCTTGGTCGTTGATGGCACATTTTACATCACATATAGCAGATTGTAGGAGCCAGTATTTTACCATGTCCTCGTCTTTCAGCGAGCGGTATATTAAGTGGCGATAGTAGGCCACAATTCCATATTCGTGACTTCCTTTCTTGCACTTGCTTAATCGGATGTCGTTAATTTTAAGAGCTTCTTTCAACTTATTCTGGCTGGTTAGCAAGACCTCCTTTCTCATGAGGTAATCCTCGCTGTTAGGGGATAATATTGAAAATAATGTATCACGACAACAGTTTTGTTTTCTGTAGAATTCTTGACTTAGGTCAGTGTCAATTTGTATATTTGAAAAGCCCAGTTCGCCATAGACGTGATAAAAGGCTATGTAATAGTCTTTCTTGTTAGAGTTATTCAAAGTTTTTTTATCGATACTTTGTAGAACATGAAGTGCCTCCGTGAAAGCTCCTGATGTTGAATATTGTAAAGCAAGTAAGCTTCTCAACTTGGTAATGTCGCTCTTCATGTTGTTTCTTTTTGCCAAGTCGATGGCTTGGTGAATATAATAAATAGAAGAGTCGCTTTGGTATGCTTTGTATTCTTCGTATAGTTTGTAATATGCGGTTAGGAGTTGTTGGGGTGTATGTCCTTGCCGGCTCTGTTTTTTGATTTTAGTGATGCGGCTTTCTTTTTGGTTGATATAGTATTGTGATTGTTTGATAGCCTGATCAAGTTGCTCGTATAAGTCTTTTATGTTTTTATTCTGAGCAAAACTTGAAGTTAGTGCAGAGAAGCACAATATATATACCAAAGATAGTATCTTTTTCATTATGTTTTGTTTGTTGTAAGATTAAAATAGATTTAAATTTAACCTGTTCTACTGAGTAAGCGAACATCCAAATGCAAAGATAAGTTTTTTAGTGGATAATGCCAAATGTTTGGCATGTTTTTTCTTTTTATAATTCAACTTTCGCGAATGGGGAAGTTAGAGGAGTTAAAGAAGTTCGAGAAGTTAAAGAATTTAAAGAAGTTAAAGCCATATGCTTTATAGCTAAATATACAACCAAAAAGGCTGTCCCAATCACTTGGAACAGCCTTCAAACAAATCAAAATACATATATTATTCAGTTCTAAACCTAAATCTACTTTTAATTTCTTTTAGATGGGTTTACAAGTCACGTTTTTTATTTCTTTTCTACTTTGAGAACTGCCTTGTCTACACCGGCAGTCAAGTCAACTGTAAGAACGTATGTCTCGCCATCCTTCAGTTCTACTCCATCTTTCAGATAAACATTGCCGTTGTCGTGACCGTTACCGTCACCGATGCCGAATACCTCGCTCTCAGTTGAGATGAGATGGCTGTTATCCTTACCCTTGAACTCAATACCCCAGTTGGCCTGACCAAAGAATTTGAAGTTTATGTCTGTAGCTCTGAGTTGCTTGCCTATGGTGAGTGTAACCTGATATACCTTATCCTTGATAGGAGTGAGACAGACATCAGAATCGGTGCCAGTCCACCAACCATGATTTACAGCGTTCCAAGTAGGTTTGTTGATTCCTTCGTTTCCTATTATCCAAATAGCGCCAGTACCATCAGCGTTCAATGCCATAGGCTCGTTTCCATTCATTGTCCAGATGCGGAAAGACTTATGAGTGAAGTCAGCCTGTACGGTGTATCTGCCTGTGATGGCCTTGAAGGTGTAGGTGCCATCTTCTTCTTTTTGGAACCAATCATTGTCGTAGTACCAATCGTCTGGTAAATTGTTGCCATTGATAGTAAGATTACAGGTAGCACCTTGTTTAATATCTCCTACCCAAGTCTTGCCCGCATCAGAATCGGAAAAATCGAGCATGGTGACTGGTAAAACATCTGTAGGTCCTGCAGTATAGTTCTTGGCATCGAAAGTAACGACTACATGATCAGTATTCTCTGACGAGAAGTTGAAGTTGTTGGTTTCGCCCAAATTGATGTCCTTTCCTGTACTTGAACCAAATACGAACTTGCCATCTTTGGTAGCGAAATATCCCTTAAAGTTCTTCTTTGTGTTGGGAAGGACTGTCTGATACAAGAAATTGTCAACTTCGGTCATGTCATACTTGGTTCCGTCTGCACAGATAAATTGCAAGTTTGTAAAGTGCGGACGCTTGATGTCGAATGATAACGTCTCAGTATTTGCCTTTGTCGACACATTTTGCAAAGTGAGTTGTATATCAACCTTGCCATCAGGAATGCTCTGAACGTAAGGTACTTTGAGCTTGACAAGATATTCACCCGGCTCCTTGGTACGGATAGTTGTTGCGTCTACACTCTGACCGCTGAAAAGCAAGTTGGCTTTCAAGGTAGAGAGAGCTACGCCCGCCTCATCCTTACAGTCTACTTTCACTTCTACCTCTTCGCCCATCCATACTGCTGTAGTAGGATCGCTATAGCTCATCACTGGATTTCCAGTAGGTGTTGGAGCATTGTAGTCGTCTTCACTGCAAGCTGCCATTAGTGGTAGAGCGAGCAATGCTATGATATAATATTTGATATGTTTCATAATGGTTGTATCTATTGTTGATTAATTACTAAAATGACATTCATTATTTATTCCATTTGCACGAAATAACACCATTAGCAGGTACATTGCATGTAAAGTTATGGATGCCATCGCTTAGATTGATAGATTTTGTCTCATCTCCTTCGTTGATGATAACAGCAGCAAGGCTTCCGTCAGGATTCAAAAATTCTGCATGAGTTATCTTGCTGTCATTAATGGTACGTGAAGTAGTACCGATACGAACAGCACCAGGGGCCACCACGCTTGCCATGTGGTTGATGATGTAATAATGAGAATTATAGCTCAACTGATTGTACCCATTCTGATTGATGTCGATGGCGCCATAGCAAGTTTGGCATCCACCATCAAGATTGGGACCCATTTTGTTGTCGAGCATCAAGTTCCAAACGAGTACGGCCTTGCAGTTTTGATTGACAGTAGCGAGTGCTACATTCTTCATATCTGCCATCAGACGTTTGCTTAAGTCGCGTCCATTATTCCATGTACCAATACTTGTTTCTGAGAAGATAAGTTCCTTGTCGGGGCGTTGGTTATGGATATCTGTCAATTCATTGTTGTTGCCACCATAGTCATGATATGCAGCTCCAACAACCAACTCGGAACCTTCAAAATTGTCACCGATAGCATTGTAGAGTTTAATTGGATAATCTTCTTGGTCTGCTATATTGTCGTAATTGTAATTATGGTCGAAGACATATATCTTGGTTGTAAGACCACTTCTCTTGAACTCGGTAGCCAAAGCCTTTACGAAGGGAGCTTCTTCCTGCCATGGCATATATAGAGAAGCGCAGTTAGCCTTGTTCAATGGTTCATTTTGAGGACTTACAGCATAGATATTAATACCCTTTTCTTTCATCACGTTGATGAACTTCACAAAATACTTGGCGTAGGTCTCACGGTAATCAGGGTTGAGGTGTCCGTCAGTCCAGGAGTCCTTTGGAGTCTTGGTATCGATGTCAGCAACCTTCATCCATTTAGGACAAGTCCATGGTGCTGCTATGATTTTTAAACTTGGGTTGATAGACAAGATTTCCTTTAATATAGGAATCACATAGTTGTTCTCATCGCTATAAAGTTCAAAATTACTGATAGGATCGTTCTCGCTTCCCTTTTTATCGCAATAAGTATATTCTGTACTCGAGAAATCGTTGCAGCCTAATGAGATGCGAGCATAACTAACGCCATATCCCTCTGTAGTGGAGTAAATGCGCTTTAAGAGAGCCAGGCGAGCCTCAGGATTCATCTGCATGAGATTGTAGCAAGAAGAGTAGGTGATGGCATATCCGAAACCATCGATAGTCTGGAATTTCTTATTTTTGTCTATTTCGATGGTTGTTGGCGCCATAGATACACCATCAAAAAGTTTGGTTTCTCCCTCTGCCAAGGAATATGTGCCATCGGCTGTTGTGGTAAAAGTCTTGGCAGTTCCTTGTGTAGGTATAGGGTTGGGAACTTCGCTTGGAGTCTCAAAATCAATAGGATCTGAGAATGAATTACTATTGCTGCATGCTGTCACAGAAAATGCTGTGGCGCAGATAAACATCATAATTTTATGGTTATGGTATTTCATATGAATAGTTCTTTTTTATTGAAGTTTCGCATGTACGGAAGTTATAGTAGTTAAAGAAGTTATCACTCCCTTCTGTCGTTAGAAGTTATAGCCAACAGCCTTTTTTGTTGTATATTTAGTTATAAAGCATATGGCTTTAACTTCTCTAACTTCTTTAACTTCCCCTTTTGCGAAAGTTGAGTTTTTTATATTTGAAATAATTTTATCTTCACATTTTGAGATTGTGATTAGTAACCAGGGTTTTGTTCCAGGTTAGTGTTCTGGTCGAGAGCCGTCTGTGGTATAGGCAACAGGTAAGAGTTACTGTCAAACAGTTTAACTTGTTTGTTGCGGCCTTTATCACGATTATCAATACCATTGAGATATTTTTCTACTTTGTTGTTGCGGCATAGATCGAACCAACGCTCTCCCTCAAAGGCAAGCTCTAAACGGCGTTCGTGAAGCACGGCTTCTATCATAGCTTCCTTGCTATTTGTCTTATCAGAAGTCAGTTCCTTCAGTTTGGCACGTTTACGAATCTGGTTTACGAGTTTCGCACTCTCGTCAAGGTTGCCCTTATAGGCTTCCGCCTCTGCCTTCATGAGGATAATGTCAGCGAGTCGAATCCAATAAATGTTGCTGTAGGAAGAACGCAACTTATACATGAATGGGTAGTTGGAGGCTGGATAATAGTTGCTCCATGTACATGCATAATATACTATAGCCTGATTCTTGCGTATTTCATCGCCTTCTTTTTCGAAGTCGCTGATGATGTCGCGCGAAGGAGTAATCCACTTTGCCCATGTGAAATAGTAATCCCAGTTGTCCAACTGGCGTCCGTACATCCATGTTTCCCAGTTTCCGCTACCTGTTGTCCAATGAACCTCCAAAATACCTTCTTTGGTATTACGTTTCAGGCAATCCTTGGTTGTCTCATCGTATCCCCAGAGAGTTTCGTAACTATCTTCAAGTTCTACACCTGTTGTCTTGATTACCTTATCAGCGTAGGTTATTACTTTATCGTAATCTTGTACTTCCTTTTCGGCGTAGACCTTGGCAAGCATAGCTTGAGCTACAGTCTTGGTCATCTTGGTGCGGTCAGAATTATCATTGTCAGGAGCATATTTTTCAGCATCTGTCAAGTCGGCAATAATCTGTTCATAGCACTCCTTGGGTGATTTACGAGGAGGATAGTAAGTAGGGTATACCTCATTGATGTTATCAGAGGTGATCGTTTTTGCAATGGTTGTAATAACAGGGAATGAGCCCCAAAGACGTGCCATTCGGAACATCATCAATGCACGGAAAATTTCTCCTTGAGCCTTATAGGAATGATATTCTGTATCTGAGATTTGACCACTTTCCTTCAGTTGTTCTACGCCATTGATGAGCACATTGGCTTGAGCGATATCCTCTAAGTATCGATTCCAGTCTCGGCTCAAAACAGAGTTGCTGGCATCGATAGAGTTGGTTTCGTAAGGCACCACCTCAGCTCCTGTAGTACCAGCATACGCATTATCACTATGAGAGTCGCCTATCAAAAGATAATCGAGATGGGTGTGCTCCTGGCGATTGCGGAACAACTCATAGAGAGACTTGAGTTGTGCTTCTGCGGCAGCCTTATCCTTTAAAACAGCTGTGGATGTTTCAGTCTGGGTGCCCTGTGTTATTTCTGAAGGCTCGGATATAGGCTCATAGTCGAGTGAGCAACTTGCCAATGATATCATGGTTAAGCTACCGAGCGCTAAAGTCTTGATCTTATTATATGTTTTCATTGTTGTCATGATTTTTAGAATTCAACTTTTACACCTAATACTATGCTTTTGTTGAGAGGGTATGTACCCCAGTCGATGCCTTGTACACTACCACTATTACCATACTGATTGACCTCTGGATCCATACCAGAATAATCGGTAAGGGTAATCAAGTTGGTAGCTGATACGTATGGCTGCAAACGAGTCAGTCCGAAGCGTGAGATCAGTTTGCGTGGAACATCGTAAGAGAGGGAGATATCTTTTAAGCGAATATAACTGCCATCCTCTACGAAGTAGGTAGAGTTACGGATGTCCCACTTAGCTTTAGGTACGTTGGTGATTTGTCCTGGAATTCTCCAGCGTGCCAATACTTTGGTGCTTTGGTTCTTGCCATCATACATTCCTTCTGTTTCCATTCGGGAGACATTATAGATGTCGTTTCCATAACTTCCCTGGATAAGAATACTGAGATTCAAACCTTTATATGAGAAGGTGTTGGTCATACCGAAAGTGAAGTCTGGGTTAGGGTCACCGATATAGGTACGATCACTTGCAGAAACGAGTCCGTCGCCAGTTATGTCCTTGTACTTCATGTCACCAGTTTCAGGATCAACCCCTTCTGCTACATATCCCCAGAAACTGCCTAAAGGCATGCCGGGAGTGTTGCGTACAACTGGTTCGTTGACATAGTCGGTGGTTTTAGCATCATAATATACTTGCGTTAGAGCCAGACTTTCCAACTTGTTTTTATTGAATGAGATGTTAAAGTCGGTGTTCCACTTAAATGTTCCAATCAAGTTCTTTGAGGAGAAGGCAAATTCCCAACCCTTATTGCTCATCGAACCGCCATTATAGGTAAGACTTGTTGCAGCTGCACTTCCTGCAGGAAGGGTGATGTTCATCAGCATATCCTTGGTCTTCTTGTAATAGTAATCGGCATAGAAAGTCAAGCGGTTTCCTAATACAGTCAGGTCGAGTCCGATGTTAGTCTGTGTTGTTGTTTCCCATGTCAACTCAGGGTTGCTCAAGTTGCCTTGTGAGAATGTAGGTATAGCGTTGGCGTCATTGCCCTCACCAAACCATTGTACACGATTGATATTGTATCTTGCCAAATAACTATAGTCGCCCAAGCCACTCTGGTTACCAGTCTGTCCCCAGCCACCACGAATCTTCAAGTCGTCTATCCACTTGATATCCTTCATGAATTTCTCATTGCTCACACGCCAAGCTCCAGAGAAAGATGGGAAATAACCCCAACGATGGTGAGGAGCTAACTTGGAAGAACCATCAGCACGCATATTGGCTGTTACCATATAGGTGTCGTTCCAGTTGTATTGTAAACGAGCGAAGGTAGAGAAGATAGCCCAATCAGCAGCAGAAGAGCCAGTTCCTGTCCAGGAAATCTTGTTGGCAGCATTCAGAGTAGGGAAGTTATCATTCGCATAGTTGCTACCATTGATATAGTTTTGGCTCCACTTGCTTTGAGTCCATGAACTACCTGCCATGGCATCAAAGTTATGTTTACCCAATGTTTTTTTGTAATTCACCACATTGTCCCATACGATAACACTGCTGACATTACGTCCATCATAGCCTGTTCCAAATTCCTGACGACCAATGGTTGTAGAGATAGGGTCGAGGAAGTTGGTTGTTGTGCCTTGTGTGCGATCGAAAGACAAAGACAGGTTGTACGTCAACTCAGGCATGAAGGTAACTGTTGCTTTTCCTGTAGCCAACAAACGATTGTATGCAGATTTGTTGTTCTGTGTTCGGGCTATATTCTCAGCAGGTGAAGTGATATTTACGCCATAGAAGTTGTTGTAAAATTGATTTGGATTCTCAGGATTCCATACAGGAGCGTAAGTAGGCGTATTGACGATAGCCGTAACTACACCGCCACGGTTAGAACCCGTACCAGAAATAATACCTGTACCCTTGTTGGTATAGTCAGAATAGGTTACGCTTGCATTAAGGCGCAGCCACTTACGAATGTCGTTTTCAACAGATGCGCGGAAATTGTAACGCTTGTAACTTGATTTCTTGATGACACCATTTTCACCCGTGTAACCACCAGAGATGAAGTATCTCATTTTTTCTGTTCCATTAGTGATAGAGATCTGGTAGTCCTGTACGTTTCCAGTGCGGAAAACCTCGTCTTTCCAGTCGGTCATGTCTTTCAAACCTTCAGGGAGTTTTACCATACCAATCTCATCCATCAATTCTTTATACTGTGCAGCATTGAGTGATTCTTGATTATCGCGTACAGTATTAAACGCATAGTGTGCATTCAAGCTGATTTTTGCCACACCTGTTTTTCCCTGCTTGGTTCCGATAATGATAACTCCATTAGCAGCTCGAGAACCATAGATGGCAGCTGAAGATGCATCTTTTAATACTTGGATATTGTCAATATCATCAGCAGGCAAGAAGTCAATATTGGTCATAGGCACACCATCTACCACATAGAGTGGGTCGTTGCTACCATTCAATGATGTAGTACCACGCACACGTATGGTGGGGGAAGCACCTGGCTGACCATTGGCTTGTGAAATTTGTAGACCTGCTGCTTTACCCTGCATACCAGCAGCTGCAGATACAATAGGACGTGTAGAAAGATCCTTCGCCGACACGCTTGAAACAGCAGTAGTAACATCTTTACGCTTCACTGAGCCATAACCGATGGCAACTACTTCATTTAGCATGTTAGCTTCCTCTTCAAGTGTGATTTTGATGCCATTTGAAGCCTTTACTTCTTTATTCTTATAGCCAATATAAGAAATCTTGAGTTTGGCACCTTGTTGTACTTCGATGGTAAAATGTCCATCCAAATCGGTGGCTACACCATTTTGCGTTCCATTTTCAAGAACAGAAGCTCCAATAATGGGTTCATTGGTGTTGTCGATTACAGTGCCAGTAATCTTCATCTTTTGACCCCAGGCAGTAGCCGAGATTAATAGAACGAGTGCTGTAGATGCTAATCCTCGCAACATCGCATTACTTTTTGGTTTTCTCATAAATTTAAGTTTTTATTTGATTTTGTGTATATCTTTTTATAGCTTTTGTCTTTGTGGACAGTGCTATGTTTGCTCATGCAAAAGTAATAAAAAAAGTAACAAAATGTTTGTTGATTAAATCATTAAGTGGTGAAAATAAGTGGTTGTGAATATGTAAGGTATTGATTGTTAGTGTTATATGGCTTTTGCTGTTTTTTAATTTAGTGGTGATTTTATGAAATGGAATAAAGGTTATTATCGTAGATGTTTGTTTATTTATGTCTAAAAAAAGAGTGTAATGAATACTTCGTGAAGTGATTCATTACACTCTTTCTTGTTTAATGAAGTTTGCCTATATATATAATAAGGTATATATATAATAAGGTGTAACACCCCTATGCGATACAAACAATCATTTGTTATGCGTTGTAAGTTTCTTTATTTTCCGAGGTTCTTTTTCTTCTCGTTCAATTCTGCCTGCTTACGTGCAAGTTCAGCTTGCTGTTTTTGCTGCAATTCCTGCAGAGCCTGCATTCTTGCCATCAATCCGCTTGCCTTCTTAGGATTGCTCTTGTTCTCCTGATAACGTTTCTCAAGGATAGCAAGGAGCTTCTCGTCGTTGGTGGTCTTGCGCAAGGTCCACATGATGGCTGCACTGAAGAACAGAGAGATGAAGTAGTAGAAGTTCAAACCAGATGAGTAGTCGTTGAACATAAAGAAGAACATCAGAGGCATGATGAGCATCATCCACTGCATCATCTTCATTTGATCAGCCTGCTGGCCTACCATCTGGTCGCGCTGCTGGCGCATGGTCATCCAAGAGTAGAGGAGGTTGGCTACACAGAAGAGGATACAGGTAAGGCTCAAGTGATCGCCTATCAACCAAATGTTGGTGTTCCACTCGATGATGGGGTCGTAGGTACTCAGATCACTCATCCACAGGAACTTCTCACCACGAAGCTGAATAGCATTAGGCACAAAGTTGAACATTGCAACCCAAACAGGCAACTGAATCAGCATAGGGATACAACCAGATAATGGGCTTACACCATATTTGGCATATTCAGCCATCATAGCCTGCTGCTTCTGCATCTGATCTTCAGGCTTATTATACTGAGCGGTAGCAGCTTCGAGTTTTGGTTTGAGTACGCGCATCTTGGCAGAACTCATGTAGCTCTTCTTTACCATAGGGTAGGTGATGAGCTTGAGGAGCAGGGTAATGAGAATCAACACGATACCCATAGGGAAGATCTTACTCAACCAGTCGAATACATAGATTGTGAAGAAACGGTTGATCCAGCGGACGATAGGCCATCCCAAATAAACAAGCTTCTGGAACTCCAGGTCCTTGCCGAAGGTGCTTTCCTTCTCTGTATTCTTCAAAATCTGGAAGTCGTTAGGTCCGAAGTAGAACTCAAACTCAGAAGCCTTCTTTCCAGTTGGGTCAAAAGCGGTCTTCATCTTAGCCTGGAACTGCTTCAGATAGCCGGAGCCCTTCTCCTGAGGGATAGAAGTCATGAAGGCATCCTTGTCGAAGTTGTCCTTGGATATCATGATGGCAGAGAAGAACTGGTTCTTGAAAGACACCCAGTCGATGGTTTCTTCGATTTTCTCGTCGATCTTCTCGCTTGTCTCGTTCAGATGGTCGGTACCTCCCTCTACATCGTGATAGGTGAGGGTAGTGTAACGGTTCTCGAACATGAAGCCGCGCTCCTGTTGACGGGCCTTGTCGCTCCAGTCAACATCCATCTTGCTATAATTAGGCGAGAACAATCCAGCCATGCCCTGTGCTTGAAGGCTCATGTGGAGCATGTAGTCCTTGCCCAATGTATAAGTCATAGTGAGAGTCTTGCCCGGAGCAGCCTCTGCTGTCATGGTGACAGATGTCTTTGTGACATTTGATGGAGTAAAGTAAAGGTCACTTGTGATAATGTTGGCTTCCTTAGCCTCGAGCATGAACTTGAGGCTCTGGTCGTTGCCATCGAAGAGAGTTACGTCCTTCTTGTCTTTTGAGCCGTCTTTCACCTTGAGGTCGTGACCCACATAACCCTTTACTACAGCCTTCTCGACAGTACCACCCTTGGTGTTGAGGGTCAGCTCAACTTTCTCGTTACTCAAAACGATTTTCTGAGACTTGCCCTTCAAAGCCGAGTAGAAGAGGGCTGTTGAGTCAGCCTCAACCTTGGCTTTAGCTTCAGCCTGTCGCTGCAGCGCCGCAGCCTTGTTAGCTTTTTCCATCTCGGCGTGTTTTGCCTTAGCGATGGAGTCCTGAACGAATGCTGCTCTCTGCTCTTCTGCAGAAGGCTGTGAGTACCAACTGAACCCAATCAGTACAAGGGCTATCAGGAGGAAACCGATAATGTTGTTTTTGTTCATATTTATTTTTTGTTTTCAATTGCTGTTTTGACGAAGTCCATAAACAGTGGGTGTGGCTTCAGCACGGTGCTCTGGTATTCTGGATGATACTGAGTACCGATGTACCACTTCAGGCCTGGAATCTCTACGATTTCTACCAAGTCGCTTTCGGGATTTCGTCCCACGCACATCATGCCATGCTTCTCAAACTCCTGCTGGAAATTGTTGTTGAACTCATAGCGATGGCGATGACGTTCCTGTATGTGTTCTTTCTTATAGATATTGAACACGCGCGAACCTTGTCTCAGCACACACTCGTATGCTCCCAATCGCATGGTGCCACCCATATTTGATATGTTCTTCTGCTCCTCCATGATGTCGATGACATTGTGTGGAGTCTTCTCGTCCATTTCTCGAGAGTTTGCGTCTTTGTAACCCAGGACATTTCGGGCAAACTCGATGACGATCATCTGCATGCCTAAGCAAATGCCGAAGGTGGGAATGTCGTGGGTACGGGTATAGTGAGCAGCTATTATCTTGCCCTCTATTCCCCGCTGACCGAATCCCGGGCAGATGACTATACCGTCCTGACCTTTCAGTCGTTCTGCCACATTGTCTTCTGTCAGATATTCTGAATTGATGAATGTGATATTCACCTTGTGGTCATTGTAGGTTCCTGCATGAGAAAGGCTTTCGCGAATACTCTTGTAGGCGTCCTGCAAGTCGTATTTACCCACCAAACCAATATTGACAACCTCTGTGGCGTTGTTGCGTCGGTCGAGGAATGCTTTCCAAGGACCTAATGCTGGCTTTTCGCCTATCGGCTCATCCATCTTGCGAAGGATGGCGGTATCGAGTCCCTGATTCTGCATGTTGACAGGTACCTCATAGATACTTGGCAGGTCTTCACTCTGGATAACGCAGTCGATATCCACATTACAGAAACTTGCCACTTTCTTCAGTATGCCCTCTTCGAGATGTTTCTCTGTGCGGAGAATCAAGATGTCGGGCTGAATACCTACGCTCTGCAGTTCCTTGACGGAGTGTTGGGTAGGCTTGGTCTTCAACTCGCCAGCTGCTTTCAGATAGGGCACGTAGGTAAGGTGCACATTGAGAGCATTCTTGCCCAATTCCCATTTCAACTGTCGGATGGCTTCCATATATGGAGCACTCTCTATGTCGCCTATAGTGCCACCAATCTCTGTGATGACAAAGTCGTAGTGATACTTCTGCCCCAGCAATTTTACATTGCGTTTTATCTCGTTGGTGATGTGAGGAACTACTTGTATGGTTTTGCCAAGATAGTCGCCACGTCGTTCCTTGTCGATAACAGCCTTGTAGATACGTCCTGTAGTGAGCGAGTTGGCCTTTGTTGTCTGGATGCCCGTGAATCTTTCGTAATGACCGAGGTCAAGATCCGTTTCCATTCCATCTACCGTCACATAGCACTCACCATGCTCGTATGGATTGAGTGTGCCCGGATCGATGTTGATGTATGGGTCAAACTTTTGAATTGTAATGTTGTAGCCCCTGGCTTGCAGAAGCTTTCCGATGGATGATGATATGATACCTTTACCTAAGGAAGAAACCACACCACCGGTAACGAAGATGTACTTTGTTTCAGCCACGATATTTATAATTTAAATTAGAATTATTTGGGTGCAAAGTTACTATAAAATTATGAATTAGCCAAAATTATTGTAAATATTGGCGTGGCTTTTATGATTTATTTGTTACCTTTGTGCCCAAATATGAATAAGCTTAGTATGAATTTAAGATATTATTTATTAGTGTTGGCCTTTTGTGTGACAGGAATGGTGTGTGCACAAAGGGGTGGATACGGTAAGAAAAAGGTAGAGAAAGACAGGGTGGCAGAATATATGGACTCGTTGACTGCAAGCAGACAGCGTATTGACTCGTTGGTGAAGCCCAAGATCAATAGTTGTTATTCGCAACTCTTTATTCCTCTTACTTTTTATCATGAACCTGCTGCCCGCTTTCTGCGGCTTGCTCCGGGGAAGTGTGTTGTTGCCGATTCTTTGCAGGCGGCTATCGACCAGGCTTTGATGCATGTGTATCTGAACCGTCCCGACTTGGTGAGAGTGCACGAAAGTCACCTTGAGAGTGTGGGTGCACCGATTGTCTCTGAACCAGCTCCACGTCATGTTGCTACAGATATTGTTAAAGAGGTCGCACCAGTGGCTATTGAGCCTACTGTGGCTCCGATGGATATTTTGGTGACGAAGCCTAACTTCTGGACTTTCAGGGGCGACTATTATCTTCAGTTCTTGCAGAACTATGTGTCGGACAACTGGTATAAGGGAGGCGAGAGTAACTATTCGCTCTTGGGTAGTGTAACCATGCAGGCCAACTACAACAACAAGCAGAAGGTGAAGTGGGACAACAAGTTGGAATTGCGTCTTGGTTATCAGACATCGCGTGGCGATACTATTCACAAGTACAAAACCACAGAAGACTTGATACGTTATACCGGCAAGGTTGGTCTGCAGGCCACCAAGCGCTGGTACTACACTCTGCAGCTCATAGCCCAGACTCAGTTTACACATGGTGTGAAGAGTAATGACAAAAAGATTTATTCTGATTTCTTCTCGCCATTCAATCTCAACCTCTCTGTCGGTATGGACTATTCTGTAGACTGGCTCAACCACCGTCTTAAGGGAAGTGTGCATATAGCACCTTTTGCGCTTAACTGGAAGTATGTTGGTCGTGCTGACCTTGCCACCCGATATGGTCTTGATGAGGGACATCATGGAATGACCGACTATGGTTCGGAATGTACGATTGACTTGAACTGGGTGCTTGCTGACAACCTGAGATGGAAAACACGCTTGTATGGTTATACCACATACAAGCGTGCTGAATTGGAGTGGGAGAACACGATAACCTTTCAGTTCAATCGCTACATCTCCACTAATGTTTTTATCTATCCTCGATTCGACGATGGGGTCCAACGCAAGGATGGTCAAAGCTACTGGCAATTTAAGGAGTTCGCCTCTGTGGGTTTCTCCTATTCATTTTAGTAAATGCCATAAATCGTAATCCATACGCAGACGGCAATGACAAGCAGGGCGCAAACGAGAAGAAAAGCGAATAGCAACTTGCTAAATATCAAGCGCTTTTTGTGTCGTGGGCTGCATGCACGCATGGACGTGCTGCTGTGTTGATGTGTATGGTGCGAATGGTGTGTACGATGTGTACTTTGTTCTGATTCCATTTGCATACTCTTTTACTTATAGTTAATATTTCCGACTTGGCATTTCTGCCAAGTCGTTTTTTGTTGAATATATTTTGCTTACGGGCATCTTTCCTCGTTATGGCGGCAGAGTAAAAACAAGTCCTTAGAATCGGAAGCAAACCTCTACGTCTGCCATGGAGTAGTTGTGCTTCTGCAGAGTGCGGTCGTTGATGAGCGCATATTCTGTGAGGATGGTGAAGTTCTTGCTGATATGATAATTCAGACCAGCCTCATATTGGGTTCTCATCATGTCGGTCTTGCCGTTGGCCTGATACATGTCGTAGCGTGTCTTGGCATAGAGCTTCTTGCTCACTATAGGGGCAATGACGAGTGCATAAACGCCCTGGGCCTTATTGCCTATCTTGCCGTTCAGATTGCAGTCTTTCGAGTTGGCATCTCCGTGGTTGGTGATGCTTTTGGCAAATGCCATACCTGTGGAATGAATGTATTCTGAACGGAGTGTCCAGTCGTTCACGTTGTACTCGAAGGAGAAGGCATATCGGTTTTGTGACAGTTTGCGTACGCCCGAGAAAGTTTCTTTTTTCGGATGTCTCTCTTCATCGAGAACAGGGTTTCCGGCAGCGTCTTTCTGATATACGATATTGCCCTGCTCGTCGTCGTTCCATGTTCCCTTGCGTGCATAAGAGCCAGTCCATCCGAAGGCACCGATGCGCATTCCTTTGACAGGCATGACCCATACTCCGCCAATGATGTTTTTCTGATTGTCTACGTCCTTTGTGTTGATGCCTTGTCCGTTGAACACACCTATTTGATAATGCAGCAGGTTACGGCCGTTGGCGTTCTTGAGGAAGTCGCCCTGGAACTGTAGTCCGATGTCGCGGCCATTGGAGGCTTGTTCTCCGGCACGGTCGCTGAAACCTGCCAGCTTGCTTACATTCTGTGAGTAGCTCATGAATCCCTGTACGATGGGGTGTATGGGGTTCTCGAAGGTAAATGGGTTTTTGAACTGACCGATCTTTACCTTGAACATCTCATATTTCTGCCATTCAGCAAACAGGTCAACCATTCTTGGACTGCTGCCCAAGTTGGATGTGTTGCCATTTAAATGTATTTGGGTTTTCCAGTAGAAATCTCCAGCTATGCGGCCTTCGAGTGCAATACGCGCCATGCGGATGTTGAAGGTATTGGATTTTGCTCCTTCCTGTCCGATGTATTGATACTGTGTCATGCCGTAGCCCGACAATTTCAGGTTGTCTAACCATGAGGGCAGTTGTATGCACCTCTTTTCTTTCTCCTGCGCTGAGGCCGAGAATAAAGTCATGGCGAGTAGAGTCGCCATCAGGAATACTCTTTTCATTTTTTATATGTCTCTCTGTTTTGGTTTAGTAATGGCGAAAATATTATTTGTTCTTTTCGTCACTTAATAAGTTTAGATTGTGTTGTCGTTCTTGGAGAAATCCTCCTCGGAAATCCATGTTCTTTCAGAATTACCGAGGAGGGAATGTTGGTGGGGGAGAATATTGCTAAGCCTGGCAGGCTTTCTGTTCTTCTTCGGTCAGGTCTTCTGCTTGAGCTTCAGCCTTGGCAAGTGCCTCAGCCTCTTTGGCAGCCTTGGCTTCTGCTATCGCTTGCTCTCGTTCCTTGCGCTCCTTGAGTTTCTGCTTGATGTCGGCATCGCTTCGTTTTTCAAGCAGTACCACGTTCTCTACATGCGGTGTATGAGGGAACATGTCGACGGGCTGTACGGCTCCTACCTTGTAATAGTCGTCCATCAGTTGAAGGTCGCGTGCCTGAGTGGCTGGGTTACAGCTTACATACACAATGCGGCCTGGTGCAGCATTCAGGATGACTTGGATGACATCTGGATGCATTCCTGCACGTGGTGGATCGGTGATGATGACGTCGGGTCGCCCATGCTGCGCAATGAAGTCGTTTGTCAGAATGTCCTTCATATCGCCTGCATAGAAGAGCGTATTCTCGATATTGTTTACCTGCGAGTTGACTTTGGCATCTTCGATAGCCTCAGGCACGTATTCGATTCCTATTACCTTCTTGGCTTTGTGTGCCACAAAGTTGGCTATGGTTCCTGTTCCTGTATAGAGGTCGTACACGAGTTCTTTGCCTGTAAGGTTGGCAAACTCGCGTGCCACGCAGTACAAGTGGTAAGCTTGTTCGGTATTGGTCTGATAGAAACTCTTTGGTCCGACCTTGAACTTCAGGTCTTCCATCAACTCAAAGATATGGTCGTTGCCCTTGAAGAGGCTCAGTTCCAGATCGTTGAAGGTGTCGTTTCCCTTCTGATTGTCCACGTACATGAGTGATGTGATCTGTGGAAATTTGTCGGCCACTTGCTGCATCAGCTCGAGAGCCTTCTGCTCATCGCCCTCCTCGTCGTAATGGAACTGGAATACGAGCATCCATTCTCCGGTGTTGGAGTTGCGTATCATCATGTCGCGCAGCAATCCGTGCTGTTCACGTAGATCGTAGAAAGTATAGTCATGTGAATCGGCATACTCGAAGACAAAGTTGCGAATCTCGTTGCAGAGATCGTCCATCAGCCAGCATTTCTTGATGGGGTAAATCTTGTCGAAAGCGCCTGTGATGTGGAAACCTATAGCATTCTGCGCATGGCGTTTCTTGAGCGAGGTCACAGTGTCGTCTTCTTTCTTTGGCAGCAGGGCGAGCTCCTCGGCTGTGAACCAGCGCTTGTTGCTGCAGCCGAACTCTATCTTGTTGCGATATTCTTGAGTCTTCACACTTCCCATGATAGGGCGGAAGTCGGGCAGTTCTATCTTTCCGATGCGTGTGAGCTGGTCTTCCACCTGTTGTTGTTTGGCCTTTATCTGCTCCTCGTAGGGAAGATTCTGCCATTTGCAGCCGCCGCAGATGCCGAAATGCTCGCACATAGGCTCTTGACGAACTTTGCTTTTCTGGATGAAGCGAGCCACTTTGGCTTCGCAGTATTTATGTTTCTTTTTTACTACCTGCAGGTCTACTATGTCGCCTGGTACACAGAATGGGACGAAGACAACCTTGTCGTCTACGTGCGTGATGCACTTGCCCTCAGCGGCTACGGCTTCTATGGTGACATTTTCGAGTAATGGTAATGGTTTTTTCTTTCTTGCCATGATTCTTTTAAATTTTGGTTGCAAAGTTACAAAAAAAATGTGAACCATGAAAGACTTGTAGATATTTTTTATCCTTAGTCTTTCTGCAAGTCGTTTGGTTACTAAGTACTTGTCGGGTTTTATTTGTGTCGGATGTCGTTCTTCTCTTGTGTCTTGTCCTGCTCATCTATTATGACCGACTTTGCTCATCTATTACGACCGACTTTGGTCGTCTATTATAACCGGCTTTGGTCCAGAATATCATCGAGTCGGCAGACTCTGCTATCAAGAATCGCTCGATTGCCGCCACTTTGCGTTTCGGTCATGACGGCAACGTGATTCCTCTGTTGGCGCTGCTGCAGGTAGAAAACTTTGATGTGTCAGTAGCTGGACCTGCCGAGGTGTACAAGCATTGGTGCGACTTCAAGGCTTCTCCGATGGCGGCGAATATCCAGATTGTTTTCTTCGAGAACAAGAAAGGCGACATCCTGGTGAAGTTCCTTCACAATGAGAAGGAAGTGCATGTGGCTGTGAAGACTGATATGTGGCCTTACTATCATTGGAATGACGTAAGAGAATATTATCTGGATCGTCTGTCCAAGCTGTAATCGTTTTTCTTAACGTTGCCCGCTTGGCAATCATTACTATATTCCATGGTCTCTATATATAATAAGGTGTATAGAGCCGTGGAATCTTTTGTGTCGTAATGGCCAGGTAGGCAAAAAGACAGGCTCCGAATACGGAATGACGATGCTTTTATAGAGTAGGAGCATTGTTTGCTCTTTAAAATGTGTCTGTGTGTACGTAAACAACCTGAAATGTAATGTGGAGATAGCAAAAAGTTGGTTTTATGTTTGGTGGAACAGAATAAAAGTTGTATATTTGCATCATAAAAAAACAATAACTAAAAATAACAAACCTATTCAACTATGAGTGTAAAAAGAGTTTATACCTTTGGTAATGGTAAGGCGGAAGGCAAGGCCGACATGAGAAACTTGCTTGGTGGTAAGGGAGCCAACTTGGCAGAGATGAATCTTATTGGTGTTCCCGTTCCTCCAGGTTTTACTATCACAACCGATGTTTGTAATGAATACTTTGAAAAAGGCAAGGAAGACGTTGTAGCCCTTCTCAAAGAAGAAGTAGAGAAGGCGGTTCAGCATATTGAGACTTTGATGAACTCGAAGTTCGGTGACGTGGAGAATCCTCTTCTTGTCAGTGTTCGTTCTGGTGCCCGTGCTTCTATGCCAGGTATGATGGATACTATCCTCAACCTGGGTTTGAACGACGAGGTAGTAGAGGGATTGGCTCGCAAGACAGGCAATGAGCGCTTCGCTTACGACAGCTATCGTCGTTTCGTACAGATGTATGGCGATGTTGTGCTTGGCATGAAGCCTGTCAACAAGGAAGACATCGATCCATTCGAGGCTATTATCATGGACGTGAAGAAGCAGCGCGGAATTACTCTCGACAACGAAATGACAGTCGAAGAACTGAAGCAACTCGTCAAGGCATTCAAGACAGCCATCAAGCAGCAGACAGGCAAGGACTTCCCCGACAATCCTATGGATCAGCTTTGGGGCGCTATCTGTGCCGTATTCGACAGTTGGATGAACGAGCGTGCCATCCTCTATCGCAAGATGGAAGGCATTCCTGCAGAGTGGGGTACAGCTGTATCTGTTATGGCCATGGTATTCGGTAATATGGGCGATACATCCGCAACAGGAGTTTGCTTCAGCCGTGATGCAGCAACAGGTGAGAATCTCTTCAATGGTGAGTATCTTGTCAATGCCCAGGGCGAGGACGTGGTTGCCGGTATCCGTACACCACAGCAGATTACTAAGGAAGGTTCTATACGTTGGGCAAAACTCCAGGGCATTGACGAGGAAACTCGCGCCACAAAATATCCTTCTATGGAGGAGAATATGCCAGAGATTTTTGCTCAGCTCAATGATATCCAGAACAAGTTGGAGAAGCACTATCATGATATGCAGGATATGGAGTTCACCGTACAGGAAGGCCATCTCTGGTTCCTTCAGACTCGTAATGGTAAGCGTACTGGAACTGCTATGGTTAAGATTGCCATGGACTTGCTCCACGAGGGCGAAATCGATGAGAAGACTGCTCTTAAGCGTTGTGAGCCCAACAAGCTTGATGAACTTCTGCACCCAGTATTCGACAAGTCTGCTCAGATGCAGGCCAAGGTGCTGACTCGCGGTTTGCCTGCTTCGCCAGGTGCTGCAAGCGGCCAGATTGTATTCTTTGCTGATGATGCAGAGAAGTGGCACGAGAGTGGACACCGCGTAATCATGGTTCGTATCGAGACCAGTCCTGAGGACTTGGCTGGTATGAATGCTGCCGAAGGTATCTTGACAGCCCGTGGCGGTATGACTTCTCATGCAGCCGTAGTAGCTCGTGGTATGGGTAAGTGCTGTGTGTCAGGTGCTGGTGCAATCAATGTAGACTATAAGGCCCGTACTGTAGAAATCGACGGAGTGCTGCTTCACGAGGGTGATTTCATTTCTCTGAATGGTTCTACAGGTGAGGTTTATAACGGTGAGGTAAAGACCAAGCCTGCAGAGGTGACAGGCGACTTTGCTGAGTTGATGAACCTTTGCGATAAATACACCAAGTTGGTAGTTCGTACCAATGCTGATACGCCTCATGATGCTGAGGTGGCACGCAACTTTGGTGCTGTAGGTATCGGCTTGTGCCGTACTGAGCACATGTTCTTTGAGAATGAAAAGATCAAGGCCATGCGTGAGATGATTCTTTCTGGTACGAAGGAAGGTCGCGAGAAGGCTCTCGCCAAGCTTCTACCTTATCAGAAGCAGGACTTCTATGGCATCTTGAAGGCTATGGACGGTCATCCAGTAAACGTTCGTTTGCTCGATCCTCCTCTGCATGAGTTCGTTCCTCACGATTTGGCTGGTCAGAAGACGATGGCTGAAGAGATGGGTATCTCTGTTGAGGAAATCCAGAAGCGTGTCAACTCTCTGAGTGAGGCCAACCCAATGTTGGGTCATCGTGGTTGCCGTCTTGGTAATACCTATCCAGAGATTACCGCCATGCAGACAAAGGCTATCCTGGGTGCTGCCATCCAGTTGAAGAAGGAAGGTTTCGATCCTCAGCCAGAGATCATGGTTCCTCTCATCGGTATCGTCAACGAGTTTGATCTGCAGGAGCAGGTAATCCGCAGCACAGCCAAGGAACTCTTCGAGCAGGAAGGCATTGAGATTCCATTCAAGGTAGGTACCATGATTGAGATTCCTCGTGCTGCCCTTACAGCTGACTATATTGCCAAAAAGGCTGAGTACTTCAGTTTCGGTACTAACGACTTGACTCAGATGACATTCGGCTACAGCCGTGACGACATTGCCAGCTTCTTGCCAGTTTACTTGGAGAAGAAGATTCTGAATGTCGATCCATTCCAGGTACTCGACCAGACAGGTGTTGGTCAGTTGGTGGAGATGGCTGTCAAGAAGGGTCGTGGTACTCGTCCAGATCTCAAATGTGGTATCTGTGGTGAGCATGGCGGTGAGCCTTCATCTGTTAAGTTCTGTCACAAGGTAGGCTTGAATTATGTGTCTTGCTCTCCATTCCGTGTGCCTATCGCACGTTTGGCTGCTGCGCAGGCTGCTGTTGAGGAATAATTTAAAACTATATAAAATAATGAGCCATCGCTACTACTGCAGCGATGGCTTTTTTGTCTGTTCATATGTCTTTCTATTGTATAAAGAAATCGTTCATATCTATTTTATGATACCATTGTCTTTATCGCTGAGGCTGATTGTCTTTTCTGCCGACTTATGTCTGCTGCCTTGGTTGATGCGCCAGGAGATGTTGAGCGACAATAGGTTGCCGCTGTCCTTGGAATAGCCGATGGTGCGTTTGTAGAGATTTCGGTTCAGCAGTTCGTTCTCGTACGACTTGTAATGACTGCGGAATGGATTGACCCATGACAAAGAGAATTGCCAGTCGCGCCAGGTGTAGGATGCTTTCAGAGCGGAATAGGCTCCGTCGTAGCTTTTCGACTCGCCCTCAAAGAATCGGTTGCCGTTGTCTACATATCCTTGCAATGTGAATTTGCCGAGATAAGCCGTGATGTTGCCTGCGTAGTACCATGATGTGTAGCAGTGTGTATAGTTGTAGCCGAAATTGAAACATCTGTATATTCCTCCGTTGGCGGCCATCTGAAGCTTCTCGGGCAAGAGCCAGTAGCTGGCGTATGCCATGACGTCCAATGCGTCTATTTCCTTTTGATTGATCTGTGTATAGATGAATTGATTGTCATCGGTCCGTTCGTAGTGTGCCATGTTAGGTTTGAGGCATTGCTTGTAGTAGCCTTCCACTAAGGTTTGCAATCGTTGGGTGTTATATGATAGCAGCAATCGATGGTCCATGTCGTGTGAAGGCTTCAGGTCGGGATTGCCTACTGTCCATTCCATACTGTTGGTGCGGACGGTAGCATCACTGGTCATGGCAATGCGAGACACTTTGTCCTGCATCTGATATGTATAACTCAACTGCATATTGTTATTGAACTGATATGTCAGCGAGGCCTTGGGATGGAAAGTCCAGTAGTCGTATCTGTGACCGTTCTGAGTGTAATGGATATAACTCGCACCTGTACCTAATGTATAGCGCAGTTGCTTTAGCATGCCCTTGATTTCGGTAAAGGCGTACAGGCGGTTGTTGTTCGTCCTGGTCAAAGAGGAAGCTTCACCCCGATAGTCGTTCTTGGTATATTTGTAACTATAGTTCAGACCTGTGGAGAGAGTAAAGGGCTTCAGCCTGTTCTCATATATTACTTCAGAAAGCAAAGAAGCCGTTTTGCCGTCTACCGCATATTGATATGGTGTTCCCTCATCATAGAAACTATTGGTCTGTGTGGAGATATAGGTGCCAACTGCATTGGCTGTAAACGACTGACGTGTAGTGAACTGACGAAAGAAATAAATATCCAATACAGGCGAATAGCTCTTGTCGTCATCCCGGCTTGTCGCTTGATATAGTCGACTGCCATCCGTGATGTCCTTAATATTATAGCTGTCGGGAGTGTTATTGAAAGTCCCACTCAAGGATGTTTGAAAGACGGTTGCTGTGGAGTCTGCCCAGTTGTAGGTTAGCTTTGCCTCGTGTGCGATAGCTTTCCTAAGCGACTCCACATCGTTTCGCTCAATAGTGTAGATACTGCCGTCTGTCAAGGTGTATTCTGCCAACTGCTTGCTCTTTTCGCCTTTGTTTTTATATCCACTCACATCATACGAAAGCGACCATTCACTCTTTCCGTGGTTCCATTTACCATACACCGAGCCATCGCCTTGCAAGGTGGTAAGAGCCGAAGTTATGTCCGTACCAATAGTATAACCGCTCTCGCTCCTGCGTGTAACGATATCAATTACATAGGCAATGCTTTCGCCATAACGAACGCCAGGGTTGTTTATAAAGTTTATCTTGGCAATATCCTTTGGATTGAGAGCCAACATCTCCTGTTTGCCTACAACAATGCCATTTACTCTCAGTTGAACGCTACCTCTGTTATCAATAGCAGTAATAGTATGGCTGATGTTGTCAATACGAATATTGGCAAGTGTGAGTTTCTCAAGAATGCTGTAACCATTGTTCGAAGCCTGCTTCTGTGCATCGGTAGGATAGATGAGCATGCCGTCAGATTTGTTCACTACCTTAGCGGCTTTTACCGTTACTTCGTCAAGCATGATAGTCTTGTCTACATTCTGAGCATAAGCGGAGAATGCAGAAGTCATAATAATTGAAATTGTTAATAATCGTTTCATTTTGCACCATTTTTTGTTTTATGGCGCAAATTTATATCCTCTTTACAAGATAGCCAATTATTTAGTCTGACATTTCCCTGACAATTGGCTGACAAACACCTATCTATTTGAGTTTCAAACTATAACTCTTACCCCGATCTGATTCGATTTTCAGCGTGCTATGTGTCTCTATGATAGGTTTTATACGTTTGATTAGCGTATAAAGTGTATCGCTTGCATCAGGTTTCTTAGGCCATAGTTGGTCGCAAATCTCCTGTTTCGATAGCGTATGAGAATCTGTCGTTATGAACATTTCGAGCAGGGAGTGTTGCATTGGAGTAAGACGTATCTCCTCACCTGATACGGTCATAAATTTATCATCATGAAACACAATACCTCCGTACGCCAAACCTTGAACTATCAGCTCCGGCTTATTCCTTCTTACATACCACAAACTACCTAACAGCCATAGCATCCCGATAAACAAAAGAGAGCCCGACGCCTTTTGGTCGGACATCATGAAAGTCGTAGCAAAGTTGCAATTAGCCTCTGCCACCATCTTGGTTTCCCAACGTCCATCTCTGCGCACAGTACGCATGGCAATACCTGCCGTATCTTTCAATTCGGCAATGGTGAGGCAGTTGCGATAACAGCGTATGGTGTCTGTGGTAACCACATTGTCAGGCATTTTCACAAGAACTTGCTTCAAAGCCTGATTAACATCCTGGGCTATCATGTATTCTGTTCGGTGATAGCTGCTTATGCTTGTGCATAATGCACAAAGCATAAGAAAGCTGAACACTATGTATGGAAGGTTCTTCATAATGCTTGATCGATATTTTTATTTGGCACTATCCTGCATAGCCTTCAGTTCTTTGTCTGTCATCTGCACATAGATAGAAACACCATAGACGGTTGTTCCATCTGCTTTTATTCCCAACGGATGAACCATGCAGAAACTTGGTTGAGCGCCTAACATCCATCCTGTTATCTGAATATATTCGTTGTTGTCAAGCAACAAGACTGTACGCGACGTACCATTGTAATTATCATTATATGTATAAGTAACTTCATTCTTCTTTACAGCGCCACCGGAAATGTCTGAACGACAATACGTAGTCAGTTTCGTGTCACTATCAAAATAGTAATTTTCTGGAGCTAAGCCTAACATGTTGCTGTAATATTCAGCAGACTTTCTTTTGCCGTTCTTGTCTATTTCCCATGTAGCATAGTGCTTCCATCCATGCCCAATGAACATATTGTCAAAGTCCGCTTGAACTATGCCACCGCCATCACCGAAACAGTTTCCATTGTCACTGAAAGAGTACGCAACTCCATGATTATCTAATACATGAGCAAATTCTTGCTCCAATGATTCCTCGTCGTCATTATTGCATGATGCTACAAATAATGATGCAAACAGAACTAATACAAGTCCCATGATAAAATTTAGTTTTTTCATAATCAAATGTTTATTGACTTTTTGTTTTTACCCAACATGTGTGGGGTATCTCTCTTTGTTCGGCAAAGATACACTTTTATTGTCTCTTATCCAACTGTTTCCATTTTTTATTCTCGCTCGTTAAGTCTTTTTATCAAATAAGGCGTAAATGGCAACTACTCAGCACCCAAATGGAGAACTGATCGTTACAAATCCTATACTTGTGTTATCAGCCTTACAACCCAAAGAAACTATCGCTTAATACAGGAGATTTTTTCTCCTATATTATATAAATGTTTTCTTTAGCCTATAAAAGTTCCGTTCAGAGCCTTTGAATGTCCGTTCAGAGCCTTTGAATGTGCGTTCAAAGCCTTTGAATGTC
>ULNV01006156.1_pt1 | contig 32234 bp, 19 predicted proteins | sample 1952011 | NCBI WGS metagenome assembly ULNV01 (sample SAMEA4835586, study PRJEB28245) | human gut metagenome | biome: gut microbiome; material: fecal sample | place: Denmark | collected 2008
TAGCAATAAAACACTCAATACAAACAACGGATAAAAGTTCTTTCGTCAGCAAGATGCCGACGAAAGAACTATCCTTAACAAAAAACATCATCTTTATGAGAAAAATTTACTTAGCATGGGCGCTATTACTCAGCGCAATCGGAGTTCAAGCACAGGAGTACAATCTTTTCCCTGCTTCAGTAGTCGACGAAAATGGCTGGTTATGGTTCAACAGCCAGAATATCGTTGACCAGTATGTCGGTGTCTGCAATGAAAATGACTACAAAGTAGACCCTGAAGGCAAAATCATCCAGATGGTTTATGCAGACCAAGTGCCTACATATCCCGCAACTACAGTAGACCCAGATGCAATTGGCTACGGAAAAGGCGGCGAGTTGGGTGCAGATGGTTACAAGAAAGGAGCCATCATCTTACCTGCTGCAAGTGCTGCGGGTCAAACTAATGGTGGTGGCATAGCACTTTGCCTGCCTTCTTGCTCTACATTTAGCATAAATGTTTCATGCGATAATCAAGTAGCATGCCGTCTTTTAAGTACCGATAATCCTGAGACTACATTTATTAATTATGGCGTACGACAAGTTTACGTAATTGGATTTAAAAAATTTGCAGGAGCAGGCAATACAACAGTAAAAGGACTGGAATCAAAAACAGCTAATGGCGACAACATTACCATCAAGTCAGATAAGCCTGTTTATGTTTATTTCCAAAATACAACCAAACATGAGGTTTACATCCACGGCATCAAGGTAACCACTCCTAAACAGGAGACTGCAGGCATTACCAACATACAGACACAAGGTACAGCCGCACAGGAGGTATATACTATTGATGGCGTCAAGGTAGGCAATACCTTGAAGGGTCAGAAGCAGGGCTTGTACATTGTCAAGCAAGGCAACAGCATCAAGAAGGTCATTAAATAAATGACCGCAAACTTTTATATTTATCAACATAAAACACTACAAGTATGAAGAAATTCTTTACACTTTTTTTGGCTGTCATCAGTACAATGACAGCCTTCGCACAGACAGAACCTGCTATTGAATTGCAAGCAGAGGTAGATGGTAATACCAGAACTCTTACTATCGGACTGGGGGTAGAAGGAACAGTTCAGATAGACTGGGGTAATGGAGAGAAAGTCACATCAGAAGTAATTCCTGCTTTCAATGGCTGGAACGGGGTTGATATCTCTGGTACCGTATCAGGTGATGGAAAGGTAAAAATCTATGGCGACAATATCGTTTTTTTCGAATGTTCATCAAGAGAAGATGGTGCCCAAGTATTGTCTTTGGATGTAACGAAGGCTACAGCCTTAAAAGAATTGACTGCCAATACCAACAAACTGACTTCCATTGACCTGACAAAGAACACAGAGTTGAAGCAGCTGACCATCAGCGACAATCAGTTGACAAGCATTGATATCAGCAAGTGTACCAAATTGACGTATTTGGACATTAACTATAATCTCCTGACAGCAATAGACATCACCAAAAATCAGGCATTAAAGAATCTTAAAATCAACTATAACAAATTTGCTGGAGAATTGGATTTATCCACCAATCCAACCATTAAACTTGTATATGCCCTTGGCATGGAGCTTAACTCTGTTAAGATTGGTAATAACACAGCATCTGCACCTTTGTTCAGTCTTAACAACAACAAGCTGACAAGCATTGATGCTTCAGGTATTCAAGATGCAGGCAATGCAACACTTAATTTGACAGGTAACCAGTTGACAGAAATCAAACTGCCCAGTGCCAAGATGAGGATTTTGAACATCTTTAAGAATAACTTCACATTGGCTACGCTCCCTGCTCCAACCGTTGCCAAGACATTCAACTATGCACCACAGAATGCCTATGTCATAGCAGAATCTTACAAGGTAGGTGATGTACTCGACCTCTCATCACAGACAAGTGCCACTTTGAACACCCAATTTGCTGTTTACAAGTCAGACAAAACTGCTCTGACAGAAGGCACAGACTACACGGTTGCTGACGGTAAAATTACATTCCTTACGGCACAAGAAGCTGTATATGTAACCATGAGTTCTGCTTTATATAGCAAGTTTACTGGCACAAGCATCTACAAGACTACCGTCACAAAGGTAGAAGGTTCTACAGGCATCAATGCTGTTACTGCTCAGGGTGTGAAGATAAGCACAGCAGGTAATGAGATTTCTATCTCTGGACTTTCACAGGGCGACGCTGTAACAGTAGCCAACTTGGGTGGTGCTGTGGTAGCTAACTTCCACGCCAACTCTGCCAATGCTCATGTTCAGGCTGCAAAGGGTATGTATATCGTTAGCATCAACGGCAAGGCTATCAAGGTAGCCCTCTAATCATTTCTTATTTCACAAAGTGCCACATCGCATGGGCGAAACGTCTCATGGGATATGGCACTTTTTACAATCCAACAAGTACGACTATGAAGAAGTCTTTAGCACTAACCATTCTTTGCCTCCTCTTTGCCTTCCAGGCAGGAGCATTCAACAAGAACACAGGAACCGTTGGCAACACGGTGTGCTTTGTGCGCTTTGCCGACGAGGATGCCAGTATTTTTGAACATACGATAGACACCTATCAGAACCTGTTCAACGGCAACAACACTACCGACAACTCGGTATACAACTATTTCCGACAGACTTCCTACAACCAGTTGGAATGGAAGAGTTTCTTCTATCCTGTTACTACTGACACCAAGATTGTGTCTTACAAGACACGTTACGAAAGAGCATACTACCAGAAGTATGATGCCACATTGCGTCCCTCTGGCTACAACTCAGACACCGAGGGTGAAGCACGCATGCAGGCATTGGTAAGAGAAATAGCCAACTATATAGAGAAAGACGTGACTGACGCTACCGAAATCGACAAGAACGACGATGGCTACATAGATAACCTGTGCATCATCTTCAGCGGACAATCAGAACTGAGCAACAAGCGAGGCATCCTCTGGCCACAACGCAAGGACTTGGCTTTGCCTGATGAAAAGGCTATCTATATAAAAGGTAAGAAGTTGGTGGGCTACATCATGGTTTTCGACGAGGCTAATGGTTATAAAAACTTCGAAGGCATCGCCCTCAATACTGGAGTCCTTTGCCATGAGATGTCTCACTCATTGGGCACCTACGACTTGTATCATGCTTCAGGAAGCCTCAACCCTGTAGGAATATGGGACTTGATGTCAGACAATCAGCTCGTAGCACAAAACATGACAGCCTACACCAAGTATCGCTACTGTAAATGGATTGACGAGATACCAGAGATTTCCGAAGCTGGTAACTATACCTTGAACCCCGTAGGTGGCAGCAGCAAAGAAAACATTGCTTATAAAATCAAGCCAGTAGGAAGCGATGAATACTTCGTAGTGGAATATCGCAAAAAGGAAGGTTTCGACAAGAGTCTTCCTGGTTCGGGTCTGCTTATTTACAGAATCAACCCTGCCTACACTGGAGGCAACGTCAACTATAATGGCACTACCAGACTCGACGAACAGTACATCTTCCGCCCTAACGGAACCATCACATCGGATGGTGATATCACAAAGGCTTTCTTCAGTGCCGAGAGTGGAAGAACTGCTTTTGGTGGCGAGGCTACAGCCAAGCCCTTCTATAGCAATGGCAAGGAGGCACCTTTTGCCATCAGCAACATTTCTACTTGCGGAAGCACTATCTCGTTCTATCTCCACGAATCTACCAACCACCTTTCTCTAAACAAGAAAGAGATTACCTTGGCTGGAGGCGCACAGAGTTCAGCTACAGTAACCATCTCCTCTGACGAGGATTGGACTTTAGAGAACCTTCCTGCATGGATCACTGTGAGCCAGACCGAGGGTACAGGAAATGCAGAGGTCACCTTCACTACAAACAGCGAGAACAATGAGCCACAAAACAGAACGGCTACCATCATGGTGAAGACTGCCAGCACGGAGGCACCACTGACCATCACCCAGTTGTCGAACATCGTAACGGCTCCATCGCAACTGACAGGAAGTGTACAAGACGACGGCATCCATTTGTCTTGGACTGCGGCTTCGGCTGGCGAGACACTTCTCTACGATGACTTTGAGAACACAGAGAATCCCAATGGCTGGGTTGTCACCACTTCGGGCGATCGTGGATGGAGATGGCAGAAAGGCGACCCCAACAAGGGCTTTTACCGACCATACGAGGGAAGCTATGCTGCTACAATGTATTCCGCATGGGAAGATATTCACCAAGATGAATATTTCACATCTAAGACCTTCGCTTACGGCAAGACGCTGAGCTTCTATTCTCGTACAACGGCTGCGGGAAAGACACCCAGAAACCCTCAATATTATAATGTGGAAGTAAGCAAGGACAACGGAAAGTCATGGACACCTATTTTCAATGCTTGCACAGATTTAGACGCATCGTTTGCGGGCAAATATACCAAGGTTACTCTCGACCTCTCGGAATATCAGTCAGCGGAAATGCAGATCCGATTCCACTGCTATGATACAGACAACATGGGGTTGAGCTACTACTGGCAGATTGATAACCTCGAAATCTTGGGCAGCGGTTCCAACAATATCACTGGATACAACGTGTATAGAAACGGCATCAAGATTGCCACCAGCACAGCGACCGACTACGTTGACCCTGCTCCATTGGATGGCACCAACACCTATGCGGTAAGCGCCACAGGAAGCTTTGGGGAAAGTAGTCCATCCAATAGTGTTGAATTGCAGTTTACATCGACAGGCATCTCTACTCCTACTACACAAGGTCTTCAGGTAATGGGAGTTTACGACTGTCTGGGCCGGCGCATCAACAGCAAGGAGATGCAACGCGGACAAATCTACATCGTCAAGTATGCCGATGGAAAGACTAAAAAGGTAAGTAAATAAACAAGACTTCTTCCTCCCCCTATCATGGGGACAACAACCTCTATGCCAAGCGGCTTCGATGGCAGATGAAAGCGGCTTCGATGAGCAATGAAAGCAATTGCGTTGGGCATCGAAGCCGCTTGCATTTTTTTTAGAATATTCTTCTGCAAAAATATAATAAAGTGGCAAAGACGTCGTTATATTAACAAAAGCAAGAATATAAAATACATAAAAAAGATGCCTATGAAGCAATATTCTACTTCTGATGAAATGAGACCGTCGAGAAAGACTATCAATATGATCAAACAGATAGCCTACACTTATCGCGCTATCAAAATGAATGGACGTTATGAGGCGTTCTGCCTCAACTAAAATAAGAACAAAGAATGAAACCAATCATATCCCCATCTCTGTTGTCTGCCAACTTTATCGACCTGAGAAGCGACATAGAGATGATCAACAAGAGCGAAGCCGACTGGCTTCATCTCGACGTAATGGACGGAGTTTTCGTGCCCAATATCTCTTTTGGATTTCCTGTCATCGAGGCGGTGTCAAAGGTATGCACCAAGCCTCTCGACGTGCATTTCATGATTGTCCACCCAGAGCAGTACATAGAGCAGACTGCCAAGGCGGGCGCAATGATGATGAATGTGCACTACGAGGCATGCACCCACCTTCACCGTACCATACAGCAGATTCATGCCGCTGGAATGAAAGCCGGTGTAACGCTGAACCCATCCACACCTGTCTGCGTGCTCGAAGACATTATCTGCGATGTGGACATGGTGCTGCTGATGAGTGTGAATCCGGGCTTCGGCGGACAGCAGTTCATTGAGAACACCATAGGCAAGCTGGCACGACTGCGCCAACTCATCAAGTCATCCGGCTCGAAAGCACTGATAGAGATCGATGGTGGCGTGCAGGCAGAAACGGCTCCCCGCCTGATAGAGGCTGGTGCCGATATTCTGGTGAGTGGCAGTTATGTGTTCAAGAGCAAAGACCCTCTTGCCACCATCCACGGTCTTAAAACATTGTAATATTCGAGAAGACATCGTGCTCCTTAGCCATACGACGTAGGTTAAGGAGTGCGTAACGCATTCTGCCAAGACTGGTGTTGATGCTTACATTCGTAAGTTCGGCGATTTCCTTGAAGGACAACTGCTGGTAATAACGCATATACACCACTTCCCTCTGGGTAGGTGGCAGCAGGTTGACCATCTTCTTAACATCCGACATCACCTGTCCCCGCACAATAGTGTTCTCCGCATTATCGAAGACCACGTATTCGTCTCTTATCTTCGACATATCGTTGTCATCGGGAGTCTCCACGATGTTCTGCAATCTGTTGTCGCGATACATGTCCATCATCACATTGTGGGCTATGCGCATGCACCATGCCAGGAACTTGCCATTGGGCACATACTGGCCCTGCTGCAGTTTGGTAACCACCTTGACGAATGTCTCCTGAAAGACATCATTCGCCTTTTCCTGGTCGTGAACCACAAACATGATGTAGCCGAACAGTTTCACCTCGTTGCGTGACAGTAACAAATCGAATGCCCGATTGTCGCCCTCGACATAAGCCAAGGCGAGTTGCTCATCGGTCATTTCTTCGAGTTTTCTCATTTTTCTAACCTCTTTAGTTTCTTCAAGTAGAAATCTTAATCTATAGGCTATTTGTTTTTATTGTGTTAGGAATGTTAAAAATCACTGCAAAGATAGTACTTTTATCAAAAACCACCAAACAAGAAGACTTTTTTATTATCTTTCACACTATTTTTTAACAATTAGTGGCTGAGGAGATAAGTGATAACTTCTTTAACTTCTTTAACTTCTGAACTTGCTAAAGTTCAATTATATATATACAAAAAAGAGGTTGGTGCAGGATGCACCAACCTCGTGATAATGATTTCAATAAAGAAAATTGAAATCTTGTAAAAGATGCTGCAAATATAAACTTTATTATTGAGAACTCCAAGCTTTTTTGAAGGAAAATGAGTTTTTTAACATTGTGTACGCAACCATTACCAAATAAATTCATTATCTTTGTGGCGAAAATAACAACTACAGTATTAATCATTATCTATTTTAAAGCAAATTATGAGATACTTAAAGACACTATTGCTCGCTCTCCTATTGCCAGCTTGCGCCTTTGCAGCAGGATGGGACGACAATGAGTACAAGCGTATCGAGCAGAGCATCCAATTGCCCAAAATTGCCGAACGCCAGTTCCTTATCACATCTTTTGGTGCCAAGACTACAGCTACGGCGGCACAAAACCAAAAGGCCATCAACAGAGTCATCTCTCTTGTCTCCAAGAAGGGAGGCGGAAAGGTGATCATCCCTAAGGGTACCTGGAACACAGGAGCCATTGAGTTGAAGAGCCATGTCAACCTCGTTCTTGAGGAAGGCGCCACCCTTCACTTTGCCTTCGAGCCTAAGCTCTATCCCCTGGTACGTACCTCTTGGGAAGGTCTGGCTTGCTGGAACTACTCTCCCTGCATCTATGCCTACAAGGCTATCGACATTGCCATTACCGGTAAGGGAACCATCGATGGAGGTGGCAACAACGACACCTTCTGGCAGTGGAATGGCAGCCCTCGTTTCGGTTACAAGGAGGGTGTGACCAAAGAGAGCCAGAAGTTGGGCTCACGCAGCAAACTACTGAAGATGGCAGAGGACGGTGTGCCTTTCGACGAGCGTAAGTTCGGTATGGGCTATGGCTTGCGTCCTCAGTTGGTCAACATGGTACACTGCGAGCGCATCCTTATCAAGGATGTCAAGATGATCAACTCGCCTTTCTGGGTCATCCATCCACTACTCTCCAAGAACATCACTGTAGACGGTGTGTATGTATGGAACGAAGGACCTAACGGTGACGGTTGCGACCCTGAGGCTTGCGAGAATGTTCTCATCCAGAACTGCGTGTTCCATACCGGCGACGACTGCATCGCTATCAAGAGCGGTCGCAACAACGACGGTCGTCTTTGGAACCAGCCTTCCAAGAACATCATCATCCGCAACTGCAAGATGGAAGACGGCCATGGCGGTGTGGTGATAGGAAGTGAGATCTCGGGTGGCTGCGAGAACGTATATGCCGAAAACTGCGTGATGGACTCTCCACACTTGGAGCGCATCCTGCGTATCAAGACCAACAACTGCCGTGGCGGTCACGTGCAGAACATCAATATGCGCAACGTCGTCGTGGGGCAGTGCAAGGAGGCTGTGGTGAAGATCAACCTCGACTATGAGAGAAAAGAAATATGCTATCGTGGTTTCGAACCTATCGTGAACAATGTGAATGTAGAGAACGTTACCTGCCAGAAGAGCGACTACGGCGTGCTGATTATCGGCCGCGACTCTTTGGAGAATGTCTACGACATCAATATCAAGAACTGTAAGTTCGACGGTGTGGTGAAAGAGCCTGTCAAGATCACCGGCAAGACCCGCAACGTGAAGTTCGACAACCTCGTCATCAACGGCTCCCTCGTTCTCAACAAGGAAGACCAGCCCTACAAGAACTATAGCGAATGGCTCACCTACAGCGAGATGAAGCGTGTGCCCCACTCTTACCTGCTCGACTTCAGCAGCAAGCCCAAGTGGAGCTATGTGATGGGCATCGAGATGGAGGGAATGCTCGACACCTACGAGCACTACAAGGAAGGCAACAATGCCATCCTCGACTACCTGAAGGAATATCCTGCCAAGATGATCGACGAGAAAGGCAACATCACTGGCTACAAATACGAAGACTTCAACCTCGACAATGTGCGTACTGCCAAGTTCATCCTGCGAATGCACAACCTCTTCCCTACCAAGGGAACAGAGAAAGCACTGAAGACACTCTTCAAGCAGTTGCAGAACCAGCCTCGCACTAAAGAGGGAGTTTACTGGCACAAGGCTATCTACGCCAACCAGGTATGGCTCGACGGTATCTTCATGGGCTTGCCATTCTACTGCAACTATGCCGTACAGACCATGAAGCCCAAGAAGGCAGAGAAGTATCTCAACGATGCGGTCGACCAGATGGTGAAGACCGACTATCGCACCTACGATGAGAAGACGCAGCTCTGGAAGCACGCATGGGACGAGACCCATCAGCAGTTCTGGGCGAACAAGGAAGACGGCAAGAGCCAGCACTGCTGGGCAAGAGCCTTGGGATGGTATGTGATGGCTATGACCGAGTGCCTCGACGCCATGCCCGAGAACTACGCACGCCGCCAGGAGGTGATCGACCTGCTCAACAAGGCGATGAAGAGTGTAGTGAAGTATCAGGACAAGAAGACTGGCGTATGGTACGACGTGCTCGACGTGAAGAGCGACAAGAACTATCTGGAGAGCACAGCCTCTTCGATGTTTGCCTATGTGCTGCTCAAGGGCTACCGCAAGGGCTACCTCTCTGAGGAATATCTCAAGGCTGGCGTGAAGGCATACAATGGTATCTTGAAACAGTTTATCAAGGTAAACGCCGACAAGACCATCAGTCTGACACGCTGCTGTGCAGTAAGCGGCTTGGGCCCTGGCCCTGGCCCATACGTCAAGAAGCCCAACTACAAGCGCGACGGCAGCTTCGAATACTATATGAGCGAGCCTATCCGCGACAACGATGCAAAGGGCGTAGGTCCTTTCATCTGGGCAAGTCTCGAAATGGAACAGCAGGGACTTATCAAGTAACTCTATAAAAACAATCAGGCTAACAAATGAAGAAATCATTATCTATCATTGCAGCCTCACTCATCAGCATATCTACCATGGCACAGGCTCCTGCTTTCCCCGGAGCCGAAGGTCATGGTAGATTTGTTACTGGAGGAAGAGGCGGTAAAATCTATCACGTAACGAATCTCAACGACAGCGGAACTGGCTCTTTCAGAGAGGCTGTCAAGTCGGGCAACAGAATCATCGTCTTCGATGTGGCGGGTGTCATTGCACTGAAGTCTGACTTGAAGATAGCAGACAACATCACCATCCTCGGACAGACTGCTCCCTCGCCAGGCATCACCCTGCGCTATTATACCGTTCAACCGGGCAGCAACAACATCATCCGTTTCATCCGCATCCGACGTGGACAGGAGAAGAACATCAACGACGGTGCTGATGCCTCATGGCAGCGCAACAAGACGAGTATCATCTTCGACCACTGCTCCTTCAGCTGGAGCATCGACGAGGTGGCTTCTTTCTACGACAACAACAACTTCACCATGCAGTGGTGCACCGTGGCAGAGAGCCTTACCAATCCCGGTCACTCCAAGGGTGCTCATGGCTATGGCGGTATCTGGGGCGGTAAGTTGGCAAGCTTCCATCACAACTTCGTAGCTCATCTCATGAACCGTGGTCCACGTTTCAATGGTGCACGATATGGTTGGACGGGCTATACCGACAACAAGGAGTACAGCACCTATAAGTGGCAGAACACCGTGCAGGCAGAGAACGTAGACTTCCGCAACTGCGTGATGTATAATGCTCAGGGCACCTGCTATGGCGGGCCTGGTGGTGGACAAATCAATATCGTCAACAACTACTATAAGGCTGGTCCCAGCCATAGTCTATCAAGCAAAACACAGAATGGACTCAAGGTGGATGTGAGCACAGGCAAAGAACGAGGCAATCAGGACCGTATCACCCTTGTCACACTTTCTACTAAAGACAACGCTGACAAAAACCATCCTGAACTATACGACATGACCAGTCGTTATTATATCAATGGTAATACGACAGAAACCACGAAAGGTCAGAAGACAGAGAACAAAGACTGGACGGGCATAAGCTACGACAAGGGTATTCCAAGCCTAAACGGTGAATACTACAGTCCCGATGCCAAGAACTTCTATGGCGATGCTGTGGCTCATACCACAATCAGTGGCAAGTCGTGTGTAAAAATCAAGATGGATGAACCAGCTCCTACAGGACAAGTAACCACCCACTCTGCTGCCGAAGCTTACGAAAAGGTTCTCGCCTATGCTGGCGCCTCACTCTATCGCGACGAAATAGATGCGCGATACATGGAAGAGGCCAAGACTGGTACTGCCAAATACAAAGGAAGCATCACCAACTCGCCTGGTATTATAGATAAGGTGTCAGACGTGAAAGGTTATACGGAAACCAACTTCGGAACCGGCACACGTCCTGCAAGCTTCGACACCGACAAGGATGGTATTCCTGATGAATGGGAAAAGGCGAATGGCCTGAATCCAAACGACGTTTCTGATGCCCTCACCTACTCGCTCGACGCTAAGGGTTACTATACCAATATAGAGGTCTATGCCAACTCACTGGTAGAGAACATCATGAAGTCAGAAAATACCGATGCCATTGACGCAGTTGATGAGTATTATCCAACTTCTACCTCTACAGGCATCAGCCAGACGGTTGTCGACAAAGGCGAAGTGGCTTCCATCACGTATTATGCCCTCAACGGCTCTCGTCTCAATGCCCCTGCCAAGGGTATCAGTATCAGAAAGATAACCTACAGCAATGGCAAAACCGTAACAGACAAAGTAATAAAATAAAGAAAAGCCTATCGTTCATGGTCGAAAAAGGGATGTTTTGTGTCCTTTTTTCGACCTTTTTGCATTTTAATCGAAATTTAATGCCTTTTTTAGAACAACCTATCTAATTTTTTACTAACTTTGCAAAAGAAGATAAGAGCACTCGGCAATCTGAAAGTTGTCTTTCATTGCGCTCGTTTGCAATTTCTTCACATAAGAGTTAAATAAAACATTAATTAATCTTTTAAATCTTACGTTTATGAATAAAATTTTACGCTTTTCAATGATCGCTGTATTGGCATTAATTGCTAATGTCAGCTTTGCTGGTGTATCAACCATTGATTTTACAAAACTTTCTGTTAAAACTGTTAGTGATGTAGATAATAAAGAAAACAACGGCTATACTTTCACATCAGGCGACTTCACATTTACAGCAAAGAAAAATAATGGTCAAACTGCACCAACCCAAAATACCAACTCCAAAGAGCTACGCCACTATGCCAAGAACAGCATTACCATTAGCGGTGCTAAAATGACAAAAATGGTCTTTACAATGTCTGAAGCGGGTAAAAAACAATGGGCAACAGTGACTGCATCAGAAGGCACAATGACTGTGGATAAAACTAATGGTACAACAACATGGGAGAACACCAATGGTTCTTCATCTGTAACATTAACGGTTGGTGATAAAAACGATTTCGGAACAAATAAAAATAAGACTGCAGGACAATTTAATGTAGACAAAGTTGACATTACCTCTGATGGTCAAGGTGGCGGAGAAACTCCAACACCTCCTGCAGAAGAAACTAAAGCAGAAAACATTGCAGCGTTCAAGGCTTTGGCAAGTGGAACAACTGCTACTTTAACTCTCAAGAATGCGCAAGTAGTTTACAAGAACGTTTACACAACAAAATCAGGTGCAACAAACACAGAGTACTATGTTCGCGATGCATCAGGTGCTATTCAGTTCTTCAATACAGATTTGGAATTAAATGTAAACCAAATTATCAATGGTACTGTAGAGGTTAAGTACACTCTTTTCAACGAGTTGCCTGAGGCTACAAAGACCGCAAATACATCTGCTGAAAAGTTAACTATTACTGATGGTGAAGCAGCAGTTCCTACAAAGGTTACTGTAGCAGACCTCACATCAAATAAATATCTTTGCGATCTTGTAACAGTAGAGAATGCAAATATAATATCTGAAACTTCAGGAACTTATACCAATCAATATCTCACAAATGGTACTGATAAAGTTATGATTTACGACAAGTTTAAAACCAAGACAAGCATCACTGACGGTGAAGGTCTTGACGTAACTGGTATCTTAGTCACAGCTAAGTTGAGCGGTAACATCATTAATGAATTGGCTCCTATTTCTGCTCCTATACCAACAGGCATCAACAACATCACAACCGATGCAACACTGGAGAATGCTCCTGCATTCAACCTCGCAGGTCAGAAGGTAGGTAAGGCATACAAGGGTGTAGTCATTAAGGCTGGCAAGAAGTTCGTACAGAAGTAATTTTTCTATCAAGAGCATCGTTACTCTTACGCAGCTAAGCCTCCTTGTTGGTAAGTCTATCCTACCAGCAAGGAGGCTTTTTTTATTTCGTTGCGTCCTCACACACTGCTTTTTGTCACTTTTCTTACTAAAAGTTTTGTTGTTTCGATAATAATTGCTACTTTTGCCGATAAGATAATTAATAGATAAATTAAGGAGGATTTTTATGGCATTAGAAATTACAACTATTCCAGTCTTAACAGGTGACGTGGCTGAGAAATTTGAGGCTCAGGCAACCAAAGCATATCAGAACATGCTTGAACGTAAAAAGAATAATACGCCCCGACGTTCGAGTTATGAGAAAGGTATGAATTTGGTAAAAGAGATATTGTCACATTCAAATCTATAGATATGGGGTTCTTGAGCGAGAATTGCAAGCTCTGTCGCATGGAAACGTTAGCCGATTTAGGTGATTTTACTTGTGGAGATGCAGACTTAGATGATTTTTTTGCTAATGATAGTTTTGCTTACTATCAGCAGTTGCTTGGTAAAACCTATTTGTATAAGCTTCGTTCATTGGAAGAAGATACAATTGCAGCGTTTACAATTTCCAATGCCAGTATAAGAGTTGACGATTTACCTAATGCACGCAAGAAGAAAATTGAGCATGATATACCTTATCAGAAAACTTGTCGTAATTATCCTGCAGTCTTGATTGGACGTTTAGGGGTTAATAAGAAAATTCATTCGAAGCATGTTGGTAGTGAAATCATAAACTTTATCAAGTATTGGTTTGTTGAACCAAACAATAAAACGGGTTGCCGTTTTGTATTAGTTGACGCCTACAATAATCCTTTTACTATAAAGTTTTATGAGTCGAATGGTTTCAAGATGATGTTTAGTAATGAAGAACAAGAAAAACAATACAGAAGATTAAAACCTGATTCCTCATTAAATACCCGCATCATGTATTTCGACTTGATTAATTTGTGCTGATTGATAGCGCAGGAAGAGATACCAGGAGCCTTATCGCTTTACGCCTCCTGAATCAACATTGACACCGAACCGAGATATAAAAAAGGTCTTCTGCCGAAACAGAAGACCTTATATTTTTTTGCGACTTGCAGGAACGAAGTCCTGCAAGGGAAAACGAAATTACTTGTTGATGAACTTTTTGCCGTTCTTGATAACAAGACCCTTAGCATTGCTTGCCACTTTCTGACCGAGAAGGTTGAATGTAGCGCCCTCGTTAGCTGCCTCAGAAGCATTGATTTTTGAAATGCCAGAAGTGCCAGCAGTAAACTTAAAGCCATAGAAGCCAAGTTTTGTTCCTGCAGCCAAAACATAGTAGGTACCACCAGCTACAGCATTGATAGTAACAGTACCATTTGATTTAACGGCAACAATATTTTCACCCTTTTCATTCTGTGTCATTGTTTGAGACTCACCACCCTTAGCAGAAGGCAAATTGTAAGAAGCAAGAGCAACCTCAGCAAAATCACTACCTATAACATGAAATCCCTTAGTAGCATTCAACTGAACAGCAACAGTAAGAGTACCCGCTACTTTAGTATAAAACTTATAGACACAACCTGTTGGAGCAGCTCCAGTAACCAACTTACCATTATTCTTTCCACAAACATAAGCTGTAAAGTCTGCATCAGCCCAATTACCCATAGCCTTACCTACCGCAAAAGCTGTACCAGCATTCTCGCAATAAGTCAAAGTTACATTGTTTACAGATGTAATTTGATCACCAGCTGTCACTGCGTCACCTTCCGCTACAGCGTAAGTACCTTGTGCATTCACACTTGCTGCCATAGCGACAGCGGCAATAAGAGTAAAGAATTTCTTCATAATCGTTTGTTTTTAGTTTATTTTTTTGTTTGTTTTATGTTTTAGAAATTAGTCTTTGATATGACTACGATGCAAAAGTACAACTTAATCGTAAAAAATGCAAGACAAAAATGCAAGAATTCATCGTAAACGTTTACGTGAGTTTAATTTGATTAAGGAGGAACAACTATCAAGATTTTGCATTACCTTTGTACCCAAGTCTAAGCTGCACTCGGCAATTTGAAAGCAAACTTTCATTGCGCTCGTTTGCAAAGACTTTGCATAAGTCAAAGCTGCACTCGGCATAACATTCAAGCAAGTTTGATGTTCTGCGCTCGTTTGCAAAGACTTTGTACCCAAAAGCAGTACCCTTAACTTCTAATCTTATTTACTGAAAACAATATAAATTATATATAACCTAAAAAAGTAACAAACAAATGAACAGAAATCTACTAAGATTCGGACTACTATGCTTAGTCCTACTCGTTTCAGTCGTTACAAAGGCGGGGGATTTCCGAGACATTAAACTCGACTTGGCAGGCGGCAGTTTATTTACTGCTGATGAAATGTCAACTCAGTCGGCTACATCTTTCGGAGTCTCAATAGCCACCGACGGAAGCGCGACTCGTGTTGCAGCAGATGCAACGGATGCTAATGTTGCGATTTCATGCAAGTATCATGACAATCAACATGGAGTGACCAACTTCAAGGCAACAGTCCCTGTAACAGGTCCCGTAAAAATCACAATGGGTAATTGTACCTATGGTAGTACTGCCACTGTAAAAGACGCACAAGGAACCACCATCGGAACAATTAATGTAAAAGAAGCAGGAAATTGCTGGCATGGCAACAAAACCACTAATGTAACCTCTTGCGTTTACAAAGGCACAGAAGCCACTACCCTTACTATAGAAGGTGGAGGCTATGTTCCTTATTTGGCAGTTGAGGCAGTAAACGCTGCCGACTTGGCAAGTGACATTACCCTCACTTACTCTTTAGGAACGACAACAGCAGAAGGAACACTCCCTGCAAGCGCGACGGTAGAAGTGGGAAGCAGTTATACGCTTCCTGTCAATACCACACTCTACGTAGCAGGCAGCACTCTCACAGGCTGGACAGATGGCACCAACACCTACAAGCCTGGTGAAACCATCACTGCTCCAAGCGCAAGCGCTACGCTGACCCCAGTGTTCACTGCCAACACCAAGTCGCTTGCCGACCGCACAGAGGCAACAACCCTCACCTACTATTTTGGACACAAGAATGGTGCCCAGGATATCAACGTTGAGAAAAAGGCAGGCATCTTGGTAACTCAGGCAACTGTTGATGGTGAAACCATTGATGTAAAGATTGACCTTGATGCCACAACCAAGGGAAAATTCAATAACGTAGGTCGTGCAGACGAATGGGCACAGATGAATGCAAACGGCATCATCACCGTACCTTCTTGCAAAGGTGCAACCATCGAAATGGCTGCATACTACAACATCACAACGACAACAATTGATGGTCAGGCAGAATATACTTCAGGTAAAGTCATCAGCCAGACCATTGCATCAAGTGCTGAAACTGTGAACATCGTCATTGGCGATGGTTCATACTATAGCTATTTGAAGATTACCCTTCCAGTCGTTGCAAGCAAACCTGCTGGCAAGACTTTCAACAATGAGGCTGCCAGCGTCGTATTTGCAATGAACGACCTCAGCAATGCAAGTGCCAACACAACAGCTCCTACTGATGCTTTCAGCACCATTGCATTTGATTACGGAGCAAACTTATCTTTGAAAGGAATTCTCGAAATTACCAAGAAGGATGGTACCGCATCAGGTATCAAAGGTCTCAAAATAAATAATGACTCAGGAACTAAGCAAACTGAACTCAACTGGTTTGTTCGACCTGCTGCAGGACTTACTTTCACCCCTACCAAGGTGAGCGGTTATGTAAACCGCTGTGGCACGGATGTAGAAAACGGAATCGTTATCAGCGCCCATAAGGCAAACGGAGAAGTGGTAGCACTGGGCACCTATACCGCATGGCGTCAAGGAAAGGCTACATCAAAACAAACTTATGATAACACCGCTATCCATCAGTTTGAAATCACACTGACAGCAGAGCAGCAGGCAGCCTTGGCTGGTACCGATGGCTTCTATCTGACTTCAACAATAGGTGTAAATCCTAACAAGCAGGCAGTTTTCGGTCCTGTTACTATCGAAGGCACCGTCAACGGAACACTCGTTGCTGTGAACAAATACAAACTCTCTGTCGTAACCAATCCTGAAGGTATCGCAGAAATCTCTATCTATCCTAAGTCTGACGAATATCAGGAGAACGACGAGGTAACACTGACTGCAGCCGACAAATTCGGTTATAATTTTGTCAACTGGACCGACAAGAACGGCACAGTGCTTTCTACTGAGAGCAAATTCAAATACACCGTGACAGAAGACCAGACTCTCACTGCCAACTATAAGAAGGTAAACATCTATGCGCTCGACGTAAATATAGAAGGTGGTGCCAAGGACTATATGGTGACTCTCTCTCCTGCCCCAGAGATGGTAGATGGCAAGAAGATGTATGAAGAAGGTACAGAGGTAACGCTTACCGCAACAGGAAACGACATCATCGACTTCAACAACTGGAGCAATGGTGAGACAACAGCAGAAATCAAGACGACGATGAATGCAGACCAGGCTTTCACTGCCACATTCTCTGCCAAGGACTACATCGTGGCATGGGACTTCTATCAGGAAGGCAAGGAAGGTCGCACTGCCGACTTTGCAGCAGCCGACAATGACGCAGTACAGCTCGTACTCCGTGATGCAGAAGGCAACTCATACGGCTGGCTCGACAAGAGCAATAAGGCTGGTGGTTACGAAGGCAAGAACGCAGCTGTCAACTGGACCAAGACTACAACAAAGGCTCTGGGTGATACCTACTGGCAGACCAAGTTCAACGCCACAGCATTCACCGATATCAAGGTAAAGAGCAGCATGCTCTACAACTATAATGCTTACGAGACCTACAACGTAGAGTACTCTCTTGATGGCGAGAAATGGACCAAGGTTGGCGCCATCGCTATGCCAGGAGCCAAGGCTTGGACTGCAGGCGAGTTCACTCTCCCTGCCGATGCCAACAACCAGGCTGCAGTATATGTTCGCTGGATTGCCGACAAGACTTCATCTGTCAAGGGAACAACAGGAACCAACGACGGTATCGCTCTCGCTCAGATCTATATCACAGGTACAGCCAAGCTCTTCGATGACGGCACAGCTCCTGTTCTCCAGAGCCAGGTACCTGCAGCAGGTGCAACCAATGCATCAGCCAATGGTAAGATTGTATTGACATTCGATGAGAAGGTGAAACTGACAGAAAGCGCCAAGGCAACCCTCAATGGTCAGGAGTTGACAGGTACCGTATCTGGCAAGACCATCACCTTTGCCTACAAGGGTTTGAGCTATGCCACGGAATATACCTTCGCTCTCGCAGCAGGTTCAGTAGCCGACTTGACCGACAATGCCATCGAGAGCGACATCACCTTCAGCTTCACCACCAAGGAGAAACCTGCAGTGACCAAGGCTCTCTATGATTTCATCGTACCAACAGACGGTTCATTCACTGAAGCTCTCGCAGCAGCAGCCAAGCGTGCTGATACCAGCAAGCGTTTCCGCATCTTCATCAAGCAGGGCGACTACAAGATTCCTGCCAACCCGAACAGCATGGTGACTGGTATTGATGGCAAGCAGTATCCAAGTGCTACCACCTATATGAATACACCTAATGTATCTATCATCGGTGAAAGCAACGAGAACACTTCTATCACCAATACCGTACCTGCAGTAGAAAGCAGCAATGGCTACAATATCGCCAACGTACTGGAAGGTATCGGACGTGGTGATGTATTGAGTTTGGAAAGCGGTGCAACAAACACCTACTTCCAGGACATCAAGATGTACAGCAGCATGGGCGACGGCAAGGGTCGTGACATCGTACTCAACGACAAGAGTAACAAGACTATCTGTAAGAACGTCAACCTCTGGGCTTATCAGGACACCTACGTATCCAACAACCAGAGAGGCCGCTTCTACTTCGAGGGCGGTATCCTGCGTGGCAACACCGACTACCTCTGCGGTAAGGGTGACGTATATTATAATAATGTAGATCTCCTGATGTGTGGCACCGGCTATCTCGCCGTACCTTCACAGCCTACCAAGTATGGTTACATCTTCAAGGATTGTACTATCAAGGACGGATCAACCGCAGGTATCAACGGCAAGTACAAGCTCGGTCGTCCTTGGGGCAAGGGCACTCCTATCGCTCTCTTCATCGACACCAAGATGGAAGTGATTCCTACAGCAGCAGGTTGGGACGAGATGAGCGGTGGTTATCCTAAGCGATTTGCTGAATACAACTCTACCACAGCTACAGGCACTGCAGTAGACCTTAGCGGAAGAAAACAGGTTTATGATGCTTACGATGCAAAGGATGGAGACAACTATACCAACCGTCGCAACGAGACAGCAGAAAGTCCCGTCCTTACAGCAGAGGAAGCTGCATTCTACACTATCGAAACCGTTATGGGCGGTGATGATGACTGGGATCCAACAGCTGCCACCGAACAGGCTTCAGCTCCAACTAATGTGAAGATTGCTGGTAACAACCTGACATGGGACAACAGCAACTATGCTCTGCTCTGGGCTGTATGCAAGAACGGCAAGGTGGTTGACTTCACCGTTGAGCCTACATACGCCGTTGACGACGCTTCAGCAATATGGAGTGTCCGTGCAGCCAACGAGATGGGTGGTCTTGGCGAGGCTACCATAGCAAGCACCAGCACCGGCATTGAGAACATCGCAACTTCTTCCGATGTTTTGAGCACCAAGATCTACTCTGCCGATGGTGTTCAGGTAAGCAAGTTGCAGCGTGGCATCAACATCGTCGTAAAGACCATGACTGACGGCAGCAAGAAGACCAACAAAGTGGTACTGAAGTAAAAGAAACTTCTGAATAAATAAAAAAGGTGCAATACCCGTTCGTGGGTGTTGCACCTTTTGTTTTTAATACGAAAAAAAATTTTTTTTACGTAAATAACGGAAACGTTTACGTAGATTTTAACACACCATATTTATTAAAAAAGCAAAAAAGATAGTATCTTTGCAGCGAAGAAATATATTTTTTTACTAATCTAACCAAATAAATGTATGTCTGGTAATTTAAAACAAATTAGAATTGCGTTGGTTAGCATCATGCTGTTTTTTGCAGCAAGCCTATCTGCGCAAACCGTAAAGGGTACAGTTATCGACAATACGGGCGAGCCAGTTATCGGCGCCTCTGTCTTCGAGCAGGGTGTGCAGAGCAATGGCGTTGCTACCGATATTGATGGTAATTTCACCTTAACATTGAAAGGCAACAGTAAGAAACTGAAGATCTCATACATCGGTATGAAGACTCAGATCGTAAATGTTGCAGGTAAATCAACCGTTTCCATTAAGCTCGAGGACGAGTCCAACAGCCTCAACGACGTTGTCGTTATCGGTTACGGTACAGTAAAGAAGAAGGACTTGACAGGTTCTGTGTCTTCCATTTCTTCTAAGGAAATCGCCAACGTTCCTGTTTCTAACGTCAGCGAGGCTATGACCGGTAAGTTGGCTGGTGTGAACATCACCACAACCGAAGGTTCACCTGACGCAGAGGTAAAGATCCGTGTACGTGGTGGTGGTTCTCTGTCACAGGACAACTCTCCTCTTTACATTGTCGATGGCTTCCCTGTAAGCTCTATCAGCGATATCGCTCCAAGCGAAATTGCAACCATCGACGTTTTGAAGGATGCCTCTTCTACAGCTATTTATGGTGCCCGTGGTGCTAATGGTGTTATCATCATTACTACAAAGAGTGGTTCTGAAGGTAAGACTCAGGTAAACTTCAACGCTTCTTACGGCTGGAAGAAGAACGCTAAGGAAATCGAAGTTCTCAATCCTTATGAATTCGTACTCTACCAGTACGAAACTGCAAGCGCCAGCAACAACCCATCAAACCTGGGTGGTAGCAACTATGGTAACTATGCAGACTATGACATCTGGAAGTCAAGAACAGGTCACAACTTCCAGGATGAGGTATTCGGTCGTACAGGTACACAGGCTATCTACAATGCCAACGTAAGTGGTGGTAGCAAGGACTTCAAGTACAATGTAAGCTATGCTCACAATCAGGAGAACAGCATCATGGAGAAGTCTGGCTACAACAAGGACAATATCGGTGCCAAGTTGCAGGCTAAGCTCAACAAGTGGATTACATTCGACTTTAATGCTCGTATGGCATACCAGAAGATCAAGGGCCTTAGCGGTGGTGCTGACACCAATGATAGCAATGCTGCCAACTCAACCGTAGCACAGACCATCACCTTCGCTCCTATCCAGGAGTTGGTATCTGCTGATGAAGACGAGGAAAACTCATCTTCTTCCCGCCGCTCACCAATGGAACGTCTGGATGGTACTTACAAATTGCAGACACGTTTCCAGCAGAACTACAATGCTGCTCTGACATGGAAACCATTCAAGCACTGGACAGCCAAGACCGAGTTTGGCTATGGCTGGAAATACTATGACACAGACCAGGCATGGACTGCTTTGGCTGTTAACAACTCTAAGTTTGGTCACAATGGTCGCCCACAGGCTCAATTTGTTCGCGACACATACAAGTCATGGCGCAACGCCAACACTTTGACTTATGACAACAATAAGCTCTTCGGTGGCCGTGATCACCTGAACGTATTGATTGGTCATGAGTGGAGTTCTGATATGCAGACTACACGTACCAGCACATCAGTAGACTTCCCTGTTGATTTCACTATCGATCAAATTCTTTCTTTCACCAATACTGCAGAAAGCACTCTTGGCAACGAGGTTGACATCAAGGCTAAGGACAATATGCTTTCTTTCTTCGGTCGTATCAACTACACCTTGGCAGACAAGTACTTGATGACCTTCACTCTGCGTGAGGATGGTTCTTCTAAGTTTGGTAAGGGCAATCGTTGGGGCTTGTTCCCATCATTGGCTTTGGCATGGCGTATGTCTGACGAGAAGTTTATGAAGGGTGCCGACAAGTGGCTCTCTAACTTGAAGCTTCGTCTTTCTTTGGGTACAGCCGGTAACAACCGCATCCCTTCTGGTATGCTTTCTCCTACTTATGGCGTGGCTGATGCTGCTGGCAAGCACCCAGGCTTCAATGAGGTGAACACTGGTATGCTCGAGTCTTATAAGGCTAACGGCAAGACCGTTCTCTACAATCCTAACTTGAAGTGGGAAACCACTACAACCCGTAACTTCGGTATCGACTACGGTTTCCTCCGTGGCCGCATCTATGGTACTTTGGACTTCTATTGGAATACAACCAAGAACTTGTTGATGCTTCAGACTTTGCCTTCAGCAACAGGTTATGAGCGTCAGTATCAGAACGTAGGTACTACCTCTAACAAGGGTATTGAGTGGGCACTGAATGCTGCTATCATAGACAGCAAGAAGTTTAACCTCAACTTCAACTTCAACATCTCTTACAACAAGAACAAGATTGACAAGTTGGAAGGTGGCGAGCACTTTGAGACATCAAGCTGGGGTGGTACCAAGGTAACCAAGGGTAATGGAGACTTCCTGCTCGAGGAAGGTGGCCGCTTAGGTGAGCTTTGGGGCTACAAGCAGCAAGGTTTCTATACCGTATTCGACCCTGCAACAGGCACAGGCGACCTTATCTATGATGGTGCCAAGTGGCGCTTGGCTACAGAGGCTGACGGTCATGTAGGTGGTGACGTAAATAACAAATCTTACTCTAAATTTGGTGGTTCTCTCTATCCTGGTGGTGCCAAGGTAGAATGTGATGAGAATGGTGATCCTGTCTTCCAGCGCTTGGGTAATACCGTTCCTGAGGTAACTGGTGGTTTCGGTTTCGATGGTATGTGGAAGACCAACTTTGGTAACTTCGACTTCAACATCTTCTGTAACTATTCTTTGGGCAACAAGATCTACAATGCTACAGCACAGGGAGCTTCTTTCTATAGCGGTACTTCTGCAGGTTGGAACATCATCAATGATTACAACTCTAACAACCGTTACACATGGGTAGACCCAACTAATGGTTTGAACCTCGGTCGTCCTTCAACTTCAACTGTAGAAGCTTATGGTGGTGTTGAGGGCTTGATGAGCCGTCTCAACGAGATCAACGCCAATGCTAACGTATGGAATCCAGCAGCCAACAGCAATATGGTGATCTTGGATACCTACTTGGAGGATGCTTCATTCTTGCGCATCAACAACATTACCATAGGTTACACATTGCCTAAGAACTGGGTAAAGAAAGCATGGCTTGAGAGCGTACGTGTTTACTTCACTGCTTACAACGTATATTGCTTCACCAACTACAGTGGTTACGACCCAGAGGTGGACACATCTTCTAAGGGCAATCCTATGACACCAGGTATCGACTACGCTGCTTATCCTAAGAGCCGTTCTTTCGTAGCTGGTATTAACGTGACATTCTAACTTAGACAAAGGAGAAAACAAAATATGAAAAAGATATTAGGAATAGCAGCACTCTCAATGGGTGTCATGCTGACAAGTTGCTCCGACTTCCTTGATCAGAAAGCTGACTCAGCTCTGGACCAGGAGAACGTGTTCAACTCAAGCTATTTCACAGGTCTTGAAATCAACAAGATTTATGGTGATTTCGGACAGGATAATATGTATGCAAACCGTATGACCATCTCTTACGGTGCCAACACAGATACCGAGTTAATCGATGGTTTGGGATCAACCTCAACATCTTCTAACGAACGTGGTTACATGAACTACAATGGTACTGCAGGCGGATGGGCTAACTTGGGTACAACATGGACCAACATCTATGGCTGTATCGAATATTGCAACAAAGCCATCGAAGGTATCCGCAACAGCACTATCGCTGAAGAAACAGCCATGAAACGCTACTTAGGCGAAGTACTGACTCTTCGTGCTATGCTCTACCTCGACTTGGTTCGCCTTTGGGGTGATGTGCCTTACAAGACATCTGCTACCAAGCCTGACTTGAGCGATGCCTACGAGGGAAAGACCGACCGCGATATAATTCTCGATGGTCTGCTCGAAGACTTGGAAGAGGCTTCTAACTTGCTCCCATGGGCAGGTACTGGCAACTATACTACAGAGCATGCTACTAAGGGTTATGCTGATGCTCTCTATGCACAGGTAGCCTTGACACGTGCAGGCTATGCTATCCGTGAAAGTGCTAAAGAAGGTTACGAGAATCTTCCAGAGTTCTCTGATCCTACTTATCCTACACAGCGTCCTGACGAGGCTACCCGTAAGGTATACTACGAGAAGGCTTTGGCTAAGTTGAGTGAGATTATCAAGAGTGGCAAACACAGCATGAACCCAAGTTTCAAGAACGAGTGGCAACTTCTCAATGCGCGTAAACTCGATCAGACTTACCGAGAGAATATCTTCGAGATTCCTATGTTGCTGAATGTTACAGGCGAGCTTGGTTATACAGTAGGTAAGCGTATCAAAGGTTCTACATCAGAATTTGGTAAGAAAGGAAACTCTACTGGTAAGTTGAACACCACTGCTACCCTCCTCTACTCTTACGAGAAGGATGACACACGCCGCAACGTAACATGCTGCCCTGTACAGTATGGAGAATTAAATGGCCAAACCGTAGAAGGTATCGGAGATGTAAAACCAGACAAGCAGAGCGTGAAGCCATTCGGTATCACTATTGGTAAGTGGCGTCCTGAGTGGATGGGCGAAGAGTGGAAGGCTGCAGCTAAGGCATCTACAGAAAAGGTAACCACAGGTATTAACGTTGTAAAGATGCGCTACTCACAGGTTCTGTTGATGTATGCTGAGGTAATGAACGAGTTGGCTGGTGCCAATGGCAACTACCAGGGCGATGCTGGCATGACAGCCCTTCAGGCTTTGGCAATGGTTCATAACCGTGGTGTGAAGGAAAGCAACAACGACACTTCTATCGAAGGTGACTTCCTGCAGGCTGCTGCCAACCACAACAAGGAGCAGTTCTTGAACGATATCGCTCAGGAGAATGCTTGGGAGTTGACTGGCGAATGTGCACGTAAGTGGGATCTCGTACGTTGGGGTATGCTGGCAAGCAAAATAGCAGAAGCTAAGGCTGAGTATGCTCAGAAATGTTTGGAGTGGCCTACCACTATCTACTTCAACTATACCGATGCCACCAAGACTCGCATCGACGAGAGTTCTATCGCTTGGTATGGCTTAGAGAATGGCAAGACCGAAACTGACTATGATAACAAAGCTACAGGTTGTGGGTTTGAAGACGAAGAGGCAAGAGACAAATCTGACTCTGAGTATACTAAAAACCTGAAGACCATCAGTGCAGGTCTTGTAGGTACAAGCATCGACGGAACTGTTGCTACACCAGATCATGGTGTGAAGAACCGTTACATCTTGCCTATCTACACCAAGACTATTGCCGACTCAAGAAACGCTTTGGCAAACTCTTATGGTTTCTAATCATTAACAAAAGACAACAATGAAAACAATAAAATATTCAGTTTGGGCCATCATGTTGCTCGCTGCAACATTGGTCTCTTGTACTGACAAGATGGACTGGGACATCGACCCAACCTTAGACCGTTGCTTTAGCGCAACATCTCTATCAGTAGATCCAAAAGACACTGAGGCTGAAGTTACTTTCGATGCCGGCATGATGAAGGCAAATGGTGCAGAGAAATTTGAGATTCAAGTGACTACTGCAACTTTGGAAGACGATGAGGCATGGGACAATTCTGACGAGGTGCTTACCTTCGAGACTGATAACAGTCCTTATACCATCACTGGTCTTATCGGCGATACAGAGTACTCACTCCGTATGCGTGCGCTCTCTTCTCAGAAGACTGCCAGCCATTGGGTACACTATGCTTCAAGCACAAAGACTACCTTCAAGACCAAGGCTGAGCAGATCATGAATGCTGTAACAAACGCTGATCGTGGTGAAGACTTTATCACAGTGTCTTGGGACGCAAGCAAGGCTGTTACCAAGTTGACTGTATCAGACGGTACAGAAGAGGAAGGTCAGGAGCCACGCACCATCGAGTTGGATGACGAGGCTAAGGCTGCAGGTCGCTATACCATTACAGGTTTGACACCTTCAACCAATTACACCATCAACATCTATTACAATGACACAAAGCGTGGTTCTGTTACAGCAAGCACTGCTGCTGCAATGCCTGCTGGTGACGAGAAGGTAGAGTTGGATCCATCTATCTCTACTATCAACAACGACGTGATTGCTAACATTGTAAAGTCTGCACAGGAGAAGACTGGCAAGACCAATGTTGCTATTACCATCGGTTTGCAAGCTGGCAAGGAATATACTATGGTTTCTACATCTGAGGATGGTACTGATGCCAACGTGAAGATTCCTGAGGGTGCATCAGTTACATTCTTCGGTTTAGCTGGCGACGGCAAACCAGTTTTGAACTGGAAGAAGTGCCTCGACATCGCAGGCTCTCACGCTTACATCCGTTTCCAGAACGTAAGTATGAAGGATACTGGTTGCCAGTACCTCATCAACCAGGATAAAGATGCTGCAGTAGGTGAATTGTCATTCACAGATTGTACATTCTCTGGCTTCGAAAGTTCTGTATTCCGTACAAAGGGTGGTGTAGTTAGTGTTGATAAGATTTTGGTTGACAACTGTGTGATGACCAACATGTCTACTGGTGGCGGTTATCCTGTATTCTATATCGGTTCAACCACTACCACTATTGGTCAGTTGGAGTTGAAGAATTCTACATTCGATACAACAAGTCACAACTTCATCCAGTTGAAGGCTGCTATCTCTGGTGGCGTGACTATCAGCGATTGTACCTTCTACAACAACGTTTCCGGTAGTAAGTATTTCATGGATTCCAACAAGTTGAGCACCAACCTGACTATCATCAGAACTGTTCTTGGTATGTCCATGGATGCAGCAGCAAGAGGTGTCCGCACTACAGGTTCTATCGTTATCAACGAGTCTATGCGTGCAAAGGATTGTATATACGGTTCTAACGACATCAAAGAGTTCGCTGCAGGCAGCTTGACATCAGATGAGATCTTCACTGATCCTGCCAACCACAACTTCACAATGAAGATAGACGACCGTATCGGTGACCCACGCTGGTACAAAGCAGAATAAGCAAATAGCAAGCATCCACAAGATGCTTCGCTATAACAAACTATAAAGGAAGTGCAATGCTCACATTGGGCATTGCACTTTTTTTATTTCATTACCACTCCCCTACTTCCAAAGAACAAGACTGAATTCGTAGATTCATCGAAGAGAAAGTAAACTCAAATTTCGCAAGTGATTTATGTACGGGCTGAAGGTCCAAAAGCTCATAGCCCCATCAGGGCATGTGAGGCAAAACTTGCGAAAGTTCAATTCCATATACGTAATCGTTTTCGTGTTTTTTTCAGAAGTTTACACCTTATTATATATAGAATAATTGTAATTTTGCAATATAATAAATATAAGCCTAATTTATGAACAAGACTTTTTTCAAAAACATGGTGCTTGCAGCACTTATGACATTACCCGTACTCGCAAAGGCACAGACTACTTTTACGGGAATCAACGCTGAGCAAAATGCCCAGAACACTCCTGAGGGATGGACAGCAGTTGAGTTACCACAATTGCCAGCCATCACATCAGCAAATACGTTTAACATCACTAACTACGGTGCCTCCACATCGGCAACAGATAACACCAAGGCTATTCAGAAAGCCCTTGATGCTGTTCCTACTACTGGCGGTATGGTCGTAATTCCTGCTGGTACATGGATGTTTGGCAGCACAGACCAGATGACAAGTAAGACCGAAGTTCTCAGCATCAAGTCAAAAACCGTACTCCACCTTTGCGCAGGTGCCACCCTGAAGCTCGTAGAATACGGCAAGGCTCCTAACAACAAGACAGTATTCATCGGTTGTAAGAACAAGGGCAAGAATGTTACCGATGTTGTTATCGAGGGTGAAGGCGAAACATCTATCATTGACGGCCAGGGTGCACGCTGGTGGCTGGCAAAAGAGCAAAGCGAGACCTTCAACCCTGGTGCGATGATACGCTTCGAACAGGGTAAGCGTTTCTTGCTCCGCAACTTCAAAATTCAGAATACTCCAGGTGTGAACATCACCATCAGTAACAGTGGCAAGGCAAGTCATGCTACTATTCATGACGTAACCATCAGCGAACCTGCTTCAGAAGCAGGAAAGGGCAAGGCATCTCATAACACGGATGGTGTCTCTATCTGGGGTCCATACGTCAACATCTACAACTGTAATATCAGCAATGGTGACGATAATGTAGTCTGCGATGACGACGCACAGTACATCCATGTATGGAACTGCGACTTCGGAACAGGTCATGGTGCTTCTATCGGTAGCTATACTAAGAACATCAAGCATGTATGGTTCGATAACATCACCATGAATGGTACCACAGCTGGTATCCGTATGAAGACTGGTATCAATAGCGATGGTACTCTCCGTGGCGGTGGTGAGGAAGACTGGAGGTTTACTAACTTCATTATGACCAAGGTCAAGAACCCACTCTCTATCGACTGCTTCTACGACAAAAACTACAATAGCGATCCTGCGGTAGACAAGGCTAACGCAAGAGCATTGGATAGCACTACCCCAACCTATAATGGTATTTATCTGCAGAATGTGAAGACAACAGATGTTTGCGATGGTAACGCAATCTTCTTTGTTGGTCGCCCAGAGAGCCACATCAAGAACGTGACACTCGACAACGTACAGATATCAGCCAAGAAGGGTATAGACATCCGCTTCGTAGATAATCTCGTATTCAAGAATGGATCAAAGATTACAGTTAGCAGTGGTGCTATGTGGCTGAAGAAGTTTGACTCTACCTATGAGGATCTGTGCAATGCGACATCTACAGGTACTATAGAAACAGATCCTAATGGAGTTTATACTTTGAATTCAAAGACCCTAACTGATAAAACAGCAGGTACTTTCAATAATGGCTTCTCTATCTCTAACGAGAAAGGCAAGAAATATGATGTTGGCTCAGGAACTAACTATATCAAGTACAGTGCCAATCAATATACCATCATCATTCCTGATGGCATCAAGATTGTCAAGATGGATATAGAGGGCAATGACAATTATACAGATGCAGACGCATACATTGGTGAGATTAATGGTGTGAACTATGATGCTAAGACCTATGCTTTTCCAAAGGATAAAAGCGTACAGAAATACAGCATCAGCTTTGCTACACCTGTAGAACACGCCCTTACCTTCACACCGAAAGTAAAACAATGCATCTTGGCATTTACTCTTTACACTGACGCCACAAGCTCTATAGCTGGTATCACGGTGAATAATAAGCTTATGGCAGACACCAACATCTATGACCTCAGCGGCCGTGTAGTAGCACAGAAAGGTTACGAAGGTCTGAAGAAAGGTATCTATATCTTCAACAACAAGAAATTCGTTGTGAAATAAGCAGCACTGTACACTACAGGCTCATCACCTGTCAATATAGAACAAACAAAAAAAGGCAATCTGTCAAACAGCAGATTGCCTTTTTTATATTTATAGGATTATACTCTTATTTCTTTTCTGTAGTTTCTTCCTTAGTGGCAGCTTTCTTGGCAGGAGCCTTAGTAGCTGTCTTCTTGGCAGCAGGTTTCTTCTCTGAACGAAGCTTCTCTGCCTCCTTCTCTATCTTCTCGAGCTTAGCCTGCAAGCGAACAATCTCCTTGTCCTTTACCTCGATTTCCTCATCCTGATTTTTGATGGTGGTGAGAAGACCCTCCAGCTGATCGTTATCCACATCAGAAGGATACAAGTCGTTGACACGATTGAGGAAGTCGCCAAGAATATTCATATAGTTGGTGAAAGCATCGAAAGGATCGCTGTAGATACCACGGTCAAGACCTACATTGCTTGGTTTGGTGGTCATGAAACGGAAGTTGTTGCTTGCCTGCAGGTAATCCCAGTCCTGATTGATACGAGGATCGTTGGCAATGCGGACACGGTCGGCAACACTATAAAGTTTGTTGAAAGCCTCACGCTGCATAGAGTTACCCAACCAAGTGCTGACATCGCGCTCCTCGTCTACCCAACTCAGGGTATCAGGAACATTCAACTCGCCTACCGATTTCATCTTCTTGCAAATCTCGATAGGAGTAGAGAAGGTGATGCCCTTCTCCTTGGCGCAAGCTGGCAGAGCCTTCAGGAACTCCAGAATGTTGCTTGACAAAGGCTGGGCAATACCGAGAGCAGACAGCTCCATGAAGATATTGATTACCTGCTCCTCTTGAGGCAGGGCAGCAATCTGATTGATATAGTTGTCGGCGAAGAGAGGATAGCCGTCCCAGTTGCTGTTGTTGAAACGCAGAGAGACATCATCGCTCAGGCGAACGTCGCGGAGCAAGAGCTTGAGCTTTGGAGCCAGAGCGCAGTTGTAAACATAGTGAGGAGACTTCCATCCCAACACATGCTTGGCACCCTCGGTAAGCATGCCGGCAAAACCCATCTGTGAAGCCTGCAAACCGATATCATCGCTATAGATGAGTGAAGAGTTGCGCAGCACCTGTGGCTTCTTGCCAAAGTACTCCTCCATCTTGGCAGCCTGACGCTGTACTTCGGTTTTAAAGCTCTCCTCGTTGACGAGAGATGCCAAGCCATGAGAATAAGGTTCGGCGAGGAACTCTACGCAACCTGTCTTGTTGAGGTCCTGCAACTTCTCCAACACCTGTGGTGCATGAAGTTCCAACTGCTCCATACCCACACCAGAGATAGAGAAAGCCACCTTGAAATACTGTCCGTTGGCCTTGATCATATCCTCAAGAGCTGTGAGGGCAGGCATATAAGAACGCTCAGCAATATCACTGATACTACGCTCGTTCTCATAGTCATCGTAGTAATAATGGTCGGTACCGATATCGAAGAAACGATACCTCTTCAGATGGATGATCTGATGTATTTCGAAATATAAACAAATTGTCTTCATAAAAAATTAAAATTTGAACGTTTAACTTCACTCTTCACTTCACACCTACTTCCACCCCAGTGTCTTGAGGTAAAGGTCCTTGATGCGTGCTCCCACCTTCTCCCAGGTTATCTGGTCGACCTCATTTTTGCCTTCCACAGACAGATAGTCGAAGAGACTCTCGTTGTGGCAAATGCTATAGATGGCATCAGCCAGAGCATGAATGTCCCAGTAGTCTACCTTGATACAGTTGGTCAGGATTTCACCACAACCACTCTGCTTGGAGATAATCGTAGGCGTGCCACACTGCATGGCCTCCAAAGGAGAGATACCAAAAGGCTCGCTCACCGAAGGCATGACATAGACATCAGAGTCTTTCAGGCACTCATACACCTGCTTACCACGCATGAATCCCGGGAAGTGGAAACGGTCGGCAATGCCACGCTCTGCAGCGAGATAAATCATCTGATTCATCATATCGCCGGAACCAGCCATACAGAAACGCACATTGCGAGTACGATGCAACACCATATTGGCAGCCTCGACAAAGTATTCCGGACCTTTCTGCATAGTGATACGTCCCAAGAAGGTTACCACCTTCTCCTTGCCCTTATGGTCGGGACGAGGAATGTCCTGCCACTCCTGCTTCAATGGATAAACAGCATTGTGCATGGCAAAACACTTGCGTGGGTCCTGATGATACTGATTGATGACTGTCTGACGGGTAAGCTCTGACACACACATGATACAATCGGCATTGTCCATACCATCCTTCTCGATAGAATAAACAGTAGGATTCACCTTGCCACGGCTTCGGTCGAAGTCGGTGGCATGAACGTGGATACAAAGAGGTTTGCCACTAACCTTCTTGGCGTGGATACCTGCGGGGAAGGTAAGCCAGTCGTGAGCATGAATGATGTCGAACTCCTCAGAACGAGCCACCACTCCTGCTATGACAGAATAGTTATTGATTTCGTCGTGAAGGTTGGAAGGATATCCACCAGCAAAGCCCATACAGCCGAGGTCATTGACATTCATATAATTGAAATCGGCATAGATATGATCACGATAACGGAAATAGTCATTAGGGTCCATGATGTTGCCCACACGCTGCTTCACATAGTCATAGTTGACATCGCGCCAAGCTATAGGCACACAGTTCATGGCTACAATTTTAGCGGCACTGCGGTCTTCATCACCAAAAGGATGAGGCAGACAGAGAGTGATATCCACATCGCCCTGAGCATGCAATCCCTGTGAGATACCAAAATTGGCAGTAGCCAAGCCACCAAATACATGAGGAGGATACTCCCATCCAAACATTAATACTTTCATATTGCAGTCCTCCTTATTTAATATTGATATTTTTCAAGTAGTTCGAGCGCACGCAGAATCTCTGCCACATTCATGGCAAAGGAGATAGCACCTCGCCCAGTAAATGGAGGGTTGCCATCGAAGAGCTCGCTGATAGTGCCCAAACAATGGCATGACATCTCATCGTCATAGCCCACCATCTGGCGCTCAATGAAGCTCAGACG
>ULNV01009787.1_pt1 | contig 31096 bp, 42 predicted proteins | sample 1952011 | NCBI WGS metagenome assembly ULNV01 (sample SAMEA4835586, study PRJEB28245) | human gut metagenome | biome: gut microbiome; material: fecal sample | place: Denmark | collected 2008
CCTCCCATCATCTACAGTGAAAAGGGAAGTTAAAAATGTAATCCTTGTAAAAGAGAATGAATTAAAGCGTACCTTAAAGAAATCTGAAAAAGACGCAATTAAAGCAGCAGTAGCAAATAAGTTACTCTCTCAGGCACTCACTTCTTATAAAGAGTTCTTAATCTGGTTAAATCCAAAAGAAAAGATTGTTGGCGTTGCAACTACATCAGCTAAAAAAGCAGAGGGGGCAATTGCTTTATTAAGAGCTGCATTTACAACATTCCCAGCCCAGTTATTATCCCCACAGACAATGCCTGAACTGGTTATGACGGAATGGTTAAAGAATCCATTAACTCTTCCAGAAATCTTCCATTTTGGCAATGACACTACTTTAAAGAGCACAGATGAAGATGGAGCAACCATTAAAGCATCAAAAGAGGATTTAACCTCAGAGGAAATCTCAATTCATTTAGAGTCTAAGGTCGTAAAAGAAATTTCACTGCATTATGACATTACAGCAGACATCAAGCTCACATCTGACTTAGTAATTAAGTCATTTAAGCCTGTGGATTTATATCTTGAAAAGACCTTACCAGAAAAATCAGACAATCCTGTAGCAGACGCCCAGGCACTCTTAATTATTGAAGCTGACATCTTATCTTCACTATGTCCAAAGCTCTTAGAAGTATTTAAGTGCAAGGTTGATTAGTTATGACTGTAGTTGCTACCAAAGAGGAACAATTGATTATAGTAATGGGCGAGGTGGAAAGAATACTTACTTGCCCATTAGAGAAATTAAAAGTACAGCTATCAAAGTCGTTTCTCAATAAAGATATTAAAGAAGAGTTACTAAAACTGATGTTTTTTAGTGACTCAAAATCTTCTATTGTTGAGAAATTAAAAGAGATTGATAAAGAATACAAAAGACAGTTAAATTATCCAAACAAGGTACCATTCACTACTGAAGAAGATTTTAATAGCCTATCTCAAACAAGATTATCAACCTCTAAAGAATTTGGACAACAATTCAAAGAAATGAATGTCATCACTGATGATGCCCAATTAAATCTATCATCAGTCATTGATAGCTTTTATAAACAAAAATATGCCTCCTCTGAATTTAAACAATTTATTAAAAATTATTTCAAAATTCAGGGAATAACTCAAAAGGAATTTTGTCTTAAATTTCATATTCGCTTAAGCACATTTGTAAGAAAAGTTACAGGAGAAGCACCACTTACAATTCCATCTGTAAATCAACTTTACAAAAGTATAGATAAAGAATTTCATAATAATTTAACTCAAGCTTTAAAAACTTGTATAGAGCTTCCTCGCAGAAATTATTTTGGAATATTGATTCAATATCTCAAGAGAAAGGAGCATTTAACACAAATAGAAATTTCAAAGAGACTAGGAGTTTCAGAATACTATTTAAGTGATTTAGGAAGATCTAGAGAATTTATATCTAAGAGCGTAACTCTAAAACTAAAAGAACTTATTCTAAAAATACCAGATTTAACTCAAGATGCTCTAAGTCTTTACAATGAAGTAGTTTTTGGTGTTCTAATTCGTAGTTTACAAACATATTTGGGTATGGCATTTGATGAATATGCAAGTCAATTACAAATCACAACAGAACAATTAATAAGAATTGAGAAAACAATCACTCTGGCTCCATTATCAGTAAAAAAGAGATATACAGAAATTCTTAAAACTACTTATGGTAATGATGAATTTCAAAGATTTGATAATTTATCAATCAAAGAACTACCGGTTAATGCCCAACCTAAAGAATAACTATTACAAAGGAGTTTATAAATGAGCAACAATGTTAGAACCTATGCTGAAATTGATTACAGACCAATTAAAAATATTCAGGAACTTCATTCTGTAGTAACAGGAAAGCCTTGTAAGAAAGTTTTACCTTTCGGCGAAATTTTAACTATTAGGGAAGAGGCTCTTCACGCTGAATTTAAAGCACGTGTAGTTGAATATAACAGTGCTGGTAACGTATCAGGATTTATGGGTAAACCTGAGGGTAAAATCTTTAAATTCAAATCTATTGATTACCTCATTTCAGGCGAGCAAGGATTTTTATTACAGCTTGTGTCATTCAATGACTTCTCAATGTCGCCACAGTCACTGTTAGACCATCTACAGATTAAAACACCCAACGGTTCTTGGATACCTTTTGCTGTAAGAGTTAAATAAGAAGTAACTTATGGATAAAAAGAAATTTATCAAGATCCTCGAAAGTATTCAGGGCAATCCTGATATTGGTATTAATGTACTTACCAATGAAGGAAGTGAATTTTGGGTAATAGACAAGCATTCTTTAAGACTTCAGTTTGGAGGTTCTGAGCTGTCACTGTTTCAATGCAGGCTGAAAAATCCGCTTCCAGCACGTGTTGCGTTAAAACTTAAAGCTCCTGCTGTAGATAGCATAGACACAACTTTGGAAACTGTTATTGCTGAGTTCTTAGAAAATTTTGATATGACCAGCAAGGACGCTGAAGATCAGGATCATATACTTGATGATTTTTCGTCATCAGAAGTACAGGAAATCTGTCTACAGGCCATCAGAGATGAAATTACCAAGCTCTTAAGACTTAATGAAGATATGATCCGTGTCTTAGGAAACAAGAAGGAGCATCAAAAATTTCATCTAACAGAAGACTCAGTAACAAAGTAACCCCACATCTATCAAATCAAAACTTCCGCTCTGTCTAAAATGCCTATGGCATAAAGATAGGGCGGAGTATAAGCAGCATGTCAAACCAAAGTTTTATTGATTTAATTAACGAAGAACAGCAGGTGATCTACCGTTTTCATGATCTTGAACATGTACGTAATGAAGTAGAAAAACTTGTACATAAACACCTTCAAAACAGTTCTCTTGCCGAAATTGAAGAGTTTATTAAGAGTACATCAATAAATGTAAAACTGGTAACTCAGGATAACATTGAGAACTTCACTTCTAAAGAGCAGCTTGAAATTGCCAAAACAATTGATCTTGAATTAGCTCAGAGCAAGTGTAGACAGAGACTTGCAATTTTTAAGAAAGCCGCAACTAAAATTCAGTTTGACTACAGACGACTTATTGATTTCTATTCATGGAATTGCGCTGCTGTAGATTAAAAAAAACATTTAAACCACTAAATAACCCCACGCCTAAAACTTAGATTTTTAGAACAGTTCTACAATGTAAGCTGTATTCAGTTTGGTGAACTGTCTAATAATCACCATTCAGCACTGTTTCTAGTGCTTATCTCAACCTAAAAGGGTGATGAACTTATGTAACCCTTTAGGTTGCATATCTCATTACCCTCCGTTTTTATGGAGGATTCTATGACAAACGGAAAATTTAACCATCTGCCTATTGGTGAAGATGGCACCATAGGAACTGGTGTTAAGTTTCAGCGTGTACGTCGTGTTACAGGTTATCTTGTTGGTACTTTAGATCGTTTTAACGATGCTAAACGTGCTGAAGAACATGATCGTGTAAAACACTTACACGTTTAATTTTCTTTTTTAATTTTCTTTGCCCGAAAGGCGACAGTCAAATCGCCTTCAGGTGAAGAGTAACTGTCTCTTGTAGGGCTTATTTTTTTTAATACGTCTTAGGAGACTTAAAATGAAATTTATTAAATTAGCAAACTTTATTATCAATTCTTTAAAAGATCACACCAAAGAAGATTTTATCTTCTTTGCTCAAGAACAGACAGGTATTTACGCACACTCATGGCGTACCCAAGGTAATTGGGAGACCACTGTTAAAAGAGGTCTTTTCAGAGTATGGACCCGTCAAAAGGTCTATCACTCTGAATTAAAGAAGGCGATTGAAATAGAATTCGCTTACAATTTTGCTATTCCACAGGGCAAGTTTTTTACACCGGAGAAGATTGCTCAAAATCTTAACAACTTAACCAATATTGTGGTTAAGAATTTTAAGATTGCAGACAAATCTTTGATGGCCAAGTTAACCTCTTATGAGGTTGAAACAGTAAGGAATTTTGCTCAAAAAGCATTGCAAAATTACATGATGTACAACAAAGCTGTTTATCAGCAGGCTGTAGAGGCATTATGTAATCAACGTAGCTACAGCTTTGAAGAACACGCTGATCTTGAGTTTTCAAGATATGGCAGTGTCACAAAGCAGTGGCGAGATTTCCGCTACAATTTATGCAGAAGACTATTTAACAATGAAAAGAAAGTTGTTAAAGAGGTAAAACCTGCATACAAGTTCAAAACTCAGCTAAGAGCATTTGGTTAATTCTTAGGAGTTAAGCTATGTTCACATCAAAATTTGAGCAAGTTGTAGAGGAGAATAAGAAGTTACGAAAGATTGTAGCTGAATTGAAAATTGCAAATAGAAAATTACGATTAGATGACGATAAAAAGTTAATTCTCGTGATACTTGCAATGGTAGGTTCAGCTATAATAGGTGTAGTAGCTTATTCTTATGGCTTCTTATTTAATACTCTGTTTGTAAAAGAAAGTTTAGATAAATTTGATAAAAGCCAAGCTATCATATTAGGTAGTGTCTTTTACGTTTTATCTTATTTCTATTACAAACTGATCGTAGTATATAGGAGGAAAGTATGACAACATTCGGGTTGATTATGGGGATATTTCTTCTCATAAGTGGATTTGGTGCTGTTTGTTTTATGGTATATGTGACAGCAAATACCAATATTAAATAACTAATTTTAGGTGATAGCATGGATACTTCAACAATTCTTACTTTGGTATTTTCCATTGGAAGTATGATTGGAGCTTTTTGCTTCATGATTTATCTAGTGCTAAATCCTAACATTAAATAACATTTCAAGTTGCTCAGTTACCGAAGCTGACTGAGCGACTTTACTTCAAGCTTCACGACCCAAAGGGGCACATAGTACCCCTGCGGGTATTGTGTTTGCCTCCTTTGTTTTTTATGTCTTTTGCATAATCAAAGGAGAATAAAATGCAAAATTCAATTTTTAAAGAGCTTAATCTTCAGCAGGGTTCTGTAGAGTGGTTAGCTGCAAGAAATTGCCATATCACGGCTACAGAAATAGCCCACGTAAAAACTGGGCAAACCTCCTTATACACTCTTGTGATGAACAAGAGGGGTATTTTACAGGTCAAGGACATATCTAATGTTCCTGCTGTAAAAGAGGGCAGTCGTAAAGAAGATGGAATTCGCAGGTTAGTAACCTGCAACTTCCCTTCTTTACTTGCTGAAGGTGAGACTGAGTTACCTAACCCTTGCGTAGAGTCAATAGAAGAGCCATTTTTTATGGCATCTTTAGATGGCTACAGCAAGAGGTTAGGTTTGATCGTTGAGATTAAGAACGTCTACTCCAAATCGGAAAAGAACTGGGAAGATCTTAACAAACTAGGTCTTGACGCCCCCGTACCTAAGCAGTACGGCTACTTCTATCAGGTGCAGTGGCAGCTGATGTTAACCGGTGCACGTGGTGCATTACTGGTATTTCATCACTCAACTGATCCTGAGAAGATTGATCCTAAGGGGTTAAGGATCTTTAAGATTTTGCCTAACCCAGAGGTTCAGGCAGAGCTTAAAGCCTTAGCTCTTAAAATCAAGGACATCATTGTGAATAACAAAGATGTTCAGCCGGAGTTAAAGGACGAGGTTGTCATTCAACCGTCAGGTGATGTTCAGAAGTTAGTCAAGATGTACTCTGATACAGAAGCTCGTTATAAGCTTCTATCAGAAGAAATAGACCAGCTAAAGAATATCAGAGGTCAGATCACTGACCAGCTTGCTGAGATGTTGCTTACTAAGCAACAATCAAAGGTAAGTTCTGACAGCTTTATGCTGACCAGAGTTGAGCGTCAAGGCTCAATAGACTTTAATAAAATGGTCGAAGACGGAGTTATCAGTAACGAAGTCTTAGAGAAGTACCGTAAAGCACCGGTACTGTCTAACCGACTGACTCTTAAAGCCTAAACCTTATCCCATGTGGGAGCTTATGTTCCCACAGACATTAGCTCCCTTTGTTTTATTACTTCAATAAGGAGGTTAATGTGGATAGAAAGAAAGATCTGGCAGATTTTGAGTTTTATGAATGGCTTTATAAAACAACAATCTGCATGTTATCAGCTGGTGATTCTGTATGTGTAGGTGAACTATATAGATTATCAATAATTGAAATCTTAAACTTAGGTGCATTTATAACTGTGTTTATATGTACTATAATTTTAAGTGTATTGATAGTATATTTTTCTAAGAAACTACATTCTACTTTGAGAGGAAAATATGGAAACTCGACTGATAATGCAGATAATTGCTAGTGCAATGATGATAGGTTTACCTATTTTCTTTGCATTATTGCCCTATATTGTCAAAAAACTCGATGATAAAGAGGCTCACAACAAATAAGCTAGCAATCTAGCTTCATTTCTTACCCCACCAGGGTGTACTTAACCCTGATGCGGTTCAATGTACTCCTTGGTGTTTTTTTTTATTCATTAAGGAGAAAAAAATGAAATCAGATTTTCAAAAGATTGAAGAATGCTTTGAACTTACTTCAAAGGAAACTTTTATTGTTCTTTTAAGTTCATTCAAAAGTGCACTTCTCCCATTTATTTTAGGTATCATGATTTTTGGCATGTGCCTAATAGTTCTCGAAAATAGCTCATTAGTAGATACAATTATCTACGGTTGTTATAGAGAGATTATAGGTATCTTATTTCTTATTTGGAGTCTCATTATTGTATTGATTGTAGTTCAAACCTACAACTTCAAATACGATGAGGCGGTAAGAAATAAGTACCGTCGTGAAGTATAAACAATAAGCCCCCTGATTTTATTCAGAGGGCTTTTTTTATGAAAGTCAGAACTAACTGTTTTTTTTTCTTTACAGAAAAAACTCCTTTCCTGTACTTTCTATAAAATCTTCGATAGACATACCATGTTCATATTCTTCAACAAGTGCGCAGAAATCTTCATCAGATATGTTGCCTAATTCTCCATTTACCTCAGGATCTTCGTAAGGGTCGTAACCGGCATAATATGACCAGTCGGGAATGTTGTAAAAATTACAAACTTCATCTACGTACGCAACTTTTTGATTGTCATTTAATTTTTCAAAATCTGCTTTTGTAATAAAAGCAAAGTCAGAAACATTCTTTTTTGAACTATTCATTTCTTTTGTATCTCCAAATATTGTCTGAGATTTAGGTTATTTATTATTGATCTTTCCTTTTAGGATTATATTGACAAAATATAAACTTGTTTCTGCAATAATAATAAAGATGATTGCTCCTACAGAAAACATCAAGCTCAGCACGGCAGCAATTTTAAAACCTAAGTAAAAGCAGCCAAAAGAAATCAGCATAATGAGCACACCAAAATACATAGCCAGATGTACTTTCTTCAAGATTTTATCGGTCACTCTAAATCTTAAATCTTCAAGTTGGGATTTAGACATAGAGTTAAGCTGCTTCTCTAAATCTGAAAATTTCACTGTCTAAACTCCTCATCATCAATATCTTCAACTCTATCAGGTTCATCATCAAAAATATGAGTGATCAGTTTTTCCATAAAAGTTTTAGCTTTCTTTTTTAAGTATGCTGATAAGCAGAATGCGCCAATAGATATAGCTCCAAAGGCATAAACAGAGAATTCAAAAATAAACAGATTTGACCTTACAGCAAACGAAAAAGCAGTAGCTATAGCTGAAACATAACCAAGCTTTTGAGCAATATCTGCTTTATACATTAAAAAGCCAAAGTATCTTTTGTTTTCTTCACCAATATCAATTTTTACTTTTCTAACTTTTGTGATTTCTTCCATATTTCTTTCCTTTTGTTTGTCTAAATTATATCACATAAATAGATATTTTTAGTCTAAAAGTGAAAATAAAATATCTATCTATGTAATATTTTTATAAATTCGTTTATACTATATAAAGAAGCGAGGAATCTATATGACATTAGATAACACTAAAGAATTAGAAAATGAACTAGACAATTTAAGTCCCGCAGAGAGAGATAAACTGTTTGATGAAATCAATGTGTTTTTCTTACTTTCATGGCAAGGATTATTAGAAATCGACCAGGCAGAACTTGCTGATAAACTCGGAGTGACACGTGTTTACTGCAACAAAATTCTTAACGGTAAATATCCTTTCTCAAAGCTATTAAAGAGAAAGGTTCTTAATGTTATTCCACCAGTAACTAAAGAGAAGCTTTATTTTAAAGACGATAAAGTTAAAGCTGCAGAAGCTGTAGTAAAACTTTATCTGTCAAAGATGCCTACTGAGCGGAAGTTTGATGAAGAATTTGTTAAAGCTTTTGTTGAAGGAGCCTCTAAAGAGGAGCTTACCAAGCTTAATAAGCTGGTTAAAGAAGCTATTAAACAGCTAAAAGAAGAATAGTAAAAATGAACAAAAATCAAATCGAATATTACATTGGTGACATTGGTTATCTTGTAAATGATCTTATCGAAAGTAAAGAAAAAAGAAAGGAAATTTTAACTCACTTAAGAGAATTTAGTAATTCAGGTAATACTGAAAAGGCAATTTCGTATCTAGCGGATGAATTGGTTCTACCAGTTGTACAGGTCTTTTTCATTAACAGTCATGATAAAGAACAAATAGCAGTTACCTGCGATAGCGAAAATTACATTAACTCAGTGCGCATACAAAATTTTGATTATACTGGAGAAGGGAATGTTCTGTTCACCCGTCCTGATGAAGGAGATGATATAGAAACAGAGATGTTCTGTGATGTCTTAAGCGAAGACTGTGCTATTCTATTCGCATCTGATTACATTGATACAACGGTAAAAAATGACACTATTATCATCAGTGATAATAAAACAGGTTCTGAATTTACTATAGGTTAGGAACTATGTCTGGAACAACCATATTCTGTGATTATTATGAATTACCTAAATTCGATTTCTTTCTAAAAATATCAAGAACTCCAGAAGATCTTATAAAGTTATTATTGAAAGACAGAGGGGGTGTGTGGGCTTCATTTCAGGTTTTATCTGATTCAAAAGAACTTGCAAAAACTCTAAATCTGGATATTTCGGATAATGAGTTTTTAAATTTTAATGTTGATTTTACTTATGAAGACTCCGAGATAAATTCTCCAAAGCTTATTTGTAATACTTGGGTTTCAATTCATTCTTCTCTCCCGTCTAGTAGAGCGATACGTCAGAAAATAGTAACTAATGTTTCTTTTAGTGATCTCAAGAATAAAGTATCTCCAGGATTACTTGAGTTTTTCAAAAATAGAAAATCTCCAAAATTACTCGAATTTTGTAAAAGCTACTTTGCCGAAAACTATAAGATCAACAGTGAAAATTTCATAAAAAGCGACTATTCAGAGTTTCTAAAGAAATTCTTAAAAATATAAATTAAGGTAAGTGATTGATAATGTAATATAATCACTCAAAGAGTCAAATTAAAGGAGTGATTATGACTAAGACACAATCATTTTACTGTAAGCAATCATTTTACTGTAAGTATGTACCTGCATTAAGATTAGCATCAACACTGATTGCAATCTATATTTCAGGTATGACCATTGCAGAACAGACATATCAGAGTCAGAGTCTTATTCAGGTAATAACAATAATTCTGATGATTTTGGTTTTTCTGTACTTTGCAGTTATTAAAAAAAACAAAAAAGAAAAAATGCATCTTTGTGAAAACAAAATTCAGGAATTAACCTTATTAAAAGAGACAGGAATAATCACCGAAGAAGAATTTTCAGCTCTTAAAATAAAAGTTGTTTCTGATTATGCAATTAAATAATTACAATACTTAAATTAACTCATGTACTGTTCGTCCACAATCTTAACTAGGGTGTTTCTAACGAGATACCCTAGTTCCTCATCTGAAAGCTCATCAGCTACTCCTGCGACCAAATCTACCACCTCTTTCAGAAGGTCCTCTATATGAGGTGCTATGTGGTGTTTATAAGGCACGCTGTCGTCCATAAACTGACTAACCATCTTGTCTAGTTTTTTATGATCCATTGAATATTCCTTATGAATTGGTTGACAGAAAATGATTTAGTAAAAAGACACAGAATTCTCTGTGCCTTTCTACACGATCACTTGGGGTTCCCCGTTGAAAATTTTAGCAAAATATCTATAAAAAAGTCCAAGATTACCCCACAAAGATAAGCCAAAATTCACATTCTTGATAGACTAATACCATTGATGCATGTCAATGAATCCTAATTTACTTTTTGTGATGTTAAAGTGCTTACCTTTTGTTCTCCGGTAGGCACTTTTTTTACCTGAAACCTTTATGAATAAAGATAATCAAAACCTTGCAGAAATCGACTCAGTGTACAACAGCCATATAATTGAGCTGTTAAATAAAGCTGTAGTTGCTGCTACAGACGGTGATCTTCATTTACAGTTTGATGAAAATAACCGTACCGTACTGCTACTTACCAGAGTGTCACAAGTCAAGCAGACAATATCAATAAATACATTAACTCCTGTAGAACTAATGTGCAGGCTTACTGAAGCCATTAGAGACAATCTTCATTAAAACCTATCTTTATTTAAAATGCTTTTATATATTATATATTGTGATATAATAGTATCATTATATAAAAAGAGGAATAGCTATGTTCAATCACATCAAACTAACTAAGGCTCAGTTACTGGCTTTGCGTGATTTTGGCACAGAGCATCAAGACCGACTTTTAGTTGCAAGATTTCTAGCCAACATATTTAATACAAATGTACTAAGAAAGCATGGCTATGAGAATGGCAAAAACGTACCTACTGAATATTACGAACTTCAGCAAAATGCCGATGGTGTGAATGTATTTTTCGACTACGGTAATGACGGTAAGGTAAGTTTTATTGAAGTGCTTTTAAAGACACGTAACGGCAGTGGTTTTTATACAATTTTTGACGAGCGTTACACATATATTCAGAACAAACGGATCATTGAGAATACCAAAACCACTCGTACTATAGTAAAAACGCCAAAGCACCCCAATGGACAGAGATTAGCAACTGGTAATCAGGTCATAAACAGCGAAAAAGATCCTGATGAAGATTACGACTATAAGGACAGCATTGTCAAAGCTAACAAAAGAAACGGCAAATTTACCAAATGAGCCGTAAAGCCCCTGCTTTCAGGCATGGGAATATAAGGCACATTCACCGAATTTGCGTAAGCAATTGAAGGTGAACAATAGTATATAGTTGCAAGCTATTTAAGCAATACATTGAAAATCAGAAATTAAAGTAAGGTTGTGATTGTAGATGAGAACATACCGTTTTAAGCTATACAATTCAAAGAGAAACAGAAAACTCCATAAGCAAATCAATGCGGCTGGTCTTGTCTACAATCATTGTATTGCCTTGCATAAGCGGTATTATAGGCTATTCGGCAAATCACTAAATATGTATCAATTGCAAAAGCACTTAACAAAGCTGAAGGAGATTTCTAAATTTGCCTATCTGAAAGAAATTGGCTCTCAGGCTGTCCAGGACATAACTCAGCGTATAGATAGAGCCTATAAGCTGTTCTTTCGCAATCTAAAGCATAAAATTCGCACAGCGCCGCCATCTTTCAAGAAGATAAGAAAATATAAGTCCTTCACTTTGAAGCAGGCTGGGTGGAAACTCAACGAAGCTGGTAACAGTATCACAATTGGTAGGGAGCGCTACCGCTATGTAAAATCGAGGGAAATAAATGGAAAGGTAAAAACCTTAACGGTCAAACGAGATGCATTAGGCGATATATATTTGTATTTTGTCTGTGAAACATCAGATCCTGAAGTCTTAGTAAGAACAGGTAAAAGTGTCGGCTTTGATTTTGGTTTGAAAATGTTTCTGAATGCGTCAGATGGCAATGATATAGATTCGCCGTTGTTTTTTAGACAAAATGCCAATGCTATTAAGAGAGCCAACAGAAATCTTTCACGTAAAGTTAAAGGTTCCAATAATCGTAAAAAAGCAAAACTCGCTTTAGCAAGATTGTATAAGAAGATAGCAAACCAAAGAGATAATTTTCATTGGCAGACAGTCAACAACCTTGTTGGAGAATATGCTCTGATATGTATTGAAGATCTGAACTTAAAGGCAATGCAAAGAAAGTTCGGAAGAAAAATATCTGATTTAGGCTTTGCAGGTTTCGTGAACAAGCTGAAATACAAGGCGCATAGGACAGGAGCATCTGTCGTAGAAATAGACAGGTTTTATCCTTCCAGCCAGCTATGTTCAGATTGTGGGTATCAAAACACTGAAACCAAAAATCTAAAAATCAGAGAATGGACTTGTCCTAAATGTGGTAGTACGCATAACAGAGATAGGAACGCTTCTATAAATATCGAGCGTGAAGGAAAACGAATATTCTTGGCGTAAAAGAATGATGGGCAGGGCATTGTCCATTGTGGAGAGAACTCGTAAGACCTGCTATTTTGTAGGAAGGTTCGCTAATATCCCAGAATTCCCCGGCTTTAGCTGTGGGGAGTATGTCAAGATGACGCAGATAACTACGAATAAGAAGAACCTTGATAGACAAATCGTTTAAATATATATTAGAAACGTTCCAGTATCATTTCTGAGACTTTATACAGTGAAACATACTACAAGAATTGGATTTAAACCCAAAAGTGATTTAAACAAACTCAAAAGACAGTATGCTTCAGCCTTTGAAAAACTGGAGCATATCGGTATAACTATTTCTTTAACTAAAACAGAAGTTCAGTTAACCTTAAGTGAAGATCAATATAACAGTGTTGTCCTAAGGGGAGCTGGCAGGAAGAAAGCAGAATTTATGACAGAAAATGGCGAAAAGGTAAAGTGCATTGATATTTGGCTTATGCTAAAAACAATGCCAGATTATGAGATTATAGAAAAGATTGGCATGAAGAAAGCTACATACTACAGACATAAAAAAGCAATGTTTGAGTCTGACTGGTACAAAGATCATCATCGTGATCTTGAGCTTGGAGACAAAAAACTCTTCGACTATATCGCAAAGATTAGTCCTGTTTTTTAATGTTCCATTACTAAATCTGAAGATTTTTACTTCAGCTTCAAAGTAACCCCATTCAACATCCTCTAATACTCCTTTAAACAGTTAATATAACCTTGCAAGTTTGAAGGAGTTCTAAAAAACCTTACGTGTCGTTCACGCTACGAACAATCCCTGTAACTCTAGGGACTGCTTAAGACAGTAGTATGTAATTGCGTATGAGGCTCCTTATGGGGAGATACGTGTATGCATCGTCTTTTGAAGTGTCATTTGAGTACCGTACGAGGAATGACGTACGAAGAGCAGGCAGGCTCTTGCTTGTCTGACAGGGACAAGGCTGGTTATCAACAGGATAACTCCCACATCATCGGGTACGGACTACAGTGTTCCGTAGGCAATCATTTCATTGATTTTTAAACTACTGAGTTTAGTGTTTCATTCACTTAAGTGTGTTGTAAGAGAAATCTTCAGCAACTTATAGTTTTTAGTGACTCTTTACTCAGTATGTTTTTCTTTCAATGACGTCAAATCTTTTTGTTATTTATTTATTCCCCAACAGGAATTATCAACAAATAGTATTTGAATCGCTCAAAGCATAGCTACAAGTTTACTTGGCATAATTTGCACCGTCACGTTAATTTCTAGCTATGCTTTGATGTGTATTTAGTGCGGTTCATGGCAACATGGGCTGCACTTATTTTAATAACAACTATCTTCAAACATTCCCTTCCTGGTAATTTCAATTTCTACAGCAGCACGCAGTTTAATCTTCTTAAATCCAGTCATTTTTATAGCAATTTTCAACCTTAAAAATATTACTTTAAGTAAAATAATTGTATAAAAATATTACAATATGTGATATAATATTATCATAGTTAAACGGAGAGAATGGCTATGAAATTGACTTTAGAAGAGATGAAATGTGAGGCTGTTAAGCGTTTAGAGATCTTAAATTCTCTACAACCTATTGAAGATCTTGTAATTAACGAGTTTAAAGAAAAAGGTACAGTTGTTTATTCAGAGATAAATAATTTTAATGGATTAAAAATTCCTTCTAATTTCTCTTTAGATACACAGTCAAAAGTTGAAGATTTAAAAGACATTGAACCCAGCTTTAAAACTCTTGTTGAGAGATTTGAAAAATTTAATAACGCATTAGTTTATTACACCATTCTATCTAATACCTCAATAGGTCGATTGTTATCTATTCTGTATGTAAGTAAAGAAAAAGCAGAATGGGAAGATGACAGAAAAATTTTAAAAGAACATACACCACTAGCTTATGTATGTAATTTCGATGAGCCTGATTGTTCGGAGTTCGGTTATATCAAAATCGCACAAGCTTTTGGCGGTGTTTACAGAGTTGCTTAATTATTATCAGTTCATATAAAAAGGGGAATATATATGACTAAGTTTACAGTACCATTCTTTTACAAAGTTGAATACAAGCCTAGTTTAAGATACAAACATACTTTTTTTGCAAAGTTAAAAGCTGAGTGTTCCGGTGAAATTGATGACGTTTCAAAATCAGATTTAAAACTAGCTCTTGAAGTTCGTCGAGAATACGCTTTACAAAGCTTATGTGGCAATAGAAATTATTATGAATACAAAGGCAAGCTCTATACACCTTTATCAACTAATGTATATTCAGAAAAAGAAAGTTACCATTATACAGATCTTTGGTCTGAGATCATATCTAGTAAAATAAACTTACAGAAATTCTTTAATCATTCAAGCGTAGATGATGATTTAAGCACAGATTATGTAGGATATGGTTGGAAGGATGGATTTAATAATGACAAATCTATCATTGTAAATTCAAATAAAGATGAGATTATTTCAGCAATCAACGCATTCAGCAAAAAGATTTTGATTTGTAATAATCACATTTATATTGAAACAATAGAGCCAATTTATCGTGCATTTGCTGATAACTTAGATGTTATATCAAGTGATGATGAAGAACTTAGCCATAAGGCAAGAGGTATAAATTATTTTAATGCTTTAGAAACTGAGCATCCAATTCTTAAATCATTATTGGAGTCAAAAAATAGTAAGACAAGAATTATCGTATACGATAAGAATGCTGTGCACGCTCCAAAACACGAAGAATTGCTAAAAGAACAATTAGCAATTGCAGATCTTTCATTTAAATATAGAACAGTAGATTATTTTAAAAATATGATTTCTTCATTATCAAACGATTATTTAAAATTAGAAAGAAGCGATAGTTTAGAACATATATCAATTATTGATACTTTAAATAACTTTGAACTACGTTCTTTTGATTTAAAAGATTATCACACCTCAGTAGAATTAACCGAAGCATTATTAAATTGCGTTAAGGCTTTATCAGCAATCTATCATTAACTAGAGTAGAGCCTCTGAAATAAGGAGGCTTTATGTAATATTCTAAAAAACTTAAAGTCTAGCAGCGTAACACAGGAAAAATTATTATGTACAAATCACGTGGCGTAATCATTACAGTAAGAACAAAAGACTATAAAAATTTCAAAGACTACTACAAAGATTTATATAAGCAGTCTTTTGAGTTGTTGGGAGGTAAACTATTTGTTACTCCTTATATAGGCAAAGTACACGATGAAGAGCCTGTTGATGTAATAACGTGTTCTGGAATGTAAATCGAAAATACTACAGTAAGCTGTTAGAGCTTTTAAGAACACTCAGTTACTTTGAAATGTACGTTATCAATAACGAAAACAATAAAACTGAATATTACTGTGATGGCTTTACTGAAGCAACAGAGGGACTTTTACATGTTTCAGTTGAATTTAATATAGACGGCAAGTACGAAAAATCTGAAATTAGATAATCAATAGTAGGTTACCTTGCGGAATTTTAAGAGTTCTACAAGGTAACATAACGCATATTATGTAAGCACAAAATATTAAAAATCAAGTCATAACAATAACACAAATTATTATAATTTTAGTTTTTAACTAAACACAAATTATTAAATAGCACTTAACATAATTCAAAATCGTGTATATTTACAAGATAGCAACTTTGGTTAAAGATTAACTATTCAAAACATAGTAATACAAATTTTTTTTCAGTTTTTAATTATTTTGAACGTAAACAATATGAAAGTAACAAACTTTATAAATAGAACCTTTAATAACAATTTCTTTTCAGGAGTGTTAATAATTTTCTATTCAGTTCTAATTGGAGCTGTCTATCTATTTGTAAATTGGTATTTACCAGATGCAACTGATGATGACACAAAAATTCTGTATAGAGTGTTTTTAGGAATTATTGGAGTCTGCTATCTTCTTTTGTTATGGATATGGAGACACAGGGGCTGTAAATAGGAAATATTCTTAATAATATTCTCAGTTTATGTAAATGTCTATTTAAGAAAACTGAGGTCGCTGGAATTTAAGAAATGCCTGTAATTAGTCGCTCAATCGCCCTGAAATGAATATGTAAAAAAACTTATTTTCGACAGCTGAAAATAAAAAAAATCCTGCCTCACCAAAAGTGCTGCAGGAATTTTTTTGTAATAAGAGAGTGTTGTGCTCCCAAGCTTATAAGAAAAACTAACTGACCTTATAAAGACGATGAATCGTCTTTATATTTATATATATGCCTTTGAGTTTTTCATCTTTTTCACAAATTCCATTTGCCTCAACAAAAGCAGCAGGCCAATATTTGTGAAAAAGATTGACTTGATACTCCTCTCCAGTATCCATTACGTATACTGCTACGTAATGCTGGAGAGAAAATATCATTATCCTAATCTTTTTCAGTACACACCTTGTTATGAGGTAACCTCTATAACAAAAATATACTGAAACAAAGCCAAAGAGAATTTGTGTTGGCAAATCCTCAAAATATTTGAGGGAGCACCATCCCAACGTTATTGAGGTTGCCCATGTGATACCAACCCAAAATGAAGCAATAATCGTAACGATTATTGCAACTAAATTCCTTTTTAAATGTAATGTGTTCATTTTTAACTCCTGAAAACAAATATCCATAAGAGAAAAGGAGTAAAAATGGGAATGCCCATAAGAAACTCACTTGCCCTTATGGGTAAAAGAAAACTAATCAACCAAAAAAAATGATTAGTTTAAAATTGATAGGGAGTTACGTTCCCAGAAACGCTGACTAAAATCAGAATATGTTTATATTTTGAATTAAAAATAAAGTGAAAAAATCTGAATAAGGGGTTATTAAAAGGTTTATTCTAGTGATCGAGGTAAATAAGATTATGTGTTCTTCTGGTTCAAAAATCGTGATTTTTAGCTCTAGAAACTAAAAAAGTCCCAACACAATTATGTGAAGGGACTTTATTTTTTAATCTTTATTATTATAAGGAAGTAACTTCCAAGAATAATTGATGGTCAATTTCATGAACTCATCATATTCTTTATCAGAAGCAGTTTCTAAATATTCATCAACCACCTCAATAAGGTCTTCATTATAATCTTTGAAGTTTTTATTTTCCGCAGCGCAAGCTGTAGAAATTTGAAAAACTCCAACAAAGAAGATAAACATCAAGCCTACAAATAGAACTGAAGTCTTCATAATTAAGCCTCCAGATCAAATAAGTATGCTAAATTTTGTTTACGATCTAAAAGACATGTAAAGTCTTGTAAATCTAAATCCAGCTTACCTTCAAGATCTTGAATTAAGTTTTCAATACCAAAACGTTCTACCTCGTAGGTGTCAGAAACCCAAATTCTATTATTTATAATCCCCCAAAGACAAAAATGATTGCCTTTAAAAAAGGTAACCTTAAATTTATGATTTTTCTGTTCCTCAATGTAAGAAACAATATCAAAAATTAAAGTTTGTAAATTAGAAATATCGTTGTAACTCATTTTTAAATCTCCTATAGAATGAGTGATTTCCCATAAGGCAATAGGAGGTAGTTACAGGTGTGATCCCATAAGAACTCTTAAAGCCCCTACGGGAAAAGAAAAGTCAAATACTGTTAAATGATCTGACTCATGAAATAAGAAATACGTTTTCTTGGAACGTCAGGCGAACCTGAAAAGATAATTACATATTGAACTATTAAAAAGTTAAGAAGAGCTCATAAAGGGGATATATTAGGGGTTAAAGAAAAGTAAAAGAGTAAAATGTGATTTAAAAATAATTTTAAAGAGGTAATCAAAAATGAAGATGTTAAAAATTGCAGTCCTAATTACATCTTGGTGTTTATCTTTTAGTGTGTTTGCAGAACACATAAGAAGTGACGGTTTTGGCGGTTTCTATACAGATGAAGGTCACGTCAGAGATGACGGTTTTGGAGGTTATTATTTACCAAATGGTGATCATCAAAGATCTGATGGATTTGGAGGATACTATTTAAACGGAGAACATATCAGGGATGATGGTTTTGGAGGATTTCATACAAATGAAGGACATGTTAGAAGTGATGGCTTTGGAGGTTATTATATGCCAGATGGAAGTCATGTTCGCTCTGATGGTTTCGGTGGGTATTACAGATAAACTGAATTTTGTTATATATAATCTAAACGTTCCAATCCGAGAAAAATCTCAGAATGGAACGTTTTTTTTAGTAAGATTGAAGGTCATGTAAAAGACCATCAATCTTCTTTGCTTCCTCAGGGAGGAAGTCAACAAACTTACCTCCCTGAAGAAAATCGTAACAATGGTGAGCCTGAGCTTCATTTAGCTCAAACTCACCTTTTATTTGATAACTCCATGAACTGGAGCTGATGCTCCAGATCGTTATAACTTTGCCATCTAATAAGATGGCAAAGTTTGAAGTTTCATTGTATTCTTTCATTTATAGCCTCCTGTGGCTTGATATTCCACAAAAGACAAAACAAAACCTCAGACGAGGATAGTCCCCAATCAGGAGCTTTGTTTTGTCTCCTGTGGAGATGAGATACAGATATAGAACCATTCTATATCTGAATGTTTGAACTTGACGTAGTTCAGGTAACGTCTGAGTAAACTCAGAATGGATAATATTAGTTTAGACTTGGTATAGATTATTTTTAATAACACTGGGGTTATCTGAGTGTTAATTCTTATAACTACAATTCAAAATGCCGCATCTAAAACGAAATCTAAAAATCATGTAATTTTGGTCGCCCAGCAAGGTTAACTTATTGTAATTACACATAATCAGCTAATTTTTCCACGTCGTGGAATCTATCTTTTTTCTAATAATTAATTGCACATATTGCTTTCAAAAATTTTACTTAAATTAACATTTTTCTCATTTCATATCTTTATTAAGAATAGTTTTTGAATTATACTTATTGTAACAACAGTGAGCGGTGGCCTCATCGTTCTCACGATTTGCTTAATTCATTAGATATTTCTATATCTCCCTTCCTTCTGCTTGAACAGCATGATCCGAAGGGATTTTTTTTTGAGCAAATTTGGGTAAAAATTCATATAGAAGATGTGAAGTTCGTTATAGTATTCTTCATGGAATTGAAAGTTACTGAACGTATTTTTCTATAATAACCGGTTATAATCATCAAAGATTGATTTTGTTAGAAAAATTATTTCGAGCAATGGAGTAATTAAAGAATTGCTTGAAAGTGTTACATTTATCGCTGAAATTTTGTAACTATGTTAAAAAAGTTCTCTGTTGAAAATTTTAAAGGTTTTCAGAATAAGCTCACTTTAGATCTTGAAGCAGACAATTATGATTTTAATCCTGAAGTGATTAAAAACAGTTGTATATCTAAGGGGATTATTTACGGTGTTAACAGTAGTGGTAAATCAAATCTTGGTTTAGCACTTTTTGACATCATAATTCATCTTACTACAGAACGTCAAAAACTTATGCACAGTTACGATTTTTATTTAAATATGAGTAACAGCAGCAGTGTAGCAAATTTTGAATATGAGTTCATTTTTGACGGCCATGATGTTATTTATAAATATTCTAAAAATGATGCTGATTCTTTGTTGAATGAGAGTTTGTCAATTGATAACACTGAGGTAATATTTTTTGATTTTACCAGTAAAACAGGTTTTACAAAACTTGACGGCACTGATACTTTAAATAACTCAATAAACAGCGACAGTCCAATATCCAGGGTAAAATTCGTAAACAATAACTCTATACTCGCAGATAATGAACAGAATAGAGTATTCAACAAATTCATTAATTTTGTTGACAATATGCTTCTATTTTATTCATTAGGTAGCAGGGGATACGAAGGTTTTATGAATGGAACAGAAAGCATTTCTGAAGGGATCATAAACAGCGGAAAGCTTTCTGATTTTCAGTGTTTCTTAAATAGTATTGGCATTGATTACAAGTTAAAAGAACAGGAAATTGATGGAAGAAAAAATATTTACTGTTCATTTAATGATAAGTCAGCTGATTTTTTCAAGATAGCATCAACAGGCACCAAATCGCTTGCTTTATTTTATTACTGGTACATTCGCATGGAAAATGCGTCTCTTGTTTATATTGACGAATTTGATGCTTTTTACCATTTTGAATTATCAAAAGAAGTACAAAAACTCTTGAATAAACTAAAACGAGTTCAGATTTTCACCACCACTCATAATACTGATCTTATGAGTAATGATTTGCTAAGACCTGATTGCTATTTTCTGCTACGTGACAACAAAATAACGGCACTATCAAAGCTGACAGACAAAGAGATTAGAAAAGCTCATAATCTACAAAAGATGTATAAGGCCGGAGCCTTTAATGCAAAATAACGACTACATTGCATTAGTTCTTTATCTGAAAATCTAAATCTAGCAACTTCAATTATTGGAGTCTTGGTTATAAAGATTTTAGGTGTTTACTTTATAAAGAAAGTTATTATTCCTGTAACGCTACCATTATCATTTGTCCAAAATAACTCCATTTCTAAAACAATCGTTCTGCTCTCTTTTTTAAAATTTTTGAATACTTATTAAGGAGAGCAAGATATTTATGATTTTAACTAACTGGGCGAACTATCCTAAGATTGACTGTAATGTTGATTGCAGTTTAGATCTAAATTCAATATATGATGCAGTTGAGCACTGTAATTCACTTATCACTCGTGGAAACGGTCTTTCTTACAGCGACGCTGCTTTTAATCAGAATAAAACCCTCATCTTACAAAAGATGAACAGAATTTTAGATTTCGATGAAGAAAAAGGAATTATTACAGCAGAAGCCGGTATTACACTTGAAGAAATTCTCAAAGTAACTGTACCTAAACACTGGATCATACCCGTGCTGCCAGGTACTGCAAAAGTAACATTAGGCGGTGCTGTAGCCTCAGACATTCACGGTAAAAATCATCATAAAAAAGGCTGTATTTCCAACTTTATCAAAGAGTTTTCAATTATAACTTTAGATAATGTTCCTTTAGTTGTAGAGTCAAATGATAAGACCTTTGAAGGATTGTTTGACGCTACCTGTGGAGGCATGGGACTTACTGGAATTATCTTACGTGTAACACTACAGCTAGAAAGAATTGAAACTTCATATATTTCTCAGACTACTATCAAGACCTGCTCTTTAGAGGAAACCATGCATTATTTAAAAGAGTCCAATAAAGAAGAGATGTCTGTAGCATGGGTAAATATGGGCTCTACCAAGCATTTAGGCAGTGCAATCATTTATACAGGTCACTATGCTAAAGCTGAAGAATTACACAATGTAACTGACAGTTGCAACTATACTCCATCTCGAAAATTAAACATTCCTTTTACTCCAGCTAAAAGTCTGATTAACTACCCAACAATAAAGATATTTGATTATTTGTATTACAGACATCATAAGCCTGATACCAAGTGTGTTCCTTTAGATCAATTCTTTTTTCCATTAGACGGTATAAGAAACTGGAACAGATTATATGGAAGTGCAGGTATTCAGCAGTATCAGTTTGTAATACCAGAGTCAGAATCAGATATTTTACCTGCTCTATTCAGATACCTCTGCATTGAAGAAAAAGCTATTTCACCTTTAGCTGTAATGAAATTATGTGGAGAACACTGTGGTAGAAAGGGCAGTCTATCATTTCCAATAAAAGGAATATCTCTTGCTATGGACTTTCCTTGTACTCCTCATTTAATGAATGTGCTCAATCATGTAGATGAACTGCTTTTAGATCATGGTGGCAGAATTTATCTTGCTAAAGACGGTGGTATTATGGAAAGAAGTACCTTCATGCAAATGTATAAAGAACAGTTTGAAGAATTTATGGAAACAAAACTCCACTATGATCCTCATTGTAGATACACTTCTTTATTATCACAGCGTTTAATGGGCTTTTAATATGAAAAAAGATATTTCATCAATTATGTTAATCGGTGGAACTTCTGAAATTGGTCAGGAAGTCCTTAAAAACTATGTAAACAACTGTCATGGCATTAAACCAAAGGTAACTATTACCTCACGTGATACTAAAGGCATGGTAACCAAAGTAAAGCTTGAAAAAGAGCTTAAAATTCCAGTAGACAACGTATTTCTTGATGTAAATGACGAAATTAGCTTAGATACCTTTTGGGTTGATAATGAAGTACCTTCAGTTCTCATTATTTGCACTGGAACCTTAGGTAAAGAAGAGCATTTTAATTCTGACAATACAAAGGATGTGATTTGGACTAACTTTACCGCAATCACCGTATTATTAGACAACCTTGCTCATGAAAAACAAAAGCCAGAATCAATCATCGTTCTTTCATCAGTAGCAGGAGAACGTGGCAGATATTCCAACTATGAATACGGTGCTGCTAAAGCAGGTCTTACTCAGTACTTATCAGGGTACAGAGCCAAGATGTTTTACGAGAAAGTCCATGTTTTGACCGTAAAATGTGGTTTAGTGAGAACCAAAATGATTGCTCATAAACCTAAATCAAAACTTGAATGTTCTCCTAAGAAAGTTGGCAAACTTATATATAGAGCAGCCGTAAAAAAGAAAGATGTTATCTATGTACCAGCTTACTGGCGCACTATTATGTTTATTGTAAGAAGTATTCCAGAAAGAATATTCAAAAAACTTACTTTTTAATCATATTTTTATTAAAAATATGAATTATTGAGTTGATAATATCTATTTATGTGATATTATCAATATCACAAAGCCTTTTGTTAAGGCATTTTAAACAACATTGAGGTACATTAAATGAATAAGACTGAATTTATCAAAGCTGTTGCTGATAAAGCTGGTATTACATTAAAAGACGCAAAGGCAGCAGTTGATGCTTCTTTAGAAGTAATTCAGGACGAAGTTGCAGCTGGTAACGAAGTTGCATTTGTAGGTTTTGGTACATTTGCAAAGAAGACTCGTGCTGCACGTAAGGGTATTAACCCTGCTACTAAACAGCAGATTGATATTCCTGAGACTCAGGTACCTTCTTTCAAGGCTGGCGCAATTTTTAAGGATAAAGTTAAAGCTTAACTTATCACTACAGTTTTCCTAAATTGATCGTTAAAACCGCTTATTCTGTGAGGAGTTGGCGGTTTTCTTGTTTTGTACCCTTGTAAGTCTTCTTGTAATTTCATACAATCTAAACATCTGTTAAGCTCAGTTAAGCTTCGTTAAGACACGTAAAGTCATTCCTGCTCACATTCGTGAGCTTGTCTTCCAGTAGGAGGCAAGATTATGCTTTCTATATGGAACCATTCCTAGAGATCATAGTTTTGCCTCTTATTTTATTTATATTACATTTTGTGATATAATTGTATTAAATATATTGAGGTAATCATTATGAAATCAATTAAATTATTTGCTATTGTTTGTTCTTTATTTTTAGCAGTAGCTGCTTTAACAGGCTGTTCTACACCTAGAATAACAAACAACAGCTTACCACCAACTCCTTTTGAAAGAATTGGTGATATTACAGAGTTATCTACTGTTGTTGAAAATGGCAAAACCACTTTAGGTGAAGCATTACAGCATTTACAGGCAGGTAATAAAAAATCTGAATATTCTGATTATGAGTTGAATTCAAAAATCTACACAACTCATTTAAAATCAACAAACCAGAGATTGCTTGTTGTTCACTATTGGATTAAGTATCCCGGTTTAAGATATTCTCCAAACGCTTTAGGTAAGACAACTAAGAACATTATTATTTCTTTAAGAGATGATAATCTAGATAAAGACAACATCGTTGAAAATGTATCTTATTCAGGAGCTTCTTACCAAATCTTCAGAGAATTATCTGGTTGGGCAACTATCTATTATCATTCCTTTTCAGAAAAAGAACTAAAAGACTTTATCAACTATGATTTTGGTCAAGTACGTTTTCATGCTGTAAAGAGTAACGATAAGAAATCACACTTTACTTCTGACATGGAAAAAGACGAAAACGAAAGAGTAGAGTCTCAAATTCGTCCAATCCTTGGTGAATGTCAAAGTTTAGAAAGAGTTGAAAATCTAAATATTCCTTTTGGACCTAATGATGATAACTCAATTCCTAAACTGGAACATGATACTGATCATTTTGATTATGTTGATTGGGGAGATAAAGAAATTAGTATAACATCTGCAATCATGCAGACAATAGGTTTAGGTGCTATGTGGCCTAAATAAAAGAAAGAAATAAATATAAAGAAGTCGCTGTAAAAGGCGACTTTTTTTATATCTGAAAATAGCTGAAGGATTTCTATTTAATTTCTTGGCTTATCAACATTTTTTTTCTTTAAACATCGCTAATTTTTTTTCATTAATGATATTTTATTAAAAATACTTTTTGCTTATGAGGAAATAGAATGAGCGATGAGATAATTTCTAATCAATCAAGAGATGAAAAGTTGATTCGTATTGGTTTAAATATACGCAAATTAAGAAGAGCTAGGGATATTACGCAGGATGACCTTGCAAAGGCTTTGAAAGTTAGTAGATCAACTATCGGTTGCATAGAATCAAAAACTAATCCTTACCGGATATCGATTGATCTGCTACTCGATATCACTGAATACTTTGGAATCTCCCCTTCTGAATTGTTTGAAGGTGTGTAAACGAATGGTGAAAGTTTAAATTTAAAAGAAACTCTGCAATCCAATATCAAGATCTGTGAAAGCTTAATTACAAGATCTTAAAAAATTAGCTCAAAACTCTCTAAAATCATTCAGAACAAGCAAAAGAACATAAAGATGTATTAGCACTCATAAAAGACAGATGAATCCACCAAAATCAAAATTTGATAGGTCAACAATAAACAAAAGAAATAAATATAAAGAAGTCGCTGTAAAAGGCGACTTTTTTATATCTGAAATAAGATATTTTTATACTATAATAATTAAAAATAGTATCTTTATTAAAAATGCGTTTTAGTTTTGGAAGGAGAAACTAATATGTCAAATGAACTGATACTGACTGATGATTATGAACATAAGAGAGAACTTTCTTTACTCGAACACAGTCAGCAAACAGGACAACGTTCTGTTTATGAATATATTGTCTCGTTACCATCTGAAATGTCCAGAAGAAGTATGAAATCTTACTTAAAACTGGCATTAAAAATCTTAAATTCTGATCCTTTTACTTTTGACTGGTCACAGCTAAAAGAAAATCTCGTGATCGGATTAGTATCTAAACTTGGTCAAAGTTACGCTCCTGCAACTGTCAACACCGCACTGGCTGCTTTAAAAGGTGTTGCAAGAAGACTATGGGTTAATGAGATTCTTTCTACTCGTGACTATGAACTGGTTAGAAGGGTTAAAGGTATTAGAGGTTCACGTTTAAGTAAGGGTAGAGCTTTAAGCAAGATTGAGATTGCAACCTTATTTGAAGGTATTTTGTCTTCAGATGATACTACACGCAATGTACGTGATCTTGCAATGATGTCTGTACTGCTTGAATGTGGTTTAAGACGCACTGAATGTGCCACTCTGAAATACGAAGATATTCATCTAAATGAAGATACACCTTACCTGACCATAATAGGTAAAGGAAATAAAGAAAGAATGTGCTTTATTCCCGACAAGACTGTTAGCCGACTTAATGAATGGTTTATCTGTAGAGGAGATTGGGATGGCTCTTGTTTTACAAGAGTAGATAAATACGAGAACGTAGTAAAAGAAGGTTTAACTTCACAGAGAGTTTATTCAATTACCAAAGAATGGGCAGGACAGTTAGGAATGAAAGAATGGACCCCGCACGATATGCGAAGAACATACGCAACCAATCTTTTAAATCTTGGAATTGATATTGTTACCGTAAAAGACATGATGGGACATTCAAGCATCGCAACCACTCAGAGATACGACAAACGTGGAACTGATAAGATGCGTGCAGCAGTTCAAAAACTCAATGCCAGTTAATTAAACAATCACATCACCCCTCAAAACAATTTAATTATTTCTCTTATTGATTACAGTAGTTTGTTACGTTCTAAAAATTCTCAAGTTACAGAGCGTAACATATTGTTTTAACTTAAATATTTTTAAATTATTATTTTAAAAATATTATTTTATGTGATATAATTGTATCTGTTAAAACAAAAATATCATGTACTTTAAGAGGAAATAAAATGATTAAACAGACTCGTGGCGCATTGAACTTTTTAATAGCTGACTATAAAGGTGTATTAAAGAATGCCTTAATTGCATCTTCAGCTACATTCTTCGCATTAACAGCAAATGCTACAGATACCACAATCGACTTAACAACATCTACTCCACAGACTGACATTATCGTCAATGCAGGGGACACTGTAACCTTAAATAATGGCAAGACTGCTTTCACAGAAGACGCTCCATATACAGCTTCAAAGATTTCCGTTGCTGACGGTGGTACTTTAAAGATCACTAATGGTGGTAATTTTAAGGTTGATGAATTGACCGTAAAGTCTACTAATTTCTTACCAACTGGTGAGTATTATGCTGTACGTCCAGATCTTCAGGATTTAAACTCAGATAGAACAACAATCACAGCTAAAAATGCTACCTTTGAAGGCGGTACTATCTATCATCCATTTACTATTGATAATTTAATTGTAACTAATAATATCAATGCTTCTAATGCATCACTGTTAGCTACATCCGCAACTGAAAATCCAATTAGAATTACATTTGAAGACAATGCAACTGGTAATATCCGAGATTTAGCTGTTGACGAATTACAGTTAAAGAAAGGCACAAAAGTATTTGTTAAAAATTTTTCTCATGCTGAAGGAGCAGATGGATTATTTGCTGTAAATTCTGATTTTAATAGCAATATTTCTATTTTAGCAATTAAACATGACGGCGAATTCTTTATTGGTCATTATCCAGATCCTGGTGTTGATTATGACAATGACAATATTTACCAATATACAGGTGCTGTAGGCGCTAATTCAGCATTAGTTTTAGGTGTCTCTTCAGAAGCTGAAGCAGAGCAGTTGTTAAGAGATGCAAATCTAATCATTACTGATACTGATGGCAAGACTAAGCTAAACGAAGCACAATGGAAAGCTGTAGCTTATTTGACAAAACCTATTGAAATTAAAAAACTTGTTGTTGATGGAAATAACAACTTTGATGCAAAAACATTTGCAACAGATACTAATAACTTCCCACAAACTAATTGGAGAGCATTATCTTTAGGTGAAAATTCAGCTGTTTTCTTATCTAAAGATTTAACAAACTCTATTGCTTACTCAGGTGATGTATCTGATACTGCTGCTATTGCTCAAATCACACCTGCTATGGACTTGGGTACAGCAGGACGTGTTTACTATCATAATTCTTCAGCAATTATTTTAGACTCTGACACTTTAAGAGCAGGCGCAAGATATAAGATCTTTAATAAAGACGTTGCATTAGTAAATCGAGACGGTCGTTTAGATAACAGTTTAGAAGATAGCTTAACTGTAAAATCAAGAAACGGTAACTTTGTAACCCGTGTTAAGGTAAATTCAATTTCTAAGGTTACTATTGACGGTTTAACTATTGCACCTTCAACTAATACAAGCTCAGGTTCTGGCACTGGTACAGGTGATACTGGTAACGCAGGCAATACCACAACACCTACCAATCCAGCTACACCTTCACAGCCAAGCAATCCATCAGCAGGTGGCAACACTTCAGGCTCAACTGAGGAAGTAGTAGAAGTTGCAACAAGAAACAGCTATTTCAACGTTTCTAATGCTCTTTACAATACTTTCCATGAAGCTCATCAGTTTGGTACAACAGGTTCAGGTGCAGACTTCTTATCAGCAGTAGCAGGCGAAACAACCAACGGTGGTAAAGAAGCGGAGCAGGCAGCACGTTTAGGTCAGTTAGGTGGCATCTATCAGACAGCTTTAACAACCTCTCGTATGATTGACAGAACTGTAGCTAATCGTACAGGCGTAGCAAATACCAGTGGCACCTTATTTACACCTGATGCTAAGAAAGGTGTTTCAGTATGGGCAACTCCAGTATTTAACTACACAGATGCTGACGGTCTAAACTCAGATGGTTTAGGCTACGGTTCAAGCGTTAAGTTAAGCTCATTAGCAGTTGGTGCTGATTATCTTGCTGACAACAACGTACGTGCAGGTGGTTTCTTCCATGTAGGTACTGGTAAGGCTGATGGTAATGGTTTAGCTGACTCTACAGACGGTGATGTATCATTCTGGGGTTTAGGTATCTACGGTAGCTACACCTACGATAAGTTCGATATTTCAGGAGATTTATCATGGACCAAGATCAAGGATGACGTTGACTCATCACTTAATATGTTTGCTTACCACAAGTTAAGCGCTGATATTGACAGCACTCTGGTTAAGGCAAGCGTAAACGGTCAGTACAGATTTACAGTAGGCTCTGTAGATTTAGTACCTAATGCAGGCTTACATTACACCTGCATTAAGGTTGATGGCTACAATGTAAAGGCTGACAGTTTAACTGTAGCTAAGGTTGGTTCTTCAACAGCTAATATCTTCTCAATTCCAGTAGGTTTATCTGTAGAAAAGACCTTTGATATGGGTAACGACTGGAAGTTAAAGCCTGTTGCTAACGTATCAGTAAGCTACAACATGGGTGATACCGATACTGACTTTACCTCATCATTCGTAGGTTTAGCAGGCGACAAATTAAAGGCTGAAATTATTGATGACTTTACCTACGGCGCAGGTGCAGGTCTGTCACTTACCAAGAGCAATACAGCATCTATTGATGCAGGTATTAACTATGTAGGCTCACAGAATACTAACAGCTTCGATGTATTCTTAAAGGGCTCATACCAGTTCTAATTTTCCTCTAAGTAGTAGTAAAGCTCTTTCATAACAATATGGAAGGGCTTTTTTTTAATACCTATTACTTTAAAGATACGTTCCTGTCTTAAATGCCTCAATATTTACACAGTAACTTAAAAGCTATTGCTTAAACTCTCACTTTACCCCACCGCTATCAAAATAAAACTATAACTCGTTTAAACTAAAACTATCTTTTCTGAGTTTACTCAGACGTTCTCTGAACTACGTCAATGTTCAAACACTCAGATATAGAATGGTTCTATATCTGTATTTCATCTCCACAGGAGACAAAACAAAGCTCCTGATTGGGGACTATCCTCACCTGAGGTTTTGTTTTGTCTTTTGTGGAATATCAAGCCACAGGAGGCTATATATGTCTAAGTCAGCAGTTCGTTACAATTCTTACAACCGCACCAACAAAATTATGATTAAGTCAGCTTTAGCTGACATTCTTGAAGAGCAGAATTTTGATCTTCAAGAAGAAAAAAAAGAAAATCTTCAGAGAATAAACTCTGAAGAAGATCTCATAGGTAAAATTTGTGGCTTAGCAGTCGAGCTAGGCGCAGATGAAGAAGAGATCGATGAGCTCTTCGATGAATACTGCTTCGTTGAAGTCTATGACATCGAAGCATCGGTCGCTTATTGGGGCGACTATTTTAAGGGTCAGCCATTGGCTGACAAAATTCATTCTGGAGAGGTATTTGAATCTATGTCAAATACCACTAGAAGAATAGTTGGTCAAGCTCTTAACATCTTATGTGACCTCCCAGTTGGTTGGGTTCAGCACTGCGTGTACGCTCGTACACGTGGTATTGAATTGCAGAATCCAACCATTGGTTGGAGATTCACTAGGAAGGATGTAGAAGCCGCCTAGCCACAAAGTCCATTCTTACAGATTTAATCTGTTTGAATGGGCTTTTTTTTATTTTTCAAAAAAACTAAAAGGTCATTTCATAAATTCAACATTTCTGCAACTGATATATTTACAAACTCTCACTTAACCCCATATCTATCAAAAAATAAAACTATAACTCATTTACAATTTAATCATTATCTCTGATTTTTATCAGACGTTTTAAGATGACGTTACATCTATATTTCTAGCAGTTGCAATGATGCACTGCTTTTCTCCCTGAAGGGGATGATTATCCCTTTATGGGATGGTTGTCTTCTTGGGAATTAATGCCTCAGGAGGGCGATAAAAATGTACGAACTAAATATAAAAAATGTTGACAATGGCATCGAAATCTTCGATGTCAACCAATCATTTGAGAGCCTTGAAGAGGCTCAAAAAGAGATGAAAATTCAAGTGGATCTTTGTAAAAAAGATCCGAACTTTATGGACTTAATTTATAAGGACAATTATGCTAATGTCCTTATAAATTATGCAGATGAGTATATCTGGACTATTACAGAAAAGTAATAGCCCAGATATCAAAGTCCGTTCATTCTGATTTAATCAGTTTGAGCGGACTTAATTATTTTTAAAACTTCATGTTACCCCACATACCCATTCCACAAATCTTCAGATTCTATAAAGTATCAGTATCTTTCAGGATTGCCTGACGTTCATTGATGACGTTACATCAAAATTTCATTGCTGACAGAAATGGTTCTGTCAGTTTCTCCCTGAAAGGGACAGAATGTTCCTTCTCAGGAATATTGTCTGTCCTCAGTAAGGTTTACTAGCCTTTGGAGGGCTTAAAAATGACAACATCTATCGAAAACACTCAGACCACCGTTACAACATCAACCGCAAAGACCGTTATTACACATAACGGTCTTTTCCACGCCGATGAGACGTTTGGAACAGCTTTTCTGAGCCTTTTATTAGGCTCAGAGGTGCGTGTTGTACGCACCCGTAATCCTGCTCAAATCGAGCAGGCTTACGTTGCTCTCGACGTAGGAGGTGTGTACGACAACGCAAAGTTGCGTTACGACCATCATCAGAGGAACTTTTTAGATGTACATGAAGGTACCTCCGTTAAACTGGCCGCTTGCGG
>ULNV01019028.1_pt1 | contig 30165 bp, 30 predicted proteins | sample 1952011 | NCBI WGS metagenome assembly ULNV01 (sample SAMEA4835586, study PRJEB28245) | human gut metagenome | biome: gut microbiome; material: fecal sample | place: Denmark | collected 2008
GAACAGCCTCCTCGATAGAGAACAATGTCTTACCAGGAACCCATCCGTCCTTCAGACACTTCTCATAAGTCTTACCCTCACGCTGACCAACGATTACGTTGAAGCCATTGTCACGAAGGTTGCATGCCTGACCAGGACCCTGAATACCATAACCGATAACGGCGATAGTTTCATTTTTCAATACTTCACGTGCTTTCTCCAATGAAAATTCATGACTGGTGACTACTGTTTCAATTACGCCACCGAAATTCATTTCTGCCATAATAAAAATTTTTTGTGCGACTACTGTTGTGAAGCCGCGGGTTTTACTTATCCATACGGATGCGAGCCCTACTTATTCAAAGAAAGTCTTTTGATCCGTCCACTCCCTATCCAAGAAAGCGGCTATGGGTTTATTCCTTTTATTAATTCGGTTGCAAAGGTAATAAATCATTATGAAACAACCAAATTTTTCTTTCATTTTTTTATAAATTTCGCTTTACTTCTTACAACTTCTATATCTTTTTCAGAATTTTGCATGCTTTTTGTTACTTTTATGCAATATTCATTCTCTCCTACTTCCTCCATATAGAAGTTCAATTTATCGCCTTGATGGCTCTCTGCCACATAAGCAATTTCGAATCTTTGCAGGAAATGGGCCTTATAGTAATCCAAATCAAACAAATCGAGGATGTGCTCGATATATTTCACCGAATTGATATGTCCATTGACGTCCACATCATTATAATAGGTGTCAATGGTTCTGACGAGTTGGGCATCTGCCGACATCTTCACCCTCGAGCTGGCAGCAATAGGGCATTCCTTTTCTGTCTCGATATACTGAGATATCAAGCCATCGTTGATCGAGAAGATGTCAACAGGCTGGCGGCTCTGCGTGTCTATCATAGCCCACACACTCTTGCCGTAACCATATACTTTCTCCTCCTCACCTGCCGGTGATGTGCCGCAGATTTTGAAGTCGCGCGCTGTAAAATACTTCATGGCATTCTCCACCCATGTCTCCACTGCGAACTTGTCATACGACTTGGGCATCTCTGTCATCTCAATGGCAAGACGACTCAATACCCATGTACGATGGCGAGGCATGAGATAGTTCATACCATATCCCCTGTCGTTGCTATGAAAATCGGCAGCATTCAACAGATGATTGCCCAAATGCCCCATAAACAAGTGACTGGAATAGTCACAATGAAAAGGTTCCGAAAGGAACTCATATCTTCCTACTTTGCTTAATAATTCCATATCTCGTACTTGTTTTATCATATAAAAGTCGTATTTCCATAGTCAGAAGACCATAGAAATACGACTCTTATAATTCATATTTTACACTATTTTCATCATTCTATGAAGTTACTCCTCTTCGCCTTTTTTAAGATAATCGGATACAGGCTCATCATAACTTCTTGTCACAGCAATGCGTCCAGAGCGAGTATACTGCAAGAGGCAGTCAAAGCTGTTGAGCTGATGGAACAAGTCGGCGATGTCTTCTGTCAGTCCTGCAAGGAGCACCGTGCTGTAAGTTGGATTTACCTCCATCATGCGTGCATCGTGCTTGCGGATGGTACGCGACACCTCAGGATTTTCCAGCAAGACGGGTGTGGAAATCTTGAAAAGAGCCACCTCGTGGATAAAAATCTGGTCATCGGTGTAATAGTCACTCTTCACCACATCGATCTTTTTCTCTATCGCCTTGTTGATTTTCTCTATCTGCTCCTCGTCACTCCACACCGTAATGGTGTACTTGTGAATGTTCTTGATACTGCTGGCAGATACATTCAAACTCTCGATATTCACCTGTCTGCGAGTAAACACGGCTGTAATCTGATTCAGAATACCGGCAATGTTCTCAGAATAAACAAGCAGTGTATATAATTTCTTTTCGTTGTTATTCTCCATAATCTTATCGTTCAAAGAAGTTGATACTTCACCCCTCTTTCACAAGGAGTCGATTCCTCACTCTTCCTGTTCCACTCTTAATAGTTCAACTCGAGCTGCATCTCGTCCACGCTCTTGCCTGGCAGAATCATCGGCACGATGTCCTCGTCCTCCTTGATGGCGCACTCCAAGAGATAAGGACCCTTGGTGGCAATCATCTTCTCTACCTTTGCCTTCAAGTCCTTGCGGTCGATGACCACATCGTAAGGAATACCATAGGCATGAGCCACCTCTGCATAACGTGGATTCAACATGTGGGTGAACGAACGGCGACCCTCAAACATCAGGTCTTGCCACTGACGCACATTGCCCAAGTAGTTGTTGTTCAGCAGAATCATCTTCACAGGAGCCTGCTGTTCCATGATAGTACCCAGTTCCTGGATGTTCATCTGGAAACCGCCATCACCGAAGAAGCAGCAGATTGTTCTGTCGGGAGCACCGAAAGTAGCACCGATGGCTGCAGGCAAACCGAAACCCATGGTTCCGAAGCCACCACTGGTGACGATAGACAATTTCTTGGTAAACTTAAAATAACGGCTGCTGATCATCTGATTCTGACCGACATCATTCACGAGCACAGCCTCGTTGTGAGTAGCCTCGGTCACCACATTGGTCACCTCACCCATCAACAGTGGACCTTCCTTAGGATGAATGTCTTTCTCGATAACTTTCTCCTGCTCCTGCTGGCGATACACATCGAAAGAGTCGCGCCATTCACGGTGTACATTCTTGTTCAGCAGACGTGTGATGGCTGGCAACGACTGTTTGCAGTCACCGATGACAGCGACATCCGTCTTTATCACCTTATCTATCTCGGCCTTGTCAATATCGAGATGAATCACCTTAGCCTGAGGAGCATACTTGGAAGGAACACCCGTGATACGGTCGCTGAAACGCATACCGATGGCTATCAGCACATCACACTCCTGCGTCTTCATGTTGGTGGCATAAGAGCCATGCATACCGAGCATACCCATATTGAGAGGATGATTGCTGGGCAGAGCTGAGAGACCGAGAAGCGTACGTCCTGCAGGGATATCGGCTTTCTCCAAGAACTCCAACAGTTCATTGTGGGCACCACCAAGTTCCACGCCATGACCCACCAAGGCAAAAGGTTTCTTTGCCTTATTGATGAGTTCGGCTGCCTCAGCCACAGCCTGCTCGTCAATCTTAGGATAAGGATTATAGGATGTCACCTTCTCACACTTCACCGGTTCCCATTCGCAAGAAGCCACCTGGGCATTTTTGGTGAAGTCGAGCACGACAGGACCCGGGCGACCGCTACGGGCGATATAGAAAGCACGGCTTACAGCCCATGCCACATCCTCAGGACGTCTGATCTGATAAGACCATTTGGAGATTGGCTGGGTAACACCCACCAGGTCTACTTCCTGGAAAGCATCAGTACCTAAGGCACCAACACCCACCTGACCAGCAATAACCACAATAGGGGTTGAGTCCATCATGGCATCAGCAATACCAGTCAGCGTATTGGTTGCACCAGGACCACTTGTCACAAGAGTCACTCCCACCTCACCGCTGACTCGGGCATAACCCTGTGCAGCATGAGCAGCAGCCTGCTCGTGACGTACCAAGATGTGATCAAACACTTTATTTTCTCCTCTCGTGTAACCATACAGTGCATCAAACACTGGCATGATGCTTCCACCCGGATAGCCGAAGATGGTTGTCACCCCTTCTGCCTGCAATGAGCGCATCAATGCTTCTGCTCCTGAAATTACTTCTTTTGCCATTTATACTTATTGTTTTTATATGATGAGGGAAGTTAAGTGGGAACTCACTTAACTTTCCTCCGAATTCTCTTAAATTTCTAAAGATACTACTAATCTATGATTCTCACACCACCCTTGTCGGCAGAGCTTACACTCTGTGCATAGGCACGCAAAGCCTTGCTTACCACACGGTTGCGCTTCAATGGCTGTTGTGGACGGGCATTGAGTTCCTCATCACTCAACTTCACATTGATGCTGCGGTTAGGAATATCAATCACGATGATATCGCCATCCTTTATCTTGCCGATGTTACCACCTGCTGCAGCCTCTGGTGAGATATGACCGATGCTAAGACCTGACGTACCACCCGAGAAACGACCATCGGTAATGAGCGCACACTCCTTGCCAAGATGGCGGCTCTTGATATAAGAGGTAGGATAAAGCATCTCCTGCATACCAGGACCACCCTTAGGGCCTTCGTGGGTAATAACGACACAGTCGCCAGAGTTCACCTTGCCATCCAAGATTCCCTCGCAGGCATCCTCCTGAGAGTCGAAGCATACGGCAGGACCCTCGAAATGCCAAAGCACAGGGTCTACACCGGCAGTCTTTACCACACAACCGTTTTGGGCAATATTGCCAAACAGCACAGCAAGACCACCATCCTTGGTATAAGCATGCTCCAAATCGCGAATACAACCATTCTCACGGTCGGTATCCAGACTCTCCCATTGAGCATCCTGACTACCCATCTGGGTAGAGAACTTACGACCAGGTGCAGAATGATAGATTCTGTCGGCCTCTGGGTCGAGTTGACCAGTGGTGATATCATATTTCTTCATCTGTTCGTCAAGAGTATGACCATCAACTCGCATTACAGAGCCGTTGATAAGTCCTCCCTTGTTGAGCTCATTCAATATACCCATGATTCCTCCTGCACGGTTGCACTCCTGCACACTGTACTTCTGAGTGTTAGGACTCAACTTGCAGAGACAAGGCACCTTGCGGCTCAACTGATCGATGTCCTCCATCTTGAAGTCGGCGCCAGCCTCCTGAGCCACAGCCAACAGGTGAAGCACGGTATTGGTACTTCCGCCCATGGCGATATCCAAAGTCATGGCATTGAGGAATGCATCACGGGTAGCGATATTGCGTGGCAATACACTCTCGTCGCCATCCTGATAATAAGCATAAGCATTCTTAACCACCTGACGTGCTGCATCCTTGAAGAGCTGAATGCGGTTCTTGTGAGTAGCCAGGATGGTACCATTGCCAGGAAGGCTCAGACCGATAGCCTCGGTAAGAGAGTTCATGGAATTGGCAGTAAACATACCCGAGCAACTACCGCATCCAGGACATGCACACTGCTCTATCTGAGTCATCTCCTCATCAGAGACACTGGTGTCAGCACCCTTGATCATTGCAGTGATCAGGTCGGCATTCTCGCCTTTCCATCGTCCTGCCTCCATAGGGCCTCCCGAACAGAATACAGTAGGGATGTTCAGACGCATAGAAGCCATCAGCATACCCGGAGTCACCTTGTCACAATTGGAGATGCAAATCATGGCATCAGCCTTATGTGCATTTACCATATACTCTACAGAATCGGCGATGATATCACGGCTTGGAAGTGAATACAACATACCATCGTGACCCATTGCAATACCGTCGTCTACGGCTATCGTATTGAATTCGGCTGCATAGCAACCCATTGCTTCTATTTCCTTCTTGACAATCTGACCGATTTCATGAAGATGAGTATGACCTGGCACAAACTGTGTAAAGCTGTTCACAATGGCAATAATAGGTTTGCCAAACTGCTCATGTTTCATACCAGCAGCTACCCAGAGTGCACGGGCACCTGCCATTCTTCTGCCTTCAGTACAGACACTACTTCTTAATGGATGTTTCATCATTTTTGTATCTTCGTTTATTTTGCCTACAAAGATACTGAGTTTTTATGTAATAGCCAACAAATTTCGTATAAACTTTCACAAATACGCGTATTTTGTTACAAAAATAACCTATAATACTTACAATCTATAAGACATTTGCTACATTTACATATCAATCAGTTACTATAAACAAAAAAAATCCCTAAGACCGAAGCCTTAGGGATTCCCTATTTTGATATTATTCAATATCGTTTTTAGCGTATTGCTTTCAATTACTCAGCAACAGAGTTGTCGTTGAAAGTAGATACACGGTTGAACTCAACCTGCTTGAAGAGCTTGTCTGTTGCGCCCATACCCTTAGTAGTCAAACGATCAGCAGCGATCTTGTACTTCTTAACGAGTACGTTCTTAACAGCGTCAGCACGCTTCTGAGAAAGAGCCTGGTTGAAGTCCTTGTTACCCTCTGGAGAAGCGTAACCCTTGATCTCAACCTTAGCATCCTGGTGATTCTTCATATACTGAGCGATCAACTCGATGTTAGGCATCTGGCTCTTGTCTACAACAGCCTTGCCCTGACGGAACAATACAGTTGGCTGCAAGTTTGTAGCAGTAGCTGGCTTCACATACTTAGGCTTCTTGTTGCACTCGTCGAGAGCATTCTGAAGATCCTTGATCTGCTTGTCCTTAGCAGAAAGCTGAGCGTCCTTGTTGTTCAAGTCACCACGAAGGCTGTTGATCTGGCTGTTCAAACCATCGATCTCGTTCTGGTCGCGGAGCTGAGCGATTGTGAAGTTGTGAGAACCGTTAGAGTTCTTGAACTTGTAAACGATACCAGCGTTCAACTGGAATGCAGACTTGTTGATGTTGTAAGCAGTACCATCTGTGTACAATGTACCATCCTCGTCAAAAGCTGTCTTTGTACCATTCAAAGCCCAGTTCATAGAAGGCTCAACATATACCTGCCATGCCTTTGCCTTGCCCAGGTTGAACGTGAAGTCGATACCAGCCTTAGAAGTTAGGGCGTTAACTTCCTTACCATCATTCCACTCTGTACCGAATGTATGACCCCAACCGAAGCCGAATACAGGAACAACCTCGAACAAACGTGGCTCACCCTTGTAACCAGCAAACCAGTTGCTCAAGTTAACAGTACCAATCAAACCTACGTTCATGTAGCGAGCTACAGTCTTAGACTGTGGGAAGCCATGCTCACCACAGTGATCGTTGAAGTAAACATTACCCTCAGCAGCCAAACCGAATACTGGAGTGAACCAGCGACCGATACGAAGGCCAGCGTTTGAGTTCAGGTTGTTCATCCAGCTCTCGCCAGTAGTCTTTACCTGAGCACCGCCGTTAATGCCGATGTAGAAGTTGTCAAATGTCTTGCTCTCAGTAACTGTCTGAGCATTTACTGAAACTGCCATTGCAGCGGCAGCAAACAATAAACCTAACTTTTTCATGTCTCTCTAAAAATTAATTTATTAAAAATGTTATTGAAATCTTTATTATTGCGCAACACATTGCACATTTTTGAAATCGAGTGCAAAGTAATAAAAAAAAAACTTAACTACCAAACTTTTCCTATAATATTTTACATTTGTCCCGTGAAAACTGGAAAAAAAGCACATATTTTCTTCTTTTTGTACGATTGAAAAATAACTTTAAGACTTTCACACCGATTATTCACACCCTATCACAACCTCCCAGTCTACTTACATTTTCAAACTAAAACACAAGTTTTTCCATGCTTCTACGCGCGCGTACATTATTTATTATATATAGAGAGTTTCAGTAAGTTCTGGAGTTAGGGAAACAAAAAAAAGACCGAGTGCATCACTACACTCGGCCTCCAACAAATTAGAGAGTTATAAAAAATCAAGTATATTGCTACTTGTAGAATTCCTTCTTTCCTGCAGCCAATGTATTCTTCATCAGCGAGCAGATGGTCATAGGACCTACACCACCAGGAACAGGGGTGATATAAGAGCAACGCTCTGCCACCTCGTCAAATTTGACATCACCATTCAGACGGAAGCCACTCTTACGGGTAGCATCAGGCACGCGGGTTGTACCAACATCTATCACCACAGCTCCCTCTTTCACCATATCGGCTGTAACGAAGTTGGGCTTTCCGATAGCTGCAATGATGATATCCGCCTCACGGCATTCCTCCTTCAGGTTGGCAGAGTGAGAATGGCAAACCGTTACGGTAGCATCACCCCACTGTTTCTGCATCATGAGTTGCGCCATAGGCTTGCCCACGATGTTGCTTCTGCCAAGCACTACACACTTCTTGCCACTGGTAGGAATATGATAATGCTGCAACAGGGTAAGAATACCCAACGGAGTGGCAGAGATGAAACAAGGCAGACCTATAGCCATGCGACCTACATTGATGGGATGAAAACCGTCCACATCCTTGCGATAATCAATGGCCATGATGATTTTCTGCTCGTCAATATGGGCAGGAAGAGGCAGTTGCACGATGAAGCCATCTACATCTTCATCCTTGTTCAGCTTGTCCACACAGGCCAACAACTCTTCCTCGGTCACGTCGTCCTCGTAACGAATAAGGGTCGACTTGAATCCACACTTCTCACAGGCAAGCACCTTATTCTTGACATAGGTCTCGCTGCCTCCGTCATGTCCTACGAGTACAGCAGCCAGGTGTGGCTGTTTTCCTCCGTTGGCAACAATCTGTGCCACCTCTTCGGCTATCTGCTCCTTAATGGCATTTGCCGTAGCCTTTCCGTCTATCAGTTGCATTTCATTCAATATTAAATAATCAATGTTATGTGTTATCACATTCCTGGCATCTTTGGCATACCGGGCATTCCCTTCATACCCTTCATGCGGCTCATCATGCCTGCCATTCCGCCACCAGTCATCATCTGCATCATCTTGCGGGTCTGGTCGAACTGCTTGATCAGCTTGTTCACCTCCTGGATATTGGTACCCGAGCCCTTGGCGATACGCTGACGACGGCTGGTATTGAGGATACCTGGGTTAGAACGCTCCTTAGGAGTCATACTCTGAATGATAGCCTCAACGCTCTTGAATGCATCATCAGGAATATCCACATCACGGATGGCCTTGCCTAAACCAGGAATCATACCAGCCAAATCCTTGATATTACCCATCTTCTTGATTTGCTGTATCTGAGCATAGAAGTCGTTGAAGTCGAACTGGTTCTTGCGAATCTTCTTCTCCAGTTTCTTTGCCTCCTCAAGGTCGAACTGCTCCTGAGCACGCTCTACCAACGAAACCACGTCACCCATACCGAGAATACGGTCGGCCATACGGGCAGGGTGGAACACGTCGATAGCCTCCATCTTCTCGCCAGTACCGATAAACTTGATAGGCTTGGTTACCACAGTGCGGATACTGAGAGCAGCACCACCACGGGTATCACCATCAAGCTTGGTAAGAACCACGCCATTGAAATCAAGACGGTCGTTAAACTCCTTGGCTGTATTGACAGCATCCTGACCAGTCATCGAGTCAACTACGAAGAGAGTCTCGTCGGGACGAAGATGATTCTTTAGACCGCTGATCTCGTTCATCATCTGCTCGTCAATGGCCAGACGACCGGCAGTATCCACGATGACAACATCGTTGCCATTGGTCTTAGCCTGCTGGATGGCATGGTCGGCAATGACACAAACATCCTTGTTCTCAGGCTCACTGTATACAGGAACACCCACTTGCTCTCCTACCACCTTCAACTGGTCGATAGCAGCAGGACGATAAACGTCGCAGGCCACGAGCAATGGCTTCTTGCCCTTCTTGGTCTTGAGCATATTGGCAAGCTTTCCACTGAAGGTGGTCTTACCCGAACCCTGTAGACCGCTCATCAGGATGATGGCAGGATGACCTTCAAGCTTCAGAGGAGCTTCCTCGCCTCCCATCAACTCAGCCAGCTCGTCGTGAACCAGCTTTACCATCAACTGACCAGGCTTTACAGCCGTGAGCACATTCATACCAAGTGCCTTTTCCTTCACCTTGTTGGTGAATTCCTTAGCTACCTTGAAGTTGACGTCGGCGTCGAGCAAAGCACGGCGTACGTCCTTCATGGTCTCTGCCACGTTGATTTCGGTTATCTTACCCTCACCCTTCAGAATCTTGAAGGATCGTTCCAGTCTATCACTTAAATTTTCAAACATTTTAAATTCTTTTTTTATTTTGGCTGCAAAGTTACGAAAATAATTCCGAAAACCCTATATTAGTAACCAAAAAAGCACGTCAAATCTGTCACTTTAGGATACTTACCGACTGTTCTACCGACACGCGTACCTTTTTTGACGTTTTTTCTTCATTTACAGGAAGCGGCTCCTTCCCTTGTTCCTTGTTTTTTCCTTTACCTTGCTCCTTGCCGGGATTCTTTTCCGGCACATTGCCTTGCCCATTTCTTTCTCCTGCAGCTTTAGCCTTTTCTGCATCAGATGCAGCGGCAGATTGCTGGCGAGGTTCTATAGGCTCCACGCTCGACTTCATCATATTGCCGTTAGCCTGATATTTCTTTCCTGTAGCCTTCTCGTAGGCAGCCACAATGGGGTCTTTGCGATCCATCTCGCCGAATATCTTTTGAGCCTCTCGCAGGTGCTTGCTGTCACGTCTGCCCCTCTTGTCAAGCATCTTGGCCAAGTCGAAGCTCGCTCCGCTGGGAGCATTTGCTCCACCTATCTCAGCCTGCCGATGCGCATCGTTCTGAATGCCCTTGATGCCAGGCATATTCTCTCCCCATACTTCCACCTCTCTGAGTTGGTGACTCTGTGGCAGCAGAAACACCGTATCGGGGAGATTCTTCAGATAGATGGTAGTCTTCAGAAAGCCCGGTTTCGACACCGTAGCACTGTCAAACTGATACTTCATGGTCCAGTAACCTCTGTAGTCGGTACGTGCCCAATGATTGTTATCGGTATGAATCAATGCTTCACGCACAGGCACATGGTCTTCGGCATTGGCTATGACGCAGGTTTTCTGTGCCCTGACCATTGCCACTGCCCAACATACCAGCACGATCATCAATATAGTCTTCTTCATTCGTTTTATCTTATTGAACTTCTACAACTTACATAAGTTGAGTTATGCCTACAAAAGTAAATAAAAAAATAATATCTCCCAAAACCACCAATGAGTTTTGGGAGATATTAATGCGATTTAAAAGTCTATAACGTTATTCTACGTCTGTCGTGCCGCTCTTCTCGATGCGCTTTGCCTCTTCGAGCAACTTGATGGCATCGACATATTGAGCAATACCCTGAGCCACCTCCTTGGCAGCCTTCATGGCAAGCACCACGGTCTGAGGACGATGAACCACGTCGCCTCCGGCAAACACACCTCTGCGGGTGGTCATACCAAAAGGACGCTCCACCACCTTGACATAACCTTTCTCGTCAACCTCGATACCTGCAGTAGTAGAGACAATACGGTTGGCAGGACGTGATCCGATGGCCAAGTAGATGCGGTCGAATTTCTCTACACGCTCACCTTCTGGAGTATTGAGTACACAGCTTCCCAGTCTTCCGTTCTTACCCTTGAGGAAAGCCTCGACAGTAGTTTTCCATTCAAACTTGACACCCTCCTTCACAGCCTCATCATACTCACTCTGTATGGCAGGCATCTCTTCCTGTGTCTTGCGATAGAGCACAGTCACATCAGCACCCAGGCGGATGGCAGTACGTGCAGCATCCATGGCCACATTTCCTCCACCTATCACGCCCACCTTCTCTCCATCACGAAGAGGCACCATGTCGCGTGTCAGGGCTCCCTCGTTATAGGCATTGACATTGTGCAGGAAATAAGTACTCTGGCTCACACCATGCAACTTGGCACCAGGTGTAGAGTCCATATTCTGAGGTACGCTGGTTCCTGTTCCCATGAAAATGGCATCGTAGCCAGCACGGAAAAGACTGTCGATAGTCACATTGTTCTCACCCACCATGCAGTTGGTGATAAACTGTACACCGAGAGCCTCTATCTTGCTCACCTCGGCACGTACCACGGCCTTGGGCAGTCGATATTCAGGAATACCATACATCAGCACACCACCAGGCTCGGCCTGTCCTTCGAAGATCGTGACATTAAAGCCCTGACGTGCCAAATCACCAGCAACAGTAAGTCCGGCAGGACCAGAACCGATGACAGCCACACGTCCACGAGTCTTCTGTGGAAGCTTCTCGCGAGAGAGGTTCATCTTGGTATCGAAGTCGGCAATAAACTGCTCCAACTTGCCTATCTGTACAGGTTTTCCCTTCTTGCCCAGCACACAGTTGCCCTGGCATTGCTTCTCATGAGGACACACACGTCCACAGATAGCAGGCAGATTGCTCTTGGCATTGATGATAGACATAGCCGCACCCATGTTACCCATGGAAAGTTCATGCACAAAGTCGGGGATATCATTTCCGATAGGACATCCCTTCTTACATTGTGGCACCTTACAATGGAGGCATCGCTTGGCTTCCTCAATAGCCTCACGTGTAGTGAAGCCCTCGTTTACCACCTGAAATCCCGCCACCTGTTCTGTAACTACAGTTGTTTCTTCTGTAGTTGGCTGTACCTTGTTATTCTGTTGCTCAATCTGTTCACTCATAATCTAATCTTTTAATCAGTTGAAAAACAACTTTTATCAAATTGTAGTTTGCGGGTGCAAAGTTACAGCAAATCGAAGACAAAACAAAATAAAAAGTGAACTTTTTGTCGACTATTTAGCCATAAAGCATATGACTTTAACTTCTATAACTTCCCTATTCGCGAAACTTCAGTAAAGCGAAGTTAAGTAAATAAGGTATGTACATTTCCATTTCTGTATATTTTTATAACACTACAAATTATATTCTTACAAGTATCAGAGCCACATTTAATATGCCACATAGTAGGTAACTATCATCATGGCTATGGCCTTGGCTATCGTAAGGTAAAACTCTATAATGGCAGAGTCATCCCAATAAGCTATTACAACAAAGCCAAAGCAATATATGATATAGGTTTTAAAAGCAAATATCATCATTTGGCAAAACCTATCCTTTTCTGATCTCTTAAATCTTTGAAACAGAAAAGCCACAACAGGTGGTATAACCAATGCATAGCCTATAAATTCCGTAATGTCATAAGCCCACAAACTTGTATTAGCCATGTGGTAATTAAAAGGATATATACAGGCGATTCTGCTACCTGCTTCAGCCGTTTGCCTACTTGCGATAATCAACAAACTTAGGTTAAGAAATAACCATATACTCCAAACCCTCCACACTAATTTTCTATTGAAAATCATATTGTTTTGTTTTTTTCGAGTTTCATATAATACTTATTATTCATTCTATTAATCCTTTTATAGTAACCATGAAAACTTACCCAATTAATGATAGTCAAAAAAACTTTTTCTAACATATTCCGTAATGATAATTGAAATTAAAGATGAAAAGAAAATTATTATCAAATTTTCATGATTAAAATCAAATAAAGCATATGCAATAGTTGTAATAACAATTGCTACGAAAAGAATTGAAATAATATAAATGATTTTTTTCATGTTGATGACTTTATTATAAAAGATTGTGCAAAGATATAAAAATCAGCAATCCTGCCATCCTTATATTAACTCAACTTTCCCCATTTTCGGAAGTTGACTTATCATTTACTCAACTTCCGCAAATGGGGAAGTAAAAGAAGTTAGAGAACTTAAAGCCATATGCTTTACAGATAGATATTCAACCCAAAAGGCTGTTGGCTATAACTTCTAACGACCGAAGGGAGTGATAACTTCTATAACTTCTGGACTTGTGAAAGTTCAATCATTTACGATCTTTCTGAGAAGAATATTCATAATAGAAGTCGAATAAATAACATGCCAAAATAATGATCCATATTAGCAAATGATCATATACAGAATAGTATATAACAAATCCTATAAAAGAAATCATCACATTATAAATACTGTCTTTGCGAGCATGCTCAAATGCCTTCATCACACTATCGGAAATCCAGCACCAGACAAAGCAAACCAAAGGTATTGCTAAGGCTATGACTCCCACGCTTATAGCCAGCCATTCATGTTTGATTGCAGGAAAAACTGCAAAAATCATAAATGAGAATTTAAGTAAATAAGGTATATACTTTTCCATTTCTGTATATTGTAGTTGAGTAGTTCTGACTTCATTAGCTTTTATCTTTTTTTGTTGTAAAACAAATGATAATCAGCTACTCAACTTTTTGAAGTTATATCAAATATCTTTCTAAAAATAAAAAACTATTTAATAGTCTTATCCCAATAATTGAAACTATAAAGAGCTGTAGCAAGACCTGTCTTTATGTTGTTCTTTTCTTCTTCACTTAATTCATCTGATGAATCTATTGCCTCTGCATATTTATTAATAATAAAGACAACATCTTGATTTTTATCTGGATATTTTTCAAAAACTTCATAAAAAAGTTTCAGAACCTCTTCATCTAAAGTTCCTTCCTTAGTTTCTGTATTTGATTTTTGTGTTAAATCATTATACATATTTTCAAAATCTTCAGACTTCAATATTTTTGCAGTTATTGTCGTATCTCCTGTCTCTGTAGAGTTTATGTTTAATGAGGCTGATTTATCTAAAACTGTGAGCATAATGTTATGCATTTTGCCAACATTTAATTGATTATTATTTAGCTCTACATTAGAAAGTAGGTCAGAATCTATTGTGATTCTTTCTTTAGCTTTTGGGGTTAGTTTTATGCTATTATCATTAATACTCAAGTCTTCACTCAATGTCTTTTCACAAACAAGAGCCAAATCTTTATATTCAACATTTTTTGATACAGCCCTTGAACACATTTCAGCTTCCAACCAGGATCTACAACCACCAACAATAGCACCTCCTAAAAAAGCACCAAACACTCCTCCTGTAATTGGGTTACCTAATCCCAATCCTATTTTAGAACCAACTCTTGCTCCATATTTACCACCAACAAAAGCTCCTCTTATATCAGCTAAGGCTATTGATATTTTTTGTGCTCTTGAGAATGCTCTCGTTTTTGTCTGATTTTTCAATAAATTACTATTGATTACTTCAAGATTCTTAATAAGTTCAGAAGAATTTTTAGCATTATTTCCTGGCTCTGCTTGCTGCCCAATTTCATTAGAACAAGATGTTACCATATTCAATGAAACAATACTAATTAATAAAAGAACAAAATTTAATACATTTTTTTTCATAATTTTACTTTTGGGGTTTTGTGAAAATTGCTGATTTATTTATCTCTCTTTTTATATTTCTACATCACCTTGATAACTGACACTACCATTGGTAATGGCGAGTTCATATACTCCACTAATTACTTGGGGAATAAAAAGTGTTGTGCCCGTTATATAATAGGTATAACTCTCTTCCTCGTTTGAAAGAGTGAGCATATAACCTACTACATTTTCTGGTACAGTAATAACATTGGCTGTAATGTCAATACAGAGTGGTCTTGACGGAGCCTTGTTAGGACGTGGACTTAATTGTCCCTTATGCTTAATGGTACGCACCAAATAATAAGGATCGGCTTTACTTTGGTGCGGGCAAATGAGCATTGCTCCCCCGATTAGTAATAAATAAAAAACTTTTTTCATGTTGATAACTTTATTTTTAAAAAAACGATGGTGCAAAGATAATCTGATCTTTCTGAAAAATTATAAGGAAAAGGCTATGAAAAATTCACAGGAATTCACAAAGGTCCTATAAGTCACTATAAAACAAATAATTATAAAAACTTCACAAAAATCAACAAGAGGATAGTTTCATTTAAATTAAAGCTAAAATAGAGTTTTCTGAAAGAAAAACAACCACATCAATTTGCATTTTTCCGATAATTATATTATCTTTGCATAAGATAAATATATAGAAAAAATGAAAAAACTTCCGTTAGTACTTTTAGCAATTGTGTCCTTATTTGTGCTTGCTGGTTGTCATGGCGACAAGCAATATGATGACTTGTTGCAGCAAGCTGACAGCATCATGAATAGAGATGATGATTCGGCAAAAGTTGCTATCAAACTATTGGATAAGGTCAAGCCGCAGCTAAATGACTTTTCTAAAGCTCAACGTATGCGTTATCAGTTGCTCTATCATAAGGCGATGAATAAAGCAGACATTTTATTTTCGTCAGACAGCATCATGAAAAATGTCGTAGCTTATTACGAAAACCATGGTACATCCAATGAACGTATGCTCGCCTACTATATGCTTGGTTGTGTATATCGTGACCTATATGAAGCTCCTATGGCTTTGGAGAATTATGATAAAGCAGCGGAACAAGCTGACACAACCAAAAAAGATTGTGACTATACCACACTTAGTAGAATATATGGACAAATGGGAATATTGTTTGAAAAACAACATATTCCATATCAAGAATTATCTGCTTTAAATAATGCGACAAAATATGCCTATTTAGCAAAAGATACATTAAATGCCATTTTGTTTTTTCAAAATAAGAGTACAGCTTTTTATGATTTGAGTGAAATAGATTCTGCAATTCATATAAATCTAAAAGCATACAATTTATTGAAAAAACATGGATATGACCAAATTGCAAATATTGTTTTTGGATGCAATTATGGTTATTATATAGAAAAGAAAGATCATAAAAGAGCAAAAGAATCATTTAAGATTTTTAAAAAGACAGAATATAATGGAAATGACAATTACGAAGATTCTAAAGCTTACATTTTTTGCGAACAAGGAGATTATTACTTATTTTCTGGTCAATTAGATTCTGCATTTCTTTGTTTGAATCAAAGCTTAAAACTTAGCAAATCTTACAGCAACAAATGTGCAGCCACAAAAGGATTGGCAAAATATTACACAAAAACAAATAATTCAGTTTTAGCAGCAAAGTATGCCTTATTGAGTTCTGAATATAATGATTCCTCACTCTATGAGTTGAGAGAATCGCAGTTGCAACAAATGCAGGCAATGTATGACTATAGCAGAAATCAAAAACTGGCTAAAGAAGCTGAATATAAGGCAAAGCAAAGACTTAATACAATATACCTTATTATTATAAGCAGTTGCTTGATTTTATTATCGGCTGTTTATATCTACAGAAAAAACATCAGGAAGAGAAACCATAAGCTATTGGTGGCTCAACGCCTATACAAAGCCAGCATTCTGAAATTGCAAACTACAAAGACAGAACTGGCTCATCTGAAAAACTTGAACGAAACAAAAATAGCGGCTCTCATCAAAGAAAAAGAGGCTGTCATAGAAAATCTACAAAAAGAAATTAATCAATACGAAAGCATTCATTCCGGACGTAATCTTGTCGAGATAAACAAACAACTGATGGATACATTTGTGTATAAGAAACTGGCTTATATAGAATGTCATCCGCAAGAGAAAATCACTGACGAAACCTGGGACAACTTAGAAGAAACCCTTGAGGGAATGATTCCATCTTTGGCAAATATCAAATTGAAACTAAGCAAAAAGGAATATCGTATTTGTCTGCTGACAAGACTGCACTTCTCCCCCTCTGCCATCAGTTGCTTTATGCAATGCAACTTGCCCGACATTTCCATGTCGCGTAAACGTATGCTGTCGAAACTGTGTGAAAAGGACGGAAAACCCAAAGAGCTGGATGAATATATCCAACATTTGATGTAACTCAACTTTCGCAAGATATACATTGACAAAAACGAGAATACTCCCGACGTTCGAACAGACTTACGTTTTTGAAGGGTGATGAAGGGTGAAAGTGTACCCTTCACCCTCTGACCCCCCGATAAACACAGGGGATTCCGAGGGATAGATGAAGGGTTTTGAAGAGGTCTTCCGACTTTTTCTAATTCTTTATTTCAATATCTTCCTTTACGTTATTGCGTATCTTGGTGAGGAAAGCCTTCATGCGACCGGCATCCTTATGGTCGATGATATCGATCAGCTCGGCAAGCTCCTCACGAATCTGACTCAGCTGTCCTGAAGTATAGGGGTTGAAGAGAACTTCTTGCAACAGATAGTCGTCCTCGTTGAGTACGCCCTTGGCTATGTTCATGTGACGTTTGAAGGTAGTACCCGGAGCATCCTGATGCTTCATCACAGCAGCAAAAACGAAAGTGCTGGCAAAAGGAATACTCAGCGAGTAAGCCACGGTCTGGTCGTGCTCGTCGAAGGTGTACTCGTGCATGTTGAGTCCCAACTGCTGGTACAGATCCTTGAAGAATATCTTGCCCATATAGTCGCCTTCCTTGATGATGACGGCATTCTCCTCTGACAACTGATTCAGATTGGCAAAGGTAGGACCAAACATCGGGTGCGTGCTGACAAAACGGAAACCACTCTTCGTATAAAACTCGTGCAGGCCTGTCTTCACACTGGCAATATCGCTGATGATACAGTCCTTGGGCAACCAGGGCAACACCTCCTCAAAGGCAGGCAAGGTGTACTTCACCGTCACGGCATTGATGACGAGCTCGGGTTTGAACTCGGCTATCTCCTCCAACTTGGTGAAGCGCAGACAGTTGTAGGTAAAGCGCAACCGCTTGGCATCCTTCTCGTATACGGCCACCTCGTGGTCGAAGCTAAGCAGGTCGATGAAGAAACTTCCCATCTTGCCTGCTCCCATTATCAATATTTTCATATCTCTTTATGATTGAAGAACGAAGCGTATGAATTACTTCTGGTTCAGGATTTCCAACTGCTGGCGAACACTCTCCTCGTGGATGTGCTCGAATATCTGGGCAGCAAACTCTGGACTCATGCCACAGAGTGAAGCCTGAGCAGCACGCTTGTCGAGAATCTCGTTGTAGCGGTTGGTTTGCAGAACTGTCATATTGTGCTCCTTCTTGTATGTACCAATCTCACGGCACACACGCATGCGCTTTGCCAAAAGCTCCATCAACTGATTGTCCAGTTCGTCGATCTGTCCACGCAACTGATGCAGTCCCTCTGTAGAGTAGTGCTCATCGCGAACGACAAGCAGACTGAGAATGTAGTCGAGCACATCGGGAGTAACCTGCTGCTTGGCATCGCTCCATGCATCGTCAGGACTGCAGTGGCTCTCGACGATAAGACCATCAAAACCGAGATCCATAGCCTGCTGACACAATGGTGCTATCAAATCGCGACGTCCACCGATGTGGCTTGGGTCGCAGACGATAGGCAACTGAGGTATGCGGCGATGCAGTTCGATAGGAATCTGCCACATAGGCAGGTTGCGATAGATCTTCTTGTCGAAACTTGAGAAACCACGATGGATGGCTCCCAAGCGCTTGATACCAGCCTGATTGATACGCTGCAAGGCTCCTATCCAAAGTTCCAGGTCGGGATTGACAGGGTTCTTGACCAACACGGGCACATCGACACCTTTCAGACTGTCGGCCAATGCCTGCATGGCGAATGGGTTGGCAGAAGTGCGGGCACCTATCCACAGCACATCGATGCCATACTTAAGAGCCAGCTCCACATGCTCGGGTGTTGCCACCTCGGTAGCTGTCAGCATGCCGGTCTCCTCCTTTACCTGCTTCATCCAGGGAAGAGCAGTCTCGCCATTTCCCTCGAAGCCTCCTGGCTTGGTACGTGGCTTCCACACACCTGCACGGAACATGTGGCATCCCTTTTCAGCCAACTGCTTGGCGGTTGTCATAACTTGTTCCTCGGTTTCGGCAGAACATGGTCCTGCTATTACGATGGGACGTTCCTGATCACTGGGAAGACGTAAAGGTTCTAATTCTAATTCCATATCTTAATCTTTTATATTTTTTAATGTGAATGTTTTCTGTTTACTTATTTTTTATAAGGTGAAGACTCTATGCGAAGAGCTTCTTGATGCGCTGCAAGGCTTCCTTCATCTTGTCGTCCTTGGCACACAGGCTGATGCGCACATAACGCTTGCCGTTGCTTCCGAAGATAAAGCCTGGTGTAATGAACACACGTGCCTCGTGGAGCACTTTCTCGGTCAGGTCTTCCACATCGGCATAGCTCTCAGGGATTTTACCCCAAAGAAACATGCCCACCTGCTTAGGATCGTAGGTACAGCCCATCACGTCCATGATCTGTTCGGCAATGTCGCGACGACGGCGATAGTTGTCGATATTGTTTTCGTGGTGCCATTCATCGCTGTTACCTATCATGGCCTCGGCAGCAGCTAATTGTATGCCTCGGAACGAGCCATTGTCGATATTGCTCTTCACCTTGAGAATCCACGAGATGAAAGTCTTGTTGCTCGAAATCATCGCCACACGCCATCCGGGCATATTATGACTCTTGCTCAGCGAATTGAATTCGATACAGCAGTCTTTTGCCCCCGGCACCTGCATGATGCTCATGGGGTGCTCATTGAGGATGAGTGAGTAAGGATTGTCGTTCACTACAACGATATTGTGCTTCTTGGCAAACTCTACCAGTCGCTCGTAAGTCTCCATGCGGGCATTGCCTCCTGTAGGCATATTGGGATAGTTGGTCCACATCAGCTTGACATGACTGAGGTCCATCTTCTCCAAGGCTTCGAAGTCAGGCTGCCATCCATTGTCCTCTCTGAGATCATAATAAGTTATCTTGGTACCCAAAATCTTATTGATAGCAGTATAGGTGGGATAGCCAGGATTAGGAATCAGCACCTCGTCGCCAGGATTGCAGAAAGCCAGGGTAACGTGCAGGATGCCTTCCTTGCTGCCTATCAGCGGCTGTATCTCTGTAGCCCAGTCGAGGTCTACATCGTACCATCTCTTATAGAATTCTGCCATTGCCTTTCGCAGTTCAGGAATGCCCACTGTGGGCTGATATCCATGTGTGTCGGACTTCTGAGCCACTTCGCAGAGCTTGTCGATGGTCTGCTTTGACGGTGGCATATCTGGACTTCCGATGGCAAGGCTGATGATGTCCTTTCCCTCGGCATTGAGCTGGGCTACTTCTTTCAGTTTGCGGCTGAAGTAGTATTCCTGTATCTCGGTTACTCTATTGGCTGGCTGTATCATTTTATCTAATGTTTAATTTTTAATGTTCAATGTATAGTGTTGAATGTAAAGTATAATCGGCAGCAAGGCTCTTTTTACCCTTTTACCTTTTTACTTTTTTACTTTTATAACTTTTTTCAACTCCTACTCTCTTTCCTCGTACTCGCCGAGAACCTTGATTTTCTTCACCAGTGGTGTGATGGCATCAATACTCTGGCGGTATCGGGTAAGGTTGTCGAAGGTGAGGTCTACATAGAAGAGATATTCCCACTCATGTCCGATGACGGGCAGCGACTGAATCTTGGTCAGGTTCACATCGTAGAAGCTCAGGATGGTGAGCACCTTGGAGAGCGATCCCTTGTCGTGGGAAAGGCTGAAGACGATGCTTGCCTTGTTGGCCTTCTCAATGGGTCGAAGGAGAGCTGCCTTCTGCGGATTGCTCACCACGAGGAAGCGCGTGTAGTTGTGCGGATTGTCGTGGATGCCTTCTTGCAGCACCTTCATGCCATACATCTCGGCTGCATAAGTTGAGCAGATGGCAGCCCATCCCCTTACCTGATGCTTGGCAATAAAGGCAGCCGAACCTGCGGTATCTTCAGCCTCTACAGCTTTCAGGTCGGGATGATTGGCGAGGAATCTGCCACACTGCATCAATGCCACAGGATGGGAATGAACCTCCTGAAGTGTACTCCAGTCATCATCGGGCAAACAGCAGATGCTGTGCTCTATATGGAGTCGGTGCTCGCCTACTACTGTCGTTCCACTTTGGCGCAGAAGCTCATAGTTGTGGAGCAGACTGCCCGCTATGGTATTCTCGATGGCTACGATGCCGATGACTGTAGGATCGCGCTTGATGTTTTCGAACACCTCCTCGAAGGTGGCGCAACAAATCAGTTCCACCTGTTCATCACCGAAATATTGATGGGCAGCTATGTCATGAAACGACCCCAACTCGCCTTGTATTGCTATTCTCTTCATCTATATTGTTTGTATCTGTTATGAAAAACGGTCCTCACTCTCCAAGGAGCGGGACCGTTTCGATAGATTTCTTAATCTTAATATCCTAAGTTGAAATTATACGCAACTTCCCGCTTTACAATTGCTTGCAAAGTAAAAATAAAAGCTATAAAAGTATGCGTTAAACTTCTTCATTGTTCTTTCTTTTATTTATTGTCTACTACAAAGGGGGATTCCCCCAATTGTGTTATACGATTGCAAAAGTAGCATTTTTATTTGTATCCACCAAACAAATTGACAGATTTTTTATACAAAACCTTGCAATTTATTGTTTTCGTGCATAAAGATGCTTATATTTTCCAAGATTTTCTACTCTATGGAAATTCTACAGGAAGCCCTTATCTGCCAACGAAGCCGCTTTCATCTGACATCGAAGCCGCCTTCATCTGCCAACGAAGCCTATTGCGTTTGCCATCGAAGCCTATTGCGTTTTTCAGCCCTATATACCTTATTATATATATTGTCTATTTTTTGACTTCTGTAGCTTTGATGATAACAACATCCTGCAGAGGACGGTCATTATTGCTTTTGTCGGTCTCCACATTCTGGATTTTCTCTACCACATCCAGTCCTTCAAGCACTTCGCCAAAGACAGTGTAGCCACCATCAAGATGGGGCACGCCGCCATATTTCACATATCCTGCCTGCACCTGCTCATTGGGAATGGCGTACACCTTGTCCTCGCCTTTCATCTTCTGCACCAAATATTCCATCTGCCGTGCTGAGAAATTGCGTCCCCAGGTGATGTAGAAATCGCAAGGTGCCGAAGCTTTCTGTGGATTCACGTCATCGCCCTCACGGGCAGCACAGAGCTGTCCGCGCTTGTGATAATATTTGGGATAACGTATCTCGGCAGGCACAGTGTAGGCAGTATCGAAGCGCTCCACCTTGCCGGGCGTCACCTTTCGTGTGCCAGGATTGCCGCCCTGGATCATAAAGTTCTTGATGACTCTCTGAAAGATGCAACCATCATAATAGCCCATCCTCACCCACTTCAGGAAATTGTCTCGATGAAGAGGTGTATCGTTGTAAAGCGCCACGCGGATATTGCCCATGTTTGTTTCTATCAGCACCTCTGGACAGGTGGCATCCTGATGGAAAGCGGCCGTATCGGGTACGACATTATCGGTCTGCGCACAAGCCATCAGAGGCAGAAGCAGACAGTACATTATAAACAAAAAAGTTCTTCTCATATTCATACTTTTTATTATTACAAGACAAAGGTAATGCTTTTTTAACCAAAACATTCCTATTTATTGTTTTTTAATATAAACATCTGATCGCTTTCGTCTAAAAAGTTGTAAGTTTGTACGTGAATAACAAGAATATCAGGCTCACGAAAGCCTAAAAAGTTGAATCATTATGAAAAGTAAAATAGCATATTTCTTCATGCTCATCCTCTGCTGTACTTCTGTTCATGCACAGCAGGTTCATCTCGGTCCGCTCCACAGTAGCGACAATCCACGTGAAGACTGGCTGTTGCCAGGCGACACCATCTTCCAGGCCGAACAGCCTCTCATATACAAGGGTAAGCCGGTAAAGAATACCCAATACTCCGTTGCCAAGAAAAGTTTGATGGCTTTGGCTCCATTCCAGGATACAGACGGCAAATCGATGTATGCTGGCGACAGGTCGGTGTATGCTGGCGACAGCAGTTTCTTCTACAATCCCGTCAGCATAATGCCCTTCTGTACGTATGGTTACGGACTGCACCGGGGACTGAACGTATCGCTCGACCTTTCTGCCTTTGCCACCTTTGGCAAGAACCTGCCACACAAGGGCGGTTTCTCGCAGAACATCAACGCCACCTATCTGGCTCCGCTCACCAAGGACGGCAAGTTGTGGATAGCAGGCGGTGGCTATTTCAACAACACCTTCTGGGGAAGCGACAGCTATCGTGATGTAGGCCTGTACGCCATCCTTGGCTATCGGTTCAACGAGCACTGGGAAGCCTACGTTTACGGCCAACTGAGCGTGAACAACAATTACAGCCGATACGGCAATCTCTATAGAGGTTATCCCTATTATGGATGGGGTTGGCCTGCAACAGGTGTCATGCCGTTGGGCTATGGCATGGGGGCAGCCGGTGCCAATGTACTGGGAGCAGGAGTGAAATACAATGTCAACAAGAATTTCTCTATCGGACTGAACGTAGAAGGCATCTGGTACAACAACAAGACTCCAGTCTACTTCGACCAATACAATTATCCCGGCAGGACAGATTAACATCGGATGCTTATCGCATCAAGTCAAATCGTGAACGTCCGTATTACTCAACTTTCTCAAATGGGGAAGTAAAAGGAGTTAAGACAGAAAAAGGGGCAACAGTTTCAGTTGCCCCTTATTCTTTTTATGCATTAATTCTGTTGTTGCCTTATCCATAACAATGACCTCCTAAGGACATGGAATGGCTGCAGCTGACCAGAAAAGCATTATTCATTGACCAGTATCTGGACGATACGGTCGGCAGATCTTCCGTCCCATCTGTCGGGAATGCCCGCTTTCTTCCATTCGCCTCTCAGCAAGACCTTCGTCATCAGTACAAGACGGTCAGCATCCTCGCCCACCAGCACATTGGTACCGATCTTCACGGTCTCGATATGCTCGGTATAGCTATTGAGCGTGATACAAGGCACACCGTTGAAGGTGGCTTCTTCTGCCACATTTCCTGAGTCGGTAACGATGCCCATGGCGTGAGCTGTGAGATAGCTGAAATCCAAATAGCCCTGAGCCTCTATCAGCATGATGCCCTCCAAGCCCATTGCCTCTACCTCCTGGCGAGCCTTGCCACGAAGCGGAGCCACTACAGGAACACCAGCCTCATGAGCAGAGGAAACCACGGCAGACACTAAGCTGCGCATCTCATCGCTATTATTGATGATGGCCTTGCGGTTGAGCGTCAGCACGATGTACTGTCCCTCCTTCAGTTGCTTGTCGTCCATCAGCTGTGGACGCTTCATGCGCTGCTGCAGAAAACGGATATTATCGATGAGCACATTGCCCACCATATAGACCTTGGAAAGCTCGGCGCCCTCCTTGTTGGCGATGCTGTTGTTGGAAATACCCGCAGTAAAGAGGATATCAGACAGTCCGTCGATAACCAGTCGGTTGATTTCCTTGGGCATAGTGATGTCGAAGCTACGGGTGCCTGCGGCAATATGTGCCAACAGAATGCCTTGCTTCTTGGTAACGATGGCTGCAGCCATGGTAGAGGCAAGGTCGTCGACCACTATAACAACATCCGTAGGATTCTGCTGCAGATAAAGCTCGAACTTAGACATGACCTGTCCTGTGAGTTCGTTGAGATTCTCGCAGTCCACACCTAAATAGATATCAGGACGACTTATCTCCAAGTCGTCGAAGAGAGAGTCCTCGAGTGTAGGATCGTCCTCACAGCCGGCATAAACCAAGCTGTAGTTGATGGACTGTCCATTCTTTTGGGCGTTTACAATCGCTCTGATGACGGGTGCCACCTTGATAAAATTGGGTCGTGCACCCGCCACAATACAGATATTCTTATTCATCGTTTCGTTTTTGATTATCCCTTAAAAAGATCCTTAATGCCGCCGATAGAGCCCATCAGGTTGGAAGCCTCGTAAGGCAGATATACAACCTTGTTGTCCTTACCCTGAGCCACATCCTGCATCATGGCGATGTATTTCTGTGCCAAGAGATAGTTGGCAGGATTGGTAGACTGTCCTACGGCATCTGTAATTTTCTGAATAGCAATAGCTTCTGCCTCAGCCTTGCGAATACGTGCAGTAGCCTCACCCTCAGCCTTGAGGATGGCCTGCTGCTTGACAGCCTCAGCCTTGTTGACGATAGCTGCCTTCTCACCTTCAGAAAGCAGGCGCTGTTTTTCCTTCTCACCCTCGGAAGCCAGGATAGTGGCACGCTTGTTACGCTCTGCCTGCATCTGTTTCTCCATGGCTCTGAGCACACTCTCAGGAGGAGTAATATCCTGCAACTCCACACGATTTACCTTGATACCCCACTTGTTGGTAGCATCGTCCAATACCGCACGCAACTTGGTATTGATGGTATCGCGCGAGGTCAAAGTCTGATCCAGTTCCATCTCGCCGATGATGTTACGCAGAGTTGTCTGTGTAAGTTTCTCGATGGCATTGGGCAGGTTGTTGATTTCGTACACACTCTTGAAGGGGTCTACTATCTGGAAGTACAACAGAGCATTGATCTGCATCTGGATATTATCTTTTGTGATCACGTTCTGTCGGTCGAAATCGTACACCTGTTCACGCAGGTCGATAGTGTTGGTGTACATATATCTTCCATTGCGCATAGCCACAATCTCCTTGGCACGGTCGATAAATGGTATAATGATGTTGATACCAGGTCTGAGGGTTGCATAGTAACGTCCCAGACGCTCTATAATCTTTGTCTCACTCTGAGGAATGATAACAATCGTTTTCTTTACGAAAATAAGGGCCAGCACAACGATGGCAGCCAATACATAAATTCCAATCATAATCGTTATGTTTTAGAGTTATTAATTATCTTACGATCTCTTCCACCTTCAAGATGATGGACTCTCTGCCCACGATTTTCACCTTGGCACCTTCGGCAATATCCTCAAGTGCAGAAGGAGCCTCAGCCTTCCAGTCGTCACCATCGAGTTTCACACGACCATAACCGCCCTTTACGATGCACTGGCTTACCTCACCTACCTGTCCCAACAAGGCATCGGCATTACTCACTCTGTCATCGGCACCATGCTTGATAATATGCAGCAGGTGCGGACGAATAAGCCAGATACTCAGCACGGAGCAAACCGCCCATACCACAATCTGCAACCAGAAGGGCAAGCCCATCCATGCTGCTAAGATGCTGACAATGGCACCAATGGCAAAACACGTTACGTAGAAATCGCCCGAAGACAACTCCATAATCAGGCACAGGAAGGTAATCACCGTCCAGAACAGCCAAAGGTTTTGTGAGATGTAATCAATCATATCTTTGAATTTTTAGTTAGTCATTCCTACTGCATTCATGCGAAGAGGTTGTCACGAAAGCACATTCTTTGGTCTGCCCGTGCTTTTGTCAGCTCATTCTCTCCCAAGCTTACCTTTTCCTTGTATTCTTGGCAGGATGATAATACTGGAGCGCTGTAGGCATTTCCTTTTGCAAGGCAGCTATTCGCTTGGCATCGGAAGGATGGTCGCTGAAGATGTCATTCTGGTTGGAACTGTTGCCCTGCGACATACGTTTCCAGAACGGAATGGCCTGCTGAGGATCGTAGCCTGCCATGGCAGCAAAGATAAGTCCCATATAGTCGGCCTCTGTCTCATTGTCGCGCGAATACTTCAAGTTGCGGAAAGAGAAATACTTTCCAGCCACGGCACTCGCCAAATCGCCTACACCGCTGCCTACGGCCTGATTGAGCACATTGCCCAGGATGTTGGTACCTACCTGTTGGTTTTGCTGCTTGGTAAGCTGCTCGGCACTGTGCTTTGCCACAGCATGAGCAATTTCATGTCCCAAGACGATGGCAAGAGCCGTCTCATTCTGTGTGTAGGGCAACAAGCCTTCATACACCACAATTTTTCCACCAGGCATACAGAAGGCGTTGGCACTCTTATCCTGCACGAGATTGAATTCCCATACATAGTTTTTCACATCGTTGGCAAAGCCGTTCTGCTTCAGATAGGTTTCCACGGCTGTAGCCAGTTTGCGCCCTACTCTTTGCACCATGGCCGTATGTTGAGCATTGGTCGACTTCTTGGCAGTCGCCATATACTTGGTATATTCTTGGTTGGAGAGGCTGAGCACTTGCTCGTCTGACACCGAGATGCGATGTGTGCGACCTGTAAGAGGCACGGTCTGCGTGGTTCCGCATGATGTCATCATCATCAAAGCCACCATGGCTCCAATAGCCATTCTTTTAATACTTTTCATAATCTCCCTTTTTGAGTTATTTGTTCATACTGCAAAAATAGTATTTATTCGGCAAACGACCAAACAAATAATGTTATTTCTTAGCAAATTTTCTATATCTACAGCAGATATCGCCCACGATAACAGATAAGTATAAAGGTAAAGCAGTGCTCATCGATTTCTGGAACACGTGGTGCGTTCCATGCAGGGCAGCATAATAAATGCTGCTATTAAAATAAAACATTTTTTCATATTCTCAGATCCTGCTTTAACTTTCATTCCACCACATAATGCTGATTATACCTGCACAAATTGCGCCAATGAAAAATATAGAAGAAATAACATGCCAAACGGCATTATTCTTATGACTTTCAAATTTATGGAAATAGCCTATATATTCCTCATTTTTTTGACCCAAGAAGTGGGTAAACAGTAAAGAGAGACCACAAGTGATTATAAGAAATATAAGGAAATGGGAATTCTGAATAGGAAGTATTCTAAGTTTCTTGAAAACTGACAGAATAAGCATTTCATAAGGAACAAACATAAAAGCTAATGTTCCTTCTGCACGCGCAATACCTATTCCTATATTTATATCATAAAAAACAACTTCCAGCGTTTTATACACATTTTTTATATAGTGCTCTAACGTTGGATTATTTTCCTGAATATAGCCAAACGGATTCCAAAAATATAGCCGTTTGCATACACGATTGATAAAAGGTCCAAGTATTCGCATCGGGATGCGATAACTCCATCTTTCTGCACAATATAGAGAATATAATAGTCTTATTACAAATAGTTTCATATCTAATAAACGTAATCTTATAAATATTATTTAAAGAACTTGTGTGCAAAAAAGTCAAAAATAGATCAGAGAGCAATTCTCCTAATTCTCCTCCATAGTAATCACCAGCAATTAGAGGAACAGAACCTGCGCCAGAACCAGCTAATCCACCAAGAGCTGCACCGCCTATTAGGCCAGTATTCGATTATTCTAATCGATCTTCTATGACATAGGAAAATAAAGGCCTATCACTAGAATGATTTTTAAAAGTCCTTATGTAAGATTCAGATTTATTACAACTATTTTGCACGTAATCATAAAATGACTCATTTGGAGTCCTATCATAATACCAATTATCATCTGAGTTCTCTATAGTAGAATTATTCATACTATATACATCACCACCTAAGATTGGAATCACTAAAAATTTGCAAATTTGCACTATTTTAAGCGCTTCTTGGTATGGAAAAGCATAGCCTTCAATACCTAAATTTTTCAAGGAATAATATTCGGAAATATCATTATCTTGAATAATTGAAATTATATCATTCTGTTTCATTTTATGAGTCCAAATAATCTATGATTAATATATTGACAGAATAATCCGCTAAGACGATGCAAAAGTAAATAAAAAGAATGAGAAACGATAAGAAATGATGGAAAAATCAAAGCCGTTTCAAAACGAAGTTGGCTCCGATAATCTCAAAGAGAGCATCGAAGCCAACTATCGTAAGGTAAAACAAGAAATACTGCCGCTTGTTGATTCAGAGATTCAAAGGATAAAGAATACCCCAGCCTTGTCTCATCTCATTTCGGACAAGTAGCACAAACATGAATCAGATAGTGTGGATGGTGGTATAATGGTTTACAGAGCAGAACTATATCCACAGGTTGATCTTATGATAGCCGTCAGCATTAATAAATTACGCTTATACCAAATTGTTTTCGTTTCAATTCTTTTAGCCAAGATTTTTACGACCAAAATTATTTTTCATAAATTTTCAGGGTGTTTTTATTAGCATAAAAATCGACCCCAAATTTTTATGGGGGCTCATATATGAATTAAAACACATACAAGAACCGCCCCCACTATCATGTCAGCAATCGCAAACATCAAGCATTGATAACGCCATTTTTTATATGGTTTTCATAAAATCATTCTCTGTGTATGTAAAGTTTTCAGAATAAACAATACATACGCGGAGAATGGAATTATGGGCATAACTAAATTCAATTTACCTTTTTTTTCGTAGTAAACAGTTCCGCCTTTTCCAAAACTGATACTTTTTTCTCCCATAACACTATCTACAATAATAAACCTAAGACATTCTAATTCTCTTGTATTATTATCTAAAAGTGTTTCTGTTATTAACTCTTGATAATCATTAGTCATTTCGAATTTAATACTTTTATCCACATAAGTTGCGTTCTGTGCCAATATATTCATTACGCTTTGCAATAAAAGAAATAATATAAATGTTTTTTTCATTGTTATTAAGTTTTATGTTGTGATTTAAATATTATGAAATGTAACACTAATCGAAAAAAAATTATATGTTATTAGAAAAATAGTCTCAAAATGCGTATTTTACATTAAAGACTTCCAGAGCCGTGACAGGTATTACATCTTCCTGTTCCTCTACAAATAGGACAGTCTATTAACTTCTCTGTTGAATGTCCTGTGTATTGACCAACTTCTTGCCAATATTTTCCCTTGCCGCCACAGCCGCTACAATCACCTGTACCGCCACAGCTTGAGCATTTTCTTGAAGAATATCTATTATCGGATGGAGTGGTATTATAACTTCCACTATTATATCCGTTGTTATTAGTTGTTGAGCCACTTAAAGGATATATATTATAATGATGTATAAACCAGTTCCTTGTGTTGCCGTATTCAGTGGCAACCATATAATTTATTTCTGTATTATCATGTAAAAGTGATACAGCACGTACATTCTGTAATTTATGCCCGATCGGAAGAAT
>ULNV01010939.1_pt1 | contig 28871 bp, 24 predicted proteins | sample 1952011 | NCBI WGS metagenome assembly ULNV01 (sample SAMEA4835586, study PRJEB28245) | human gut metagenome | biome: gut microbiome; material: fecal sample | place: Denmark | collected 2008
TAGTGATGACGAGATGACGGAATGATAAAAAAAATATCGGATCGAAAGGAACTTCAAACCTTAAAAAGGCAATGAATCCTCGAATCCAGAATAATTTTCAAGTTGAACCCTTTAAATGTTATTGGAGTATGAATGCAAATCTTTATTATGACTGCAATGGTGAATCATGGACTATCCTAGATTTTCACAGCAGTATTACTTTCTCTTCTGAGAGAGGTTTGAAGCAGGCGATTAACAGAAAGATTAATCGTGATTTGGAGAGCGGGAATCTGAGACGTCACTTCGGAACCGGCTCTAGAGTGAATGTGAACGTGTATTGCAAGGAGCTTGGTTTTACAGACAAGCCACTTGCAACTACCCATGTGAATGTATATTGATTGGAAATTCTTGTTTATGGATTTAATTTTGTATTCTAAGTTTCTGCACGAAAGCAATTTTGGTGCCACGGACTTGTCGAGAGGTGGAGTGAGAGTTGGGAACATCATTCATGCTACATGTTTCTATCTTTCAGAACAAAAGAAAGCGGAAATCATACTGCAGGAAATAGCGGATGATAATCAAGGTTTAATGTTCCAATTGCGTACACCGAAAGGTAAGGTCGTTTGGGCGAGTAAGTAATTAATTAAGAAAGGATTAAAAATGAGCAAATTCATTGAAGTGACCGCAGGAACGAAGGTGTTGATTAATACCGAGGAAATAGCTTGCGTAGAGCCATCCAAAGATTATCTGGACGGCAGTGAGGTTTGTGTGATTACCCTCATACACACAACAAAACGTAACGTTGAGGGGCGCAAATTCATAACGAAGGAAAGTTATGAGGAGGTCAAGCAAATGATTGTCGGGACCAAGTAGTATTATGTTTAATGTTCTTATCCGGTAGTTGAAAGGCTACCGGATAAGATTAACTAAAGGAGAAGAATATGAAAACATATCAAGTTGAAATCGTTGAAAAAATAGTTTTTCAAGTAAGCGTAGAAGCCGCTAACGAGACAGAGGCTGAGATAATGGCAAGGGACCAATACGACAAGGGTATCTTGGAAGGTAATGGTGAAAAGGAAAGTGTAACATTTGATGTTGGCAGTGATTAAGTTGATTATATGGTGTTGGGCGTGGCAGGTTTCAAGCATCGTATGTCCGTTGTTGCAAGATAAGAGCATTGTTTATGCCTTATTCTAAAAAAAGTCATCCATCTGCAGAGTGGATGACTTTTTTAGTTTTTTCTGGCTGTTCCCTCATCGGTCGCAGCCATCCGGTCAATGTATTTTTCTTTGAACTGCCCACAAGCTAGTGACTTGTGGGTGTTTTATATGTGTTTTTTCTTTTTTTGTGCCTTTTTTTTGTTTCTGTGTAGATACACTGCACAGAAAGCTCGTAATTTTGCAAGAAATTTTTAACATGTATGAATAAGATAGATTCAAAAACCGAATTAAGTGCCCATGTGGAGGAGATATTCAAGCAGTATGTTCATCCTGGGCTTTACATCTGTGACTTGGCTACTGGTGGTGGCAAGTCATATACCATAGGCAAGCTCACTTGTGAGTATTATCCCAAGCATTTTGAACGCATCATCATTCTGTGTGTTCAGAACAAGCTGATTGAGGGTATGAATCGCGAGATTGAGAAGTTTATTGATCAGCCTGGTTGTCTTAAGCTGGGTGAGAAGCTTGTGATTGAGAACAACACAGAGGTTATTCTGAAGGCTGTTAGGTCTAGAAGTCTTCAGGAATTGCTCGATGAAATGGGGTTTCAGATTGAGCAGCAGCGCAAGAAGAAGGTTTCTGTTGCCGTGTTGGAAAACAGATGGTCTCGGATAGAAAAGTTGGTTCGGTCCATGGAGGCTTTGGTGGGCATACTGAAAGATGATTCTGAGAATACTTCTCTGTTGGAACAGATACAGGCTGAGGAGAGCAGGTTGAGATATACCATCAGAGATTTCTTTGCCAACTATAAGAAGCATTTGCTTTTTACCAGGCAGCTGAAGAAGGTGGGCATGAGGACCATATTGAGCCGTTTCCCTGCCTTGGAGAAAGTTTATCCGCAGGTGAGTTATGGCAGCAGGAAGGTATTATTGATGACCGTACATAAGGCGATGCTTGGTATTGAACCGATTTTGTCTGAAAGTGTCAGTATCAAGGATTTCTGTGACAAGAAAACTCTGATTCTGTTTGATGAGTCAGACCAGGCTGCAGTAGCCATGCGTGATGTCATCATTACCCAGGCCTGCCGGAAGTCAGCCGGCTTCAACAAGTATGGCAAGGGTTATCATGGCTATTTGCAGTATTTGGGCTTATTGTCGGCCAGCGTTACCGTTACTGACAGATATGACGGGACTCTTTTGAAGGAGAGTTTGGAGAAGGCTCAGAAAGTATGCCAGGAGAATTGGGAGCGGAAGATGGGGGATATGCTGCCTTACAAGAACATTTTCTTGGTCAATACGGAGGATTACAGCAGTTATCGCCGTGGTGTGTTCTTTGCCGGGCCTACCTTTCAGTTGGAGATTTGCGGTGGTGAGGAAGATTCTCGTTCCTTCATTTGCTATCGGGCTGGTGAGAAGAATTTCATTTTGGCACATGCTGAGAATGAGGAAGAGCTATCTGGGAAGTATGACTTGGTGGTTCCATTGGATAAGTTCCTGAAGCTCTCGGAAAGCAATACCGTGGCTGTGAAGAAGTATCTCTGTGGCTGTGTCAGGGAGGCTTTTCTGAAGAGACAGGAAGCCTTCCGGAATGAGACCGATGACAAGGAACAGTATTTGGGTTGGCCTACGGTGGAAAGTGAAATTCATACGCTCATGGCTCGTTTAGAGGTGGCTTCAGAGAAGTTCTTTGAGCAGCAGCTCCTGGATTTTTACACCAACCGCAAGAATCAGACCATTAAGGTAGATGGCAAGAAGTATAAGGTACAGGACGATTCTTTCTATATGCATGGATGCAGGTTATATCAGGAGGAGCTTGATGAAAGAGACAGTCTTCATCGCATCAGGCTTTCATGTAGGGAGATTAATTCTACACCGGAGAAGATGCTGTATGATTTGGTGGTATCTGACAAGGTGGCTGTAGTGCTTTGTTCTGCCACGGCTTCAAGTGAATCGGTCATCAGCAACTTTGATATAGAGTATCTGAAGTCGGCATTGGGCAGCAGGGTTCATCTTTTGAGTAGGGAGGATAGCAGGAAGTTTGAGGAGCTGGTTGAAGCTACTTATCCTAGCCGTCATCAGGTAGTGGTAGTGCCACTGGAGCATTATATGTTCAAGGACAGCCGCAAGGAACACATGACCCTACCTGAGAAATATAAGCAGATGTTCTGTGAAGATGCGGTTGAGGAAGGACTGGTTGACCGATGGTTCAAGCTGACCAGAAGAGAGATTTTCCGTCATGCTTCCAATGCTGATGAAGCAGTTTTTGTGTTCTATCGTATCTTTCAGTTTATCGAGGCTTATCACTGGTTCCACGGGCATGAAGACATTCACAGTATGCTCTTTTTCCAGAATAGAGCTGCTCAAACCTACGAGAAGCAGATGAACGTTGTCGCTTGTCTGATTGATGGCTCTTACAAGCAGAAGATAAAAAAAGAGAATCATCAGGAGGATGATTGTGAGGATGTTTTTGAGGATGGTTTGCCTGATTGGAAGAATGAGCATCTGTTCATGTCAAACAGCTTGAAGGAAGTGGAAGACAAGGTGTTGAAGAGATTGGGTGATGGCAGCATTGCCAAGATGATGTTGGTGACGGCTTATGGCAGTTTCAAGGCGGGTGCCAATCTGCAATATCAGATACCGGCAGGAATTGATTGTGAGAAGGGGGACAACTGGGAGGAGGATGAGAGTCTGCTGAAGAAGGACTGGGATGCTGTGTATCTGCAGAGTCCTACCGCTTATCTCTCTTTCTACGATGAAAGGCAGGAGCAGGCCTTTGATGCAGGTCTTTACCGGATTATGATGTCACTCATGATGCTCCATGAGAGAAGTTGGTTGACTAAGGAGCAGGTGGCCCACTGGCTGGAAGAGGCGATTTCCAAGAAGTCTATCCGTTTCAAGGAGGATGCTGTAGCCATGGACAAGGCTGCCTGGGCGCAGACGATGATAGAGCAGGCTGTGGGACGAATATGCAGGACCAGGAACAAGCCGCTTTCTACCTACATTCTCTATGACGAGGGGATGGCAGAATTCTTTATGGGTGATTTCGGAGAGAAGTCACACACCAAGGAATTCAAGGCTTTGAGCAGTTATATTCAGGAGCATACAGAGGACAATCTTGACAGTCAGGCTTCTGCTGAAGAGGTCAAGCTGCATAATGATGCTCGGGCAGCTCAATGCAAGTTACGTTGGATGAGGGAAAAGGCTCTACTCTTCACTCCCCATCCTTATCAGGTGGAATATGAGGATTTAGAGTATGGGAGTGAAGATTCATCGATTCCTTATTTCGTCAAGCAGGCTCAGAACATGAATCAATGCTATAAGCAGATTATTATCCGCTATCCTGTAGTGGCTTCCTTGGAGGATCTTGATGAACAGGCCATGATGGTTCCTTTCCTGAGGAAATGTTATGGTCATTGGGAAAGGGATGAGGATGGTTCGTTCTGTCAGCATCAAGTCTCTCCTTCATCTGTCAGATTGGATGTGTTGATGAAGAATCCGGTTATTCGTGAGCATTTTGAGCGGAATGGCTATGCTACCGGCTGGAGTTCGGATGGACTGATCCTACACCCTGAGATTCTGATGGCGGATTATGCCGGTGAGGTAGGTGAGGAAGCGTTCAAGGCGCTTGTTCTTCGTTATGTGGATTGCAGTGAAGAGCTGTTTGCACATTTGGAGGACCGGGATTATGAGTTGGCAGATTTTGTGGTTCTCAATCCGGATGGTTCCTACAAGGTGGCATTTGATGTGAAGAACATGAATCCTTCCATTGAGCATTTGGACAGGGATGGTGACATGCCTACTGCAGAGAAGCGTCAGGAGAAGGTGAAGCGTCTGGGGTGTCCGCTTTATACTGTGAACATGCTCAGGATGCCATTTGAGTCGATGGACAGGTATGAGATCTGCGGAGTGATAGATGAGGAGGGACATGTCCAGCATGATGCTATCATGCGAATTAAAGGTTTAATTGAAAATTAATTTTTTAATAAGTAGTTATATGGCAAAAAAGATAGAGCATATTTCTAGAGAAGAAATATTGAAGTTGCCTGTGACAACCAACAGGCTTGTGGTTACATGGGATAAGGAGGCATTCTTTGCCAAGTATGTCATTGTATCTTACAAGATGGAAACGAGAGATCGGGAGCGCAAGAATCTTTCTTACGAACAACTCTCTGACACTCCATCTTTGTCAGTAGTGGGCATATATGCCAAGTTTGAGAAATTTAGTACCAGAGACGGCTATACGCGATTTTTCGTGCTGGTGAAGAGGGGCGATGAGAAGAAAGTGATGGAAAGCCTGAAACGTCAGAAGGATGTGGCTTGCAAGGAGGACGACTTGCATGGCTATGATGAGTTCCTGCAGCAGCGTATTGTTGTGTCTCTTGCCATCAATGCCCTTGGTAAGAAGGGTAAGGGTGGCATGATGTACAACAATGGCATGTTGCTGGTTTGCGATGACCAGAACTTTTGCATATCCAAGACCCGGAAAGAACTGGTTTGCCTGAAGTTGGAGGTGAACAAGTATATGAATCTTGTAGCGAGTACTGCTTCGTTCTCGCATCCTAGGGATTTCAATCAGTTGAAGGAGCATTGGAACTGTGTTTTTCAGGTTGGTCAGGAAATGGATGGTGAGTTATGGCTTGGAGAATACCTGAAGCCTGTTGTCCTCAAACAGCTGAATGAAGGGGATTATCATCTGGACCAGCTTTACATCAAGAAGAAGCGTTTCTCCTCTTCGCACAACACTGTTCCGTATTGGCCCTGGAACAAGGACAAGTACAATCACAGCCGCTTGTTTGTCATCTGCCAGGTTGTTGAGAATGTGAATCAGCTCTTTGATGGTATGCTGTCAGTGGATTTCTGTGATCATACCATACAGGATTATTTTGAAAGTCATCCAATAGGTGATATGTTGACCTTGCTGAAAGATTACTTCCAGGGGAAAACCATCATGGTAGAGGATCCTTTTGGCACGGATGATTCCAAAAAGCAGGTTGCTCAATTCAAAGCGAGTGTAAAGGATGCCATTGGGGATGTTGCGAATGTGGTCAAGAGAGGGTCTCAGGTGGATATGTTGTTAAAGCTATGTGAGCCGATAGGTGATGAAACTCATTATTCGCAGTCTGTGAAGCGTATGTATGAGAGTGGTATAGCCTTCCAGCACATGATTCATCATGGTGGAGGTAAGGAGGATGATGTACCAAAAGCCAAGGCTACGAGAATCCTGATGGAACTGCTGGTCAAGGATAGTATAGTCAAGGGTAGGATGCCGTCTGATTTGGCTGCGATCGCAGGTGATAGGAAGTTCTGGCTCTTTAGACAAAAAAAGGGTATAGTATATGGAGCATCCATGGATTTGTGTGAAAGCGGTGGCATTGAGCTTCTTTCTTATGGTTATGATGATAAATCGGGGGCGTGTTATGATACGTTTGTCTCCAGTGACATGGGCTTGCCTGTTCTTTTCAATATGAAAGGTGGTCGTGAGTATCATGTGATGGAGAAGGATGGCAACGCCTATCTGATATTGAACACGGATGAGATTCCTATCTTGGATGCCAGACTGATAGATGAGACCTATGGCAAGATTATTGAAGGTACTGACCCAGAATGTGATTCTCTTTACATGTTCAAGAGAAAGGGGGCAGGCACGAACCACAAATTCTTGCGTGGTCTGATGGGATTTCATATATGGAAAGAGGAATGGCTTGGCGGAGAGAAGTTGGAATCCTACTCTTACATATCTGGTTATAATTCCGATAACTTTGCGACCAGTAAAAGCTTCAAGATAGACAGGGTTCCCCATGTAAGGCGTATCTGCATTTTGAAAAAGACTCATCCAGAGCGTGTATGGGATGATATTCAAGAGTTGAAGAATATGCTTACTGTAGGCTTGGGGCAATGGGATGAGCTGATGACATATCCTTTCCCATTTAAGTTCTTGCAAGAGTATTTGGACAACCAGAGTGAAATGACGTTTTCAAAGCATTGGAGTGAAATGTAGTATTTCTGGAGTTTTTCTTTATTGGCTGGCAGGATGGTGAAAACTTTCCTGTCAGCTATCTTCCATTCTGCATTCTTTTGCCATTTTTTGGTACTGCAGAGTTACATATTACAAGGTGGTATACTTTTGAATTATTAGGAGTGGTACACTTTTGAATTAGAATCTACTGTGTTAAGAGTAATTGTTATTCGAGTTATTTTCCTTTTTCTCAAAATTAATTGATGATTTTGTGATGTTATTCAAAAAAACTTTGTATTTTTGCAATTGGAGAGTGCTTTTTTCTCTGTAAGTGCAGATAGGTTGCATAATGGCTTTCTACTTTTGCATCCAGTATATAAACGAAATATTATAGAAGGATGAAAAGAAAGAACATTTATACAGATGAAGAGCGTTATTGGATGACAGGAGGGAATACGGGAACATTACCTACCCGTATCATCCCGTCTGTTATTTACAGCTTGGCACCAAGCGAAATCTTTGTTTTTGGAAGCAATGCGCTAGGCATGCATCATGCAGGTGCAGCTCGTGTGGCTTACAATGAGTTTGGTGCAGAATGGGGAAATGGTGAGGGATTGCAGGGTCAGTCTTACTCTATTCCCACGATGGAGGGTGAGCATAGTACAAAGCTTGCCGTCATGAGATTTACGCAATATGCCAGGGTGCATCCGGAACTGAAGTTTCTGGTAACTCCTGTGGGTTGCGGTATTGCTGGTTATACTCCGGAAGAGATGGCTCCTATGTTCAAGGATGCTGCTTATTTGGAGAATGTGTATCTGCCTATCAGCTTCTGGAAGGTGCTGATGGGAAGTAGAGGAAATAAATCTAATTTAAGGAAAAGTAGTATGGGGCAGTTTAAAGTACATGTTCAGTATATCATATATGGTTGTTGTGCCATTGAGTTGTTGATTGGTGATAAGCTGATCAAGTGTGATGCAGGTTATGGGGGACCTAATCCATTGGCCTCCTTGATTGAAGCCTGCCTTGATTTTTTCACTGCTAAAAAACAAGGCTTTGAAACAGAAGACTATATCGAAGAGACGGAAACCACATGGGATGAAGAGCCAGGTGAGATGCATCTGGGGCTGAAATTATTAAAAAACGATTTGGTCATCATGGATATACAGCAGAGGGACGATGAAAAAAACGTTCTTCAAGAATGGCATGAGACAGTTCCTTATGAAGATTTCAAGGAGGCTATTGTCTCAGAGGGCTTTCGGGTGCTGAATGCATTTGGTATCTTTGGTTACTATGCAGCATGGTCGGCTCATGAAGATTTTCCTTTGGCTGCATTGCTCCGTCTTACCGGTAATATTGAGTTAAACTGGGATGGAGACAATTGCTTTACGGATTTGTCGAAGGAATTGGCATGTCTTTCATGCTATATAGAGAAACTTCAAATCAAGGAAGAGACCCATTACGATGAGTGTAAGCTATATTATGAAGCTTGGCAACTTCAATGCAGTGAGGATACGTTTGCGGTGGGTGACAAGGTCGATTGGACATGCGTTATGCCCGCTGAGCATATAAATGCTCATGGTATCATCATTGACTTTGAAGAAGAGCACCATGGCTTTGCTAAGTATTCCATCAGTGGTACAGTTGCTCAAATCATAGCTGAACGCAGTGAGTTTCCTAAAGGGGAGCGAGTTGTATCTTACCCTCGGGCAAAAACCATTCAAGAGGAAATCCTCAGGGCTGATGGTCATGAAGAGAATTTTAGCAGTGACAAAGAAGCAGATAGAACGTTTTGGGGATACATCGTTACCCTCAAAGATGCCTTGGTGAAACCCTTGTCGGAAAAGGAATGTAGTATTTAAGTAATAGAGGAGCATTGTTATGGATAAAAAGCCTTATATTCGTATATCACCTGATATTGATGCCTTGTATATAGATAGTGATAGTTGCTGTACTATTGCATTTGGTGACGAGATTTGTAATGAGTGTCCTTCGATGGGACCTCGTTTCAGTATCGTAGTACCGGGAATAGAGGAATGGGTACAGCGATACGTGTATGCTACAGACTTTGTAGAAACGACGACAGATTCTTCCTTTGATTGGATTACATGGCATTATGAAGGATTATGCTTCGCTAAAGCTGTTTGGGAGCAAATGCCTAGATGCTACGAGCTATATTATGAGCCGCCTTTTGAGGATCATAGCGGCACTGTTGGGAAACTTCTAATCGATGAAAAGGTTGATGGGTTGATTGACAGATTGCGTCCGCTAGCTAACCTGGCTTCTGCCCCTCTTTCTATCAAGGACAACATCGTGTATAAGTTGGAGCGAAAAGGGGATAGCATGCTGATTAGGTTTCGTATTAATAACCTGGTCTTTAATTTGCCTCTTTCTTTCAAATGTTTGACAGGAATTAAGCAATGGTTGAATGACATCATCGATACAAAGACCGGTGTGTGCACTGTTCATGTACAAGAATATGACCTTCATTATTCGCATCAGACAGTAGGCATGCATCCCGAGATGGGACGATTCTGGATTTCAAAGCGCTATCCCTATGATAGCAAGTTTTGCGCATACGTGGATACTCAAGAATTTGTGAATGGGTTCTTGTCTCTAATCTCTATATTTAAATAAGGTGAAAATATTGAGCCATTTTTTGTCGTTTCAATATTTAACGGTAATTTTGGATCCAATATTAATTTTAGAATTCATGTATATGGATGAATGGTTGAAAATGAATTTTGTCATTATTCGCCAAAAATGCATGAGCAATTAGCTGCTCTTGTTGGTGAATCTATTTTAGAGTGAATAGAAATGCTGGAGTCTTTAGTAACTTAAGCAAACCAGTTTTCATCTGATTAGTATAATTATATTGTATCATCTCATTTGTTGGGAAGGAACTATGGAGGTTTTGATTATTACATATGGGATAGCATGGCTCTTATTGCTATCATTTTCTTTGTATATGCAGTTCACGGAGAAAGAGAAGATTTTTCGTCGTGATGTTTGGCTTGTCTGGCTTTTGCTATTTGCTTTTGCCCCTATCATACTGTTGGGATTGCTTTTGTCTATTCCTGTTTACTACATTTGGGGTAGCACAGGAGAGTGTATTGTTTTACAGAAAGAGAAAGAAGAACGGGCAAAAGAAAAGGAACAGGCTATGAAAAAACAGGCTGTGGAGAATTTTGAGAAATGCCACGATTCTTTGGTGGATGCTGCTGTGATTGTGATGATTGGCAGAAAATTGCTGCGTATAAATTTCGGCTCGCTTAGAACGCATGAAGAATTGCTAATGATGGTTGCAGGTGAACACATTCCTTCTATTGGTGAGAAAATATTAGGTGTGTTAGACAAAATAAAATTATCGGAAGGGTATAGTTTGGAACTCGTGTATCCTGATGGTAGCGGAATTGGTGGACGTACTTTCATCAATATCAAGGAACCAAATGGAAACTTGACTACAAAATTTTTAGATTTTATCGAGGTGGAAGATTCTCCATTATGTGCTTTACAGGTATATTTCTTATGCAAGCTGTGGCATCATCTTCCTAAGCATTGGCATGGGAATTATGACCGAAGGTTCTGTGTTTTCTCCAAAGATGATCTTTCAAAGATTAAAGTTCGGTCAACAAAAGTACGAGGTGAGCGTCCTCTAAAGCCTTCTGATATTTATGAAGAAGAAAATGATCTTCCTGAGGAAGCCTTGGCCTGTGATGTGACTCCTAGAGTTACTCGATATGAGAACAAGTATTATGTTAGTTGTTGTTATTGGTCTGAGTTTGGAGGTCTGATTCGAGAACTTGTTGAGATCAGGATAGAGAACAACAAGGTAACAGAATTTCAGGATGCAAACAGAGAGGTCCTTTATGGATATCATTGTGGTATTATTTACTAATAGGTTAGACAAATAGATATATTTTTTCAGTAGATGGCAAGAATTATAATTTTGTCACAACAAAATTTCCACATTTTAACCCATATTTCTTTTTTGTACCTATTTTTTTAGTAACTTTGTACCCAAATGCAATCAAAATGAATAGACAACAATGAAAACAACAGTTTTATCACTTACACTCGTATTGGCAAGTTCGTTCATGGTACCAGTTACCACCACGGCTGCCAACAAGGTTCAAGAGAAGGCTAAGGCTTCTGTCAAGAAAGGCAAGAAGCAATCATCAGCCACAAGATATGGCAAGATTTTGCCCATGTCACAGTTCGTTGACCAATTGATGGCAAAGATGACCCTTCAGGAAAAGATTGGCCAGCTCAACCTGATGGTGGCTGGTAACATCACCACTGGAAGTGTACAAAGTTCGCAGGTGGGTAGTGACATCGCTCAGGGTAATATGGGTGGTGTGTTCAATATCAAGGGGCTTGATAAAATCAAGGTCCTGCAAGATATCGCTATCAAGAACAGTCGCCTGGGTATCCCGTTGCTTGTGGGCATGGACGTAATTCATGGTTATGAAACCATGTTTCCGATACCATTAGCTCTTTCTTGCTCATGGGATACAGAGGCGATGAAGAAGGTGGGAGAAGTTTCGGCAAAGGAAGCGAGTGCTGATGGTATCAACTGGACGTTTTCTCCGATGGTGGATGTTGCTCTCGATGCCCGTTGGGGACGTATTGCCGAGGGAAATGGTGAAGATCCATATCTGAGCGGTGTGATGGGTGCTGCGCTTACCCAAGGTTATCAAGGGGTGGATATGCGCACCGACGAAATTTTGAGAGCCAACCGTATCATGGCATGTCTCAAGCACTTTGCTCTCTATGGAGCCGTGGAAAGCGGAAAGGAGTATAATACAGTGGATATGAGTAAGATACGTATGATGAACCAGTACTTACCACCTTATGAAGCTGTGGTAAAGGCCGGTGTAGGAAGTGTAATGTCATCTTTCAATCTCATTGATTACATTCCTGCCACTGCCAACAAATGGATGATGACTGATGTTTTGAGAAAGCAATGGGGATTCAAGGGGCTTCTTGTCACCGACTATGAGTCCATCAAGGAGATGCTGAAGCATGGTACTGCTGCTGATCTGAAAGAAGCTTCTGAACAGGCTCTAAAAGCTGGTACAGACATGGATATGTGTTCCAGTGCCTTTGTGAAGCATCTTGCACAAAGCGTTGAGGAAGGGAAGGTGAGCGAGGAGGATATCAACACCGCCTGCCGTCGCATCCTGGAAGCAAAATATAAGCTGGGATTGTTCAGTGATCCATACCGTTATTGTAACGCCAAGAGAAGCAAGAGTGAAATCTACACACAGGAAAATAGGAAGGTGGCTCGTAATATAGCTGCTGAAACTTTCGTACTCCTGAAGAACGAAGGAAATCTTCTGCCTTTGAAGAAAGAGGGAAAGATTGCTCTGATAGGTCCACTTGCCGATACCCGTAACAACATTGCCGGTACATGGAGTGTGGCGCAGACTCCTGATAAATACACCACTATCAAGGAGGCGATGGAGAATGCACTCCGCGGAAAAGCCACCTTATTATATACACAGGGAAGTAATATCTGGAGAAACCGTGAACTTCAGAAGAATGGCGAGTTTGGCAATCCTATCAGCTGGGGTGATGAGGCAAAAATGAAGGCTGAAGCCTTGCAGGTAGCGAAGGATGCTGACGTGATAATATGTGCTATGGGTGAGAGTGCCGACATGACTGGTGAATGTGGCAGCAGAACCAACCTGGAGATGCCCGATGTTCAGCATGAGCTTCTGGCAGAACTCGTAAAGATGGGTAAGCCTGTGATACTTCTCAACTTTGCAGGTCGCCCAACAGTCCTTTCTTGGGAACAGCAGCATGTATCAGCCATCATGAACGTATGGTTTGGCGGTTCTGAGGTGGGTGATGCACTCTGTGACGTACTCTTTGGAGACAAGGTGCCTTCAGGTAAGCTTACAGCCTCCATGCCTAAGACTACAGGACAGGAGCCTCTGTATTACAACCATCAGAACACCGGCCGTCCTGTGGCTGATGATAATATGAGGTTTGCCAAGTTTGCCAGCAACTGTCTTGATGTAAGCAATGGTCCTCTTTATCCATTTGGGTATGGCTTGAGCTATACTACCTTCGACTATAGTAACTTCAAGATTAGCAGTCAGGAGGCAGGCATCAATGGGAACCAGGAAGCTACCGAGTGGCAGGATGGCAAGAAGATAACTGCTACTATTACCGTAAAGAACACGGGGGCACGTGATGCTGATGAAGTGGTACAACTCTATATACGTGATCTGGTGGCAAGCATTTCACGTCCGGTAAAGGAACTGAAGGGATTCCAGCGCATTCATCTCGCAGCCGGTGAAAGCAAGGAGGTAAGTTTTGATATTACACCCAATATGCTCAAATTCTACAATGCAGAATTGAAGCACGTGATTGAACCTGGAGACTTCCAGATTATGGTGGGAACAAACAGCAAAGAGGTGAAAACCTTGAAATTCAGAGTGAGATAAATATCAATAAATATATTGAATACAAATGGAACAAAGTATGGAATCAGAAAAGATGCCAACATCGGAAAGCTTGTTAACTCCATCCTCAGAAAAATCAATTCTGGAGGAAGTGGTAGTGGACGCAATACCTCAGATAAAGGACAACAAAAAGGAGCTGGAGGAGAAGCTAAGACTCTGCCAGGAAGAAGTAGAGAAAGAAGAACGCTTGATGTTCGCTGCACCTATAGAACATACGCAATCAAAAAAGACGCTGCAGAAAGGGTTAGGTCATGTATTTTCGCAGGGGAGAAATCTCTTCAGAAAACTGATTACAGGGAGTGAAAAGGGATGAGAAATTCCTAAATCTGGTAATATTGGATAGATTCTTGTTATCATGGGTGATTGACAAGATTAGATGTGGTATCATGAACTTGCCCCTACTTGATTGAATTCAAGTGGGGGAGTTCTTGCGACTCTGTTGTGAATATTTAAAAATTTAAAAAAATATATACGGCTATCTTTAATATGTGGTTAGTTTATTCTTTATTTTACAATATTTTTTATACCTTTGCATCAAAAAAACTGTTATGTTGGATTTAGAAAAATATAGGCAAAAGTTGATTCTAGAAAATTATGATTTTCTTGAATCCAAAGTAGACTGGATATTTAAACACTGTAATATCAAATTTTTAGACTCTTTCATTGGTGATGAAATGGATAAGTTGTCTCTAGTCCAGTTTTCGGAGATTACAAGGATCAAATATTCAGAAGTATCAAATGTACTTAAAGGCAAAGTAAAGTTTAAAGATTCACAGCAATTTATTTGGAGTTGCAGTATTTTATTTCACTTTGATGAGATAGTTGGAATCTTGAATACAAAGTATGTTTTAATGGATAAAAGCTTTGATAGAGAAATGTTTGAGAAAAATTTCGAGCAATCTTTATCTGGATATGTTGGTTTTGCAAAGGACTTGAAAAGGGTGGGTGAACTTGAACAGTATATAGAAGAATTTAAGAGACTCTCATACTTAATAAAGGATGACACAAAATAAAGACTATATCGCCTCCATTGACAGAAATTTTTCTTATTTTGCAGTTTCTTTCAAAAGGGTGTTGGAAATTCTTCCTCTTTTGGTCATTAATTTACTATAGGAGCGTAATCTGCTGATTAGGCTTCAATGGCATCCTAAGGTTTGCTCAATCTGACCATTACCTTGTTTTGGTCCGCAAAGGAGAGAAGACAGAATCACCATATTTTGACATCTTGGTCAAAGCGTCTATTTTAGGTGTCAAAATAAGGTTTTCATATACAATATATTTTCCGATATGTCGTTTTAAAATAAAGAATAAACAAACGTATCTATGGACAGAAAAATAAAGCATATCATAGCAGAAAACCCTTTTCTTACTTTGGAGAAGATACCAAATTACTTCTACTGTATCATCAAGACATTTTCTGTCTCTTGTTTACGGTTGCAAAGATACGGTGATTTGGTGGGATGGCAAAGGGAGATACTCTAAATGGAAGGTGGATTTTTCCTATTTAGTAGTTGGGATTTGTGAACAGTGGTGGTTTTTCGTTACCCTTCGTATAAAAATTCATAATATTTAAGTAATTTGTTTCTATTCTAAAATTTAATAACTATTTTTGCATGAGTATTACAATCTTAATAGCTTATGCAAAATTCAATAATAATAGAAAATTCCCTTTATGAAGAAATGAGGAAACATCCTTTTTTCTTCATTAAACTTCATGCAGAAAATAGTTATGATAATAGAGGTAAACAGGAAGTCCATTATAAATGGGTTTCAGTTAATCATAAAGATAAAATAGAATTTCTTGTTGATAATTTTGGAAATCGAGACTTGGGCTATTGTTTATGTAAGGTTGACCGGGCAGAGTTTGTTTCTGATAAAGAAGGACAAATGAATAAAACTGAGGTTACTATGTACTTTCATGATGTCGTTCCATCAGAAGAGGATTTAAGCGCAATTTTATATGATTGCGTTTCAAGAAGCATGCATCAGGAGGACAAGTATTCATTCGTAACATTGATATGGGTTTTGGATAAGTGTTCTATCTCCCAACAGACTCTTGTGAGTGTATTACGTAAAATACCTAATGCTCAATCACGTTCTTATGTTCTTGATCTCTTGAGACAGCATGGACGATGCCTATCGAGAAATAAGCAAAAGGTATTGACAGGTGTTTGCGAGGAATTCGGCGTAAAATATGATATATATATGCCAGCTATGTTGGTGGAGGCTCTGGATTTTTATCGTGAAAATGAGATTGACAAAGAGAATTCCAATCTCTTTTCACTGGTTGATTTTGTCATGAATAATAAGCCCCTCGTTGATTCATCTTCTGAAAAGACAAATAATCCTTTGATAAAACTTCGTAAATGGTTTATGACGGATGAATCCTTTGACGATTACTCTATTTTGCCGTCTTTGTTTTCTCTGGTTTCTGAGTCTGTTAGATTATTGATAGTGAAACGATACTTTCATGATGTGAGATTGGGGAATACTAGATTCGATAGCGAACTCATCAAGCAGTTCATTTATAATAAGTATGATAGTTTTATCCGTTACCGATATAGTATCAACACACCTAATGATGATGTTGTATTAACAGTGCCATTATTGTGCGATACCATTTTGACACTGTATAATACCAAAGGAAAGGAGTTTCAGAGTTTCAATGGTATTTTGGATTTTGCTATTACTCATTGTGATTCTTTTCATCCTGCTGTGGATTGGAAGTTAGATAAAATTTTGCCCACCTGTAATCATGGAGTTATAATCAATAATAGCTTTAAGGGCTTTATTGATTATCAGTATATTTGTAAGATAAATCAGAGTAAACTCAATGACATGGAAGGTTTTGAGGCAGTCATTAAAAGTTTTCTAGATAGTTATTTTGTCCGATTAAAATATCCTGTATGCAAGTATGCCGATGGCACCATGCTTGATTTTGAGTTAAGCAAACAATGCTTAAAGAAACATGGAGAGACTGGTTGGCAATTAAGTTGTGTGGATTTTAAACTGTATCCTGATAAATGGATGGTTGACAAAAATGTACCTTGCTTAAAAGTATTTATAAAGAAAGAATATTTCGAAACTTTGCGGACAAGTCTGAATTTTGGTCAAGGTGCTGTTATTAGCTGGGATATGATCTCAATTGAAAACTTTCGACAGTATGTTATGTACTTAGTTTCTCAATGCACTTGTTTGGGTAATGGAGAGTTCTTGGTTCCTTCATATAAACAAAAGACTTTTGAAATTAATGTACTTGAAGAATTTTGGGACATCAAGAAGGTTCGTATTATGCCTCGCAAGAAAATTAAGGCTGATAAAAATCTTGATATATTCGGATTTTGGAAGGAGATTAGCCAGACGCTTTCTGAAGCAGAACTCGGAAATAAACATTCATCTGGATATATGGCTGCTGAAGAAAAATATGGGCAGCTTGTTTCCGATGAAATTTCAAAGAGATGCGTTGAATCTTTAAAGTCTATATTGGGTACAAATGAGTTCTATGGTGAATATTTCGAGATTCCATATCAAAAGAATGTTCTGGCAGATATTATCAATAAGTTTTATTTCAGGGAAGCGTTTTCTGATAAAGGTCAGAACTATTCCGATGATTTCTTGGTAAGAAGGTCTTTAAATACTAAGTTTGTGCCTTTATGTGCTCCAAAACAGAATAACGTAAATTTCTTTGCCATCAATTTACCATATTTCTGGTGTAGAGGTAATGAATGCTTTCATAATAATTTGAATAACCAATCTCTTGATAGCATGGTAAGATGGTATCAGTACACCTTATATCATTTGGCTGAAATTATAGGGTATCCAAAACTACATTTAAAAGAAGCTGGATACGAGCCGGATGATGCTATGCGTACTTTCATTGCAATAGCAAACAGAGTGCTACAAAAGTTTAGAAGATTAAAGTGTAGAGGGTGCGGACATCTGATGTTTGCAAACAAGAGTCGTGGATTCAATCGATACAATTACTTCTCTTGTGTCAATCCCTTATGCCCTGAGCATGGGAAGTCTATCTATCTGAACTACTGCTTCAAGTGCAAGAGAGGACTGATAGATTCTAGGGATACCAAACGGTGTCCGAACAACTGGTATATCTGTCCGGATTGCCTGTCTTGTTGCGATGATAACATGTATGCCAGACAGGTGCAGCTCTACATATTGGCCAACAAGCCGGTTCCGGACAAACTGAATGCCATGTTGGGGCAGGGACATAATGACAAGAACATATTTTTCTGCCCTGACTGTGGTTCTCAGATTTTGATTACCAAAGATGAGCATGATAATGAAATCAAGATTTGCCCTCACTGCAAAAAGGGATTTCAATGATAAGTTGTAGACCATTTTAGTGGCTGGAGTGTTGGAGCAGATGGTAGTTTTCATGGAAATTACTTGCTTATTTCGAAGGTTTTTCATATCTTTGCATTCTGTTTTTAATAATAATGAATATGAATAAAACTCAGATTGTATCGGCATTTGCTGAAAAGGCAGGCATTACAAATAAAGATGCCTCCATGTACTTCAACGCCTTGATGGGTGTTTTAGCAGACAACATTGTTGAGGGGGATGGCGTAATTGCTATTCCTGATTTTGGCCGTTTCTCTATCAAGCATGTAGCGGAACGCCAGGGTGTCAATCCTGCAACGGGTGAGAAAATTACTATTGCTGCTCGTGACAAGGTAGTATTCAAGGCTTCTGAGAGCCTTCCCTATTTTTCACGAAAACATAGTTGTGAGTAGGTAAAGATAGCTAGTTTTATATCTCAAATCGGTGAGCCATCAGTGAAAACTGGTGGCTTTTTTGGTGCTGTGCAGATAGAATGCGCTGATAATTTGTACTTTTGTGGCAAATAATTGAGAAATTTGTGACGTAGTATCTTATTTTTTTGTACTTTTACAGGCAGAAAACGGATACTGTTGTCCGCTAACATGAATGAAATGGCTTATGGAAGAGAATATTTGTCCGGAATGTGGCAGTCCTAATCTTCAGTGGTATGAGGATGGAACTGTTGAGTGTTTGGATTGTGGGTTTGTTTTCAACCCATAGTTGAATTTGTGATATATATAATAATGTATAGATATGAAGCAGACTTTTTCATTATCAATATTTTTGATATTATCCCTAGGTGCGCAGGCTCAGACGCTTAAGGAGTCTGTCAGGGGAAGATATGGAGAGTATCAGGGAAGTTCTGAAACCAGGATATGTGGGGGGAAGGCTACCACTACCTATCGTGACAAGTATGGTCGGGTGACTGGAACTTCTGAGACCAGAAAAGGTGCATTCGGCAAGACAACTACTGTTTATAAGGATAGGTATGGTCAGAGAACAGGAACTTCTACCAGTAGAACAAAGGGTGTGTTCTCACCTACCACTACCACGGTATATAAGGATAAATATGGTCAGTAGGCCGGAACCAGTACTTATCGCCACTCTGGTAATGGGGGAACAGCTACCTATCGTGACAAGTATGGGCAGGTAACTCGAACCGGTAAGGTCAAAGGTAGGATTCCAGCGAAGCGTTCAACCTATTCTTATGGAAAGAACAGTAGCTGATCAAGAAATAAATAGGAGGGGAAGATTATGAAATTTGGATTTAGAACACCATCTATCAAGCGCAGTATCTCTGCCAGAACCACTAGTAGAGCTAAGCGTGCCATTAAGAGAGCAATCATACCGGGTTATGGAAGAAAAGGGATGGGCTTGCTGACCAATCCCAAGAAGTCCATTTACAACAGAGTATATCGAAGAACTACCTTTGGACTAGGAGATGTCCTGAGATTTCTCTTTGGTAAGTGATAATAAAATGTATAATAGTTAAATATCTTGGCAATGGAAGAGAATATCAAGCAGATGAATTTGCTGTTTAAGGATGCTTTAAGTCGTATGCAGCTAATGAGTTTAAGTAAAAAATCATATTCCTTCAGGAGTGGTATTATGTGTCTTGATGACATCCTGAAGAATTTCTATGCTGGTACATTGGTTACGATTGGTGGAATGAGCAGCATGGGTAAAACTACTTTTGCGCTCAATCTTGTAAATGAGTTTGCCATTAAGCAGCGCCATCCTCTGCTTTTCTTTTCTTTGGAAGGAACATATTCATCTTGGACAAATAGGCTTCTGTCCATTGTCTGCAATATTAAGACAACTCATTTTTCTGATACTAGACTCTTAGGAGCAGATGGTCTGGAAACTCTTGATAAGGCCACAAGGGGCATAGCAGATGCTCCGATCTATCTGGAGGCAAAGAAGATTAATCATGTTGACAGATTATGTGAAGTTGTCCGTCAGGCGAAAAAAGAGTTGGGGATACATATCATATTCATTGATTATGTACAGTTGCTTAATTCAAGAGATGGCTTTTCTGACAACCGTTACCTCAATCTGAATTACATTACTCGACGATTGAAGGAACTTGCTAAGGAATTAGATGTGCCTATTGTTATTCTATCTCAGCAGAGTTGCCAAAAAACGATGGAGACGATATGGAAGAGAAACGTCCTAGATTAACTGATTTGCGCGATAGTGGTACCATTGAAGAAGACTGTGGTATGTTGATTTTGCTTCACCCCCTGAGTATTTTCATGTATATCAGGACAGAAAGGGAAATGACCTATACGATATCATGGAAAGCTGTGTAGGAAAGAACAGATGTGGTGGTCTGGGACGTTGTTATGTGAAATTAAGCGCAGCTACAGAGGATTAATCAAGAATGTATCTGATTCTTTTGTTTCTCTAGATGAGTTGGAATCTGCCAATTCGGATGGTGTAAATAGTGAGCTTCCTCCTTTATCACCTTCTTTTTCTAATGGTCCACTCTCTTTTAAATAGAGGTACATCAAGGAACTTGATGGTTTCATTAAACATGTTTGCTGTGTATTATGTAACTTTGTTGCTCAGCCAAAAGGGAAGAATAGGAGCTTTAAACAGTGTTAGTTCTGGGGAACCGGTTTTCATGTGGGGCTTAAGTCTTAGTATGCTCTGATATATGACTTGTCTAAAATCTATCATGCTACACATCAGAAAAAACGGTTTGAAACCTTTTTCTTAACTTTGCTATGATATTTTAATATCTTTATGGGATGTTCGCACATTTTTTCTAAAATTGGGCGTATTTTATGATATTATATTACTTTTCTGATAACAAAGTTTAAAATGTGCTATTTTTTAGTTATTATTGTTTAAAATACACGTATGAATTGACCAGCGTATCAATATTTTCTCTAATTTTGCTACACTAATCAAGGCAGATTGATACCTTTCTCTGTATAAGTAAAAGGTGGAAATATAAATGCAATTGAAACTAGAACAATAACAATTTTAAACAAACTCATTAAACAAAATGAAATTTTACAATTCAAAATGCCTGATGGCCTCATTGGCCTTGTTCGGCACAACAGCCTCTCTATGGGCAGCAAATTTCACTGCCATGTGGGATTTTGCCAAGATGAACCCTACATCGCTCAGCAATGTTTATTTCCAAGGTAGTGAAGGACATATCAGTTCTTCCAAGTCAGGAGTACAGATGTTTGCCATTGCCAAAAATGGCAAGTTTGACGTACGTACCGCTGATGCGCAGATGAATGCCAACACCTATCTGAGAATTCCTGTTTACAATGTAGGTGACCAGGTGATTATCACTACACATGCGGGATATCACAACTATGTGATTGGTTCCAAGACCGCCAATGCCGACAAGTTCACTTATACAGCCACTGCTGATGATGTCAAGAATGGATGGGTGCAGATGGAGGCCAAGGCGACTATCTATCTACTCTCAATCCAGTTGAATTCAGACGATTCTTCATCTTCTTCTGCCAGTGTTGCTGTGAAGGCTACCGCTACATGGGACTTCAGTCAGATGAATCCTTCCTCTTTGAAGACTGTACAGATTGAAGGAGCCAAGGGGAAAGTGGCTTCCAATCTTGATGGCATCCAACTCTTTGTGCTCGGACAGTATGGCAAGTTTGCCGCTAGAACCAACGATGTGCAGTTCAATGAGAAGACTACTGTGCGTGTGCCTGTGACTAAGAAGGGAGATGTAGTTACTGTGACCAGTGCTGCCAATTATCATAATTACGCCATCGGCGGCAATCATGCCGACAATGATGTGATGACCTACCAGGCTACGGATGCAGATGCCAAGCAGGGATATGTTGTTCTCTACAGCTATGGACAGACATACCTGAAAAGCATCAGTGTGAATCTGCAGGCATATGTGAAGCCGTCAACCAATAGTGGCAGTACATCTTCCAATACGCAGAACAATGGTTCCTACGAGGATAATACCACTGCCACAACCGTTCCTGTTACCAATATCAAGAACTTTATCATCGTCAAGCCTGGCGATGTTAATTCGCTGCTCTCAGCCATCAGCAAGGCCAACTCTGCCAATGCCAGCGTGAGTGCTGGCAGATATTATATTTATGTGCCTGCCGGTACATACAATCTTGGCAGCCGCACCCTTACGGCAATTACCGGTCACAATATCTCCATCATCGGTGACGGTATGGACAAGACCATCATCAAGAATTCTCCAGCAGTAAGCCAGGAGGGTATTTCTACAACTGCCACCTTGCTGAACTGTGGCCAGAACACTTATCTGCAGGACCTCACCTTGCAGAATGCACTCGACTATTATAATGCAGGTTCTGCAGGTAGAGCCGTGGCGTTGCAGGATAAGGGTAACCGTACCATAGCTAAAAATGTACGCATGCTTTCTTATCAGGACACTTATTACAGCAATGGCAAGGGACAGTATTATTTTGAGGGAGGCGACATACATGGAACCGTTGACTTTATCTGCGGTGGCGGTGATGTCTTCTTCAACAAGACAACCATCACTGTAGAGAAGCGTACCAAGGGTGGTTCCGGTTCCTGCATCATTACAGCACCTTATACTGATGCTGCCAACAAGGGTTATGTATTCAACAGTTGCACCATCAAGAACTATGCGGAAAGCTACAGCTTGGGGCGTGCCTGGGGCGGAAAGCCTCGCCTGGCATTCATCAATACCAAGATGAACGACACACGCATTGCCAAGAGCCGTTTCTCTACAGCCGGCATGAATACCGTGGCTGACAAGTTTGTGGAATATAACTCTATGGATGCCAGCGGCAAGCAAATTTCGCCATCATCCAACGTACTCACCTTCACGAAGGGAAGTGAGTCGAAGAAGATGGAGACCATCATCTCTTCTGCCGATGCCCAACAGTATAGTCTCAGCAAGGTGTTTACTGATTGGCAGCCAAACAATCTGACTGCTCAGATTTCCGTAAGTGGAGTAGTGGCCAATGGCCAGACCATCAGTTGGAAGAAAGGCAATGCCAGTGCTTACGCTATTTACAAAGATGGTAGTCTGTTAACCATGGTTGATGCCAACACCACTTCTTACAAGGCTAGTGGCAGCGGTACTTATACCCTCAAGGCGGCCAACTCAATGGGAGGATTGGGAAGCGGTCAGAATATCAGGGTAACTGTATCTTCATCAGACAGTTCTACTTCTTCTGGTAGCCAGGGGTCAACAAGTTCTTCTTCACAGGTCAGTGGACTCTCCAAGTATGACCTCAACCAGCCTATCGGATGGAGTAATGTTGGTGGAAAGGTAACGGGTTCGGAAGACAAGAACCCTGTACTCGTTTCTACTATGAGTCAATTTCTGGAAGCCATGAAGGGTACAGAGCAGAGAACCATCTATGTAAGCGGCACGCTGACAACCAATGCCCAGGTATATGTACAGAATGCAGCCAACAAGACCGTTTACGGACTACCGGGTTCTGCCCTGGCGAATACCACACACACCAGCAATGCCAACAATACGGGTGTACTCTGTATCAAGAACTGCAAGAATATCATTCTGCGCAACCTCACCTTCAAGGGTCCAGGAGCTTATGATATCGATGGAAAGGATAACCTTACCATGCAGAAGAGTACTTATGTATGGGTAGATCATTGTGATTTCCAGGATGGTTGTGATGGCAACTTCGATATCAATACGGCTTCCGATAACATCAGTATCACTTGGTGCCGTTTCCGTTATCTTATCACACCATGGTCTGGTGGTTCTGGCGGTTCCAACGATCATCGTTTTTCCGATTTGATTGGTGGCAGCGACAAGGCTACAGGCGATGAAGGTAAGTTGAAGATTACTTTTGCCAACTGCTGGTGGGATGAAGGCTGCAAGGAGCGTTTGCCACGAGTGAGATATGGTAAGATACATATTCTCAACTGTCTCTACTCCTCAAGCAATGTAGGTTATTGCATTGGTGCAGGTTACAAGAGCAACATCTATGTGGAGAATAGTGTTTATGCTACTGCTGCTACCCAAAAGAAGCCTTGGGATTGCAAGACTAGTGACAGTTATAAAGACTACAATATCACGTTGAAGGGCTGTGAAGGCACTGCAGATGCACAGAGCAAGAGTGGTAACAACGAGTATTTCGTTCCAGCAAAATACTATACTTACAAGGCTAACAATGCTTCAGAAGTGAAAAGTTATGTTTCTGCAGCTGCCGGTGCAACTCTCAAGGTGTCTTATGGTGCTGGTGTAAGCAAGTCAAGATCTGTTTCCTTGGGCGATACAGATGGTCAGACTACAGGCATCTGTGACTTTACAGAAGCTGCATCTGTACTCTCTACTCGTGTTTTTACCTTGAAAGGTAATGAGGTACAGACTCTTCAGCCAGGTTTGAACATCGTGAAGACCACCTACTCAGATGGTCATACAGATGTGAAAAAAGTATTGAAGAAATAGAATAATGGCCTTCGGGATATGATTGTCCCGGAGGCTTTTTTGGTTATCGCTACTGTCATGACATTTATCTATTAATCAAAACAAAAACTCCCTGATAATATGAACTGTAATTTTTAGTTGTACAAAACAGCCTTTTTCCGAAAAGAATCAGATAATCCACTAAAATTCTACATATAATCCACCATACTTAGCCTCTTTTGGCGTAATTTTGCCATCACCAAACGTATTTTTCTGACAAAGGAAGGCATTGAAAAGTCGATGCTTGATTACGGATTGGCAAGAGAATAAACAACTACAATTTTAATATAAACCGAAAGTAACCAATGAAAAAGAATGTTTTAATGACAGCTGTCATGCTGCTTGGCATCATGACAGGTTGTACTGACAGCTTGGAGCAGCAACTAGCTCCTGCAGCAGAGGTTGAAACTGAGTTGGCAACAAGAGCTTCTTCAGGTCGCCTTAGTACTTACACACCTCCATCGTATATTGATGATTATGCATCAATGGCAGGTTGGGACCAGCGTGGCAGTTGGAATTTAGCCAACGTGCATGACCCTACGGTCATGAAGGCTGATGACGGCTACTACTACATGTATCAGACTGATGCCTCTTATGGTAACAGTTTGGATGGACATGGCCATTTCTTCTGCCGTAAGAGCAAGGACTTGATCAACTGGACTTGGGTAGGCTCCACCATGAGAAGACAGCCTTCCTGGGTGGCAACCAAGGTGAATGAATATAGAGCAAAGGAGGGCCTTCCTGCTATCAAGCATTTTCGTTATGGATTTTGGGCGCCATGTGCTCGCAAGGTGAGAAATGGCTTGTACCGAATGTACTATTGCATTGTGGTCGACAATTACATCGGCAATGGCTTATATGCCGATGCAGCCAATTTTGACAACACCTGGACAGAAAGGGCTTTCATTGGCATGATGGAAACTTCCGATCCGGCAAGCAACCATTGGACAGACAAGGGCATGGTGGCTTGCTCTTCCACAGACCGTGGGTTCAACTGGAGAAGAAACGGTCAAGGTGACTGGAATGCATATTTCAAGTATAATGCCATCGATCCGTCATATATCATCTGCCCTGATGGCAAGCATTACCTCATCTATGGTTCATGGCATTCTGGTATTGTTGCCATGCGCCTGAACCCGGATACAGGTATGCCTTATGAGAATATCGGTGACCCATGGGGAGACATCAGCAAGTATGGCAAACGTATCTATACTCGCAATATCAATAGTCGCTGGCAGGCATCTGAAGCTCCGGAGATCATATATCACAATGGCTACTATTATCTTTTCATGGCCTATGATGAACTTTCTGTGGCTTACAACACTCGTGTGCTGAGAGCCAAGAATATAGAAGGTCCCTACTATGGAAAGGATGGCAGAGACTGTACCAACAAGGGTGGAGAGGCATATCCAATTCTGACACATCCGTACAAGTTCAACAATAGTCCAGGTTGGGTAGGAATCTCCCATTGTGCTGTCTTTGATGATGGAGAAGGTAACTGGTATTTCTCATCACAAGGTCGTTTGCCGGCAGGAGTAAATGGCAATCCATATTCAAACGCACTTATGATGGGACAAGTACGTTCCATTCGATGGACACAGGATGGCTGGCCAGTCATTATGCCTGAGAGATATGGTGATGTGCCACAGCTTACCATTCTCGAAAGTGAATTGAAGGGAACCTGGGAGAATATCACCCTGGAGTATAATTTTGGTCAGCAGTGCAATTCTGAGAGCATGACACTGGGTAGTGGTCATAAGATTACTGCAGGTTTCCATGCTGGTGGCAAGTGGTCCTACGACAAAGCAAATGCCATTCTCTACATAGATGGCATACCTATGTATTTGCAGAGAGAATGTGATTGGGAATCCAATCCTAGAAAATATACTATTGTATATTCCGGACTCAGCAACTACAACAGTACAAGAAACCGCAAGTCATATTGGGGCAAGAAGAATTAAGACATCAAAGTGATTAAGGTAAAAGATGGATGACAAAAAGAAAGTTGCAGACTTGACTATCAAGTCCGCAACTTTCAGCTTTTGCAAGGGTTAGCACTTCGCCCCCAGTTTTTGTAATCGCATAATGATGGAAGTTTGGCTACGTCCCATGAGTTGTGAGATTTGCTTGATGCTCTTTCCTTCAGTATATAATTGCATTAGATACGCATCGCCCTTCTTACCCCATCGTTTGTTGGCATTCTTGTGAGGACTATAGTTCTCATGCAGTCTTTCGGGATGGAGGAATTCTGTTACAAACACAGATGGAACGCTCTTATGGTACATGATGAATGTTCTTCTCTTTGCTCTCGTAATAGCCACATAGAACAAGCGGCGTTCTTCTCCATAAGGGAATTTGTCTCCTTTGTCGAGAATGAGATTCAGTACAGGGTCATCGCTCATGAGTGCCGGAAAGCCAAAGGTATCCTTGTTGCATTGGAGCAAGATGATATAATCGGCTTCCAGTCCTTTTGATTTATGCACCGTCAGGAATTCTATTTCTCTTCCATTGATGATATAGAAGAACTTGTTGCCTCTTTTTACGCTTTTGAATGCGTACGACAGATAGTAGTCATCAAATGAATATCTACCCAGCAGGTAGATAGACTTGTCACTCGGAATACTGGCCACGATACTGTTGATGGTTGACGCGTAATTATACTTGTCATATTCATAGAACAGCATATCCGTCTGGCATGCCGGGTTATATGGAGAGATATTCTTTTTGATCTGGATCGGATTTCGCTGAATGAATCCAGAAGAAAAACCAACCAGCGGATTCCCGAATCGATAGGTGGTCTCTATCTTTTTCTTATCAGTATATCCGAAATAGCTCTCAAAATCAGTAAACAGGGAAAGATTGCTTCCTGAGAATCTGTAGATGGATTGCCAGTCATCACCCACACAGAAGAGCTTGGCTTTTGGAGAACCCTTTCTTAGAGCCTGCAGGAATCTGCATCTGTCCATGGATATATCCTGGAACTCGTCCACGATGATATACTCATATGGAGTTTGCTCTCAGCCCTCACAAATCTCCGTGGCTTCAAGGATGATGTCCGTGAAGTCCTTCAGTTGGCTCTTCTCCATGTATTCCACATATTTCTCATACACAGGCTGAAGGATATTGTTAAGAATGAAAAGGCTTCGCTCATCGCCTTCCTTTTGGGCAAGGTCTTTGATTTCAGAGAAGCTCTTGCAGTTGGTTTTTATCAGAGTAATGAAGGTAACCGCCAAACGATAAAGATGCACAGCATACGACTCTCAGAACCCCAATAGTGTCATATCCAAAGAATCCTCTTCGTATCATCATGGAGTCGTTCTTGATGTCTTTTCTGGATGTACTTTAGTGTTGCTTGAAATAGATAATACTTATTCATCTTTGATTACAAGAAGCTACCGGTGCTATTACCATTCTAAAAAACTTAACATTCTTTAAAACCTATACACTATAATTAGACACATTCAATTAATATTGCAGTGTAGTTGTCATCACCATGTTTCCCACAAAAGAGGTCATATGCGTCAAGTATTTCTTCCAATGATTTCTCTTCCATCATACTTGCTTGCAAGGTGTTACAGCCTATACTCTTGTAAAGTCCGTCAGAGCATAGTAATAATCTGTCACACATCTTCAGCTTGATTTGCTGAATATCTGGTACAGCCACATCTGGACGGTAAGAGAAGAAGCACTTGGCAATTGTTTCCCTTCCAAAATCATGACGGATATGGTCTTTTGTCTGATAGAGTAATCCTTCATTGGATCTTTGTACATAACAGCGGCTATCTCCAATATGCGCAATGGTAGCCACATCATTCTCAATGCTTGCCATGACCATAGTCGTACCCATTTCTGCATGATGAAGTTCGTTTGTCTTTTGGTCAATGGCACTACTTGCTTTCTTGCAGGCAAGATATACCTTTGAATCGCTATCTTGCATACAGATATACTTCATCCAAAAATCAGCAATGGTATTGCACAGCGTATCACTGGCTATTTCTCCAAAAGAATGACCACCCATACCGTCGCAGACAATACCCATGAACCGATTAATTTCTGGCAGATCTATGACCTTGAAGGCATCCTCGTTATTTCTCCTTCTGCCAGTTTTGCTAATTGTTGCATGTCTTATCTTCATATCATTTTTTCTTAGAAAATAATTCTACATATTTAAATCAATAACTTTTCTATAATAACGTAGTTTTAACATTGATATTATTCTTGATACAATCATTTTTTGTAGAGATATTGCCAATCATTATGGTTCATCAATTAAAAAAAGCGAGGTTGGGTTTGTGAAATCCCAAATCTCGCTCTTTAAATTCTGTTTCGTCAATGTTCAGTTCTTTGAAATCTTAAAGCCTAATTTCAATATGAGCATAATCGTTTCTATAGACGTATTGCGATTGCAAGCTTTTTCCTCTTCTGAGTAGCTAATTCAAAAATTGATAGCACTTTCGTAGTCTCATATTCGTTGTTATTTAGTAGGAGAAGATTCCTTTTTCTCTGATTTGCCGAATTCAGTTTGTA
>ULNV01006597.1_pt1 | contig 28334 bp, 19 predicted proteins | sample 1952011 | NCBI WGS metagenome assembly ULNV01 (sample SAMEA4835586, study PRJEB28245) | human gut metagenome | biome: gut microbiome; material: fecal sample | place: Denmark | collected 2008
GAAGGATGTACTTCATTTTCATTTTCTCGTTATTTTATTGATTTAATTATGAATTCTTCACTTCCTCCAGTTCTTCTGAGAGAATCATCCAGCGGTCGTTTTCCTCATCGAGGGTCTTCATCAGATTGGTGTATTCGGTAACCAGCTCCATGTTGGTGGCGTTTTCCGGCTTCATCAGCAGGGCATCGATTTCGGCCTTTCTGGCTTCCAGCTTCTCAATCTTCGCCTCGCATTCCTTCACAGCTTTTTCAGCCTTGCGAATCTTCTTCTGCTGCTCCTTGTGCTCGGCATAGCTGATTTTGCCGGAAGATGCCTCGGAAGAGGAAGCGGAAGAGGATGAAGAGGATGAACCTGAACCTGATGATGAAGAGGATGATGAACCTGCCGAAGCGGATGAACCCGATGGAGATCCGGCTGCTGCCATGCCCTTGCCACCCTGATTGGCGAGTGCCTGGTTGATACTCTCGGCATTGTGGGCACGCAGGTAATCGTAGATGCCGCCCAGGTGCTCACGCACCTTGCCGCCGCCAAACTCATATACCTTATCTACCAGGCCATCGAGGAACTCACGGTCGTGGCTCACGATGATGGCGGTGCCGTCGAATGCCTTGATTGCTTCCTTCAATACATCCTTCGACTGCATATCCAGGTGGTTGGTAGGCTCATCGAGAATGAGCAGATTCACCGGCTCCAACAGCAGCTTAATCATTGCCAATCGGCTGCGCTCGCCACCGCTCAGCACCTTGACATACTTTTCTGATGTCTCGCCGCCAAACATGAAGGCACCCAGCAGGTCATTCACCTTGAGTCGCATTTCGCCCGTAGCCACATTGTCAATGGTCTGGAAGATGGTAAGGTTCTCATCCAGCAGCTGTGCCTGGTTCTGGGCGAAGTAGCCTATCTGAACATTATGACCTATCTTCAGATTACCCGTAAACGGAATCTCGCCCATGATACATTTCACCAGGGTAGATTTACCCTCGCCGTTCTTGCCCACAAACGCCACCTTCTCGCCACGCTTGATGGTGAGGTTCACGTGGTCGAACACGGTATGCGAGCCGTAATCCTTGCGCACCTCATCGCAGATAACCGGATAGTCTCCGCTTCTGAGGCAAGGAGGGAACTTGAGATGCATCTGCTTGTTGTCCACCTCATCCACCTCTATAGGCACGATTTTCTCCAACTGCTTGATGCGGCTCTGCACCTGCACAGCCTTGGTTGGCTTATAGCGGAATCGCTCTATAAAGTCCTTGATATCAGCTATTTCCTTCTGCTGGTTCTCGTAGGCACGCAACTGCTGTTCACGGCGCTCGGCACGCAGCACAATGTACTCATCATATTTCACCCTGTAATCCTCTACCCTGCCGCAGGTAATCTCCAGCGTGCGGTTGGTTACATTATTAATAAAGGCACGGTCGTGACTCACCAGCACCACAGCCTTGGCACTCTGCGCCAGAAACTGCTCCAGCCACTGGATACTCTCGATGTCGAGGTGGTTGGTAGGCTCATCGAGCAACAGCACATCCGGCTTCTGCAACAGAATCTTCGCCAGCTCAATACGCATGCGCCATCCTCCGGAGAACTCACGGGTAGGACGCTCGAAATCTTCGCGGTTGAAACCGAGTCCGCTCAGGGTTCGCTCTATCTCAGCCTCGTAGTTTTCGCCGCCCATCATCATGTAGCGCTCATGCTCCTGGGTGAACTTCTCCACCAGCTGGGCATAGCTTTCGCTCTCATAGTCAGTGCGGTCGGCCATCTCCTGCTGCATCTTGTCGAGTCGGGCCTTCATCTCGGTATTGTGGGCGAAAGCCTTTCGGGTTTCCTCCTTCACGGTGGTATCATCCTGCAGTTTCATCACCTGTGGCAGGTAGCCGATGGTGGTTTCGTTAGGGATAGCCACCACGCCATCCGTAGGTTTCTGCAATCCGCAGAGTATCTTGAGCATCGTAGATTTTCCGGCGCCGTTCTTTCCCACCAGGGCAATGCGGTCGCGGTCGTTAATGACGAAGCTTACATCATGGAAGAGTGGCTTTACGCCAAACTCTACTTTCAGTCCTTCTACTGAAATCATACTATTTATTATAGTTTATAGTTTACAATTTATAGTTTATAGTTTGCCTAACTACTTATTTCTTTCTTCCTATGAAAGAGTTTCTTCCTATGAAAAGAGTATCTCCTTACGGAATGAGCAGGGATGAATCGCCGTAGCTCAGGAAGCGGAAATCATGAGAGAGGGCGTAATCATACACCTTATTCCAGTCGCCATGCAGGAAGGCACTCACCAGAAGCAGGAGCGTGCTCTGTGGCTGATGGAAATTGGTTACCAGCATCTTCACAATCTTATAGGTGTAGCCCGGAGCGATGATGATCTGCGTGCTGGAGTGAAGAGCTTCCAAACCATTGCGGTCGAGGTAATCGATAATCGCCTGAATCGCCTGCATCGGGGTAATGCCATCCACCAGATTGCCATCTGCCGACAGCTCGTATGGATCCCACTGCTTAACATGCAAATCTTCTTCGCTTGCCTCAGGGTGCTTGATAAGATGCACGCCCATGTAGTAAAGGCTCTCGATGGTGCGCACGCTGGTGGTACCCACGGCGATGACCTGGCAATCGTGCTTGATCAGCTTTTCCAGACTGCGGCGGTGAACCACGATATACTCGGTGTGCATCTGATGGCCCTCAATCTCCAGACTCTTCACTGGCTTGAAGGTGCCGGCACCCACATGCAGGGTTACTTCCTCACGGTCGATGCCATGGGCATCCAAATCCTTGAGCACGGCATCGGTGAAATGCAGACCGGCTGTTGGGGCTGCCACACTACCCTTTATCTTCGAATAAACCGTCTGATAGGTGGTCTTGTCGCTCTCCTCGGTCTTGCGGTTCAGGTATGGAGGGATAGGCAACTCGCCCACTGCCTCGAGGATTTCGGCAAAGGAAACGTGCTCGTTGTCCCAGTCGAAATCTACCCAATAGTTGGTGCCGCCGCCCTTGGCTACCATTTCTGATGCTTCTGCGCTGAGGGCATCGCCACGGCGCATGGTGGCAGAAAGGGTAAGCTGATGACCCTTGATTTCGAAGTCACGCTTCAGGCTGCCCTCCTTCCACTTCTTCAGGTTTCCAATCATGCAGAGCCAAGAGCAGTGACCCGAAGTCTGGAACATCAACTCATAGTCGGTTGGTGCGGCAGGCTCCATGAGGAACACCTCGATGAGTGCGCCCGTTTCCTTGCGGAAGTGCATGCGTGCCTGGATTACCTTGGTGTTGTTGAACACCATCATGGCACCCTTAGGCAGATATTCAGGAAGATGATAGAACACATCGTCGCTCACCTCGCCGTGCTTGTAGACCAGCAGTTTGCTGTGGTCGCGCTGGGCGATAGGGAATTTGGCAATGCGCTCATCGGGTAACTCGTAATTATAATCGCTAATTTTTATATGTTTTGTTTCCATTATTCTACTTTATAAATTTTATTAAACTGCCGTCATCATGCAGAGGGCACGGATGACTACATAGACCAATACCACCATCAATACGGTCATGATCATGTCGATGTCGTCATGGTCGTAGCCCGTGCTGGTATACTGATTGGAGATATACTTGATTTCCGGAGAGATGCGGCGATACATGCGATGGTAGAAGAGATAGACCAGAAAACCTACCACGCAGCCGAGCAGAATGCCCGTCAGCACATCGAGCGGATAGTGGACGCCCAGATAGAGGCGCGTCCAGCAGTTGACCAATGACCAGATGACCATGGTGATGGTTATCATCCTGCTCCTGATGAGGAGCGAGAAGAACACGGCTAACGACATGGTGTTGGCGGCATGGGCTGAGCAGAAGCTGTAGTCCTTCATGCGCAGGTTGTCTACCACCTGCACGGAGTATTTCACCAGCGGGTCGTTGGACGGTCGCCATCTTTCAGCCAGTGGCTTGATGATGCCATCGGCGAATCCGTCGGCAAAGAGGATGCAGAGGAAGGCGGAGCCCACCACGAGTGCTATCTGCGACATGGTTTCGTTGTTGCGCATCACGACGATAAACAATACCACATAGAGTGGTATCCATGTAACGCCCGATGTCAGCACCACCGCCAACTGGTCGAGAATCACATTGTTGCTGCCGTTGAACCACTGCAGCACCTGAAAATCTATGTTTTGTATCGTACTAAAATCCATTACTATCTACTTTGAACTTCATTAAATCTCCTCTATTGCCTTGGTCTCTATCCATCCTTCGCGGCCATCTCCTACGCGGATGCAGCGCCAGTCGGTCATTCCCTTGTCGATGATATCCACACGGGTTCCCTCGTGGAGCACAAACTGGTCGGCGCTGTTCTTGGCTGGGGTTTTCTTGATGTTTACGGATGGTGCCATGATGATGGCACCGGTTCTGTTGTCGAGCGCCTGCTTCTGCTGGAAGGCGAAGAGATTGCTCAACAGGAATATCACGAAGAAAGCAAGTCCGCCAAAGAATCCTATCTTGCGGAGCATGAGCTGCGGACCGAAGAGATAGAGCAATACCAGCAGCAGAGTCATCACGATGCAGAGGATGCCGGTCTTAGCCCAGTTGTCAACGCTCGTGAAATTCACCAGCGACTTATACCAGGTGATGAAAAACATCTCGCTTTCGGGGGTAATCTTGTCGATGGTCTTGCTGCGGGCAAACTGCAGGTTGAAATTGATATCGTCATCGCCCGGCGACAGCAGGCGGGCACGCTCGTAGTTGAGCACCGCCTTGGTGATATTGTCCGTGCGATAGTAGGCGTTGCCGAGATTGAAATAGATCTCGGCAGATTCGCCATTCTTCAGAATCTCCTCGTAGTCGCGGATGGCCTGCTGATAGTTGCCCTTCTGGTACTCCGTGTCGGCATTGTTCTTGGTCACCGCCTTGGCAGAGGTGCCGCCGAAGCAGATCATCGCCAGGAGCAGCCATACGAAGGAGTAGCCTGCCGGATGCTTCTTCTGGTTCTTGCAAGCCTCATTGATTGCATTTTCTATATCCATAATCGCTGTCATAGCCGACTCGAAGGTGCGGTTCATGTTGCCGGCGGCATCGCCTGGCGCATAACGCTCGAACTCGCACTCATCCAGAGCCGTGGTAAACTTCTCTATTGTTGCATCATCCACGAAGTGGCGACCCAGGGTTTCACGGATGTTGTCGCGGTTGAGCTTCTCGGCTGGCATGTTGAGCTTGTAGCTCATGTAGCCCCAGAGTGCTCTCATCACCTCGTCGTAGAACTCGCCCTGCTTGCCCTGGAGCATCAGCTTGTTGGCAAGGCGCAGACGCTTGGTGGCTATCTTGCCTGCCCTGTTGGAACGCTTCTTCACGATGTCGGCATTCTCGATGGCACGGCGGCGGAACACGATGAGCAATACCACGAAGGCGATGAGCGGCATGAGGAGACTAACCCAATAGCCGAAGCTGCCGAAGAACATCTCGTTTGCCTTGTGCTGTTCTGCCTTGCCCAACTTGATGGTGTGGATGTCCTTGTCCTGACTGGCGAAATCTTCAGACTCGCCCGATGTGCCATCGCCCTTCTCCACCTCTACCTTGAACGGCTGGGTCTTGATGGTCTTGTAGGCATTCTTGCCCGTATCATAATAGGTGAGCTCCACCGATGGGATGGTATAGCTGCCCTGGTTGCGAGGCACGGCAAGGAAATCGTAGACCATGTTGCCTTCTACACCGTTGGCGGTGAGGCGGGTCTTGTCGGTTACCTTGGCATCATACTTGTCGAAATCCTTAGGGAAGTTGACCACCGGCTGCTTCAGCAGTTTCAGGTTGCCGATGCCGCCCACCACTACTCTCAGGGTGATAGGTTCGCCTGCCTTCACTTCCTTTTTATCGAGCGAGGCAGAGATATTGAACTTACCCACGCCGCCCGAGAAGTTGGCTGGGCGCTGTGGCAGCGGATCCACCTGCAGGGTGATGCCCGGTGCCTTGATATCCTTCTTTACTTCTACGTAGCCTGAACCGCCGTTGAAGAACGCCTCCATCGGGTCTACGTTGCGGTTCTGCTGAACCACGATGCCCTTGAAGGTGATGGATGGTATCTGGAGACTACCCGTCATCTGCGGGTACATCACGTACTGGCTCCAGGTGACGCACTTGTATGGTCGGCCATTCACGATTTCTGTGTGGAAGGTTTTCTGCTGTGGCAGCGGCACCTCCTGGGTGTGGAATCCCTTCAGGTCTGGCATCTTGCCTTCCAGCTGTGTGAGTTCCACCTGGGTATATACCTTGTAGGTAAGCAGGATAGGCTCCTGCTCGTGCACCCTCTTCTTGCTGGCTGAGACCTTGATGAAGAGGTCGCTGCCCGAGATGGCAGATCCGGCAGAGCGCATACGAGGTTGGTCGTAGCTGTCCTGTCCGTGCATGTTGGGAGCGCCGTTGGTGCGCTGTGCATGTCCCGACACCTGAATCTTCACGGGGCGTGAAGACAGTCGTTTTCCTCCCGCCAGGGCGTGCGAAGCCCCGATGGTGAAGCTGCCGTTCTTGGCGGCATAGAGGGTGTAAGTGATGGTTACGGATGATGATGACGAGGTATGTCCGTTGATCATCTGGTAACTTGACTGCGAGGAAGTATACGGTCCTGCAATCACTTCCAGTCCTTCCTGCACCCCACCCAATCGGAATTCCTCCACATCACTGGTATTGATGGTATAGGCAACACGGAAGTTCTCTCCTGCCGCGACGTGCGACGGAGCCGACACTGAGATATGCTGGGCATCTACATGCACATGGTAGCCCAACATCATCAGCAGCAATATGATATACCAACCTATTTTTTTCATATCAACTTTCTTTTATCTTATATTTGTTCCAATTTTAAAAACGTAAGTACACCTTATTATATATATATAGGCAAGAATCCCTGTTTGGTGAAGGGAAGCAGTTACGCTTTCTACCAATTCTTGTCGTAGGCCTTTCTGCGAGGCTGGCTCATCGCCTTCTGCAGCTTTCGCTTGGTGGCCTGTTCCTGCTGAATTGCGGCATTGAGGAGCTGTTCGGCGTTGTCGCGGCTCATCTTGTCCTGATTCTGCTGGTTCGGATTCGAATTCTTGTTTTTATTCTTATCTTTATTATTCTTATTCTTGTTCTGATCGTTCTTGTTCTGATCGTCTTTGTTCTTATCCTTGTTCTTATCGTTCTTGTTCTTGTCTTTATTGTTCTTGTCCTTGTTCTTATCCTTGTTATTCTTGTCCTTGTTGTTCTGATTCTGCGGGTTGTTCTTGAGCAATTTCTTGCAGAGGGCAAGATTATAACGGGTTGCATTATCCTGCGGGTTGCATCTCAGCGCCATCTTGTAGTATTCGATGGCCTGTGCGTACTCGCGGTGGTTCTGCATCACCACTCCCATGTTGTGATAGCTCTTGGAGCGGCGGAAGTGATTGGGCTCCAACTGCGCGGCATTGCCAAACTGCACCATCGCCAGCGAGTCTTTCTGCTGCATCAGCAAGGCACAGCCCAGGTTGTATATCGCCTGCGGATTCTTCTGGTTCTTGGAGATAGCCTTGCGATATTGGGTCTCGGCAGCTGCCCATTTCTGGGTCTTGAACGCCCTGTTTCCCTGGCGAATCAAGTTGCGGTCGGTCTGTGCGGCAGCATTTGTCGCACCGGCCAACAGGAAAGCCACAGTTACTATGATATAATGTATCGTGTTCATTTTAAAACATTTTTATGCTTTTGCCCTTTCAGGGCATTTTCTTGAATGGCGTTTTCTTGAAGAACTTAACGTTCCTGAGCAACGGATTCCTTACTTCCATCATGCAGACCTCGATGATGAGGAGGAGGATAACCAGGATGCCTACAGCCTGGAACTGCTCATCGTAGGCACTGTAGATAACGCTGGTCATTTCGCCCTTCTGCAACTTGGTGAGCTCGTTGTTCAGCGCCTTCTCGGCATCGCTGGTATTATCCACGTGGATATACTGACCCTTGCCTGCCTGTGCCAGCTGGCGGCACATCTGCTCGTTCAGGGCAGTCATCACCATGTTGCCGGCATTATCTTTCAGATAAGAGCCGTCGCCCATAGGGATGGGTGCTCCCTTGGCATTACCGATACCCAGGATAAACACGTTGATGCCCTTCTTGTTGGCCATCTGCGCAGCCTCCTGTGCACCCTCTTCGTGGTTTTCGCCATCGGTAATCACGATGATGGCCCTGCCCACGTTGTCTTGCTGGGTGAAGCTCTTGGTGGCGAGGCTGATGGCCTGTCCGATGTTGGTGCCCTGAGTCTGGATGAGACCAGGGGAAATGTTCTGCAGGAACATCTTGGCAGAAACGTAGTCGCTGGTGATAGGCAACTGCACGAAGGCATCGCCTGCGAAGACGATAAGACCAATCTTATCGTTGGTGAAGTTATCAACCAGATTCTCTATCAGCATCTTGCTCTTGTCGAGACGTGACGGAGCCACATCTTCGGCAAGCATGGAATTGGAGATATCGAGACAGATCATAGTTTCGATGCCATTTCGCTTCTCGTTCGAAATCTTGCTGCCCATCTGCGGGCGTGCCACCATCACGATGAGCAATGCCAAGGCTGCGAGCATCAGCACGAACTTCACCGTGGGGCGGTATTTAGATATGTGGGGCATCAGCTGCTTGAGCAACTCGGGGTCACCCAACTTTCTGAGCTTTGCCCTTCTCCTTCTCCAACCTATCAGGCGAACCAGCACCAGTGCCGGTATCACCCACAACAGCCAGAGAAATGCGGGATCTTCAAATCTTAACATGGTTATATTTATATTATTTCTTTGATTATGGGATGCGGCGGAGCCAGGTGATGCGGAGCAGAATCTCTATCAGCAATATCAGCAGGGCGGCAAGGGCGAAAGGCTGATACGCCTCATAGCGCTTGGCGAAATGCTTCACATTGAACTTCGATTTCTCCAGTTTATCAATATCCCGATAAATCTTCTTCAGTTCGGCATTGTTGGTAGCACGGTAGAAGTTACCATCGGTGGTCTGCGCTATGTCGCTAAGCGTCTGCGTATCAATCTCCACAGGGATGTTGACATACTGCACGCCTCCTGCCACCGGCATCGGATAAGGCGCCACCTTGTTGGTGCCCACGCCGATGGTGTAGACGCGGATACCATAGCTCTTGGCTATTTCGGCTGCAGTCATCGGCGAGATGTCGCCCATGTTGTTACTTCCATCCGTGAGCAGGATTACCACCTTGCTCTTCGACTTGGAGTCCTTCAGTCGGCTCACGGCATTCGCCAGACCCATGCCCACTGCGGTACCGTCGTCGATGAGTCCGCGGGCGGCAATATCGGTTCTTGTATCCTGCAACAGGCGCAGCAGACTGGCGTGGTCGGTGGTCATCGGGCACTGGGTGAACGCCTCGCCCGCAAAGATGGTCAATCCGATGTTGTCGGTAGGACGGCCCGAGATAAACTCGTTGGCCACATCCTTCGCCGCCTCCATGCGGTTAGGCTTCAGATCCTCGGCAAGCATGGAGGTAGAAACGTCCATGGCAAGCATGATATCGATGCCCTCCACCGTCTTGTTGTCCCAAGAATAATGCGTCTGCGGACGGGCCATGGCGCAAACGATGAGCACGAAGGCAATGCATCTCAGTACCATCGGCAGATGGATGAGTCGCACGCGCAGGCTCTTTGGCGCAAACTGGAACGTTCTGGTATCGCTCATGCGCATCGTTGGCTCGCTCTTCTTCCTGCTTAGGAAATACCATAATATATAAGGTATCAGCAGCAGGAGCAGCAGAAAATATGCTTTACTTGCAAATTCCATTTTTCTTTTTTTATTTTATAAAGTTACATCAACGAGATGAGTCATCTTATTAAGAGCAAGGCAGTTACATCACGAGCATAACAATCTGGTAGATGATATAGCCCAGGATGCCGGCTACGCTGAAGCCTCCCACACAGAGCAGGGTCTTGATGAGGCGGCGCTGCTGCTGACTCTTCTGGTCTTCGCTGCTGAGCGTAGGAACAATCTTCTCTTCCTTAGGCTGCTCATCGGTCTTCGTCTGGTCGATGAAGTTGATGGCGTTCACCAGGTTGGCATCGTTCTCGTTCATCGGAATCTCATACTTGGCAAACTTCACGAGGTCGGCGGTGGAGAAGAGCATTCTCAACTCGTCTATCATCTTCTGGTCGCCCGCAGCACGCAGGTTGTCGATAATCTCGGAACTGGTCATCTCCATCGCATTGAATCCGAACCGGCTCACGATATATGCGCGCAGCGCATTGGTCAGATGGGTGTAGTACTCCTTCTGGGTTTCCTGGTTGGATGTGGTGTGATGCTGCTTGATGTCGTTGATTTCCTTCAGTGCCTTCTCGTGTGCCGGCACTCGTTTGATGATGCGGATGCGGGTGATGATAGGCTTGTTCTTCTTCAGTCTGTTGCGCAGATAGAGCATTGCGCCACAGATGATTATCATCAGGAGGCTCAACCAGAAGGCGAAGCTCCACTCACTCCAGAGGAATGGGTTATCCTGCACCGTCTTGGGAGGATAGAACTGGTTGGGATGCACCGTATCCACGGGCACCGTGAGCACCTTCAGCGCCAGGGGATTGCCGTGGAAGCTCTTGCCGTCTATCTTCACATTGAGCGCCGGGATGGCATACACCTTCTCGTCAAAGGAGGTGATGGTATAGTCGCGGCTCACCACCATCTGGTCGTCGCCCACCTGCGAGGTATCCCCCTTCTGCTCCACCACCTCGATGCCAGGAATAATCTGGTCTTGCGGCTTGAAGGATGGCATCACCACCTTGGCACCTTTTCGGGCGGTAGCCTTGAGGTGCAGGATGGTCTGCTGTCCGATGAGCATCTGCAAGGAGTCGATGCGCTGCTCCACGGTCTGACCGAAAGCCAGTCCCGAGCAGCCCATCAGCGCCATCGTCAATATGATATTCTTAATTTTCATTCTTCATTCTTCCTTAATTTATCCTCTTTGTTTGAACAGTGCCAGGAGCGACTTAGAGAAATCCTCGTTGGTCGCTATCGAAGTCCAGTCTACCTTGCTCTTGGCAAAGAGCTGGCGCAGCTGATCCTGGCGTCGCAGCCAGTTCTGGGCATGCGCTATTCTCAGCTTCTTCGAACTGGTATCGATATACATCTCGTGCCCCGTCTCGGCATCCATTACCTTGATCAATCCCACATCGGGCAACTGCTTTCCACGAGGGTCGTATACCTGGATGCCCACCACATCATGCTTCTGATTGGCAATCTGCAGGGCATGATGGTAATCCTTCTGGTCGTAGAAGTCGCTGATGAGGAAGGCAGTGCAATGGCGCTTCATCACACGGGTGAAGTATTCCAGGGCGCAACCGATGTCGGTGCGCTGGCTCTGAGGATGGAAGTCGAGCATCTCTCGGATGATATAGAGGATATGCTTTCTTCCCTTCTTGGGCGGGATATACTTCTCAATTCTGTCGGAAAAGAAGATGACACCTATCTTGTCGTTGTTCTGAATGGCACTGAAGGCCAAGGTGGCAGCTATCTCGGTTGCCAGATCGCGCTTCATCTGGCGCATCGTACCGAAGTCGAGCGAGCCACTCACATCCACGAGCAACATGACGGTGAGTTCCCTCTCCTCCTCGAACACCTTGACGAAAGGGCGATGGAAACGGGCTGTCACGTTCCAGTCGATGTCTCTCACGTCGTCGCCATACTGGTATTCGCGCACCTCGGCAAAGGCCATTCCCCTGCCCTTGAAGGCTGAGTGATACTGGCCTGCGAAGATATTCTGGCTCAATCCGCGAGTCTTGATCTCAATCTTCCGAACCTTCTTTAAGATATCTTGTGTATCCAAAATCCTAATCTATTAACTATTAACTATAAATTATTACCCAATCAAGGCACTTCCACCTTGTTGATGATGCGGCTAACGATTTCCTCGCTGGTGATTTCGCTCGCCTCTGCCTCGTAAGAGAGACCGATGCGGTGGCGGAGCACATCGTGAGCCACGGCACGCACATCTTCTGGAATCACATAACCGCGATGCTTGATGAAGGCGTAGGCACGGGCTGCCTTGGCAAGCGAGATGCTGGCACGAGGACTGCCGCCGAAGGTAATCATATCCTTCAGATCACCCAAGCCGTAACGGTCGGGATAACGGGTGGCGAAGACGATGTCGGCAATATACTGCTCAATCTTCTCGTCGATATAAACCTCGTTTACGATGCTGCGTGCCTTCAGGATTTCCTCTGCTGTGGTTACAGGAGTAACGGTTGGCAGACCGCCCTGGATATTCTCACGGATGATGAGCTTCTCTTCCTCGATGGTAGGATAGTCGATGATGACCTTGAGAAGGAAACGGTCTACCTGCGCCTCTGGCAACTGATAGGTTCCCTCCTGCTCCACCGGGTTCTGGGTAGCCATCACCAGGAACGGATTAGGCAGTTTGAATGTCTGCTCGCCGATGGTAACCTGATGTTCCTGCATCGCCTCGAGCAAGGCACTCTGCACTTTGGCAGGCGCACGGTTGATCTCATCAGCCAGAACGAAGTTGGCGAACACCGGACCACGCTTTACATGGAAGGCCTCGTCTTTCTGCGAATAGATCTGCGTTCCCACCACGTCGGCAGGCAACAAATCGGGTGTAAACTGTATGCGGCTATAGTCTGCACTGACCAGCTGTGACAATGTCTTGATTGCGAGTGTCTTCGCCAAGCCCGGCACACCTTCGAGCAAGATGTGACCATCAGAGAGAAGACCGATGAGGAGACAGTCAACGAGGTGCTTCTGACCCACGATGACCTTGTTCATGCCCATTACCAGGTTGGTAACGAACTGACTCTGTTGTTCAATCCGGATATTCAATTCACGGATATCAATAGCTTCTGCCATAATTCTTATAATATTATTTTACGTTTAATTCAACTTTTGCAGGGAATTTGGGTGTCTTCTTACACCCTCACCCTCAAACCAAACGCAAAAGTACTGAATTATGAGCACAAAAGCGAATAAAGCAAACTAAATAATATTAAAAATGTTTCACAAAAGCTATTTTTAGAAACTTTTAATGAAACCGCTCCCAATTTTTAAAGAAACCATTCCCATATATGAAATGAATCTTAAACAAAATATCATATATGAGAATGGTTGGAAATGATACAAACACTAGCGATTGCGATGCTTCATATACCAGGGATGTACTAAGAAATTATACAAGATTAGCGACAATCCTGTGAGTATCATGCCTGGATGAAGCAACTCGTGGATGGTAGGGTTGAAGATGACGCTGCGCTCACCGGGAAGATGCTGCCAAGTAGTATTCAGAAGCACGTAGCCCAGGGCAATGCCCAGAGTTATACCCAACTCCCATGCCAGGAAGAAGGAACTGGTGCTCGTTCCACGCTGGCAATGCTTGGCCAGCTTGATGTAGAAAAGCAGGAAACGGCTGCCAATGATACCCATTCCCAAGCCCAGCAACACGGGTACAAGTACTTCTACAGCAAAGTCTTGGTCGTTCAGCGACACGAACTCTGCCGCACCTATCAATATCAGTCCCACGATAACCTGGCTTTTCAGGTCGGCATCAGCAAAGACATATTTCTCTGCAATCACCGCCAGCAACAGACCTGCCAGCAACATCAGATAAACCGTCAGATTATGCGGAATGGCAAAATACATTCCTGCACTTGCCATAATCAGCACGATGTTGACAAACAGCGGGATTCCCTGAGGCAGGAAGAAGCGGTCGGAGCTGAAAAGCGGCATGTGATCTGCGGGTGCCTTGAAAGGAAACTTTACCTGGGAAACCAGCACCAGAGCACCCAGTGCCAAGAGAGAAGCCACCGGGAAGATGAGGTACATATTCAGAAAAATGCAAATAAGCCACACCAGCACGGGACCCGTAGCAATGGAGAAACGGGCAAACCAGGAGGTGATGTAGTTCGCCTCCGTGCGCTGGAACGACTCGCAGGTATCTATCACCAGCGTACTGGCAAGCGTCATCTGAGCCAAGCCCAGAAAGGCACCCAGCACCACTCGCATCGCCACTAGCACCTCGAACCCGAACTTGATGTTCCAGAAGGTATCCAGATAGTAGAGGACAACGAGACAGATGGCTACGCAGCAGATGGAAAACTGGCATACCCGGTTGCGGCGATAGCGCTGCACCAGATAGGAGCAGAAGCCGCCCAGCAGGAAGATGCCTAAACCATAGGCACCCACCACAACACCAACCTGCCAAGGACGATAACCTTCTTTTGTCATAAAATAAGGTATGCCGATGATAAGCATATAGACACTCGTCATCAGCAGCAGGTTGGCAAAGCAGAGCCGCCAGAAGTCACGATGCCACAATTTCACGTGTATGGGTGTATTTTGTGTATCCATAACCAATTTAAAACTAATAACTCTCCTCTACACTTGGATATTCTGTGCTCTTAACAGCATCGATGTAAGCCTTCACGCCTTTCTGCATCTCCTCGCCTACCTGGGCGAAGTGGCGCAGGAACTTAGGCTTGAAACCCTGGGTCATTCCCAGCGCATCAGCATAAACCAGCACTTGACCATCGCAGCCATTACCCGCTCCAATACCGATAGTTACGGCTTTTACCTGACGTGTTACTTCAGCCGCCAACTTAGCAGGAACCTTTTCCAGAACGATGGCAAAAACACCTGCCTTATCCAGGGCGATGGCATCGCTGATGAGCTTCTGGGCCTCAGCCTCTTCCTTGGCACGGATGCCGTAGCCGCCAAACTTGTTGACGCTCTGTGGGGTCAATCCCAGATGACCATGCACCGGAATACCGGCATCTACCATCGCCTTGACGGTATCAGCAATCTCCACTCCACCTTCGAGCTTCAGGGCATCCACGCCCGTCTCCTTCATCATGCGGCAAGCGTTGCGCAATGCCTCTTCCTTGCTGATCTGATAACTGCCAAACGGCATATCGCATACCACAAAGGCATGCTTGCAGGCACGTGCCACGCTGCGGGCATGGTAAATCATCTGATCTACGGTGATAGGCAAGGTATCAGCATTACCTGCCATCACGTTGCTGGCTGAATCGCCAATCAAGATACTATCGATGCCTGCTGCATCCAGAATGCCTGCAGTAGTAAAGTCATAAGCTGTAAGCATCGTCACCTTCTCGCCTGCCGCCTTCATCTCGGCAAACGTCTTGGTTGTAATCTTCTTCTTATCTGTAGATAAATATCCCATGATTATTTATTTTTTGTAATTATCAACGATTTTCACTAAGTCGGCAAAGGTGAAGCCTTCGTAGTCCGGAATCACGTAGTCGCTGTAAGGGGCGATGGATTCCGCAGAATTGGTGGTGGCGAGTCCGAGGGTGAACGCTCCCGATGCACGCACCGCCTTCAAGCCATTGAAGCTGTCTTCCAGGCCCACGCACTCCGATGGCTGCGCGCCGAAGCAGGCGGCACCCTTGAGATAGCAGTCTGGATCCGGCTTGCTCTTGGCGAAGTCCTCGCTGGTCAGCACACGGTCGAAGTAGCCCTTGAACTCAGGGTGCTGCTTATACACGTTGAGCATCTTCTGAATATTGCTACTCGTTACTACAGCGCACTTTACGCCATTCTGCTTCAACTCTTTGATGAAGTTCTCTACGCCCGGAATATACGGATACTTCATATTCTGCTCAAACTCATTGAGTCGAGCCGTAATCTTGTCCTGTTCTGATTTCGGGTCGGTATAGCCTTCGATATGAGCGAAGACAGAATCATCAGAGAAGTACTTATCGTAGATTTGCACCAGAGTTTGGCCCTTGATTCTATACTCGAAGTCAGGAATTTCCGGATGATACTCTCTTCCTATCATTCCCCAGAAGATGGAATACTGTGATTCTGTCTCGAAAACCACGCCATCCAGATCGAATAAAGCTGCCTTAATCATTATGTATTTCTTATCTTTTTATTTATATTTATTATTATCTATGTTCACGTTTTCGAGCCTTTTTCTGCTCTACAACATCTTTTTCGGGTGCAAAGGTACACATTTTTTTAATAAGTCGAGCCCAAAATCATAATAAATATATAAAAAAAGCTATATTATTTTGAATTGTCACCAATTTAAGCTAACTTTGCACCTTATTATATAATATAAAGCATTAAACAGGAATGAACATCATAGAGAAATATTTCACTCATCTCACGGATGAGCAGAAGAAGCAAATCGCTGCACTCGACGAGTTGTACCGCGACTGGAACAACAAGATCAATGTCATCAGCCGCAAGGACATCGACAACCTCTACGAGCACCACGTGCTTCACTCCATGGCCATCGCCAAGGCCATCAACTTCCGTCCGGGCACCGAGATTCTCGACTTCGGTTGCGGTGGCGGTTTCCCTGGCATCCCGCTCGCCATCCTCTTCCCTGAGTGCAAGTTCAAGCTCATCGACGGAACCGGCAAGAAGATTCGTGTCTGCAACGAGGTGGCTTCTGCCATCGGACTGAAGAATCTCGTGGCAGAACACCTTCGTGGCGAGGACGAGAAGGGAAAGTACGACTTCGTGGTGAGCCGTGCCGTGATGCAGCTGCCCGACCTGATGAAGATTATCAAGAAGAATTTCAAGAAGAAGGGACAGAACGCCCTGCCGAACGGTCTGATCTGCCTGAAAGGCGGCAACCTGCAGGAAGAGCTCAAGGACTATCGCAACGTGGCGGAAATCACTCCGCTCAGCACCTTCTTCGAGGAAGAATGGTTCAAGCAAGACAAGCAACTCATCTATGTTCCAGCATAAATACAAAGTAAAAATGTTACATATCGAAAGATTCCAAGTCAACATGTTGCAGGAAAACTGCTATGTTGTAAGCGATGAGACCAAGGAATGCGTCATCATCGACTGCGGTGCGTTCTATCCGGAAGAGCGCAACGCCATCACTCACTATATCCAGAAAAGCGAACTCAAGCCAGTACATCTGCTCGTTACCCATGGCCATCTGGACCACAACTTCGGCAACGACACCATCTACAAGGAGTTCGGACTGAAGCCGGAAGTTTCACAGGGCGACGAGAAACTGATGAAGGGACTCAAGCACCAGGCAGAAACCTTCTACCAGATGCAGCTGGACACCGACTTCCCTCCTATCGGTCATTTCTTCGAGGAAGATGAAGTCATCAAATTCGGTAATCACGAATTCAAGATCATCGAGACCCCAGGCCACAGCAATGGATCCGTCACCTTCTATTGCGAGGCAGAGCACGTAGCCTTTACCGGCGACACCCTCTTCCACAACTCTATCGGCAGAACCGATTTCCCTGGAGGCAGCATGTTCCGCATCATCAACAGTCTGCGCCATCTGGGCATGCTCCCAGACGAGACCCAGGTGCTTCCGGGTCACGGCGAGGCAACCAGCATCGGCGAAGAGTTGGCACACAACCCATACATGGACCGATAAGCCATCAAGATGATTCAAAAGAAAACAAATACGGAGAAGATAATCCTGGGCATTGACCCGGGTACCAACGTGATGGGCTACGGCGTGATTCGCGTGATGGGCAACAAGGCAGAGCTGGTGGTGATGGGCGTCATCGACATGCGCAAGGAGAAGGACCCCTATCTGAGACTGGGCAAGATCTTCGAGCGGGTGACGGGCATCATCGACTCCTACCTGCCCGACGAGATGGCGATTGAGGCACCTTTCTTCGGAAAGAACGTGCAGTCGATGCTCAAGCTGGGAAGAGCCCAGGGTGTTGCCATCGCTGCCGCCATCCACCACGACGTGCCCATCCACGAATATGCTCCGCTGAAAATCAAGATGGCCATCACCGGACAGGGACAGGCTTCCAAGGAGCAGGTGGCAGCAATGCTGCAGCGCATGCTCAACATCAAGGAAGACGAAATGCCGAAATTCATGGATGCCACCGATGCCCTGGGTGCCGCCTACTGCCATTTTCTGCAGATGGGAAGACCCGAAACGGGTGCCAAGCACTACAGCAGCTGGAAGGACTTCGCCCAGAAGAACCAGGGACGCATAGGCGGAGGCAACGGCATGACCGGACCGCAAGCCAAACTCCTGGCTGCCATCAACCGCACTACACACAAGTAGCATTCGTTGCAAAACACTTCAAGCGCACAAGTAGCATTCATTGCGAACACATATATAACATATATAATATATGTGTATTGCACAACACATAAATCACAATTTTAAGAGAGATGCAAAAGATTATTAGCATTAAGGATGGCGTGACTCGTATGCCGGAATGGCGTATGGCCGAGCCAGTGAACTTTGAATCTTGCGAAGGCGAGCACATCGCCATCGTAGGACCAAACGGTGGTGGAAAGTCGATGTTTGTTGACATCATTGTCGGCAGACACCCTCTGTTAATGCACGACCCGGATTACGATTTCTCGCCCAGCACCAAGACGCTGGTGAGCGACAACATCAAGTATATCACCTTCCGTGACACCTACGGAGGCGATAACGACCGCACCTATTTCCTGCAGCAGCGATGGAACCAGCTGGAAATAGACGAGAATACGCCGATTGTGAAGGATAAGCTGGAAGAGGCTTACAGCATGGCGGGCGAGGATACTCCTGAGCGCCGCGCATTGCAGAAGCATATCTACGAGCTTTTCCACATGGAGCATCTGCTCGATAAATACACCATCCTGCTGAGCAGCGGCGAGCTGCGCAAGTTCAAGCTGGCATCTACCCTCTTCTCAGAACCACGTGTCCTCATCATGGACAATCCGTTTATCGGACTCGATGCCGACACCCGCGACCAGCTGAAGGAACTCCTCAAGACGCTTGCCCAGGAGCATGCCCTGCAGATTATCCTCGTATTGAGCAAGAGCGACGACATTCCTGATTTCATCACCCACGTAGTGGAAGTGAAGGATATGAAGGTGATGCCGAAGCTGACCAAGGAGGAATATCTTGCCCAGCGCACCCCTATCCCAAGCAGAATGCTGAGCCAGGAACTGGAGCAGCAGATCATCAACCTGCCTTACAGCGACCGCGAGTACAAGAGCCAGGAAGTGGTGAAGATGAACAAGGTTCGCATACAGTATGGCAAGCGCATCATCCTGAAAGACCTCGACTGGACCGTGAACAACGGCGAGCGATGGGCACTGAGCGGACAGAACGGAGCCGGCAAGAGCACCCTCTTGAGCCTGGTCTGTGCCGACAATCCACAGAGTTATGCCTGCGACATCGCCCTCTTCGGCAATCCTCGTGGCAGCGGCGAGAGCATCTGGGACATCAAGAAGCACATCGGCTATGTATCGCCAGAGCTTCACCGTTCCTACCAGCGCGACCTTCCAGCCATCCGCATCGTAGCCAGCGGACTGATGGATTCCGTAGGCCTCTATGTAAAGCCTAAGGAGGAAGATATGGGCAAATGCCGCTTCTGGATGAAAGTATTCGGATTGGAAGGATTGGAAGATAGAGGCTTCCTGAAGCTCTCAAGCGGCGAGCAGCGCCTGGTTCTCCTTGCCCGTGCCTTCGTAAAGGACCCGGAATTGCTCATCCTGGATGAGCCATTGCATGGTCTCGACAATCACAACCGCCGTCTGGTGAAGGACATCATCGAGGCGTTCTGCAAGCGCAACAACAAGACGATGATCATGGTGACACACTATAAGGAAGAACTTCCAGCATGCATCGACCACAGCATCTTCCTGACGAGACATGCATAAACATGAGAGATGCATAAACATGCATCAAGACAAGAAAAAATATAAAGATATCCCCCCAGCCTGCCAGCTTCAAGCAGACTGGGGTTTCTGTTATTCTGAAGCTGAACATGTACCCTTAAAAGAGAATTATGTAGACTATAACTATAATATTCAAACATTTCTAGTTAAAAAAGCTAAAGATTTTGCATTTTTATTTATTTTTTTGCTACATTTGCAGTCAAAAAGAGATTTATATCTAAATAGTATTCATTCTAATCTAACATCAGCTTATGCAAAAAGAAGCAAGAAAGCAGCTGGGTGTGATTGGAGCAGCAATGCTTTTGCCAATGTCAGCATTGGCAGCAGACAACAACCTTGTTGGAAGTACAGGCATTGCTGGTTCCCTGAAACCCAAGACTGAAAGCGTTTTCAACGCTACGCAGCAGGCAAAGCACCAGCGTATTACTGGTACCGTGTTTGACGAAGCAGGTGAACCTGTTATTGGTGCTACGGTTGTTCTGAAGAACAACTCGAAGCAAAGTACTGTAACCGATGTGGATGGTAACTTCAAACTCGACGTGAATTCTACAAGTGGAGTTATCGTCGTTTCATACATCGGTTGCCAGACCCAGGAAGTGAGATTCAACGGCAACAAGCCGCTGAGCATTCACCTCAAGGAAGACTCACAGACCCTTGGCGACGTGGTAGTCACTGCCTTCGGTGCCACCCAGAAGAAGGAAACCGTGGTGGGTTCCGTGCAGCAGGTAAGACCAGAGTCGCTGCGTGTGCCATCGGCTAGTATTTCATCATCTTTCGCAGGACGACTCTCGGGTGTCATCGCTACCCAGAGCAGCGGTCAGCCAGGTGCCAACGGATCTGACTTCTACATCCGTGGTATCGCCACCATCAGTGGTGCCAAGTCGCCTCTCATCGTCATGGATGGTATGGAGATTTCACAGGACGACCTCAACCACCTCGACCCAGACGTTATCGAGAGTTTCTCTATCCTGAAAGACGCATCAGCCACCGCCATGTATGGTTCTCGTGGTGCCAATGGTGTGCTCATCATTACTACCAAGAGTGGTCAGGACCTCGACAAGCCGAAGATTTCCTTCCGCGTTGAGGCCAATGTAACCATGCCTACATCTAAGCCTAAATTTGTTGACGGTGCCCGATTCATGGAGCTCTTCAACGAGGCTGTTACCAACGAAGGTACGGGTAACACCCTCTACACGGCAGAGCAGATTGCCAACACACGCAATCACGTGAACGGCGAGATATTCCCAGATGTCAACTGGTATAAGGAGATGTTCAAGTCGGCTTCATACAACCAGAAGGCGAACATGAACGTGCGTGGTGGTACCAGCAAGATCGTGTACTTCATGAACCTCAACGTGAGCCATGAAACCGGTATGCTGCGCAACCGCAGTAAGGAGTACTATTCTTACAACAACAATATCGACTACATGCGATATGCGTTCCAGAACAACATCGACTTCAACATGTCGAAGTCATCGAAGATTTCGCTCCACCTCTATGCCGGACTCGACAACATGCACGGTCCGCTGGCAGGCAGCAACGACATCTCGGCTTCCCTGAACGACATCTATTCGCAGATGATGAACGCCAACCCAGTGCTCTTCCCTATCTCATATAATAATGAGGGCGACGAGTGGGTTCACTGGGGATACCGCCAGCTTGCCAACGGAGGTAATTACAACCCGATGGCGCGACTCGTGAGCGGATATCAGGATTCATTCGCAAGTACCATCAATGCCAACCTGAACTTCGACCAGAAGCTCGACTTCATTACCAAGGGTCTGGGCTTCCACCTGATGTTCTCGTTCAAGAACTGGTCTAAGAGTACCACCTTCCGCTCGCTCAACTACAACCATTACGAGCTGAAGAACTATACCCAGAACGATGACGGCACCTATACCTACGTACAGACTCCTAACGGTGACCCTTTGAAGCCTGTGCTCAGCAACTCGGGTCAGAATGCCGGCGACCGCCGCTACTATGCTCAGGCATACTTCGACTACAACCGAAGCTTCGGCGACCACACCGTAACGGGTATGCTCCTCTGGAACATCAACCAGTATAACTCCAATATCTTTGTAGATAATGTGCTCTCATCTCTGCCACAGCGCAAGATTGGTTTCGCAGCACGTGCCACATACGACTACAAGCATCGCTACCTGATTGAGTTCAACGCAGGTTACAACGGTTCCGAGCAGTTTGCCAAGGGTCACCAGTGGGGTTTCTTCCCATCAGTGGGTCTGGGTTACAACCTCAGTGAGGAGAAGTTCTGGGAGCCTATCAAGCAAACCGTTTCCAACTTCAAGATTCGTGGTACCTACGGACTCGTAGGTAACGACCAGTATGGTTACGAGCGCTTCATCTATCGTGAGGACGTATCGCTCACCGGCAACGGTTCGTTCACCACCGGTTTGCCAGGCAACTATGTAAACTATTCCGGTCCGGGATGGAACCGTCTGCGCAACGAGAACGTATCATGGGAGGTGGGCCATAAGCTCGACATCGGTTTCGACCTGCAGCTCTTCAATGCCCTCGACATCACCGTCGACTGGTTCCGCGAGCGCCGCAGCAACATCTTCCAGCAGAAGCTCTCCATACCAAACTATCTGGGTACAGCCAATACCAATATCTATGGTAACCTTGCCGAGGTAATCAACAAGGGTGTGGATCTGGCAGTGAACTACAGCAAGCGCATCAACAAGGATCTCTCCGTACAGTTCCAGGGCACATTCACCTACAACAACAACGAGATTTCCGTATACGATGAGGCTCCGGGCAAGCGCGACGCCATGAAGAGCCAGGGCAAGAACGTGAACACCGTATGGGGTTACGTTTCCGACGGACTCTACATCGACAAGGCAGATATCGCCAACAATCCAACCTCTACGCTCGGCAACATCGCCATCGCTCCTGGTGACATCAAGTATGTAGACCAGCCAGACCGCGATGGCAAGTACGATGGCCGCATCACAGCCGACGACCAGGTGCCATTGGGCGTAAGCGTTCCGAAGATTATCTACGGTTTCGGTCCGTCAGTAGGTTACAAGAACTGGGACTTCTCCGTATTCTTCCAGGGCCGCGGCAACGTGGCACTGATGCTCAGCGATATCCAGCCATTCGGCTCATCCTATCGCCGTGGCGTACTGAAGTTCATCGACGAAGACCACTGGAGCCCGGACAACCAGAATCCGAATGCGAAGTATCCACGCCTCACGGACAACTACAACAACCACAACACAGTATCATCAAGCTACTGGTTGCGCAACGGTAGATTCCTGAAGCTGAAGAACGCAGAAATCGGTTACACGCTCAAGAACATGCGATTCTATGTCAACGGAACCAACCTGCTCACCATCTCACCTTTCAAGGAGTGGGATCCAGAGATGGGCGGTGGTAACTACACCACCAAGTATCCGACACAGATGACAATCAACGTAGGTGTTCAACTCACATTAAATTAAAGAAGATATGAAAATACTCAATAAAGCATTCATAGGCTGCTTGCTCGCTGCGGGTTTCACGATGACATCGTGCGACTATCTTGATGTGATTCCTGCCGAGACAACCACTGGCACCGACATGACCAAGGACCGCCAGGCAGCCCTCAACTATCTGTACTCCTGCTACGGATATTTGCCGACCCCTAACGCCGCACCGACATCGCTCGACTTCCTTACCGGAGACGAGGTGGTTACAGCCTTCGAGCATGAGACATTCGCCGCATTCCCTAAGGGCAACTATTCAGCCTCCAACCCAGTGATCAGCTACTGGAACACCCTGTATCAGGGTATCCGCCAGTGCTACATGTTCCAGGACGAGCTGAACAAGACCGGCAACTTCCACGGACTTGCTGATAAGGACCGCGAGGACTACAAGGCACAGGTTACCTTCCTCATCGGATACTACCACTTCCTGCTTTCACGCTGCTACGGTCCTATCATCATCGTTCACCAGACCCCAGACCCGATGCTTCTGCCATCCGACTATCAGGGCCAGGAGCCTTACGAAGACTGCGTGAACTTCATCTGCGAGAAGTTTGACGAGGCAGCCAAGGGTCTGCCTGCTACCCGCACCGGTGCACAGGCAGGCGAGTTCGGTCTTGCTACCAGCGTAGCAGCCAAGGCGATGAAGGCAAAGATGCTACTCTATGCTGCATCCCCACTGTTCAACGGCAACAGCAAGTTCTATTCCGACTTCAAGGACAAGGGGGGAAAGACTCTCATGCCGCTTACCTACGATGAGAGCAAGTGGAGCAAGGCTGCCGCAGCCTTCAAGGATGCCATCACCGCTGCCGAAGCTGCAGGCTACCACCTCTACGACCGTGGCGACTGCAAACTCAACAAGAACGGCTATCCTGCCGACCCAAAAGTGCGTGCTCTGCGCTACACCATCACCGACTACTCGGCTGAGGACGAGAAGGCAGGTGCCAACTCTGAGGTTATCTGGGCTGACTCACGTGGTGAGGGCTACTATGGATTGCAGAACAAGAGTATACCGTACATCAATGGTGGATGGGGATGGAACGGCGTGGCTCCTACCATTGCCATGCTCAACCGCTTCTACACCAAGAACGGTCTGCCTATCGACCAGGATAAGACATTCGACTATGCCAACCGCTGGGAACCAGTAGAAGTGGATGAGGCCCACAAGGATGAGGCATATCCAGGCCGTAAGACCCAGAAGTTCAACCTCGACCGCGAGCCACGCTACTATGCTTGGGTTGCCTTCCAGGATGGATACTACGAGATTATGAGTGCTTCAAACAACGGTGCATATAGTGATGATGCCAACTACACACTCACTTCAGACAACACTCACGGTCGACTTATCTGCGACTTCGTGCTCGGTGGCAACTGTAGCCGTGGTGTAGACGCTAACTCTAAGCGTACCAGCAACTATTCACCGACAGGCTTCCTGAACAAGAAGTTCATCAATCCAGAACTCATAAAGTCGAAGACAGGTGCCGACTACATCAATACTCCGTGGCCACTCATACGTTTGGCTGAGCTTTACCTGAGTTATGCCGAGTGTCTTGCCGAGACTGGCGACTTGACCAAAGCCCGCCTCTACCTTGACAAGGTGCGCACCCGTGCCGGATTGCCAGGCGTGAAGGAAGCTTACGAGCAGTTTGGCAAGGACCCATCCAAGGCTACCACCAAGGAAGGCTTGCGCGACATCATCCGCAACGAGCGCATGAACGAGTTCTATCTTGAGAACCAGAACTTCTGGGATATGCGCCGCTGGCTGCTTGCCGAGAAGTACTTCAACGTGAAGGCGAAGGGCCTGAACATTGATGCCGAGAACATCGACGACTTCAGCGAGGTACAGGAAGTAGTATTCGAGCGTAAGTTCCAGTCGCCGATGAACTATCTGATGCCAATCCCATCAGCCGACATCAACCGAAACTACCACGTGGTACAGACTCCGGGTTATTAATTTTAAGCATTGTAACAAATAAAAAGACACAATGATGAAAAAGAATATCATAAAAATGCTTGCGGCTGTGGCCCTTGTCGGCACAATGACAGCATGCTCTGATGACGACAAGACTGCACCGGCAGTGAACATCGAAGAGCAGACCGTCACCATCGACAGCAAACAGCCAGGTAAGGTGGTGTTCCACTGGACTATTCCAGAGAACAAAGACTACTATTATATCAAGGTGGCTTACGACGACCCAGCAAAGGGTCACCGCATGCTCACCGCCAGTGCCTATGCCGATTCCCTCATGATTGACGGACTCTTTGCCAAGTATGGCGAACTCGCCTACACATTCACGGCTGTGAGCAGAGACGGCGGCGAGAAGGTGCTCTTTACCAAGAATGCCAAGGCCGGCTACGTGCCTGCCGACATCAAGGACTACGAGGTGGGACCTATCAGCCTGACCGCGGCACAGCTCTGGACCGACAACCAGGAATCATCCGAGGGTCCTATCGCAGCCCTCATCGACGGCAACAACGGCACCTACTTCCACATGAGCTGGAGTGCTCCAACTCCCTGGCCTCACTACATCCGTGTAGACCTGGGCAAGAAGGTGAAGGGTGTATCGTTCTGGTATAAGGGCCGTAACAACGGCAACAACGACAACCCTAAGCACATCACCATCTGGGCAAGCAACAAGGCGGGCGACACCCCTACTGCTGCCGAAGCATGGAAGATTGACGAATTGGGTAGCGATGTGCTGCCAAGCGGCACAGCTCCGGAATATACATCTCCTGGTCTGTTCAGTGAAGGAGATGAGTTCCAGTATCTCTGGCTACAGATTGACGAAGCTTATTCCGGCAGCAAGTGGATTGCTATGGCCGAGCTGAGCATCAAGGAAATGACCCGTTCTATCTACGATCCAGAGAACGAGCCAATGAAGTAAAGAAGAAATCTTTCAAAAGGGATTCAAGAAGCCCTGAAAGAACAAAAACATCAGATAAAAGGAGGAAAGCGCAAGTTTTCCTCCTTTTTTTGATTCCCATCCGATAATTTTTCGTATCTTTGCATTTAGTAATAAAATAAAGATTTAAGAAAGAAATATGATTACAGTTGATGGATTGACCGTCGAGTTCGGCGGCACCACCCTATTCAAAGACATTTCCTTCCAAATCAACGAGAAGGACCGTATCGCCCTGATGGGCAAGAATGGCGCAGGAAAGAGTACCCTGCTCAAAATCATCGCAGGCGTGAGAAATGCCACCCGTGGCACCGTATCCGCCCCGAAAGACTGCGTCATCGCCTATCTGCCTCAGCACCTGATGACCGAAGACGGCAGAACCGTGTTCGAGGAAACCTGCCAGGCCTTCGCCCATCTGCACGAGATGCAGGCAGAGATTGACCGCATCAACAATGAGCTTACCACCCGCACCGACTACGATAGCGACGACTACATGCAGCTCATCGAGAAGGTTTCTTCCCTTTCAGAAAAGTTCTACGCCATCGACATGACCCATTTCGAGGAGGATGTAGAGAAGACGCTGCTCGGACTGGGCTTCGAGCGTTCCGATTTCAACCGCCCTACCAGCGAGTTTTCGGGAGGATGGCGCATGCGCATCGAGCTGGCAAAGCTGCTGCTGAAATCGCCTGATGTATTGCTCCTCGATGAGCCTACCAACCACCTCGACATCGAATCCATCGGATGGCTAGAAGAATTCATCATCAACAGTTCCAAGGCAGTGGTAGTCATCAGTCACGACCGCAAATTCGTTGACGATATTACCACCCGCACCATCGAGGTGACCATGGGCAGAATCTACGACTACAAGGCCACCTACAGCCAGTATCTGGAACTGCGCAAGGAGCGCCGCGAGCAGCAGATGAAGAAATATGAGGAGCAGCAGAAGATGATAGCCGAGACCAAGGACTTCATAGAGCGGTTCAAGGGCACCTACTCCAAGACCTTCCAGGTGCAGAGCCGCGTGAAGATGCTCGAAAAGCTGGAACTCATCGAGGTGGATGAGGAAGATACCAGCCGACTGCGACTGAAGTTCCCGCCGAGTCCGAGAAGCGGTGCCTATCCAGTGCAGATGAGCGACGTGGCGATGTCGTTCGACGGCAAGCAGATATTCAGCGGCGTGAACCTCACCGTGGAACGTGGCGACAAGATTGCCTTCGTGGGTAGAAACGGCGAGGGTAAGTCTACGCTGGTGAAATGCATCATGGGGCAGCTGCAGAACGAAGGTAAACTGGAGTTGGGGCATAACGTGCAGATAGGATATTTTGCTCAGAACCAGGCATCTTTGCTGGATGGCGAACTCACGGTGTTCCAGACCATTGATGATGTGGCGAAGGGCGAGATAAGAAACAAGATTCGCGATTTGCTGGGTGCCTTCATGTTTGGCGGCGAGGATTCTACGAAGAAGGTGAAGGTATTGTCGGGTGGCGAAAGAACCCGTCTTGCCATCCTCAAGCTGCTGCTGGAGCCGGTGAACCTGCTGATTCTCGATGAGCCTACCAACCATCTGGACTTGAAGACGAAGGATGTACTGAAGCAGGCGCTTCTCGATTTCGACGGCACGCTCATCGTGGTGAGTCACGACCGTGACTTCCTGGATGGTTTGGTGAGCAAGGTATATGAATTCGGTCATGGCAGGGTTCGTGAGCATCTGTGCGGCATCTACGAGTTCCTGGAGGAGAAGAAAATGGAGAGCCTTCAGGAGTTGGAGAAGAAATAGAAATCAGAAAACTTCAGAATTTGGTAAAGAAATAGGAATCAGAAGCCTTCAGGAGCCGTAAGAAAGCGGCATCTCCTGAAGGCTTATTTTATTTAGCCTTAAGGCTAGGAATATTTACCCTTAAGGGAAAATATATTTTGCCTTAAGGCTAGATATTTTTTCCCTTAAGATGTGTTATTTTTATGAAAAATGTTTGTTTTTCCAAGAAAAAATCTTATTTTTGCATATTGAATAGAATTAATATATATAAAATATGAACAAACAACAACTCGCAAACAAGATATGGGCATCGGCAAACAAGATGCGTTCGAAGATTGATGCTAACGAATATAAAGACTATATCCTCGGACTCATCTTCTATAAGTTTCTGTCAGACAATGAGGTGAACTATATCCTGAAGGATATGAAGGGGGCTTCTGAGGAGGAGAAACAAGCTGCACTGGAGAGCCTTGTAGAAAACTATGATGACGAGAACTCAAAAGTCATCATCGAATACTGCAAGAACAACATAGGCTATTTCATCGAATACAAGAACCTCTTCTCCACATGGCTGCAGCCCAA
>ULNV01014937.1_pt1 | contig 28100 bp, 38 predicted proteins | sample 1952011 | NCBI WGS metagenome assembly ULNV01 (sample SAMEA4835586, study PRJEB28245) | human gut metagenome | biome: gut microbiome; material: fecal sample | place: Denmark | collected 2008
TATACATTTGGTTTACTCCATATAAACCAAACCATATTTTGCAATTTTGTTCCACAAATGTTAATTTCTGTTAATTCGCAATTAAGTCTTGTAACCCCTTCATTTCCAACAACTTACAAACATATAATTATACACCTTTTGCATTTTTATTCATTCCGTGAAACAATGTATGTTTAGAAATAATATTACAAACATATTGATTTCACGTATCTTTACAATGTATATTTATGCAAGGCTTTAACTTTTGAAAGATATTTTAACGCAAATATAATTTATCTTTACATTTTTAGTTAAATATTGTATAAAAAATGTGACAATTTGGCAGCTGTAACGTATTGGTATACAGGTAGTTATGTTCTTTAACGTTTCATTTGCATTTATGTTAAATCCTTTAGCAAATTGTGCCACACGTATTTTGTAAATGCTTGGTTTTCCGCAAGTTAGAAACGTGTCACCTTGTCACACCTGTATTTTTAAACACTATTTTACAAATACTGACAACATTTGGAATTATTGTAAAGTCTGTAAGTAACTATAAATCAGCAACTTACAAAATGTTAAACGTATTTTTATGCTATTTTCCAACTGGTCACGTGGCACGCCGTTTGCTCTTATATGGGTACAAGGGGGACGCAAGACAGCACGCAACGTGCAGCACGTCCCTAACCGCCTACACCATACAGACGGCGGTATAAAATTCTCATGGATAGGTAACAACGGACACTTTACCCGTTGAGGGATACGCAACCCACAATTTGCGAGCGTTTGCACTTGCGCTTTGAGTGTGGCACGGCAAAAGGCACGTGCATAAACAAAGCCATATTTTTTCACTTAATGCAGTGGGCACCGCTCTTGCGTGGGGTGCAACCAAAACAACATGGCAAACAACAAAAAGGATACCGCAAAGGTTTCCGTTTACGTTGAGGAAATCAAAAGCAACGGTGTATTGCGCGAGACTTTGAAAACTTTGAACGGTTACAGAAAAAGCCTTTTAAACGAGTGCAAAGCCGCCGACGTTGTAGCAGCACGTAAGGAATTGGAAGTAGCACGCAGCAAGTACAACAAACTTGCAACCGCATACGTGTTGGACAATACGAGCTATTGCAATTTGCAAACGGAGTGTGTACGTGCAGCCGTTAGCGAGTTCAGCCACAAACACAACGTGCCTCGCTTCTTTCAGTGGTTCAACGACAACGGAAAGGACGAGCAAAAAAAGGTGATAGATTCAGAGCAACGCTTGGGCTCAAAGGTTGCAGCGTTGCACTCTTCTTTTGCGAGTGGCTCAAAGGTTGCAAAGGAAGTGGCAATGAATGAAACAGAGAGACAGGAAAAAATAGCAGATTTGCAAGCACAACTAAAAGCCTTGCAGGCTGGACAATAACAAGATAGGGCAAAAGCCCTATCTTTACACCCACTATCTTTCCCCCACGGTGGACACAATAAAGCCTCCGTGGGATATTATACACCAAGTCCAGAGATTTGGCGCGGGCTGCCATGCCCTTATTTTTCCCACACTTTTTGGTAAACCTTGTCGTGGTGTGTGGGCTTACTTTAGAGAGAGAAATATTTCTCCCTCAGGGGACTAATTGCCAAAATTTCAGAGAGCTATCCGGCAAACAGACCTGTAGCGATACAGGAAGGCGGGCGATAAATCCCGTCGAGGGTAGCTAGAGAGCACAGAGCCGACACGATACCGAATGAGATGAGGCACGTGGACCAGAGCGAGAGCCGTAGCTGTGCAGTTGTCGAGAGAGATGACGGACGGAGAAATCATAATTCATATTCTATCGTCTGGCACACGTGGACGAGTTCCTAAAGTGCTGCGCACATTCATTACAGGGCGCGGGTGGTACAAATCTGTAATCGTGAGTAGTTATCGTTTATCTCACGTGAGGTATATCCAAAAGGTCTACGATACGTAAGTAGTTGTACGTATAGCTATATCGCTACACAAGTAGCGGACGTGTGGGAATTATTCCCATGAAAACGTGCGGAGAACGCTGAGGGGTTATCCGCTGGTGTCTTTCGAGATGCCGACAAGTCCTCAGAGGGTGACGAAGCGACACAATACGGTGTCGTGGGTGACAAGCGTGCGCAATGAAAGCGTATCATCCTGGCAATGGCTGCGTATGGAGAGATCCGTGCGTGGCTCCTATTATGAACCAATAAATTATTAGAATTATGAAAAAGAGAATCAAGGAATTTTGCGATGAGTACATGTGGTTTATCCTTCCAGCTTGCAGCGTTCTAACTCTAATGCTGGGTGTTGTTCTGGAGAAGCATTTTCCACTGAGTGAAATTCTGTAGCCTAACCTCCCTACGCTTGTAGGGAACAATAACCATAAAATTTTAGAGTTATGAGTACAATGAGAATAAAGTGCCTTTCCATGCGAGAGGTCGAGAGTGTCATTGCGGATGCTCAGGAGATTTTGAGTCATGTTGAATTCGGGTCGCTGAAGAATGGTGTGCTTACATTATTCTGTGTGGCTTGAGCCTAAAAATCCGTAGCCAGTACGATAATTGTCGTGCGTGTGCTACGGAACAATCACTAACAAATTTTGAATTATGACAGCAAGACAGATTATTTATTCAAGTACGATAATTCTGCTTGGATTTTTTCAGGCGCTTCCTGCGCTGTTGTGTTTGGCAAGTACGAATATTCCTGTAATTCTGCTTGGAATTATTTGGGGCGTTCTGCTTGGTAAGTTCTGGAGCAGTACGATAATTGGCAAGTGGTATTTCCGCGAGCTTTGGCGTGCTACGCTCCGCTTGGAAAATCTCATGTTCCCTGAGGTGTGAGAGAGTTGGCAAGTACGAAAATTCTGCTTGAAAACATTTGGCTAAATTCTGCTTGGAGAAATTCAGGCAGTACGATAATTGACCAAGTTACAGAATTATGAGAAAGACAGAATTAAAGAACGTCAAGCGAGGAGAGTTTTTCCGCTTGGCGAATTCAGAGAGCGCTCCCGTGTGGGTGCGTGACGGATACAACAGAAGTAGCCGCAAATACGAGGGTTACAAATATGATGACGTGTGTCACTGGAGGGAGTTCAGCGGCACACGTATTGTTTACGTGGATTTCTGCTTTTGAAATCCTACAGCCTAAATGCTGCCTGTTCCGTGGGCAGTACGATAATAACCAAAATATTAGAAATATGAACATTAAGACATTTAATTTAATCGACAAGATTAACGCTACAGGGTTGGATAATACTAAGTGGAATATTTATATGCACTTGGATGAAACAGACACGAAGGAATTTTACGGGACAAGAGAGAGCTATATGCTCCATCCTGGATGTTGGATTAGCGTTGTTGAGGAAAAGAACAGTGATTTTCCTTTCCGTGACCTTTGCAAGCCCGATCATGTTGAAGGCATTGACGAGCGCTATGTTATCTTATTCTACGAGGTCGATTAGCCAAAAATGTGCTCAGGCATTTTCCTGGGCATACTATGTAAAACCAATTTAATTTAGAATTATGCAAGACAGAAAATCACAGAAGAATTTCGAGCGTGCCCTTATGCACGAGATGGAAAAGATCAAGATTGCAGCACGTCAGTGGTACAGCAACAACGCAAAGGGCTACAGGGATTATCGTAGCCGTGAGTCTATCTCAAAGAGTTTCAACGAGATAGCCATTTTGTGTATGAGCTAAAATTGAGCGTGGCGATTGTCGCGCTCTCCTACAAACCAAAAATGTTAGAATTATGAGTAAATGGGTACTATTTTATCACAAGATTAACAAGTTTGACCTTGTGAACATGAGATTTACCGACGAGGTGAGCGTTGTGGAAATGACTGGCACGGATTCTATCTTGCCAGTTGACGGCAGATTTAATCTGTCATCCATACGAGCAGAGATAAAGAAGTATATCGAGAGCATGAAGAAAATCGAGAGTTTCGACCCTTGTGCGTTCTCCATCCTCACCGGTCCTACGATTCTGTACGCTTCGGAAAGTCCGTTGTACAATCTCTGAGCCAGAACTGGGCAGTACGATAATTGTGCTGCCTACTATTAACCAAAACAGAATAAATTATGAGCAAGAAGAAAGTTGCAGGTGTCGAAAGACCTTACTCTCCTCGCAAATTAGGAGAGTTGTTGTGTGATTACATCGTACAGGGTGGATTTGAGGAAAGTGCAAATCTTGATTATTTCTCCCCAAGTCATGACGATGAGACCGAAATCAAGAAAGAGTCTTTTGATATATTCTCTATTACTAAGTTCGGTTCAAATGAGGGTATTTATACTTCATTTTACATTGAGTATTACGGAGAAAAACGAATTAGTCTTATGACAGCCAAAACTTTGGGTAGTTCAAAGGAGGATTACATGAATATGCACATGATGGCGGCAAACGTCTGCTATTCGTTCCATAAATTCGTAGATAGAAATATAGATTGCTTTATCTGGTATGGATACGACATCTCGTACACGATAGGCGACAAAGAGCACAGCTATTGCTGGAGCTATTCTATTGAAAGAGTAGAGGCTAACGCACGCGAAATCTTGAAAAAATATCCTAAAGCGAAAGTGTTTTACGTTGATTGCTACACTCGCAAAAAGTGTGAGTGTAAAATTTTAGCCTAACAAGCGGGGCACGTCCTGTGTCCTGCTTCTATTATTAACCAAATACTTTAGAATTATGACACAAGCAGATGTTAATTTTCTACAGGCACTTGTAGAGTCTCACGAGCAAGTTATTGCAGCAGACTGCAAGAGACGTAAATTAAGCAGAGAAGTTTATAACAAGCGTGTATCTAAGAGCGAGAAGAGAGCGAATAAGATACTTCGTGAGATGATGTGTCGCTAAACAAGGTAGAGCTATTGTTCTACCTCCATATTAACCAATTTACAATAAAATTATGGAATATATCAAGACACAAGAGTATCACACACGCATTGACGTGTATTTTGACGGAGAGAAATACGTTTTTATAAACGCTTTCCATGGCTTAGTAGCTATTGCGAGAAGAGATTACAACACATCTCGTTTTTCAGAAGATAACACAAGATGTTTTGTTACGTTCCATGTTGAGAAAGCAAGTACAATTTCTGATAGTACTATTGAGCGCATAATCAACAAGGGCGAGAGTACTTATATGCCATGTGATGTCACTTACGTTTACGATACTATTTCTGACAGAGATAGTTTGCCGTATTTCGTGAGTGTGAATCTCGAAAAGCGAGGTTAGCCAAAAATCCTGCGTGGATACACGTAGGAGCTATTAACCAAAACTAAACGAATATGAGAAAAAGAAGTTACAAGACCATACGTGGTCTAATGAGACAGAAGTTTTATGGATTCCTCTCTGTTAGCGACATCCTTAATGGAACGTATTATCACAAATATGGATGGTATCAGAAATTCGTACTGACAGACGATGCGTTGAGAGAGTTTACAGATGGTATCTGCGGTACTCTTAATATGAAAGACAAAGATTACGTTTTTGACGACGTAAGGTTTGGCAGGATAAAGAACTGTGGCATCCTGGAAAGAATCGGCGTCGAATTGCATAGCGGCAAGTTGTACTACACGTATATAGCCGGTCAGGACTATCCGTCAGAAGCCCGTTATGTAAGAAAGCTTCTGAGATGTAAGTAGCCTAACAAGGTGCGCCCATACGTGAGTGCGCCTTCTATTGTTTAACCAATATTTTTGAATTATGGCAAGAAAAGGCAAGACACTGGCGCAGCAGTGTAAGTATTACAACTGCGAGGATTTTGTTCGTGATGTAATGTTGTATCATTACAACTGCGGAAACAAGAAAGGTATGGTGGAGGACTACAAGGAACTCAACATGGAGGCAAGACAGATTGCCGTTCAGCAGATTTTTGAGTACGGCTACCAACCTGTTATACAGGATATCATTACACATCTTATGTTCGGTTAGCCAACCAATCCTCACTCCCACGGGTGGGGATTTCTATTAACCAAACAGATTGAAATATGAAGAAAATTGAGATTACGAGAGCTGGCATGGGCGAGAAATGCCCATACCCGAAGTTCAGCAAATTACTGGCAAAAGGCTACATAATGTGCCATCGCTGCAAGTATTGTGCTGAAATTATCAGTGAGACAGAAATAATGTGTAACTATAATTAATCTATAATTATGAGTGAATTAGAGAAAATCCTGAATGACGATTTGCTGAAGTGTGAAATCGTAGAGTCAGCAGAGAATGCGACAAGACGCGTGTATCTCATCAAGTGGACGCATGACGGCTTATTTTCCATTGCCGACTTGCATAAGGATACAGGCAAGCTTGAATTGTCTGGAGTTCCCGAAACAGATGATCTTGAAGCGTACAAGTATTTCTACAAACACTATTGGAGCTTCGTCGTTTCATAGCTAAAACCCCCACAATAATGTGGGGAACAATTACGAACCAAAAACAATTAGATTATGGAATCAAGGATTAATGCAGCAAGGAAACTACTTCCACTCTACAACAGTATGGAGGTAAGGAAAGTGAAACTATCCACGCTTTACAGACGCTTATACAGGTTTGGTGACGCATGGAGATGTAGTGGTACGGGTTACGACTACACCGTTTGAGTCTAAATTTCTCCCCTCGCATGGGGAGATGCCATTATTAACCAATTAAACAGATTAGATTATGGAGAATGTATTTCCTTTTGTAGAAAATCCAGCAAGCGAGGATGTTGTAAGATATTCACGTGCCGGAGAACTTAGAGCCAAATTAAATCGAGGCGAAAAGCTAACAGCGGATGAGAAACTTTGGGTAACAAAAAAGGTCATAGACTGTCGCATGTGGTCAGGAGCCGGCATAGCTATTGTTGGATATATCGTAAGTTTCGAAGATGTCTTGAAGAGATTTCTGTATTGCCAATACGGAAACTGGGTGGAGACTTACGCTTGTAACAAGACTTGCTTGAGAAAATCAGTATATGGTAGAATTGACGAGATTGTTGAGTTAGCCTAACCAAGGGGAGCTTGCACGCTCCTCTTCTACAAACCAATTTATTTTAAGATAACAAGTATTTCTGCTACACTATAGATAATAGTGGCAAGCGTGATTTTCAGAGAATTGACAAGTTGTATGCGATACAACTTCACAACATGGGACAGCATTTCTACAAACTGCCATTCAAGGTTGTCAATTCTCTTACAAAAGCGTTAAGATGGAAGCACCATCTTAGAAATTAGCCTAAAAACGGGGAACGAAAGTTCCCTGACATTATTAACCAAATTATTAAGAATATGGCATTACAATGGAATTGGAAAGACAAGATGGGCAAACTCACCATCAGACGCAAGATGAAGAAGTATTACATCAACATTTACTCCGGAAATGCTCTTGCTGTGTTCATACATGAATACAAAGACAGCGACGGAAAGGAAATGTATGTATTATACGACTTTTTCGCTGACAAGAAACACATCAAGAATATTATCAGTAGCCACAAGGACCTGATAAGCGACGATGTTGTCAAGATTGAGTTGAATCTCTGGTACAAATCAGCAAGAGAGCTTCTTCCGTATCTCGTCAAGAACGGGTACAAGGTTGAGTGTTATTACAAAGAGATAAAGTAGCCAAACAGGGAGAGCAATCTCCCTACCAATAACCAAAAACATAAGAATTATGAACAACGTAAGATTTATTCCAGGATACTATGAATGGCATCTCGTTGATGAGAAAGACAACGTGCTTCTCAACATTCCAGATGGTATCATTGACGATTGCGAGACAAAGGCTGATTTGGATTTCGTTATAAGAGACATTCCAAGACAGGCATTGCGAGCAGTCGAAGAAGGGGAAGAGCTCTATGGATGCGACGTAAGCAAATACGTCAGCGACATAGATGATGACTGCGTAGCCAAGCTTATGGCAGATACCCTATCAGAATATCTTGGGTTAACAGCCTAAAAGCCGTCGAAAGACGGTACTTCAAACCAAAATAATTAGAATTATGAATGAAGACAAAATCCTAAGTATGTTCTTCGAGCCGGAGCGGTGGCAGAACGCTATCAGCAAAGGCATTGACAAGGACATGAACAAAGCAACCCTGTATCAGCTCACGACACCAGAGGCCCGTCTGATAATGTATGAGAGGATCAAAAGTGGCAATTACAAGATAATGCCGCCACATACAGCCAAAATTCCAAAAGACAACGGAGATTTCCGTACTGTCTATGTGAATGAGCCTGTAGACAGAATCCTTCTGAGCATAGCCAACGACCTCTTGTTCGAGCTGATGCCAGAGATGGTGCATCCACGCTGTACGTCGTATCAGAAAGGTATCGGCTGCGGTCGTGTGGTGCAAGATGTGTCTCGGATAATATACTCGGCAGAGGGAAAAATCATCGGATGGAAAGGTGACTTCTCCAAGTACTTTGATTCTGTGCCCATTCGGTTCATCGACTGGGCGTTTGACAAGGTAGAGGAGAAGTACGGAAAGTCTGCGCTGATAGATGTCATTCGTGAATACTATCACACAGACTTATATTTCGATGAGGACAACAACCTCTGCGAGAAGTATCAGTCCCTCAAGCAGGGATGCTCTGTTGCGGCATGGTTGGCTGACGTCATCCTCTATCATCTTGACGACAAGCTGTCTAAGCTTAACGGATATTACGTCCGCTATTCCGACGATACGCTGTTTGTCGGTGAAGACTATGAGAAAGCCATGGATATCATGAAGAGCGAGCTGGAGATGATGCAGATGACGCTCAATCCGAAGAAGGTTGAGTATCTTGACGCAAATCATTGGTTCAAGTTCCTCGGATATTCCATCAAGGGTCACAACATCTCTCTGTCGTCTACTCGCATCAAGACCTTCCAAAAAGAGATTGAGAAGAGGACGATAAAGAAACGTGACACCACGATGACGAAAGCCATCAATGCCGTAAACAGGTATCTCTACAAGGGGTACTGCGATTATTCCTGGGCTACTCAGGTTCTTCCGGTCATAAACGTGAAAGAGGACATCAACAAGCTCAACACCTTCGTCATGGACTGCATTCGTGCGGTCAAGACGGGCAAGAGCAAAGTCGGTGGTCTTGGATACGTGAAGACTCAGGCTGTAGGTTGTATAGACCGAGGTCGTGGCAGAAATGTAAAAGCCAACAGGGGTAAGACAGAGAGCGAAATCAAGGGATATCTATCAATCGGTTGTGCTCAGAACGCCTTGCGTACAAGCAGGGCAGCGTACAACACATTGGTGAATACTCTGTAGATGTAGCACCCAGCGCAAGGGACTGACGGAATGAAGGTAAGATTTGAATATCAGGTTGCGGAGCCGTGGGTCCATCTTTCATAAAGATGGACCCACTATCCGTCCTAACCGGATATTATCAATATAATATAGCTATGCGCAGCATCTTCTGACCGGCATACTCTGTAACCGAGCACACGGACGTGGGAGAAGGACGGACTGATTTAGGCGACGCCTCTATAACATCATCCTATGGAACCGAGAGCGCCCAAGTTTGCAACTTGAGGCGACTCGGGTCCTCCGTATGACGCACAAGGCGTAGCTCATCAACGAAGTACAGAAATGTGCCAGTCCGTATGACTCCCACAGGTGGCGCACACCACCACTCCCTGATGAATGGCAGAAGTTTACGAAACAGGTTCTCTAACCAGAGTAGTTGATCCAGGACGTCGTCGTATACTACTTACGACGTCCTGGATCAACTACTCTGGCGAATCCTGTGTCAAATCAGAATCATAAAGTGTTGTGCCGAGCCATCGGTCAGGGAATTACCCGAGTACGAGGGTTGTCTTCGGTTGGGGAATAAGTTTAAGCGAAGTCTTAATCCATCACGCGTTTCCTGCCAATATCAAGCCGTCAACGCGTGTCATCAAGACTCCTTTATCAGAACATTACATTGCCGTACAAAATTCCCATGTCGAAGACAACGTTATTGCCAAACGAGGTACACAAGGAGGCGGTACGATTTAATACCACGTGATAAAAGCAGATCACTGACACTGGGTTATACCCAGGTAAGTGATCTCCTCTCTCACGGGGTTATATCAAAATCATACAGCTATGGCAACGAGCCTTTAAGTGTACCTACAAACAACCAAAAGTGAATTGCATCACGACTTATCAAGAGTATGAGGTTTACACACCCGCGTTCAATTTGATACTGGCGCCGCACAATTTTGCGGCGCCTGCATCATTATGACGCTGGTATCATCATAAAACTATATTCATGCAACATAATACATGAGATAAGTCATTCGCATTGCAGCGGTGTCCGACAAGGTTTGACAATTCATCCTACATCCCTTCGTCGAGAACTCGCAGAGGTGGAGCTTACGCTCCATGAGGGCGACTTCTTGCGAAGTTATGTAGCTAATCGAATGCTTAAAGTCATGCAGCATATCAAATTGAGTCGGAATAGGTTATTGTGAGCCGAATAGTACGCAAGAAGGAAAGATTTAGACAAACAGTCCGTATCTTCCTGAGTCCGTCCAGTTAATTACCTTGGACGACTCAGGATTCACTCGACTGTTTACATCGAGCGCATACAGCAACACAACGTATCCTTTGAGCGTACTGCTATTAACCAATATTTTAGAATTATGTTATACGAACTAATTATCAACGAGGTTAGGGACGGTGCAAAGTTCACCGTCAACTTTCAGAAGAGAACTTGTAGAGTGAATGGTAAGATTATCGTGAATGATATGCAGTATGATGGCTGTCTTGGCACATACCCTTCCACAGAGGAAGAAATAATGAGCAAGATAGAGCGGTTATATCAGGAATACAAGCATTCAGTGCCGTCAGAGCGTTCTGAATCACATCGACACTACTACTTCAAGGCTTTGCCTGAGAAAGAGCTCTCAGACGAAGATATGATGTACGGAGAGCGACGTGAGGTGGCGAGATGCAGACTGGAGCTGTATGTCCTGTTCTGCATAATCCTTGGACGCCTTACATGGAATCCATCATGGGGAACGTGGTTCTGGCGTTCTAAAGACGACAATGACCTGATCATTCTCAGAGACTGGATTGAGCCAAACAAGGGTGGGGCGTAAGCCTCATCCACAAGATTTAATTAACATTTTAATAACCATTAACAAAATTAGAATTATGAAACAGATTGTAACAATCACTGGTGAGAACTTGAACATCGTAACTAACAGCGTAGAGGCTACTGGCAAGAAAACCAAGGCGCAGATGCGAATGGAAGCATTGAAGAGTGCCGGCGTTGATGTAAGTAACTACTACACTCTTGGTGCTGATAAGCTTGTCAGAATCGAGAAGGGCGAGGCTATTCCTGTTGATCTTGACGATGTTGTCGTTGATGCTGTTGGCAAGAAGATTGTCGAGGGCGGATACGTGAACAACTGGAAGCTTTTCCGTCGCTGGGTAACCGCTCAGATTTTCGGTATGCTCCGTGACATGAAGTCCGACAAGATGTCTTTCAACGAGCTTTTACAGCGCAAGGGATACGAGTATCAGTGGCGTATGCTTGAACGTGAATTTTACGCTCAGGCCAAGATGCAGGAGCACGGTGACACAGAGAACCTTTCGAAGCGAGGGATTTTCTTCAACGAATGCACATTCTCAGGTATGGTGGACGACTATATTGAGAAACTTAAGGCTTTCGTTAACGATAATCTTATCTTCCGCAAGGACAAGAACGGATGCAACACAAAAGAGTACAAGCACAGATGCAAGGGTGTTCCTTATGTTCGTCTGAACAACAAGGACATCTTTGTTGCAGACTTGATGAAAAAAGTGTATGTTCCTCTGTACAAAATTGCTCGCGACGGATTCGACACAATGAACAGACGAGAACTCTACAACCTCGTTAAGAAGTTCAACAAGATTCGCAAGCACCTCGCATGGGAAACCAAGCAGTCCGACACGTTCATCAGCGCCTACAAGGGTGCGGGTTCTTACTTCGCAATGCGTAACCTCATTATGTTCAGCGAGGCTCGTTTTACAGGCAAGTCCGAAGCGGCATCTCTCCGCAAGATAGATACCGATGCTGCCAAGTATGGCGCAGATGAAGAAGGATGGAGAATGCTTGGTGTGCTCAAGCAGCTCATCGCAGAATCCAACATCTCTATCGACGGAAAGCTGTGCGTTTGGGCAGAGGAGTCCGCTTTCAGAAAGGCGGTCAACAAGGCCTGCAAGGAGTCTAAGTAACAACACCTAAGGTCTGTCACCTTCGCGCGTCGGTCTGACACTACGATTTACAAGAGCTTCTTGTATCGCCTTCCGAGTCCGGCAGAATCAGCCGGCATCTGAAGGCGAGCATAAAGCTCTCCGGATCACGAAGCTAAAGCAAGACACCACGTCAGAGAATGCGCGAGTTTAAAGCCAAAAGGTCGGCTATTCAGCAAAGGACAGCCGACTGCAATTCAATAACCATTAAACTTTTAGAATTATGAGTAAGTATTTTGTAGGTATCAGCGAGACGACGAAGGGTTGGGTAGAAGTAGAGGCGGACAACGTAGAACAAGCCAAGGCTATCGCTCATGAGGCGTGGAGTAACGGAGAGGCTTTTATGGACGAGAAGAACTCTGAATGTACCGTCGAGTGTACCTATCTGAAAAGCCTGTAAACGGTTCTCTGTGCCCGACAAGCACAGAAACCTCTATTATTAACCAAAAACTATAAAGATATGAATACAGTTAAAGACGGATATGATGTTATCAAAAGCCTGCGCCCTGCGCCTGTTGATCAGACGAACGTCCTGGAAGACAGAATTCTTGACCTGTTGTTCGATGGCAGCAGATACGTACAGGAAAACCACAAGGCCGTTGGTTTTATCTACAGCCTTCCTACTTTGACCTCTGTTTACGACAACTGCCTTACCGTCACTCTTATTCCAAACAACAGTCCAGAAGAGGAGGTTGATGCATGGGCTCTTCAGGTTGTCAACTCTATCAATGTCCAGTGTTTGGATGAGGTGAGGAAGTTTGAATACGTAAGCCTGTTCAATTTCAACTTCGTCGATGGACTCGTATGCACTTACATAGTTACACGAGGTGTCGTCGAGTTCCAGTTTCATTTCACAGACTAAGCCGAAACCGGGCTGTGAGTTGTATAACACTCCAGCCTTCTATTGTCTAACCATTTAAATATTTTGAATTATGACAACAGTAAGAAAAGCAACAAAAATCCTGAAAGCTTCCGATATCATGAAGAAGAAGGGTATCGTACAGAAGCAGATGGACATGAGTAAGTTCAATGAGGTCGTGGAGGATTTCTTTATGACCCACGAACCAAAGGAAACAATTCTCCTCACTCCGAAAAGATTTATCGAGATGGACAACCCTCCAGAAGGTGACTTCATCGACTATCTCGACGTGAGCGTGTGGGAGAAGAAATGCGATGACCCAGACGATCCGTTTGACTTTATAGACTATCAGTGCATGAAGAAGAACGGAACGCTACGTCCGATGCTTATTGTCAACGAGCCTTTCATCGGAAACGCTGCCGGGTGGCTGAGGGATTTTTGTGGGTTCACTGTCAAGAGCAGAACACGAAAGAAGAAAAAGGAATACATCGTGTCTCTGCCGGTGTAAAAGCCAAACAAGGCGTGGAACATCATTGTTTCACGCTACTATTATTAACCAATTAAACTTAAAGATATGAATGATTTTTTGAAATTAGCAGAGGATTTAGACTGGAGCTATAACGTTAGCGATACACCTAACGAAAGAGGTGAGGTTTGCGTCGAGTTAGAGAAGTATTCCCCACAAGACCAGGATTTTATCGCCACTATTTGGTTTGAGAACGAAAATGAACAGGATTTTATAGATAAACTCCGTAATTATTGGGAAGACTACGATCCAGACGAGGAAGCTGTTGCTTGGGTTGGAAATGACGGACATGGCAAAAACGGTGCGCCTTATAGTCTTAGAGATGTTCTTAATGACATGGAAGACTGCAAGAGCATGCTCCGTGAGCTGTATATTGCATTTTACAACAAGGCTTACCCAGACAATAAAATAGGGGAATACGACAAAGGCCTTACACTTGATGACAAGGAGTACAATATGACCGATGACGAACGGAGTGCGGTCTACGGCATTCTCTCATCAATCGACAATGTTCGTACATTCGCATCCAGTCTTCCATGTCGTTGCGGCTACGATTACCTTCGTATGGAAATCGAAGAGACGGCAGACCGGTTCAAAGAGCAAGTTCGCAATAAACTTGAACAGAGCTTCCTTAACAGATAAGCCAAACCAAACCGTTACGTAATGTAGCGGTTTCTACAAACCAAAATATTAAGATTATGGATAGAAAAGAGTTAAAGAAAGAGATTGTCGGGTTATGTTCAACTGTAAAGATTGAGCTTGCATGCACCATTCGTGAGATCATGAGAGAGTACAATGTACAAAAGAAAAAGCTTGGCTGGCCTGTAGTTATCAACAATAGCAGTTATGTAGATGTCGTAGAGGTAGGCAGTAGTGATACTGACATTCCGGTTTTCACCATAAGTGTCGGTGCTGGCTGTTACAAAGAGTCTCACAAGGTAAGAGCTTTTGATGATTGTGTGTCGATTGAGCTCCTCGCTGATATTACGACTGGGCTGAATAACGAATTGGGCGGCTACGTCAGCACTTATGTAGCAAAGTACAGATTCCTCTATGAAGATGGGGCTACTGCCGACATGGATGAGCCTTATATATTTCTTGCAGAATCAGAAAAAGATGCAGAAGATAAGGCTTGTGATTATGTGGAGGTGTGGAACAACTGGAATGATGATACGATAGAACTCGTGTCAGTCGAAAAGCAGGTTGCTTCTAAAGGTTAAATTAGCGTTAAAAACGGCAAAGGTTTGGTTTATACTAAAAAAATATACCTACCTTTGCTGACTATCAAACCAAAACATTTTAGAATTATGAAAGAGATTTTTTTAAAAACAAGAGACTGGGAGAGGCTTCTCACCTACGAACAGCAGCAGAAGTACAAGTATGCGATAAAACAGGGGTGGTTCTCAGACTATCACGGTTCTTCGTGGCGGCATGATACCTTTTATGGCGCATATATCTGGAAACACCCTAAGTATATCAATGTTGTACGCACATTTTCCGATCTTGTTGGGCACAAGCCACTGTGGTCCGATGTTACTGACGACAATCTTCGTGACTTGACCGAAAAAATACAGGAACTATACGCGCCTAACTCTTCAAGAACGATATGCGCTACAATAAAAGCTGTCATAAGGGAGAACGACGAGAAGGGCATACGGAGCAGCAAGTTCGACTCTATACTTAGGGTTAAACGGGTTCCTGTTCAGGCCGTATATCTTGATGATAACGAGATACAGAGCCTTATCGACTATATCCCTCACGGATCTGTTGAGCGGTACGTTAAGCGAATGTTCATACTTGAGTGTTTGTGCGGTGCCCGCCTGAGCGATTGCCACAACATCACGCCCGAGAACATCGATGATACGGGGAAATATATCGTCTATGTCGCTCAGAAAACAAAAGCAGAGGTGAGAGTTCCTCTTCACAAGAAGCTACGTCCATTCCTTGTATGTGGAACAGCAGACGAGCCTGTTGGCGGAGTTGTTGACGTTTACTTCAACAAGGTTCTGCGAGAAATATGTCGCAACTGCGGAATCGATACTCGTGTCAAGGTATTCAAATGCGGTAAGTACGAGTCTGGACCTAAATTCAAGTTCGTGTCTTCGCACACGGGCAGGCGCTCGTTTGCTACTAACTTATCAAAGAAGGGCGTACCTGTCGAGCAGATTGCAATCATGATGGGGCACGCCAACGGAGGTAAGCCTAACATTGAGATGACGCAGCGTTACATTGTGGGAAAGACCAATATCGACACAAGAACCTTGCGCGTTTTCGGTATCTATGACGATGATTACAATAGCGTCGGCGATGAATGCTAAACAGAGAGGAGGGTAGAACCTCCCTCGCTATTAACTAAAACTTTACTAATATGGATTACGGAGAAGAATACAAAGAGAAGTTGGCCAATTTGCGTGGCTGGAATCTCTTAAAAGAAGCAAACAAAATGAGGAAAAGGCTTTTGGCTTTTTCTGAGTTCGGCGATGTTGACGAAGCGTACAGATGTATCAAAGAAAACATAGAGCTAAAGAATGCTATCGAATCAAAGAGCAGACAGATCGGCATTGCGAGAAGTTTAATAATGGACGAGCTCGGAAAGAGGGGTATTGATACAGGAGGTAAGTATCTTACAATGCTTACTGCCCTTAAAATCCTTCTTGGCATCGAGCAGTTCAGAGATAATAACCACAAATAATTTAAGAATTATGTTAGAAGGAGTAGAAAAGGAAACGCTCGAAAAGTGGGCCAAGGAGTGCAATGAGAAGTATCATAAACTTTTCATACAAACTCTTCAAAAGCCTTTGTTGGGCGAGATTGGAACGAACGCACAGATGATCAAAGAGCTTAAAGACCTAAACATGAGCTACTTTGATGAAATGAACGACTACACAGATGATTTTGTCAGCGACCTTGATGGCGGTTTCATCGAACTCTTCGAGAAAGCAGAGGAGAATGGAACAAACGTCATACAGGAAGCGAAAGAGTGCCTTTATATCCTTAAATCCGTAGACGACATGCTTAATGCTAAACATTGGGTCAACGAAGATGGTCATATATGCGACGAAGAAGGCAATAGACTTTCCGAAGACAGAGAGCATCGGGTGTTCGAGGTCATCAAGGGAGGCGAGCATGACGATTAGCTAAAACCAGGGAGTAGCAATACTCCCTGCAATTAATAACCAAGCCCGGGAGGCGGGTTCGACTCCCGTATCTCGCTCAAAGAATAAGGTGTTAGAAATCAGATTGTTATGATTTTTAGCACCTTATTTTTTTTATTTTATATTTAGTATACTCACACTAAATTTTCATGCTTTTCAAGTGTTTTGTGAGTAATATGTGAGTAAAATAGACAAACAAAGATGACGGTTTTTGCACCTATCATATGATTATCCGAAAGAATTTTAGTAATTTTGCAGCCAAAAATGAGAAAGATGGAAAATAACGATATGAAATGGAAGACGCTCTCGCAACGCTATCTGATAGAGAAGCCCTGGCTCACGGCAAGGGTTGACAAGGTGGAGTTACCAACAGGGGCTGTCATTGACGAGTATTATGTGTTGGAATACCCCGACTGGGTGAACACAATAGCCATCACGAAGGAAGGTAAGTTTGTTTTTGTACGCCAGTACCGTTATGCCTTGGGCAAGACGGTGAACGAGTTGTGTGCGGGCGTTATAGAGAAAGGTGAGGAGCCTATGGCTGCTGCCAGAAGAGAGTTGATGGAGGAGACAGGATTTGGTGGTGGCAACTGGCAGGAATGGATGACTATTTCTGCCAACCCAAGCACGCATACCAATCTGACTCACTGCTTCTTGGCGACAGACGTTGAACTGTTGAGTGAACAGCACTTAGATGAGGGTGAGGATGTGCAGGTGCGCATCTTTACACGCCAGGAAGTGGAAGATATGTTGCAGAAAGGCGAGGTTTGGCAGAGTTTGATGGCAGCCCCTTTGTGGAAGTATTTTGCCCTTAATCAATAAGGCTGTCGAGAAGTTATGTTTATAGTCATTCTGTTTATCTTTTTGGGGATCCTGTCGGGAGTTCTCTGTCGCAAGCTGTCGACAGGAGCACGCATCTCACTCACCGATGTGGCTGCGCGATGGCAGGGCAGAATCGTCACCTGGCTCATCTGGCTGTTGCTCTTCCTGTTGGGCATTGAGGTGGGAAGCAACGAGATGATTGTCCGCTCTCTGCCCACACTTGGTGTAGAGGCGTTGTTGCTCTCTTCGGCTGCCACCTTGAGCTGTTGTGTCTTAGCCTGGATGCTTTGGAGAGTTTCGAAGAACAATACTGTGCAGGAGGATGCGAAGAAAGAAACTTCTGCCGAGAAAGAAGGCTTGCAAGGATTTTCTCTCATCCGTGGGCTGAAGGTGATGAAGGGAAGTCTCATTGTGGTGGGATTCTTCGTCATAGGCTTGCTGGGCGGAATAGAGAAGATGGTGCCTTCATGGCTTCTCGATGGAGACGTGAGTTTTGTGGCACTCTGTGGCTTGCTGCTCTTCGTGGGATTGGGCATCGGACTGAATCCGGAAATGAAGAAGGAGGTTCGTTCGTTGAGTCCTCGCATGGCATTGTTGCCTGTTGTCACGATAATAGGCTCGTGGTTGGGAGCGTTGCTGATATGGACAGTACTTCACCGCACCCTGTCCGACTGCATGGCGATAAACAGTGGCTTTGCCTATTATTCGCTGTCGAGTATCTTCATCACCGAATATCGTGGTGCCGAATTGGGAACCATAGCCCTCTTGGCTAATATCATACGCGAGATGCTTACCCTGTTGGGTGCTCCGCTGATGGCCCGTTGGTTTGGTCCGCTGGCACCTATTTCTGCAGGAGGAGCCACCACGATGGACACCACCTTGCCCATTCTCTCGCAGACCGTGGGTCAGCGCTATATAGCTCTGTGCATCTATCATGGTTTTGTGGTCGACTTCACCGTGCCCTTCCTCGTCAGCTGGTGGTGTATGGTTTAATTTAAAAGAACTTGCACAAATGGGGAAGTTGAAGAAGTTAAGTAAGAACAATTTATATAAGAAACATGATAAAAGCAGCATTATTTGATCTCGATGGAGTGGTGCTCGATACAGAGACTCAGTACTCCGTATTCTGGGGAATAATAGGTAAGGAATATCATCCTGAGTTGCCCGACTTCGCCCTTCGCATCAAGGGACAGACGCTGGTGCAAATCTACGATAAATATTTTTCCGATGATGCCGTCTTCGCCCATGTGGCAGACTATCAGGGCGTAGAAGCAGAGCAAGCCCGTATTACCCGCAGGCTCGATGAGTTTGAATTGCACATGAAGTACGACTATATCGTGGGCTTCGAAGCCTTTGTCGCCGATCTGCGAGAGCATGGCGTGAAATGTGCCGTGGTGACCAGCAGCAACATGGCAAAGATGCGCAGCGTGTACGAGCAGCATCCAGAGCTGGAGTCTTACTTCGATCGTGTGCTTACCAGCGAGGACTTTGCCCGCAGCAAGCCCGATCCCGACGGTTACCTCAAGGGTGCTGCCTGCTTTGGTGCGAAGCCAGAGGAGTGTGTAGGACTGGAAGACAGTTTCAACGGACTGCGTGCCGTGAGGGCTTCGGGCGCATTCACCCTTGGACTTGCCACCACCAATTCGCGTGAAGCCATCGCTCCATTTTCCGATTATGTGATCGATGATTATCAGGACTTTGGCTATGAAGACCTGTGCAAGGTGGTAGACGAGAGGGGCAAAAAGTGAAAAAAAAGGCTTTTTTCTTTGTAGTGTGCCTAAATAGCTGTAACTTTGCACCTGATTTCAAAAACAGACAAAAGAAAAATGGGATATTTATCGACTGACAAGAAGAAAATCACCACCAAGACCTTTGCTGAAATGAAGCAGGCTGGCGAGAAAGTTACTATGCTTACCGCTTACGATTTTACTACCGCAGGCATTATCGATTCAGCAGGAATCGACAGCATATTGATAGGCGACTCTGCCTCTAACGTCATGGCAGGCAATGCCAATACCCTGCCCATCAGCGTAGACGAGATGATCTATCATGCCCGCAGTGTGACACGTGCCGTCAACCATGCTCTCGTGGTATGCGACATGCCCTTTGGCAGTTATCAGATAAGCCGTGAGGAGGCGCTGTGCAATGCCTGCCGAATGATGAAGGAGACGGGTGTGGACGCACTGAAGTTGGAAGGTGGTATCGAAATCATCGACACCGTGAAGTCGCTCATCGATGCAGGTATTCCTGTACACGGACACTTGGGACTCACCCCACAGAGCGTCAACAAGTTTGGCGGTTATGGCATCCGTGCCAAGGAGGAAGCCGAGGCTGAGAAGTTGATCAGCGACGCCATCGCCCTCGACAAGGCTGGCTGTTTTGCAATCGTTTTGGAGAAAGTGCCAGCCAAGTTGGCTGCCGAGGTGACACGCCAGGTAAAGGCTGTAACCATAGGTATCGGTGCAGGCGCTGGTTGCGACGGACAGGTATTGGTTTATGCCGATGCCTTAGGAATGACTCAGGGTTTCAAGCCAAAGTTCTTGCGCCACTTCGCCCATGTGGGTGAGGAGATGACCAAGGGGGTACAATCGTATGTCGATGCAGTGAAGACAGGAGGCTATCCTTCTGCCGAAGAATCTTACTAAATTAAAGTATGGATACACAGAATACACCAGTACATCTGAAGTTATGGCATCGTGAGTTCTGGATGCTGGCTCTTGCCAATCTGCTGCTCATGATGTCGGCTTATGGCTTGCTGCCCACCTTGCCTTTCTATCTGTTGGGCAGAGGACTGGACGGCATGCAGACAGGACTGGTTATGGGAATATATGGAGCAGGACTCTTTGCCCTGGGCGGGTTCTGCTCTTATTATGTTCAGCGCTATCGTCGCAACCATGTATGCCAGTACTCCATCCTGGGCTTGGTTCTCTGTATGGGCCTGGCTTATTATTTAGAGTTTGTGCTGGGAGTGGAGATGGAGTTCGGACTGTTGCTCTTGGTTCGTTTTGCCATAGGAGCCTTCTTGGGACTGGCAGCGATGGTACTGGGCAGTACGCTGGCGATAGACATCTGCGAGTCGTTTCAGCGCACGGCAGCCAATCACATCATAGCATGGTTTGGCCGACTGGCTTTGGCCATGGGACCTTTAGCTGCACTCATAGTCTACAGCTTCTGGGGCTATTGTTACATCCCCGTATTTTCGGGTGTGCTGGCACTTGCAGCCTTTGTGCTGATAGCGATGGTGCGTTTCCCCTTCAAGGCCCCATCCGAGAAGATGCCACTGTTCAGTCTTGACCGCTTCTTCCTGCCGCAGGGCTTGCCTCTCTTTGTCAATCTGATACTCATCATGATGGTGGTTGGCGTGCTGTTGGCTCAGGTTCACAGTGTTACCTACTATGCTATGTTGTTGTCAGGATTGGCCATGGCAATAGTGGCTGAGCGTTTTGCCTTTGCCAATGCCGAACTGAAGAGTGAGGTGCTTACGGGTATCATCGTGCTGGCAGCTGCTGTGCTGATGGAGTTCACCCATCAGGCACGTGCACTCGATTACATGCAGCCAGCCATGATAGGTTTTGCCTCTGGCATCACCGGAAGCCGTTTTCTGCTTTTCTACCTCAAGTTGTCCAAACACTGTCAGCGAGGCACCAGCCAGAGTTCTTTCTTCCTGGCATGGGAGACGGGCATCAGTCTGGGCTTCCTCCTGAAGTTTGGTTTCCTCTCTTCCGACAGCAGCCGTGCGCCTTATGCGTGCTTGGGACTGCTGGTCATCAGCTTAGGGCTCTACAATTTCTTCGTACACCCCTGGTACATGAAACATCGCAACAGATAACTCCCCGAACTACTCATATATTTTGATAATAGCAATTAATCAAAGCACTTAACCAATGAAAACTAAAACAAATCTCTTGGCAGCAGTATGTCTTGCATTCTGTTGCCTCACAGCGAACGCACGGCAGCTGAACTGCGGTTCGCATTCTCATTCCAAGGACGAAAATACGTGTCATCTGTCTTCTGCCGTAGAGCAGGAGAGGGTACGACTTCGCGACAGTATCCTTACTAACATTTCCGGTGCAAAAATAGCTGAAAAGACTCTGCTTATCAGCCGGTTGGGAGCTAAGAACGATGGAAAGACTGACTGCCGGGCTGCCTTTGCCAAGGCCATCAGGAAAGCTTCTGCCATGAAGGGAGCAAAAATTGTGGTTCCCGCGGGTACCTATTATATTAAGGGACCTATCGTGCTGGCCAGCAATGTCTGTATCGAACTGCAGAAGGGCGCCACACTGAAGTTTGCCCCCGAGGAGAAGTATTATCCCGTGGTTAGCACCAGCTGGGAGGGAACTTTCCTCTATAACTATTCGCCCTTCATCTATGGTTATGGATGCCATGATGTAGCCATTATCGGCGAGGGAACCATCGACGGAAACGCCATGACGACTTTTGCCCAGTGGCGACCCAAGCAGAAACTTGACAAAGACTTGAGCCGCAAGATGAATCATGAGGAGGTGGCACTGAAGGACCGCCAGTTCGGTAAGGGTCACTGGCTGCGCCCACAGCTCTTGCAACTGTACAACTGTCAGGGCGTAACCATTGAGGGAGTAAAGATTACCAACTCTCCTTTTTGGTGTGTGCATCTGCTGAAGAGCGAGAACATCATCTGCCGCAATCTGCGTTATGATGCTAAACTTGTGAACAACGACGGAATAGACCCAGAGTGCTCGCACAATGTACTGATAGAAGGCGTGGAGTTTAACAATGGCGACGACAACGTGGCGATCAAGAGCGGACGCGACAATGACGGATGGAACGCCAAGATGCCTTCTGAGAACATCATTATCCGCAACTGCCATTTCAAGGGACTGCACGCTGTGGTGATAGGAAGCGAAATGTCGGCAGGTGTGAGAAACGTGATTGTAGAAGACTGCGACTATGCGGGCTATTGCAAGCGCGGCATCTTCATTAAGACCAATCCCGACCGCGGTGGTTTTGTAGAGAATGTGTATGTGAAGAACTGCAGTTTCGACGAGGTGGAAGACCTCTTTTATGTCACCAGCCGTTATGCTGGTGAAGGGCAGGACAATCATCACTTCTCTACCATCAGAAATATTTTCATCGACGGACTGAAGTGTAACAATGTGAAGCAAGCAGCCCTTGTGCTCCAAGGTACTGAGACCAAGCCTGTCTTCAACGTCATGTTCAACAATGTGGATGTAGCGAAGGCAAAGATAGGCCTTAGTTTCGAAAATGCCTTGGAGGTCAACATAAGTTCCAGCCACATCGGTGGCAAAGTACGTACGCCTACGACCGTAACTCCTCACGATAATCTTTTCGGAAAGGAGAAATAGAAGTTTTAAGGAGATATTCTGTTAATATCCCTCAAATGTTTTGGCGTTTGAGGGATATTTTTGTACATTTGCGATGTTAAATCTACAATTATTTTCAATTTTCCAATACGAACCTGAATAAAGTAGAAGATTATGCAAGATTTTAAATCAATGGCAGGCGAGCGATTCTCCGCCCGCAAGTTTACGGCAGAACCTGTAAGCAAGGAAGATCTGGAGTATATAATGGAGTGTGTACGACTGGCTCCTTCAGCATGCAACCGCCAGCCCTGGAAATGGCTCATCGTACGTTCGGAACAAGCAATGAAAAAATTGCAGGAATGCTACGACAGAGAGTGGTTCAAGACGGCTCCTATGTATATCGTCGGTATGAAGAACACCGAGAACAACTGGGTGCGAAAGTACGACAACAAACCTCATGGTGACATTGATGTGGCGATAGCTGCCGAGCATCTTTGCCTGGCTGCCACAGAACGCGGATTGGGTACCTGCTGGGTATGTGCCTATGACAGCAACAAGATGAAGGAACTCTTCCCACACGAGGGCTACGAGGCTGTGGTGATCATTCCTCTCGGCCATATGGCAGAAGACTGTCCGCATAATCCTAAGAATCGCAAAGCCATGGACGAAATCATAGAGGAAATCTGAGTTGGGAAGACAAAGTTTAGTGTTTAATTTTTAGTGTTTACCTCCTCAACTCCTAAGATAATATACTTTTACAAAACCTAATAAAAGATGAAAAATTTATTTGTTTTCCTGTTTGCATGTTGTGTGCAGGCAGTTTCTGCCCAAAATGCCACATGGCGCTTTGGCGCAAGTGGCGCAAACTTTGTGCCACTTATGCCAATGTGCCAAGTGGCACAAATATAGAAAAACCAGTATTTATGGTACTTTTGGTACTGAAATGCCACATGGCACTTTGGCACAAGTGGCACAAACTTCATATATGAAAGGAGAGTTCCTATATTAATTATTTATCATAATGTCCATTAATCTCTAAAAAGAGAACTAAGAAATTAGGAATAAAAGATATATATTTTATTATACGAGAACACATAAGAAAATAGAAAAAACAGCAAGGAATAAACTTACTTGCCTGATTCATTTCGAATAGTTTGGTTTTGTTATAAGCTTTTTTTATTTTTGTAAGCGAAAAAAATAAAATTAATTTTGCTTTATGTATGAATTATCGTATCTTTGCATAAGATAAACTGCGCTCGGCAATTTGAAAGCAAGCTTTCATTGCGCTCTCTTGCATAATCTTTGCAAAAGATAAGCTGCGCTCGGCAGATATTCAAGCAAGCTTGATGTTCTCTGCAATTTTACAGCATAAACCCTAAACAGAAATAAGTATATGATTACATTTCCTTGCGCCAAGATAAATCTTGGACTTAATATCGTAAGTAAGCGTCCGGATGGTTATCATAATCTTGAAACCGTCTTTTATCCCATACCTCTTACCGATGCACTTGAAATCAAGTACATGGATGAGAAATTTCCAAGTGAGTCACCCTGTGACCTTAAAATCACAGGAAATGATATCGACTGTAATGAAGAAGACAACCTTGTGATAAAAGCTTATCAGCTCTTGGCTGCCGACTTCCAGTTGCCTCGTGTTCATGCACATCTCGTGAAGCGCATTCCCACACAGGCTGGTTTGGGAGGCGGTTCTTCCGATGCAGCCTATATGATTCGCCTTTTGGATGAGCGTTTCCGACTGAATATTGGTATACCTGAGATGGAACGTTATGCAGCCAAATTAGGTGCAGACTGTGCTTTTTTCATTACCGCTGACCCTTCTTATGCCGAAGGAATTGGTGATGTACTGATGCCTGCCGATGTGCCTGGCGCTGGTCTTGGCGGTTACTATCTGGCTGTGGTAAAGCCCTCAGTAGCAGTAAGTACGCGTGACGCGTATGCAGCCATTGTACCAAAGACTCCGGCAAAGTGCTGCAGAGATATTGTCAGACAGCCTATCGAGACGTGGAAAGATGAGCTGGTAAACGACTTTGAGGCTCCTATCTTTGCTATGCATCCTGAGTTGGCTGCCATCAAACAGAGCCTATATGATGCTGGCGCTGTGTATGCTGCCATGAGCGGAAGCGGAAGTGCCCTCTTTGGTATTTTCCGTGAACAACCCACAGGCTTGGAGAAAAAATTCGAAGGTATGTTCTGCCAGGTGATGAAGCTGTAATTGCAGTTTCCCTATGGTAGGAGAAAGCCCCCTACTCTTTCAAGCTTGCTAAATTTCTCTATTTAATAAAAACAAGAAATTATTTGTTAATCAGATAGTTATGAATGAACAGACACATCAGAAACTGATGGAGATAAAGCGATCTTTCAGGTTGCTTATGAGTGGCCCCACCTCACAGTCGATGCGCGATAAAGGCATAGAATATAAGATCAACTGGGGTGTTCCCTTTGTAGAACTCAAGAAGATGGCGACGGAATATGGCAAGGATTATGATCTGGCTATAGAGTTGTGGAAGGAAAACATCCGTGAATGCAAGATATTGGCTACACTTATCATGCCTGCAGAACAGATGCTCCCTGAAATTGCAGATTTATGGATGGAACAGGTTGCTGGGCAGGAAATGGCGGAAATGCTGGCGTTCAATCTGTTGCAGTATGTCGACTATGCGCCTGTAATAGCTTATCAGTGGATAGCCTCAGACAAGCCTCTCTACGAGATTGCCGGTTACCATATTCTTGCGCGCCTGTTTGCTGCCAAACGAGAGGCCAACGAACGGGGCATCAACGAGTTTCTTGACCAGGCAGCCATTGCGTTGCAAGGTGATCATATGGGTGTAAAACATGCAGCAGCCAACTGTGTGATGCGCTTTGCCGACATGGATGAAAGCTATGACACCATCGCTCAGAAAGCTCTGAAAGGTATCTTGTTCTGATTATTATAGATCTATATCTTTCGCTCAGAGATTTGTGGGAGCGAAAACGGGAAAATTATCTTTCGCTCCCATAAACATCATACTTACAGGAAGAAAACATCATACTTAGATGGTGAAAACAACTGACTTATAAATGTATGTATGGCGTGTATCACACAGTATCAAAGTGTATCACTTTCGAATCGATACAAGCTGATAGATAAAATACTATATATCAGATAGTTAGAGTGTATCAAACCCGATACAGATGTCGTCGTAGAATCTATCCAGCGATACACTCCTGTATCGCACTGATACAACCTAACTATCTATATATCAAATAGTTAACATATATTTTGTATCAAAAATTGGAATGATACACTTTGATACAGAAATATTGAATTTAACTCCCTTATCTCCTTCATTTAATCGAATTGTTTCTCTTTCTGATTCAAGAAGAAGCGTTTGTATTCATTCTCAAAGTTGGGAGTAAAGATATTCTTTCCTATATTCTCGCTGATCTCCTCTTTGCTCCAGAAGCGTCCGCCTGCCAACTCATCCTTGTCAGGACAAACCGGTCCGTCGTAGACGCAGCGATGAACGTAAACCAGTTCTTTCTCCTTCAGGCTTTCGAATACATAATGTCCCATGCTGACGGGCTCATAGTCGGTCATTCCCAACTCCTCTCTCACCTCTCTGCGAAGCGCTATTTCTACGCTCTCGCCCAGGTCGACATGTCCTCCACATGCCGTGTCCCATTTGTCGGGCTGGATGTCCTTCCAGGCAGGACGATGCTGCAGGTAGAGTTCTCCCCTGCTGTTGAATACATGCAGATGCACCACAGGGTGCAGTATTTTGCATCCATCATGAGCATGTCCGCGACTGATGGCACCGAGGATGTTTCCCTGTTCGTCGACGATAGGAAACTGCTCTTCCTCGTTGTCGTGATGCTGATTGATTACTTTAGATTCTGTCACAACTAAAAAGTTTATGAATGTTGTTATTGTTTCATTATAATGTTCCATACTCTTCAGAGTATCGCAGCATCTGCTCTGTGTAGCTCTCAGTGTAGTCTAAAAGCACATCTACAGGATTGCCTTGGTCGTCATGAAGGATCGTCATCTTCGGATTGATGAATCCCTTATAGGGCACCAGGTTAAGCAACTCGTATCGCTGTCTGATTTCGTGATGCAGCTTTGGGTCGATGTTGACAGCATACTCTTCCACGAGACTGCGAGCAGCCTCGAAGTCACCCTCGCTCTTGATGCGCTGTATTTCGGCAAGCAGTGTTCCGAAAACATTCCTCAGTGCGGCATAATCAGTGATCTGCACATAGGTCTTGCCCTCACGCTGAACGAGCGATACAGCTCCTTGTGAATGATGAAGAGTCCACCAGGCGATGAGTGCACGGTTGCGCATGTGAGCCTCCTCTATCTTGTCGCCTTCCTTGATGCGGATGGTTTGAGTGAGCAGACCGTTCATCAGATATGTATAATACTGTGCCTTGTAGGCTTCTGCGTCGGGAAGGAGTCCCAGTTCCACCAGCTTCTCATCGGCCATATAATACAAGCCGAAAAGGTCGGCACGTGCTTCCTCGATGGTATTGCCGTAAGCCTTGAGGGCATCAGGGTCGGTTCCTGGCAGCAGTTGACCGCTGCCGTGTCCCAAGCATTCATGCAGGTCGGTATGCAAGTCGTCCGTCAGGTCGGAATACTTCTCTATCATGGCGAGAGTATCCTTGTCGATGACAAACTCCTCGTCGAATCCGTTGCCATGAGCAGCCTTATTGTACGCCTCGGTCAGATTTCCTATCGTGACACTCTTTGATCCATAGGTCTGTCTTATCCAGTTGGCATTGGGCAGGTTGATGCCTATTGCCGAGGCGGGATATTCATCACCTCCGAGCATGGCTGCACAGATGACGTTGGCAGTGACGCCCTTTACCACAGGCTTGCGGAAGCGTGGGTCAACAGGCGAATGGTCTTCAAACCACTGGGCATAGCTGCTGATGGTCTGGGTTCGCTTTGTGGCCTCGAGGTCTTTGTATTCAACGATTCCCTCCCAGGTACCCTTCAGTGCCAGTGGGTCGCCATACACCTCAATGAAGCCGTTGACGAAGTCGACCATACCCTCCTGCTGTTCTACCCAGGCTATGCTGTAGCGATCGAAAACAGCCAAGTCGCCCGTATGGTAGTATTTCAGCAGCAGGTCGATGACATGACGTTGCTGTTCGTTCTCGGCATACTTCTGAGCCTTGCGAAGCCATGAAGATATTTCGCGGATGGCCTCACCATACATGCCGTTCTCAGCCCACACCAGCTCTATCATCTCGCCATTGCGCTTGGTGAGCTTGGAGTT
>ULNV01015271.1_pt1 | contig 26865 bp, 20 predicted proteins | sample 1952011 | NCBI WGS metagenome assembly ULNV01 (sample SAMEA4835586, study PRJEB28245) | human gut metagenome | biome: gut microbiome; material: fecal sample | place: Denmark | collected 2008
GATTCCTAACAGACAGTGACAATCAAAAGATGCAGAATTTAGTTGATGGTAATTCAATTAGTTTTGTCCTAAATGAATCCATGAACTATGACTGTTTATCAGAGCAGGATCCTAATGATTTCTGGTCATTACTACTGCATGCAGGATATTTAACTTTAGATTGGGAAAAGACTAAGAAAGACGAACTATCTAAAGATAATTCCTCTAATAAAGAAGTCTATGTAAGAATACCTAATTTAGAAATCAGAAAATGTTTTAAAGAAGATATTCAAAAGAGATTTGACAGTTTCTTAAAGAAAGATAATCTTGCTGACAAAATAGCTAATGCGCTGTTTACTGGTGATACTGAGTTTGTTCAAACTCAGCTACGTACTTATCTAAAGAAATTCGTATCAATAAGAGATACAGCTACCAAGGCACCTCACGAGAACTACTACCACGGATTCTTAAACGGTGTCTTTACTAACTGCTCTAAAGATTTCTTATCAGAATACCATTCGAACTATGAGTCTGGTGATGGCTATGCTGATATTACTTTTAAAAGTGAATATTCAGACAATGCTGTGATAATCGAGATAAAATCAGCTCCTGTAGGCTCTGATTTAATTCCATTAAGCGAGTATGCAATAGCTCAAATAGAAGATAAGCACTATGCAGAGCTTTTCTTACAAAACAGCATGACACAAAGTATCTACGCCTATGGAATTGCCTTTGCAGGAAAGAACTGTTTTATCTCTGTAAAGAAGATAAAGTAGCAATGAAGCTAAAGTAATCAAAATCTAACATAATGCTTATAGCTTTTTTTCTCGTAAGCATCATTTAAAAGATCTGAAGATCAATAAGATAAAAGTCTTGAGAGCTTATTATAAGAAATTTAAAATAATAGTTGAATATGTGCGCAACTGTCGTATAATTAAATCAGAAGTTATATTTAGTATTTCATTACTTAGGAAGAATATTATGAAAGTTCGTTGCGATATTTCTGGTCTTGATTGTCCACATTGTGCATCTAAATTAGAAGGCTTATTAAAAGATGCTTTTAATGATGCAAATTTAAATTTCTCTATGGGCTCATTAGTATTAGATGTAAATGATGATGCTGATGAAGATGCAGTTGTAGAACAGGCTCAGTCAGTAGCTAACGGCTTTGAAGATGGTATTAACATTTCGCTACGTGATTAACTTTTAAAGAAAACGCAGGAAACTGCGTTTTTTTAGAAGTTAATAGTTGCACGATTGCTCAAATATAGAATAATAAACTATAGAAAAGTTAATCACTAATTTGAAAAAAGATAAAAGTTTCGTTAAGGTAAAGTTCAAGTAAGAAGGAAAACACTATGAAAGAACTCTATGAGAAATATGAAAAAGTATTTTTAGGTATTGCAACTGTATGTATGCTCTACCTGGTATTTATAAAATACTCTTCAATAGCTTCAATTCCTTTTGAAGTACAGGTTGCTATAGCTGTAATTGCATATCTTTTAATTGCAACCAACATTATCGTAGCAGCTTTTAAGACTTTATTTAAGCAACATCGTATGTCAGAGCAGTTCTTAATGATGATTGCAACATTTGGAGCCTTTGCTTTGCAGGATCTTCCAGAAGCTTTAGCGGTGATGGTCTTTTATAAGATAGGTGAGATTTTTGAAGAATATGCCTCTGGTAGAGCTCATACCGAGATCTCCAATCTTGTAAAACTAAAGCCATCAAAAGTAAGACTTGTTAATGCAGATGGTACTGAAACTATCGTCAAACCAAGACAGGTAAAGATAGGAGATCTCATTAGAGTTTTAGCAGGTGAATCTGTAGCTATTGATGGTAATTTAATTGAAGATAGCGCTGCTATTGATACCTCAGCTCTTACAGGTGAGTCAGAGCCACGTTTGTATAAAAAAGGTGAATCTGTTCCATCAGGCTGTATCAATCAAGGTAAAGTGATTACCTTAAAGGTAAATACCTTACATAAAAACTCTTCAATTACACGTCTGTTAAACTTAATTGAAGATGCTTCAGCTAATAAGTCACGTCCTGAGAACCTCATAAGACGATTTGCTGTCTGGTATACGCCTATTGTGGTAGTTTCAGCCTGTCTTTTAGCTTTGGTACCTGTAGTAGTTCCTAGTGCAAGTTTTTCTGACTGGATTGAAAGAGCTCTGGTATTCTTAGTTGTATCCTGCCCATGTGCACTGGTTCTCTCTGTGCCTCTGTCTTTCTTTGGCGGTATGGGAGCTATCAGTAAGATTGGTGTAATTGTAAAAGGCACTATCCATTTGGAGACTTTATCAAAGTTAAAGGCCATTGCCTTTGATAAAACAGGTACCTTAACTTACGGCAAGTTTAGGGTAGTAAATGTTGAAAAGTTTTCTAATGCCGATGAAAAGACAATCTTTACCTATGCAAAAGCTCTGGAGCAAAAATCAACTCATCCTGTAGCTTTATCTGTAGTAAATCATGCAAATGAGCTTCAAGTCGAAGATGTTGAAGTTACAGAAATAGAAGAGCGCGCAGGTCTTGGTATTACAGGAGTTGTTGATGGCCGCAAGATTGCTGTAGGAAAAGCAGACTTAGTAAAAGAATATGTAAAAGGTGAAGTTCCTGTAAATATGAACGGCAGAACCGCAATCTATGTAAGTTCTGATGACAAACTCTTAGGTATTATCGAGTTATTCGATGAGTTAAAGAGTGAAGCTAAATCTATGATGAGCGCTTTATCTAAACTTGGCATTAAGACCTGTTTAATTACAGGTGACAGAAAAGCAGTTGCTGAGAATATTGCAAATGAGCTTCACTTAGATAAAGTTTTCTATGAGCAAACACCTCAGGATAAATTGGATAACTTTAACAAGTTCAAAGAGGAGAATACTCCTGCTGCCTTTACAGGTGATGGTTTAAATGATGCTCCAGTGCTCTCATGTGCTGATGTAGGTATTGCGATGGGGGATATCGGATCAGCTTGTGCTGTAGAAGCTGCCGACGTGGTTATTATGCATGATGATCTTAATACTATTCCTAAGACCATTAATTTAGCTAGAAGAACCTGCAGTTTAGCTATCTCTAATATGTATATGGTGATGGGGATTAAGTTTTTAATCCTGATTCTGGGCGCCTTAGGTTTTGCAAATATCTGGATGGCAATCTTTGGTGATGTAGGCGTACTTATCATTGCTGTTTTAAATGCTATGAGAACTTTGAGCTTTAAGTAGCCATAAACCTAGATAAATTCAAAGTAAAACCTAAGATCTGCTGTTTACAGAATACGATCTTAGGTTTTTTTTGAGATGATATCTAAAAATCTTATATAACAGAAATAAATCTATAATTGTGGACAAAAATTATTCTCAATAACACCTAAAAAAGCTCCTAATGCTGTAATATATCGAAAGTTTAAATAAGGGAACTATCATGATCAAAACATACCAAGTAATGGGAATGTCCTGCGCAGCTTGTGCTAATAGAGTTCAAAAAGCAGCCATGAAAGCAAAAGGCGTAGAAAACGCTGATGTTAATTTAATGCAGAACATCCTTACTGTTACTTTTAAAGATAACCTTAAAGATGAAGATGTAATCAATGCTGTAACAGAGGCTGGTTACGGCGCTAAAGTTATGGATTCAACCATAGCCTCAATTAAAGCTATGGAAAAAGACAGCCAAGAAAGAGATCATGATTTTATAAATCTAATTCTAGCTATTATTGCAACCTTTATTATCATGCTCATTTCTATGAGCCATATGACCGGTTTTGAAATTATTCATAACGGTTTTATCAATGCAGCAGTGCAGGGGGGTCTTACCTTCTTTGTCATGGTACTTGAGAAAAAGTACTTTATAAATGCCTTTAAAGGATTAAAGCATCTTTCTACTAATATGGATACTTTAGTTTCCTTAGGTGCGATTGCTTCTTTTATCTATTCTGTTTTTGTACTGTCAACTATCGAGTTTACAGATACCTGTGCGGTGTTAATAGATGATAAAGCAGTCTATTTTGAAGGGGCTGCCGGTATCTTATGCTTCGTTTCAATCGGTAAATATATTGAAAAGAAAGCTAAAGTAAAAACTACTGATGCTATAAATGCTTTATACAGCTTAATTCCAGAGTCTGCTGTAATTAAAGCTGAGGATGGTACTCAAAAAACAGTTGCCCTGCAGGATGTTAAAAAGGGCGAGGTTTTAGTAGTAAAGCAGGGACAAAGATTAGGTGTTGACGGGGTGGTAGTAAGTGGAGAAGGCTTTATCGATGAAAGTTCACTTACAGGTGAGAGCCGTGAGATTAAAAAGATAAGTGGAGATGAGGTTAAAGCATCAAGTGTTTTAACTGACGGTTATCTTGAAATAAAGGTTACCACCACAGGTGAAGATACCACTTTAGGCAAGATCATAAAGTTAGTTGAAAAAACTGCTGCTACTAAAGTTCCGGTTGCAAGAATTGCCGACGTGGTAGCTTCATACTTTGTTCCATTTATTTTAACTTTAGCTCTGATTACCTTTGTCTTATGGTACTTTGTCCACGGTTCTTCCTTATCACTGTCATTGCAGTTTGCAATCAGTGTGCTGGTAGTATCCTGTCCATGTGCTTTGGGGCTTGCAACTCCTGTAGCAGTTGTAGCTGGTACCGGCCGTGCCGCCAAAGAAGGTATCATCTTTAAAAATCCAGAAGCTCTAGAAGAATTAAGCCGAGTAAAAGTCTTTGCCTTTGATAAGACTGGCACCTTAACTTACGGCAGAATGTCTGTAAGCTCTGTTGAAAAGATTGATAAGTCACTTTCAGATCAATTTTTACAGAGCGTGCTTATTTCTCTTGAGAAAAAGAGTTCACATCCTATAGCTCGTTCCATAGTATCAAGCTTCCCTGAAGCAAAAGCTCATGAGCTTTCAGATTATGCTTATGTAAAAGGCGAGGGAGTAAAAGGTACTATTGATAACAGTATTTTCTCCTTTGGTAACGACAGAATGCTAAAGAGACTAGGTGTTTCTGACAGCGCCTTTGGCGTACAGTTAAAAAAGACTATGGCTTACAGCGGAGCTTTAGTTTTAACTTTATTAAAAGGTAAAGATATCGTAGCTTACATCACTGTAAAAGATACCTTAAAGAAAGATGCTAAAGATCTGGTTAAGTCTTTAAGAGCATATGGTAAAGAGACTTTGATGCTAACAGGTGACAGTGATGGTCCTGCCCGTGATGTGGCAAAGAGCATTAAACTTGATTCATATGCTTCAGAGCTTACACCTGAACAGAAAGCTACCTTTATTAAGAATCTGCAGAGTACAGACCGCAAGGTCGCAATGGCAGGTGATGGTGTAAATGACAGTATCTCTTTATCTCAGGCTGATGTAGGTATTGGTCTTAAAGGTACAGCTGATATCGCAGTGTCTGCCTGTGATGTGATATTGTTGCATGAAAAGATCACAGATGTCTTTAATGCTTACTTAATTTCATTTAAGACTATGCTTAACATTAAAGAGAATTTATTCTGGGCTTTAATCTATAACGTATTAACTATCCCAGTTGCAGCAGGACTTTTCTATGAGAGTTTAGGAGTAAAGCTAAACCCAATGTTATGCTCAGCTCTTATGGGAATAAGCTCTGTTTGTGTGGTTTTAAATGCACTAAGACTGAGCTTAATGAAAGTTTTAAAGAATAATGAAGTATCTGATATAAAGGATGAGAATACTTTAACAGGTAATAAGAAGATGACTACAGTTAAAATTAACGGTATGCAGTGTCAACACTGCGTAAAAAGCGTACAAAAAGCTTTAACTCCATTCTCTTCAAAAGGTGAGGTTGAAGTTTCACTTGAGCTGAAAAAAGCTACTTTAACTTTAAAAGACGGTGTTGAAGATAACGCCATTAAGGATGCTATTATTGATGCTGGCTTTGAGGTAGTGGAGATCATTCATGATTAGTCTTGATACTGCAGATTTACTGCTTTTGTGTGCACTAAGAGATGACAGTCGCTTATCCTTACGAGATTTAGGTGCTAAAGTCTCTATGAGCGCTCCTGCTGTATCTGCAAGATTAAGACATTTAGAAGAAAATCATGTAATTGAAGCTTATACTGTTTCAATAAATCCTGGTACCTTTGCACTTACTGTTGAAGCTGTTTTATATGTTTGTGTAAATATAGTAAAAGAAGCAGACTTTGTGTCTTATATGAAAAAGACTCTTTGTGTCAGCTCTTTATACAGACTTGGAGCTGACTATACATATATGGCGATAGCTTCTTTTGATAGTATTGAAAAGTTAAATAATTTTGCACTTAATTTAGAGCAGAATTATGGCAAAACTAAAGTACAGTTAGTTTTGAAAAAAGAATTCTCATCAAGAGCTCCTATGGATCTGAAAACTGTGGAGCAAAAAGTTGAGGATAATAAAAAAGATAAATCTTAAGGGTAGTCTCTTTTTAGCGACACAACTTTAGCGGCATAACAGAGAAAGTTAGCATTAGTTATCAGGAAGTTACTTTGTTGCATTGTTAATTTTCAGATTTTGAAATTTACAGATAACGTTACTTTTTAGAACAAGTTTTTTATTAGTACCACTAGCAATTAGAAGGAACACAAAATGTGGGATTATTCAGATAAAGTTAAAGATCATTTCCTTCATCCTCGTAATGCACGTGTGATTGAAGACGCAAATGGTGTTGGTGATGTAGGCTCAATCATTTGTGGTGATGCTCTGCGTTTAATGTTAAAAATTGATCCTGCAACTGAAGTTATTGAGGATGCAGCATTCCAGACCTACGGTTGTGGCAGTGCGATTGCTTCATCATCAGCTTTAACCGAAATGTTAAAGGGTAAAACTCTAAAAGAAGCTGAAAAGATCACCAATCAGGAAATTGTAGATTACTTAGGCGGTCTTCCTCCTGAAAAGATGCACTGCTCTGTGATGGGCCGTGAAGCATTAGACGCTGCTATTGCTAATTACCATGGACAGTCATATGAGCACTCACATGATGATGGTGAGTTAATCTGTCACTGTTTCGGAGTGGGTATCAACAAGATTAAAAAGGCTGTATGGGAAAATCATTTAACTACAGTTGAAGAAGTTTCCAACTACACTAAAGCTGGTGGTGGTTGCGGCAGCTGCAAGATGAGAATTGAAGAGATCATCGACGAGGTTTGGGTTGATCTTGAAAAATGTGGTGTACCAAGACCAGGTCATGCACCAACTCCTATTCCCTCAATTACTATTACAACCTCTACAGCTCCTGCAACAGGTTTTAGCTCAATCAGTTCAACTACTGCATCTTCAAATACCACAAGTGCAAGTGCAGCAAGCGCTGCTGTAAATGCTGCTATTGATGAGAAGACCAAGTCATCTCCTATCTATGATGATGTAAAGAAGATCTTAGAAGAGATTTCTCAAGGTTTAGGTGAAGGTTCATCAGTAGAGCTAGATGCAATCTCTGGTGCTGACGTGATTGTAAAACTGTCAGGTCCTGTAGCTTCAGGCATGATGAAAGACATGACCTTAGGCTTTATCAAGCAGAAATTAACTGATGGCACCGGTCGTCAGATTAGCGTTACTACAAGATAATCAAGCTTTAATTTAAAAGCTTGTTTGCAGTAAACATGAGTTTTAGTCTGCAATGGAGAACTGATTAAGATTGCAGACTGTTTAGTCAACAGAATTTATTAAATAGAGACAAAAATGGATAATATGAATTTAGGCGCAGGTTTAGGTGGTATTTACCTAGACAATAACGCTACCACTCAGATTGATCCTCAAGTGGTAGAGGCAATGCAGCCATATTTGAGCGTATATTTTGGTAACGCCTCATCACAGCATGGTTATGGTGTTCCTGTAGAAAAGGCAATTGCAAAAGCTCGTGAGCAGGTAGCTGATTTTCTAGGTGCTGAGTATCCTGATGAGATTATCTTTACCTCATGTGCAACCGAGTCAGACAATACCGCTTTATGGTCAGCATTATGGTCACAAAAGGGTAAGACTGAGATTGTAACAACTCCAGTTGAGCATCCTGCTATCATGCAGACTTGTGATTTCTTATCCTCACATGGTGCTATCATCAAATATTTAAAAGTTTCAAACCATGGAGATCTTGATTTAAAAGAGTTTGAAAACTTATTAACTCCAAATACAGCACTAGCATCAGTTATGTGGGCTAATAACGAGACTGGTAACATTTACCCAGTTCCAGAGCTAGCAGAGATTGCTTACAAGCATGGTGTAATGTTCCACACCGATGCAGTTCAGGCTGTAGCAAAAGTGCCTATTTCTTTAAAAGATACCAAGATCAATATGCTCTCATTCTCAGGTCATAAGATCCATGCTCCAAAGGGTATCGGTGTTTTGTATGTAAGACGTGGTACCAGATTTATCCCATTCATGAAGGGCGGTCATCAGGAGCGCGGTAGAAGAGCAGGTACTGAGAACGTGCCATATATCGTAGGTTTAGGTGTAGCATGTGAATTAGCTAAAAAGAACCTGTCAGTTGTATCTTCAAGAGTAAAAGCTCTAAGAGATAAACTAGAGCAGGGTATCTTAAAGGCAATTCCAGACTGCTTTGTAACCGGTGATGAGTCAAGAAGAACTGACAATACCTTAAACGTAGCTTTCAAGTTTGTAGAAGGTGAGGCAATTCTATTGATGTTAAATGAGTATGGTATTGCAGCATCCTCAGGTTCAGCCTGTTCATCAGAATCGCTAGAGCCTAGCCATGTGATGAGAGCTATGAATGTTCCATTCTCAGCAGCTCACGGTACCATCCGTTTCTCTTTATCAAGATTCACCACAGAAGCTGAAATTGATAAGACAATTGAGGTATTACCAGGCATCATCAGTACCTTACGTAAACTCTCTCCATACTGGAAAGAGGGCAAACCTCAGATCCAGGGCCTTGATCATGACTTTGATGCTGACAGCAAAGAAGTTCGTGCATAAGAGCTAAGCTATATCCTATCTGCCAGGCAACTGGCAGATTTGTCTATTATCATCACAGATCAAGCAAAAAGATCTATTTCATTTTCGTTTTTCATTGCCAATAAGAGCTCAATAGCCTTAGAATTATTCAAGATTTTGTTATCACGTTTTAGCTTTTCTACAAGAAAAGAAATTATAAGAAACTGTAAAAAAGTTATTTACATAATGACTAATAAACAATACAGCTAATTATTATCAGAAAAATATAGCAGAATACTTATTTATATTTATTGCATCAGAAGCTTATTGCTTTCTGAGAGAATTTTTTTGAAAGTTTTTAGTACAGCATAACAAGAACAACAATAATAGGTGTGTTTTGGACGTTATTTTAGGCAAAATCTGGTTAGTTATATTTAATTCCATGATTTTGTTACCAATGCTTTATTCTGTTATAAAAACAGAAAAAAGATTTGCCAATATTCATGTCATTTCTATTTTGACTGTGTTTGTGACACAGGCAACTGATATTGCTGTAACAGTATCTAGCTACCGTGATTCACTCTTTTTAAATTCATATTTGTTAACTTTAATGTGGCAGTTATCCTTACTGCTGTCTATAGTCTCAGTGTTCTACCTTGTTTTAAATGAATTAAAAGAAAAGTATCAGAGAAACGACTTAAAATCAGATTGGGCTTATGTAGTACCAGCCATCTTTGAAGCATCTTTATTAGTGTTCTTTAATATCAGCGCCTTTAGTGCTACTGATGTTTCTTTAATCTCAACTGCTACTGGTATCAGTTTATATTTCATCATCAACTTCTATATCCTCATTGGTTCATGGCTTTGCTATAAAACCTATGTTTATAATCTTGATTTTGATATCAAATATGTAGCAAGAAATCATTTCTTTTTCTATTTAATCCTGTGCACAGTGCTGTTCTTACAGCAGCTAATCTTTGGTTATATAGATTTTGCAACCTCAATTACCACTTTTCTTATGTTTAACATCATGACTCATTCTAAGACTTTAATTTCTCAGGATGCACTCTCAGGTGTTAACAATCGTGTAAGTTTTAATAAGTTCATCAATAATGTCTTCGTCTCACGTGAGCATGGAGCAGCTTTTATTGTCTTTATTGATATTGATAAGTTCAAACATATTAATGATACCTATGGTCATATTGAAGGAGATGAGGCCATTTCTTTAGTAGGTAAGACCTTAAAGAGTATTGCCGGTGAGACTAATTCCTTTGTTGCTAGAATGGGTGGTGACGAGTTCGTCTTAGTTGTTAATGGTTCTGATGAAAACAAAGTCAAAAGGATCATACAGAACATTACCTATGAACTAGAAGAAAGACTTATCTTTTCAAATAAACAGTATGATTTGTCTGTAAGCTGTGGTTATGTTCCTGTAGCTCCAGATTCAAAGAATATTAAGGAGCTGATTGCAAAAGCAGATAAGCTTATGTACTTAGATAAGCAAAATAAGAATCAGGGAGCTGTAAATGGGGACTATTAGCATCAATTCAACTTCGATGTTCTATTTTGCAGTCGCATCGATTTTTATTCTGTGTACCTTATTAAAAAATCAGTCATTAGAAGTATCTTCAAATTCAAAAATTACTTTTAATTTTTCTGTTTTTTTAATGGTGCAGGCAGTATTAGTAGGTATCTTTGCGCTTTTAGATTTCTTTAAAGAAAAAACAGTCTTTTCCAATCAGATGGGCTTTGATATTGTCTATGCCTCAGTTGGTTTCATCTTTGGATATGTGTCTTTTGCCACACCTTTTATCCTGTTTGTCCTGCTAAAAGTTCATGCATACGGCACGCACTTTATGAATGATAAACTAAGGCACTTTATCTATTTTGCCTTTGTCTTAACTTCATTTATCTATGTATATAAAGCAACCCATATTATCTATGAGTTCTCTCGCGATCATGGTATGACTTTTTCTGATTCTGACTGGATCTTTTTAGTATTTATCCCGATTGTCAAGTTAAGCTTTTTCCTGTTAGCAGCCAAAGATCTTAACAGGTTCTTAAAAGATCTTTGTGAAGGATCTATTGTTTCAAAAAGAGCATCACTCTTTTTAAGAATTGTCTTTGTAGGTGGTCCATTTATACTGATCCCGTTAGGCTGGTATTTTATCTTACCATGCATGCTCGGAATTTTAGTCTGCATGGTCTTTGTAATGCAGTTAATCTCTCAGGACAGAGCAGTATCTGTAGATTTCTTGACAGGTTTAAACAACCGTAAAGAGCTCATGAGATATCTTGGCAGATTATTTGAAAAGACTGATGAACTAGACCAAAACCTAGGTCTTATCTTTATTGATATTAACGATTTTAAAGGTATCAATGACACCTATGGCCATAATCAGGGCGATAAGGCTTTACTAACAGTTGCTTCATGCCTTAAAAAGGCAGCATTTAAAAAGAACTGCTTTATCTGCAGATACGCAGGTGACGAGTTTACTGTAGTCTTAAAAGAATCTACTACAGAGACCGCTCAGAACTATATTAATACTTTAGAAGAAGAGCTTAACAAGTGTAATAACTCAGGAGACTATGCTATGACTATTTCTTTATCTATAGGTCATGTACAGTATTCAGAGAAATACATAACTCCAGATGAGTTCATCGCAGCGGCTGATCAGTTGATGTATGGCCAGAAGGCTCAGCGTAAACAGCATCAGCAGGAATTAGAAGGGATGCTCTAATCAGGCTTTGTAATTTGATCTTAGATGAATTTTTGATACAAAAAGCTCACCTTTTAGGTGAGTTTTTTTATAAAAAACTCATGAGTTTGAGCTTTTTTATAAAAGACTCTACAATGATGATATTGAAAACTAAGGATATGAAAAATGACAAATTATAGTGAACTTGCAAACGGCGGAATTACTTTAATCAAACCATATCAAGCTGGTAAGCCAATTGAAGAGGTGCAGCGCCAGTTGGGTTTAGAAAATGTCATCAAGTTAGCTTCTAATGAGAACCCATTTGGTATGGGGCCTAAAGCTAAAGAAGCTGCTTTAAAGTGTGTAGAGCAGGGTAATATTTACCCAGATTCAAACGGTTACTACTTAAAGCACAAGTTACATGATAAGTTCGGTTATGATCCTGAAAAGCTAACTTTAGGCGCAGGCTCAAATGAGCTTATCAACTTATTATTCGCAGCTTTTGTAAATGATAAGGTTAATGTAGTTTTTCCAGAGTACTCATTTGTTGTTTATCCAATGGAAACTACTGTAAACGGCGCTAAAGCTAAAGTGATCCCTCTAAAAAACTACAATGCTGATTTAGATGCAATTGCTCAAGCTATTGACAAGGATACGCGTATTGTAGCTTTTGCTAATCCTTCAAATCCTATCGGTACAGCAATAAGCTCTAAGTCTATGAAGGAATTTATTAAAAAGGTTCCAAAGACTACATTAGTTGTTATCGATGAGGCTTACAACGAGTTCAACAGCGGAGATGATACTTTTGAGGATACCGCTTTATGGACTGAAGAGTTTGAAAACTTAGTTGTATCTCGTACCTTCTCAAAAGCTTATGGTCTTGCTGGTCTGCGTGTAGGTTACATGGTAGCTAATAAAGAGATCACCTCTTTATTAAACCGTTTAAGAGCTCCATTTAACGTAAATATCGTAGCTCTTGCAGCTGCTGTTGCAGCTTTAGATGATACTGAATTCTTAAAGAAGACAGTTGAGAACAACTCAAAAGAGCGCGAAAGATATGCTGCTTTCTGCAAAGATCATAACCTGTTTATGATCCCTTCAAAGGCTAACTTCGTAGCAGTTGATTTTAAGGGCTATGATGCTCAGGCAATTGCTGATAAGCTATTACATCAAGGCATCATTGTGCGTCCTCTTCTAGGTTACAAGTTACAGGATATTCTAAGAATATCTATCGGTAAGCCTTCAGAGAATGATAGACTGTTCAATGCCCTAGATAAGATCTTAAAGGAAATGAAATAATTGAAAAACGCCCTTAATTTAAAAAAGATAAAGTCCGTAGAAGGCAAGGTTATTTTGCCTGGATCTAAGAGCCTTACTAACAGAGCTCTGTTAATTTCAGCTTTAGCTAAAGGTAATACCAAGTTATTAAATGTTTTAAAGTCTGATGATACCTCTCGTATGATTGAGGCTTTACAGACTTTAAAGGTAAAGCTCAAGGTTAACGTAAGTTCTGTTGATGTAACAGGTATGGGCGGTGTCTTTAATGAAGGACTGAACTCTGTAGAGCTGTATTTAGGCAATGCAGGTACTGCAATGCGTCCATTATGTGCAGCTTTAGCTGTATCAACAGGTGTGTTCACGCTTACTGGTGAACCCCGCATGATGGAAAGGCCTATTGGTCCATTAACTGAGGCTTTACGCTCATTAGGTATTAACATTGAATACTTGAATAATGATGGTTTTCCACCAGTACGTATTCGTGGTGCTGTACCTAAGTTTCATGAGGTAACTATTTCAGGTTCGACCTCAAGTCAGTTTATTACAGCTCTGCTTATGGCAGCTCCTGTCTGCGGCGGACTAAAAATTAAGATTAAGGGCGACTTAATTTCAAAACCTTATGTTGATCTGACTGTAAAACTCATAGAAAAATTTGGCGCAGTGGTAAGTCGTAACGGTTATTCAGAGTTTACTGTAGAAGGCACAGGTTATACCTCACCTGGCTCTTACCTCATTGAGGGGGATGCAACTGGTGCTACTTACTTTGCAGCAGCTGCAGCCATTGGCGGTGAGTTAGAACTCTACGGTTTACCTGAGGATTCTGTACAGGGCGATATTAAGTTTTTGGATGTATTAGCTCAAATGGGTGCTAAGATTAAGAAAACAGAAAGCTCTGTAATTATCAAGAAGTCAAAGCTTCACGGTATTGATATTGATATGAATGCAATGCCTGATGCAGCCATGACTTTAGTGCCATTAGCCTTATATACAGACGGTCCTATAACTATCAGAAATATTGCCAGCTGGAGAGTTAAAGAGACTGACAGAATTGAAGCTATGGTCAAGGAAATGTCAAAGTTAGGTGTTAAGGTAGAATCTGGTGAGGACTATATCAGCATTGATGGTTCAACACGCAATGATGTAACCCCAACCTTTGATACCTACAATGATCACCGTATGGCAATGTGTATGTCACTAATAGCTTTTGACAGAGACATTGTTATCAATGATCCTGAGTGTATCAATAAGACCTTCCCAACCTACTTTAATAACTTAAAGTCTGTAAGTAAAAATTAAAGGTAAGTTTCGGTTACAATCAATTTTGTAAAAGAGTTTTCTTAAGCTCTGCAAAGCTCTTAGGCTACAACGCTTTAAGAGCTTTTTTAATTTTGAAAAAAGCAACATGTTTAAGACTGCAATAAGATTTTGCTAATCTAAGTTATTGCAAAGTAAATAAGCTTAAGCTTCAACAAAAATTGCGTCAGTTTTTAACTTTATTAAATTGTATTTGCAAAAAAGATGTAAAGCAAAAGCTATAAGATTAGCTAAGGATAAAAAGTCATGAAAAAGTTAATTGCATCAAAGTTAATTACAGCCTTCATGCTGTTACTCTGTTTTAAAGCAGAGGCTGTAGAAACTACTTTTTTAAATAATACTTTTAAGATAAATCTTCCTGAGAACTACTGTACTCTAAATCAGGATACTAACTACTACAAGTTCACAAAAGCAGCCTTTGGCAATTCTGTAAAATTTGGTTTTATTGCAGCTCCCTGCATGGATACTAAAGCTCTAGAAGATGGAATTATCAGTAGATTAAGTCACTACATTGCTTTTACTCAAATAGGCATAGATGGCAATTATGGCTATTTTAAGTTAGGTCGTTTTGTGTATGTAAATTTGGCTAAAGCCTTCAAGTCAGCTCCTTTAGACAGGATAGAGAACTCTGTTAACAGAAGAATTGCTCCATTTGGAGCTACTGTATCAAATCTTGGGTATAAGCTGCAGTCAGCATCTGACTCATATGCTTTGTTTTTAGCTACAGTAAATCTAAATGGATTTGGTGCTGATAAAAAGGCAAACTTATTAGGTATTACTACTCTAGTTTACGAGATCCCAGTAGGTTTATATGTCTTTGATGAAGATCCAAATGAGGCTAAAACTAAAGAAGCTATAAAACAGTTATCAATAGCAGCTTCCTCTTTTTAAGAAAGTCAAAAAGTTAATAAGACAATAAAGCTTACCTCTAAATTTGAGACAATCAAAATAAAAAAATCCAGTGCCAAATGGCACTGGACCAAAGGTAAGATAAATCTTAAAAATCCAAAACAGTATTAAACTGATTGGGGCTTAAACTAAACAACCGTCCAACATTCGGTTGCTATGTCTTAAGCTTTATTGAAAGTATATAGACGCTTTAGGTATATGTAAAATACTAATTATTTATACCTCGTTATAGTTAAACTGTATAACTGATTTAGCAATCAGTAAGGTAATATGAAATCCTGAAAATGAAGCTGAACTTGAGTTTTTAAAGTAAATTGCTAATTTGGAGGTTGAAAAAATGTGAGGAGATAAACAGAATTCTTGTAATAACTTATTTATTTGGAGTTAAATATCATGTGATAATCCTTTTCTTTTCTCATGATTTCATAGATTGATGTGTATTGAACACCCATTGCATTACACACATCAGGAATGTGGACTTTCTTTTTTGCATTGATTTTATTTGCTGGCTCTTCGTGAGTAACTAAAATGCAATTGTGAGTTTTTGCTAAGAAATTAGGTATGCATCAGCAACTGGTAGTTCTATAAATTCTCTAATCTTATTGTCAAGAACTTTTTCTTCAAAATGTACGGGTAAAAGAGAGAAGTTTAGATGGTCGGTGATGTAGGGTTCGAACCTACGACCCTCTGGTCCCAAACCAGATGCGCTACCGGGCTGCGCTAATCACCGAACGGAGAGCATTATAAGAATAGACAAAGCTGTTGTCAATTTTTTTTCGATTCTTTTTTCAAAAATTTTTCAGGAATTTCAATTTACTTCACCTTCAAATAGCTCAAAAAGTAAGTGAAATTTTTTGAAAATAAGATAAATATCAGCTTTATGAATTGTTATCTTTTCTATCCTCAATTTTTTAATTTTATTCCATAACTCAGTTATATTTGCCTTAAGTAAGATACAAATATGACTGACTTAACAAAAGACATAAGAGCTAATTTTGAATTTTCAAAATAAGTGCAAGGTGAATCACATAAAAATGTAAAGCAAATTTAAAATCCGTATCAACTAAATTAACCATCAGTATCTACTAAAGTAAACTGACATCTAAAATGCGGACTAAATAATTATTAAAAATCAATAATATATATATAAATTGAGATCAGGATTTACTTAAAAGATCTAAATCTGAAAAAATGAGGCAAATTTTGCTTAAAACGGGGGAATTTTCATTGAATTTTGTAAAACTGAACTATGCGATAAAAATTTTTTTAAATTTAATTTTTATTAACTTGTTGATTTATAAGAATTCATAAAAATTCTTAAAAAATATTTTTTGAGAAAGTGATCACAAATGAAAAAATGTGATATAGTTCACGTACTCCTTATGTTTGTTTGATTGTTGTCCCCTGAATGGTTTTTGTATTCAGGGGATTTTTCTTTTCCGGGTAATTAACTTTTTGTTCTTCTTGTTTTCTTTGGATTTTCTAGCCTTTAATCCTCTAGATAGAACATATCTTCAATCAAATATCAGAATTAAACTTCATTCGTCAATCTTGTTTATAGCTTTTGCTTTATAAGGGCTACTTCATATTTTTTAAATGAGCATCTCACTTTATTGTTTAACACTCTGAACACACGATGTTTTTTTGTTACAATAATCAGCTTATATAATAAAAATAACTATGAAAGCATCGACATTATTTATTTTGTTGAGAGTGGAGAACAAAGGATGTCTTTTGTATCAGATTTTAAGAAATTAACTCTAGTTTTAGCTGTATCAGCTTCATCAATGTTGATTTGTAATGGTTGCGTTACTGCTTTAGTTGGTGCAACCGCAGCTGGTGCGGGGGCTTTTATTGGTTCAGATAGCCGTACAGTTGATGTTCAGGTAGATGATCAGAAGATTGAAAACCAGGTAGCCAGAATTCTAAAGAATGATCGTATGAGATCTGATTCTAAAGTCTTTAGAGTTGACTGTGTATCAGTAAACGGTAATGTGCTGTTAGTAGGTCAGACTCGTGATACAGAATACATGAACTGGGCTTTAGGCTATATCAAGAAAGTTCCTAACGTAAAGAGAATTTTCAACTGTGTATCCAATAAAGATCCTATTAAGGCAAGTGTAATTGCACATGATGCATTTATTACCTCAAAGGTTAAGAGTGCACTGTTATTTGGTTCAAAGATTAGCTCTGGCAGATTTAAGGTTTATACCGAAGATAGCGTAGTATATCTGTTAGGATACATTACTCGTGATGAAGGTCAAAGAGCAATCAACCAGACAAGAAAAGTTGGCGGTATCAAGAAGATCCACCCAATCTTTGACTATATGGATGCCTCAGGTACTCCAAACTCATCAGATAGTACTACTCCTGTAGTATCAGATAATTCATCAAATGCACAATCATTAACTGTAACACCGGCTACAACTACCAGAAGCTCATCATCAATGGCTAATGAAGTTCAGTCTGATGTTGATAATGGTGGCGCTGTACTTGAAGATGACACTGATTTGTTAGCTCCAAGTGCACCGGCTCAAAGTTTCTAATTAGAAAGTAATATGGCTCAAAGATCTAAAAGCCCTGCAATCTTTTTTGTGGATGCATATACTCCAAATGATGGTGAGATGGGGCTGTGTCTTGAATATGGCGTTCTCCGCTGGTCTAGCAATAAAAATGACAGACCAGAGGTTTATGTTCATTCATTTTTAAAACCAGCAACCACTCCTAATCGAGTTCGCTGGTCTAATGCATCAGTCGATATGAAGATCTCACGAGATTTCATTGAGAATAATCGTGATCTTCCTACTATCGAGGATATGATTGAAGCTGACTACTTAAAAGGCAGATCAGTAGTCTGCTTTGATGCAACAGTTGAACCTTTCTACTCTCTGCTATCAAACAGTTCTGCTGTAGTCTCAATTGTACAGCTATGGAATGATCTTTTTGCAGACAATGAAAAGGCTCTTTTGTGTACATCGCTTTCAAAAATGTGTGATTTTATTGGTATGTTGCCAGATGACAAAGAGAATACCAATTACACTCCTCTTTTAAAGCGCCTGCATCAGATGGCTGCTTTATGGTTCCTGCTAGAAGAAATGGCAAAACACCCTAAGTCCAAGCGTTCTATGGGCGCTGGTGGTATGCAGTTTAATTTTATCTGGCCTTTACCTAAAACCAAAGATAAGTGGTTTGAGCGCGATGTAAACTCATTTAAAGATTTAACTGATGATGAGATTAAAGAGTTCTTCAGTGGCACCCTAGCTGACAGAATTGACTGGTTTGAGATGAGTATGTATGCCTGTGACTGGGTATATCATCGTCAAAAGAACCGAGGAACTGAAGATCTTGAAGGTCGCAATGAGATGGCAGAGTTCATCTTTAAAAACGTTTTAAACTTCAAGATGCAGGTTTGGGTTCTAATCTATTACTCAATTTACAATCACAGATTAGAAGTAGCACGTCAGATTGCCTTAGACAGGGGGGATGTTCGTCGTTTAAAGAGTGCTCAGTTAGAGAACTTTTCAAACTTCATAATCGAAAATCTTGATGTGTTCTTATCAGGAGAGCAAAAGGAAAAGCTGTTAGCATCTTTAATCAAGCAGTCTTTTGATTCTAACGGTGCAGTTCGCTTCGAGCATTTTGATTTTGATACCTTACAAAAGCAGTATGCTGAGCGTAGAAGTGATGTGCAAAAGTTGTACTTTACAGATAATGCTCCAGACACCAAGCTCAAAAACTGCTATAAAGAGATCCGTGATGCCTCAGGACGTACCATTTACAGACGCTATGAGGTAAAGGGCAGAGGCAAAGAAAGAGCTGCTGCCAAAGATCTTGTATCAAGGAACTTAAACAGACTTTATGACGATGCTCGTAACGTCTTCTCAGATATTTGGCTTACGCCATCTTTAAAACTGTGGATACAGTTTATTACAGGTTGCAACATTGCTGAGATTGTAAGAACAGTAAGAGCCAATGATGCAACTGAGCTAGTAGATGTAAGAAACAGTTTGCACCAAATTCTTGAAAGATGTGCTTATGAATATCTTGTAAAACTGTATAATGAGCTCAAAAGAATATTTGCTGCAATGCAGGATGACAATATTGAAATTCCTCCATTCCAGTTTTGCTTCCAGGGAATATCTATTGAAGTAGAAATTATCTCTGCTGCCAAGGTAGGATTCTTTAGAAGACTGTTCAGTTTTGAGTAATTAGCTATGTAGTCAGGTTCGTAAAGATCTCTGCGTAGAAGATATAGTGAAAATGATCTTAAAATCTTTAAAAGCTGCTGCACTTACGGCAGCTTTATTATTTAGCGCCAATGCATTTGTAGGAACAGCTACAGCTGCAGAGGTAATCGGTGAATATGCAAACGGCTGTATTAAAGGTGCTGTTCCTCTTAATAACGGCAACAATTATCAGGTTCAGATCTGGGGACGGGGCAGAAACTATGGCCACCCGGAGCTTATTGATTACATCCAGAAGTTAGTATTAAAAGCCAAACACTACAATTTACCTGATCTTTTGATAGGTGATCTGTCAAAACGTCGGGGAGGCTCTTTTGGAGGTGGCTCAAGTCATGGTTCACATCAGTCAGGTCTTGATGTAGATATTTCTTTTGACTTTGCAACTCCAAAGAAATCTTTCTATGAGCTCTCACATCCTCAGGATGTATATCTTGTGGATACTCATAACAGGGTAACTAAGAACTTTGATAAAAGACGTGTAGCTTTAATTTATCTAGCAGCTTCAGACAGTCGTGTAGAAAGGATCTTTGTAGCACCTGGTATTAAAAAAGCATTATGTCAGGTCTATGAAGGTCACGATAAGAGCTGGCTACAAAAATTGCGTCCATGGTTTGGTCACCGTGGTCATATGCATGTAAGACTTGCCTGCCCATTAGACAGTCCTTTGTGTGTAAATCAGGCTAAAGCTCCACAGGGAGATGGCTGTGGTCAGGAATTAGACTCATGGCTCTATCCACAGAAATATGCACAAAAGCCAGCTAAAAAAGGTAAACCTCAAGTTAAAAAGAAGAGAGTTATGCCACCTGAGTGCAGAGCTTTATTTGCATCTCACTATTAGCTTTGCATAGACTAATGGCCTTGTCTTAGACAAGAGCTCTTTATTTGCATCTCACTATTAGCTTTGCATAGACTAGTCTTTATAACACCTCATAAAAAAAATCATTCCATAAAGTGTACGCAGCGCTCTTTATGGAATAGATTGTCTCAATCAAATTCATTTTCTATCTTTATTCTCTACCTGGTGAAAAATGGTGCAAATCCATTGGTTTTACAAGAATTGCCTACATTTTTTCTACATAAGTTAAACTAGTTTGCATAGTTGTAAAAATTCAATTTAGGCTCTTATAAATAACGGAGATAAACATGGTAAAGGTAGCTGTTGTAGGCGCTAGTGGTTATGCTGGAGCACAGCTTTGCAGAATTATTTCAAGACATGAGAAGTTAGAACTTACAGGTCTGTTTGTATCAGAAAATTCACTGGATAAAGGTAAAAAAATTTCAGAACTTTACGGCGAGTTAAATGGTGTATGTGATAAGGTTCTACAGCCATTAACCGGTGCAAAAGACATTATTGATATTGCTGATGCTGTATTTTTAGCAACTGATCATAAAGTAAGTCATGATATTGCTCCTGCCTTGGTAGATGCAGGTGTTGCTGTATTTGATCTGTCAGGTGCTTTTAGAATTTCAAATACTGATGTCTTTGAAAAGGCATATGGCTTTGCTCATGAGCACAAAGATCTTTTAAAGAAAGCTGTTTACGCTTTAGCTGAGTATGTTGATGTAAAAGCTCTTCAGAATACCAAGATGATCTCACTGCCAGGCTGCTATCCTACAGCTTCACAGTTAGCTTTAAAGCCTTTAATTGAGAACGGGTTATTAGACTTAAATTACCGTCCTTCAATTAACGCTGTGTCAGGTGTATCAGGTGCTGGACGTAAGGCAAAGCTTACTAACTCATTCTGTGAGGTAAGCTTAAATGCTTATGGTGTATTTACACACCGTCATCAGCCTGAGATTGCTGAGCACTTAGGTACAGAGGTTATCTTTACACCTCATTTAGGTGACTTTAAGCGTGGTATTCATGCAACCATCAATGCAAAGTTAAAAGATGGTGTAACTCCTGAGCAGGTAGCTAAAGCTTATTCATACTATGACAACAAGCCATTAGTAAGAGTAAAGAAGGGTATGCCTAAGTTACAGGATGTTCAGTACTTACCTTTCTGCGATATCGGCTATGCTATGAAAGATAACTACATTGTTATTTGCTCATGCATTGACAATCTGTTAAAGGGTGCATCAGCTCAGGCAGTACAGGTTCTAAATCTGTATTATGGCTTTGATGAGACACAAGGCCTTATCTAAGAGTAAGCATCTTTAAAATCTTTAATCAAATAATGCAGAGACCATTGTTCTCTGCATTATTTTTCACAGTATCTGTCCTCACCATACGCTCTTAAATAAGCACAAATTTAAAGTAGCTAACTTCAAGATCTAAATTTATCCATTTACCTTCAGCAATTTTAAAGATTGAATTATCAAAAGTTAAACAGGATATATAAGAATGAGTAACAATCAATTTTTACAATTATCAACGGGTTACAATGGTTATGCCGAATTAAGAGAAGATAACCGCTACTATGTCGATAAGACAGAATTCTTAAAGACAGTGATTAACTATGACTGCAAAGTATTGTTGCTCACAAGGCCAAGACGTTTTGGCAAGTCTGTTTTTATGAGCCCGCTTAATGCTTTCTTAAAAATAGATGACAATAATCCTGGAGATACCTCATTTCAAAATCAGATTTTTAAAGATACAAAGAGCTTTCAAGACAAAGAATTTTGTAACAAATATATGGGCAGTACCCTGTCATTTTTGTTTCTTTAAAAGATGTTAATGGCGATAATTTTGAAACAGCTTATGAAAGATTTGCCTCAACTATTTGTAAACTAGCAATTAAATATCTACTTAATAGTAACAAATTAGATGAATATGATAAGGAAGAGCTGTCAAAGGTATTAAATAAATCTTATTTGGATCAACTTAAAAATCAGAATTGCTTAAAAGATTCTTTATCAACATTACCTCAGTACTTTATAAAGAGTACGAAAAGTATCCAATTCTTATTATTGATGAGTATGATGTTCCTTTAGCGAGAGTTTCTTACCATGATTCTATAAACTCTGTTCTTTATAAGGATAAAAAAGATCAGGAGCTTTTAGCTTTAGGAATCAGTGTTGAAGAGTCTGAGACTAAAGATAATGAGGATTAAAGATAGTGAGCTTAAGTTAAGCTTTGGGTATTGCTTAATTTTATGCTGATGCCTTAAACATAATAACTTAAGTTAGTTACTTAGCTCTACACAAACTTAAGCGCTAAAAAGTAAGGTAGAAGGATTAAAAACAGTGCTGTTACCAAATGAAGTTATCAAAAAGATAGAGAAAATGAGATAGATAACATCTCTCATCTCATTTTAAGATTGCAGTGACAAAGAGAGTACCCAATCAGAGTTTCTCTGAAAACACCTACAGTCAAAAGCATCATGCAGGATATTGCTGACTATGAGAACTTTGTGCGTACTTGGAATGATTGAAAGGGTAACAGTAAATTACCGCTACGGTGTACAGGGTGAGAATATCCCATCTGAATTTGTAGTTCATGATTTTGGTGAGCTTGTAAAGCTCATCTCTTCAAAAACAAAAATGCTGTTACAGCCTTTATAGAGCGCTGTAAGTCTTTATCTAATGTCATGCATTATGACAATTTAAATGCTCTTTACTCACTGTACAGAGAACTCAATCTTGAGGTTATTTCAAATAAAGAGTTTAGTGATCTTATGATCTGTATGCCTAAATGAAAGCGAGGCATTGGTAAAGACTGTTATCTAAGAGCCATACCGATTGAGCACATTGATACTAAGTTTATTGAAAAGCATGACAAGGTGATCCTTTCAATTTTAAGAACCTTGTCATTATGCAAAGAGGACGAGTCACTAGAGGATTATCTAAAAGTTGAAGCAAAGCCTGATGGCTTTGCTCATCTAAGAGTCTTAGATGACAGTTTAGTTCAAAGATATCCATATATGATGGTGCCATCATCACTGCTTTTTAACATCGAACCACCAGGAGACAACCTTATCGTAGTAGAGAATGTTCAATCAGGACTGATGCTACCAAAATTAAAGAACACCTCTGTTATCTTTGGCTGTGGCAGAAACTTGTCCTGGTCAAAAGCATCCTGGTTAAAACATAAAATGCAGATCTTTTACTGGGGCGATTTAGACTCATGGGGCTTTGAGATGTTATGTGAGTTCCGTGAAAACTCGCAAAGCTCTGTTACCTCTCTGCTCATGGATAAAGCTGTATTAGAGAGAACCTCTCATACAGAGCGTATGGTCCATGAGGATAAGAGTACTGAGGTAAAAGTAGAGTTTTTGACTTCTGCTGAAAAAGAAACCTTAGCCTTTTTACAGGGTCTAAAAAACGACGGTTCTAATGCAGAACTTGCTACTACATCTAGTCCTGATACAAGGTTAAATCGTTTAGAGCAGGAAAAGCTTGATGAGGATATTGTAATTAAAGCTCTAAAAGCGTATAAGCTTTTGTAGAGTTTTAATCTTGAGGCGATTTTTAGCAAGGTGTTGACGCTTTTAGGTATATAAAGATCTGGTATTTACTTTAAAATTCAAGGCATCATAAAAGGTCTAAGGCATTACTTAGCCGAAGCTAAAATGGCGCTACCAGACTCAAAGATAATGTGGTGACAAGGAACAGTCTCTGCATTATTTAGAAACAGCATAGACATCCTAGGTAAAGTTCGCTCAGGATAAAACTTAAGGATAGAGTCTAAAGGCTATGCTTTTACTAAAGAAATTACCGAGCTTTTTATAATGACAGACTTTTACCATGATTGAAGATAACCATTTAGATAAAGGGCAACCTGAAAATATCGTCATCAAAGGCGCCAGGGTTCATAATCTTAAAAACATTGATATCGATGTTCCATTACATCAGATCGTGGGTATTGCCGGTGTCTCTGGCTCAGGTAAATCGTCATTAGCCTTAGGAGTCATCTATGCTGAAGGTTCCCGTCGTTATTTAGACTCATTATCAACCTATACCCGTCGTCGTATGACCTCAGCTGCTAAAGCTGATGTTGATGAGGTTTTATATGTGCCGGCAGCGCTTGCTTTGCACCAGAGACCAGGTGTTCCTGGTATTCGCAGTACCTTTGGTACAGGAACTGAGCTTTTAAATTCATTGCGTTTAATGTTCTCACGTCTTGCTTCTCATCGCTGTGAGAACTGTGGTCATTATTTAGAGCCAACACTTAATGTGGCAGCAGAAAAAGAAATCATTTGCCCACATTGTCATAAAGCAGTCTATCCACCATCAGCTGAAGAACTTGCTTTTAATTCACAGGGAGCATGTCCTGAGTGCTCAGGCACAGGCTTTGTAAGAACTGTAGATGAATCAACCTTAGTCCCTGATGAGAGTAAAACTATTGATGAAGGTGCGGTGCTACCATGGCAGACCCTGATGTGGTCTTTAATGAAAGATATCGCCCGTGATCTTGGGGTAAGAACTGATGTCCCTTTTAAAGAGCTTACACAAAAAGAGCGCGATATTGTTTTTAATGGCCCTGCCATTAAAAAGCATATGGTCTATCAGAATAAGACTAACGGTGCCTCAGGTGAGATGGATTTTACCTACTTTAATGCCAAATACACAGTCTTAAATGCTTTATCTAAGGTAAAAGACGAAAAGGGTATGAAGAGAGTTGAAAAGTTCTTACGTGAAGATATCTGTCCAAAATGTCATGGTACCAGATTAAACGACAGAGCCAGAGCTCCTAAAATTAAAGGCATGAGTTTAGATGAGGTCTGCTCGATGACCTTAGATGATGTCATCTTATGGGTAAAGGATGTCCCATCTTCATTACCTCAAGAAATGCACAAAATGGCAGAGAGTATCTGTCAGTCCTTTTTAGAAGTCGCCAGAAGATTAGTTGATCTTGGATTAGGCTATCTTACCCTGGATAGAGCTTCTTCAACCTTATCTACAGGTGAAAGACAGCGCATGCAGCTAGCTCGTGCAGTGCGTAACCGCACTACAGGAGTGTTATATGTTCTGGATGAACCTTCAATTGGACTGCATCCTCAGAACATTAAAGGTCTTAATGATGTAATGCATGATCTCATTTCTGATGGTAACTCCGTACTCTTAGTCGATCATGATACCCAAATTCTAAAAGAAAGTGACTGCATCATTGAAATGGGACCTGTAGCTGGAGCTAAAGGCGGGCATGTTCTAGCAAAAGGCAGTGTCCTGGATATTGAGAAAAACGACAAATCAGTAATAGGTCCTTATTTAAAAGGTGATTATAAAACACGCAGAAGACCTGTTATTAGCGCTAACAGTGAAAACAAAGATAAAGATGCTAAAGTAAACGAAGCTCATGAGAGTTCTACTTTAGAAGAAGCTCACAGTAATTTAATAGCTAAGCTCTTTGAAAAGGGGACTATCTATTTAAAGACAGCTCCAATTCATACTGTAAAAGCTATGGATGTAAAGATACCAAAAGGCAGATTAACAGTTGTCACCGGTGTTTCAGGATCTGGTAAAACTACCTTGGTGTTGGAAAGCTTAATCCCAGCACTTACAGCTTCTATCAATAACACCAAGCTGCCAGAGCATATAAAAGAGGTTAAATGTGAGGGTATATCACAGATAAAGCTCATTGATGCAACACCTATTGGTATCAATGTACGCTCTACTGTAGCCACTTATGCAAATGTTCATGATGAGTTAAGAAAGCTCTTTGCTAAATCCAAAGAAGCTAAAGAGAAAGGCTATAAGGCAGGCGACTTTTCATACAATACAGGTAAACTGCGCTGTCCTGTCTGTGATGGTACAGGTGAAATCACCCTTGATGTGCAGTTTTTACCTGATGTTGAAATTCCCTGCACTAAGTGCCACGGCTCACGTTACTCTAATGAAGCTCATGAAATTCATTACAAAGCCAGAGATGGTAAAGAGTATTCATTACCAGAGCTTATGGATATGGATGTAACAGAGGCTATTGAGGCTTTAAAAGATGTAAAGCTAGTTTCATCCCGTCTAAAAATTCTAGAGTCACTAGGCTTAGGTTATTTAACCTTAGGAGAGCAAACTCCAAGCTTATCAGGAGGTGAAGCCCAAAGATTAAAACTTGCCTCAGAAATAGGTCACAGTCAGGACGATTCTGTCTTTGTCTTTGATGAGCCTACCATCGGTTTACATCCACAGGATGTAGCAACACTATTAGATGTTTTCCAGACTCTAATTGAGAGTGGTGCTACAGTCATAGTAATTGAGCATGATCTTGATGTGATAAGAAATGCTGACTATATCATTGATATGGGGCCTTATGGCGGTATTGCAGGCGGCAGGATTGTAGCTACAGGCACTGTCGATGATATTAAAAACTCAAAAGAGAGTATTACGGGTAAGTTTTTGAATTGATAAGTTCTATTGTCAAAAGATACGAGAGCAATTGACTGATTCAAATATAAGCCAAAAGATCGAATAGCTGAGCACTGTGGACTAGTAACGATAAAACAATTGTTAGATCTTTTGAGAAATTTGACAGAAAAATAACTGATATTTGTAGAAAATGTCACTAATAAAGGGGAAACAGGAGCTTTTCAATATATAATCTAGAAGAAGGTTTGGAGATAATTACATATGAAAGATATCAGTTCAACAGGCTCATTTATAAAGTTTTACCTAAATAATTACATTT
>ULNV01015755.1_pt1 | contig 25995 bp, 23 predicted proteins | sample 1952011 | NCBI WGS metagenome assembly ULNV01 (sample SAMEA4835586, study PRJEB28245) | human gut metagenome | biome: gut microbiome; material: fecal sample | place: Denmark | collected 2008
ACAGCATCACCTGAGCATTTTATTGTTTCACAAATGTTCTTGCAGATAGTTCTACAACCAGTAGTACCCCCACATACTGTCTGACATTCTTGCTTTTTATATACAGCGTCAGGAGGACATTGAGATGAACTCCAGCCAGAAGGAGTTTCCCAAGCATACTGTTGATAACCAATCTTTGTTCCTGCTCTGCAAATTTGAGTTTCACTACAAGTCTCAATGCATGTAAATTTAGGACCACTACCAGTTGTTGGGAAAGTTGGACCTGATTGCGACATCGTGCAACCTACATCAGGTTTACCACAACTTGTTTCCTGAACAAATTCATGAGAGTAAGCTGCTCTTGTTGTGCAACATGCTTCAGGGGCAGGATCTTTATAAACTTTCTCTTCAGAAATGTTGCCACACTGCTCGATGCCACAGCACTCTACGGTATTTCCGTCCGAAACTATTATAAATATCGAACCATTAATACAAATAACACCATTAATCAGATTAATAACTCTTTTATCTTTATTGATATTTAAAGAAATTTTTATGATTAAAAAAAATATTATGTACTTTTGGAAATATTCAGATAGAATGGCATACATATCAAATTTCTGTTTGTTGTTGACAGAACGTTTAGCTGACGTCATAAGCATTTTTCTGTAGAGTCCTACAGATTTATTTTGGAAAGAATACTTCAGATCCAACAGTGCTACGTTGAGAAAATGTAGCATACACAGATGTAGGAATGTATCTTTGATTATCCTTATTTGTGTTATGGTTGAAGTGCCCCGTATAAACAAGTGGTATGACATGTGTAAATAACATGCCGTGAACAACCAACATTGGCTGAATTGGTGTTATTGTTACTCTGAAAGGTAATACGTTCCGCCCTTGGTGCCAGCCAGATGGTAAGTAAATAAAGAAAGCCTGCAACTGTCAACGGATCACATGACACTTCAATCATTTAAAAAAAATTATAAAATCAAATTTTCACCTCTATAATTCGTAAAATTCATACCAAAAAAAATTTACTATTCTCAAATTATCAATTTCTAATCCGTCATATAACCCCTTAATCTGTAAAATAAGCTATAAGTAACAGGTCATAATCTCCTATACCATAAATCACAATACAGGAGTAAAAAATATGACTGATACAGTCAAGAATGAAGATGTTCTATTATCAGAGCGTCAGAAAGTACAACAGCAAATTGCAAAAGATCGCCAGCACGCTGAGCAGAGAAGAGAAGCAGCATTAAGACGTGAAGAGAGAATTGCAAAAGACAAGCAAAAAATCCCAACAGAGTTTAACGCTCGCAATACTACTTTAATTCCTCAGTATATTCGCTATCTGGTTCAGGATATGATCATCAAGTTACCACTTGATACACCTAAGATTAAGACTGTAGCTTTTGACAACTATGAACACGTAGGTAATGCAACTTATGCAATTACTGCAATCTTACCAGTAACACAGTCACGTGCTAAGGTAGAGGAATTACGCAGAGCAATTGAAGAAAACTTAAGACTTAACGTAAAAGAGGTTGTTGTTAAGCAGGTACAGTATGCTCAGAAGATGTTAAAGCAGATGCCTACTACCAACATCGACGACATCATTACACGTTCAGAGCCAACTATTCAGTTCAAGTTCAGATCACGTACACCTGATTCATCACAGTTCTTAAACTGGTGTTATCAGGCTGATATGGCTGCTTTAACCTTATTAAAACTAACTCATTTAGGTTTAATTTCAGAAACAGAATATCTTGAAAGAGTAGATACAATGGCAAGAGGTTTACGTAAGTATGCTGCCTTTGTCTATGAGTCAAGAAGAACTGCCTTTGAACATCTAAAGGAATTAACCAAGACCGATGAGCAGACTCAGAAAGAGTTTAATCAGGTTCAGTCAGACGTTAAAGAAAAGGCCAACATTGAACTTAACGATGAAGGTGAGCTAAAAGAGATGGCAAATCTTGACAAAGAAGATCAAGAAGGCGAACAAAATGAAGACACTGCAACTGAGCAGACTTCATCTGAAGAATAAATAGATTTAATAATCTCCTATGTAAGGTAAAATTCTCTACTAGCAATAGTAGGGAATTTTTTTATCAAAACAAATCTAAAAAAACAAGTTTCCACGACGTGGAAAAAAGAGCCTATTTTACGAAAAAACAATAAGTTAAGTTCCAAAGTCGGTCAAAATTACATGAATTTTAGGCATTATTCCACACTTAAATGATCTTAGATGGTCTTAAAAAAATCTTACTTACAAGTAATCTTTACCCCAAAACACACTTTATCAGGTAGTAATTTTCAATAAAATAATCTCATATCCTTACAGTGATTGACTGTACGTTTTACTAATTTCGTTATAATTAGATTTTTGTTACTCCACTGGATATAATCCAGTGGAAGTCCTCACTCGAAAGAGCACGAAGGATGGAGAGGAAATCGAAACCTCGATAAAAAAATATATTTTTCTTTTGACAGAGAAAAATGGTTCAGTGCTTAAATGCACGGTGAACTGCTAAATTGTCTTTAGACCTATTCTTGGTAGGATAAAAAAGTAAAGACATGATGCAGTTCCCTTCATAAGTATGCCAATACGGATGAAGTATGTAAAAACTGAACAAGAATGGCTATGGTAGAAAAGGTGAGTTTTTGCAGGTTGAAGTGCACTCACTACCGAAAGTCACCTTCAACAAAGCACACAGCACTGTCAGTAGTGATTTTGGGAACTGTGTGGTATTCAAGGATGAACTCTTGAATAAAATTCCCTAGCAGATTGGTCGTCTGTGCATGGTTATCCATGGAGAGTTTTATGTTCGCTCTCATTTTTATCAGAAGAGTTGGTAGGCCACCAACCACCCGTGTGTCTCGTTTAAGGAGTCTTCTTCAGTACATAATTTTATGTATATAGCTTTATGTATTGGAGATTGTTGGCAACTACCAAGAGGGTAGTAAAGTGTTGCTAGATTACCAGTAAGAACATTTTGTTCTTACTGTGTTCTCTAAACTCAAATCTTCTTAATCACCCCATATTCAAGCCTTTCATATACTCTTTCTTAATACAATAAGTTCATTCTTTCATTTTATTGTTTAAAGGAAATCAAAATGGAAAACGAACTCTTTAATAATTTGTCCTATATTGAAATTCTTTTCATTATTGTGTCATTAGGTTGCTGCCTCTTTGGCTGGAAAATCATGTTCTACCAAAAAAAGGCAAATTTAGCTATAGCTCTTCTATTCCATAAAGAAGCTATTTCTGAAGATATTAAAGCTGAAATTCAAAAGATCTTAATAGGTAAAGATAAATAATCAAAGAAGAGGTAACGAACATGAATTGCACTTTAGATCTTATTTCAATCGTAATGTTATTTCTGCAATTATTTGCAATTTTTATCGTCTTAAATGGTCTTAAGAATACAGAAAGAATGGAATGTGCTTTACTGAAATACGTAATAGACGGCAGATTAACAGAGAAACAATTTATTAAATACAGAGAGCTTATTTCAGCGCATTCATACAAAGAATTAAAAGATCTTTACAAAAAAGAATGTAAATCAAAATAATCCCTAAACATGTGTCAATGGTAATTTGACTTTATCTCCTGCCTAAACAACAGGAGATTTTTTTATTCTTTAAAGCAAACTTAATGTTTACACCTTATCAGCAAAGAACTAATCAAAAACAATCTTAAACTAAAAATCATCATTCAGCTTCTGCTGACGTTCCTAGATAACGTTATATCTAATAAAACAGCAACTGCATCGTACCTTTGAAATTGCAGTTGCTTATTTCCCTAAAGGGATAACTTCCCTTTACGGGAATGTTGTCTTCTTAGGTTTTTAGTCCAAGGAGGACATTATGATAGAGAACTCTTTTGACCTGACTGGTCATTCAAGTTGCTTTTATGAATATAATGAAGAATATGGACTTTTAAAAGTCCATGTTCAATCTTGCAATATTTACCTAGATCCTGATGATTGGGATAACTGGATAGAGACTATTTATACAAAAACTCTATCTAAAGCTCAATACACACAAAAAGAGCTAGATGATATTGCTATCAAAGTTCTGAAGAAGCATTGCGTAAGGATTGACTACCTTCAGTAACAATCAATCCTTATAAGCTCGTTTAACTGTTTTATTTAGTTAAGCGGGCTTTAATTATTCCTAATAAACAACCTTAAAACAATTACAGTTATAGTTATAAACTCTCACTTTACACCTCAACTATACAAAAAAAATTATAGCAATTTTAAAATAAGATCATATTTCAGGTTTACCTGACGTATAAGATGACGTTACATCTATTTCCTTCTGTATATAACGTTATATACAGTCTTTTCCCAAACAGGGGACATCAATCCCTTGTACAGGGTAATTGTATGTCTTCTAAGTAGGATTTTTAGCCTTGGAGGGCATTCTAAATGAACACATCATTAACTTTAAAATTAAATAACAACAAAGAAATTTCTGTGATCGGTTTCAGAACTGGTCCAGAAGATGAACAAACAATTTTCGATATTTTTGAAAATTGGGTAAAACTTTACGTACCTGAGTATAACCTTCTAATGAGTTACCACTCAGATTGCGGACGAGTTCGTGATGCTGAAACGGAACATATTTATGACATCGAGTATATACTCGAAAGGCAATATTATGTTCCTGAAAAAGGTGACTCTGAAAAGGGTATCATAAATAGGGAGTACTTCGACGACATGGGTTGCCATGTTCCAAAAGGTACTCCCGACGTCTATCCAGAAGTTACGGTCCAGATGTCTCCTGAGGATATCGAAAGATGTCTGAAGGACTTCTTGGATTATATTGAAGTCTCTTCAATTGAAGAGCTCCTTCAAGAAAGTAACGAAGGAGAAGAGGAGGCCCCTGAATACATTCAGGCGGAATAGCCTCACAGAGTCTTGGCCAGTTAACTACTGGTCAGGGCTTTCATATTTAATTCAACACAAATCACACCTATAGTTACAAACTCTTACATAACCCCATTTCCATACAAAAAAATTATAGCCACTTTAAACTAAAACTATCTTTTCAGCATTTGCTGACGTAACCGTTGATACGTTAATTCAACATCAAATCGTTATACAAATTTGTATAACGTCTCTCTTCTCCTCAGGAGACACAAGCTCTCCTAATGGAGATGTCTTTGTTGTCTTCTGAGGATTAACTAGCCACAGGAGGCTAAAAAATGTACAACTTAAATCATAAAAAATTTTTAAACGGCAAGTTAGCAGGTGAAGCTAACTTTAAATTTAATCATTTGCATTCTGCCCAGAGCAAAATGCACTGGGATTTGATTGTTCTTCAGGAGGAGCTTTGGGCTTCTCCTGAAGAGGGAAAGTTATCAGCCTACATTCAGGCTGATAATGATTATAATCAAGACGAATGTCACGAGTTTATGATTACAGAAATGTAATCTAACTCGTGACATAAAGTCCGTACCTACTGAGTTATTCAGCAAGGGCGGACTTTTTTTTATTTCTATTTATCTTTTGTTTATTCTTATCTTCATATTTACTACCTGATGTTATTTTATTATTCACAAGGATTATCAATGAATAAAACATCAGATTCTGAATTTATAAAGTCAATCAAAAAGGTAAAACGTTCACCTAAATTAGGTCTTATTTATGAAATCTACAGGAAGGAGCAGGAGCTTACGCTTTGTACTAATACGTTAAACAGACAGAATAAAGTTTGGATTAAGCATCTAGCGCCAATTCAAGATATGAGAATAGACAGAATGGAGCCACTGTATATTCAGCAAAGAATTTTAAAACCAATATTTATTGAAAAGAAATATTCAACCTGCATTTACGTTGCAAGACTGCTTACCGTACTATTAGACTTTTCTGTAGCCTGTAACATCATCTCTATCAATCCAGTAAAAGAAATTTTTACATTACCTCTGTTAAAACGTGCAACACAGCAACAGAGTAAGATGAAAGAACATCGTGCTACTCTTCCTTATGACAGATTAAGAACCGAGCTAATGCAGGTAATTAAGTGTTTTCATAATAATACCGGCACAAGAAGGCAGTTACTTTTAGAAATATCACTGAGAACCATATTAAGACCAAGAGAGGTTACATCACTAAAAATCAGTGATCTTGATACTGAAAAGCACACACTTACCGTGTATAACACTAAGACTTTAGCAAAGTTTGTAATACCTACATCAAAAAGACTTGAAAAGGCTTTAATACAAGCTCATTCAAACTATGGCAGCACAACTCAGAATTGGGTATTTTCAGGTATTAAAAAGAAAGACCAACCGTTGTCATCTCAATCACTGAATAGAGCTTTAAAAGACTTAGGATACAAAGATAAGTTATGTGCTCATGGAATACGTTCTATTGCGAGTAACTTCTTTGCTGCTCATTCAGATAAAATTCACCCGTGGACTGCTGAAGCTATGTTGCAACATTCTGTAGGAACTGCTGTAGCAAGAGCTTACAGACGTGACTCTTATTTTGCTGAAAGAGTAAAAGCAGGGCAGATCTGGAATGAATGGCTTGATGGTATTTACAGACAGTTAAAAATTGATATAGACTAATTTCAAAAGAAGAGTTTTGTAATGAAACTCTTCTTATTTGACTTACGCTTTACACTGGTTAGATTTAAAGGTATCAGGTTATGCACAACATACTAAAACCGAAGTTTACTGGAGATCACTATGGTAATTGACTATATCTTTGCTGTAATCATTGTTATTGGTCTATTTGCAACTATGGCATGGATTGTCTTTTCTAAAAAATCACACTTTACCCCACAAAACACTATTCCTTTTTCTAAAGATTATTTAATATAAAACCATGTTTTGAGGTCTTCCTCGCATACGCACTGGCACCGTTACCTTCCGTAATCCAGCAAGACTTTGGAGCATTCCCTCCAAAAATGAAAGAGGTACGCCTCGGCGACGCAGTGTTGTGTCTGCTCCCTGCACCATGTGTGTTACGACCTTTTGGTCACGAGAAATTCGTGCAAGCGGTTATTCAAAAAAAATTCAAAACCTTGAGCTGTTGTTATTTACGAGTAACAAGATCTCAATATTTTTTTCAGCTTATGCTGACGTTTAACTCACGTTAGAGTATCTACAAAAGGTTGATGTTACTGTAGCGATAAACATCAACTCATTTCAATTTACCCTTCAAGGGAGAACGAACTCCCTTACGGGCATCTGTTTGTTCTCCCTTTATTTTTAATTGCATTCATTAAAGGAGAACAAAATGAGCAATTACACAACAGCTAAAGACGCATTACGTACCAATACTTACGAACACGCTATTACAGCGTGTTCAATGGGCTTGATTTTTATGGGATTTGATTCCCATATAATGAAAGCCTTGGCGGTAGGTGCGTACCTACTAGGCGCTTACATAGGAGTCTTTCTTTTTAGAAGACACTACCGAAAGTTTAAGCGCCATCTAAGATTATGGCGCCTATCCAAGGCATAGTGCCAAAAGCAGGGTGATACAAAGCCCTGCTTCATATCACATCACTTCAAGATCACAGAGATTGGTGCATATCTTCATGTACATCAAACTCTGACATTTTCACAAGTGTCATAAACATTCCTTATTCTTTCTTTAAGGAAGTGTACCGGCACATTCCGGATATTCACGCATGTTGCGTGTCTTTACTTTTTTTATCCCAGTAGGGAGACATTGACTCCCTACTGGAGCCATTTTGTCTTTACTCTGCTGTGGTTTATGGAGTTTATAAAATGGCTTTAAATGAAGAAGCAATCAAGAAAGTATTATCTTTAGTTAAATCTTGGGTAGAAGGTCCTGAAAGACCTGATACCACAAAAATTACTAAGGTCAGTCCAACCCTAGGTTGGAAAGTTACAAAAGGACAAGAAATTATTGGATTAAAGGCATATTTGCCTTTCCAAACAATTTTGTTCCTTTATGGCCTACCTGCAAATTTGGTTTATTCCATGCCAAATAAAATGGCATGGTTAAACTTAGCATTTGCAGGAGAGGAAGCAATATGGCTTAAAAACCATGTTCCATTCCTAGACCAAAACTTTCAACCAGAATTCTCCCATGTAAATCTTCTATTAGATTTACTGGGAGAGGACAACACTGCTGGCTACGGTCGAGGCTATTATGGCTTCGGTGAGGCTGGTGTCGGTAAGACATCAACCGCAGCATGGCTGGCTGCTGTTTTGAACCAACCTGTGGTTCAGATGAATTGTAAGCCAAACATGGAGGTAGAGGAAATGTTTATTTCCCATACCTGTCACAACGGTGTATGGGATCAATCAGAAGGTCCAATATTACAAGCAATTCATCACAACATTCCATTAGTTATTGATGAGTTGGATTTAGCTCCTCAGGAGTTCGTTCCAGCACTAAATAACCTAATAGAGGGCAGAAAGTTTTCTGTTCCTTTCTTAGAGGAATCAGTTATACAGGCAGGATCTTGCTTCAAGATCATCGGCTTCGGTAATACCGGTGCTTATGGTTATGAGGTAGGTAGTTACAACGGACGTAGTAGCCTAGATGCATCGACTTTAGATCGTATGTACAAAGACTATTACAGTCCTTTAACCGTCGAAAAGTTCGAGAGTGTAATTCGTAAGAATTTTACAGTCGAGCAAATCGACGAAAGTCTGAAGACAAAGTTAGCAAACTTTGCTGTTCAGATGAATAAGAACGCACGTGACGGAGCGTTCCCAGAGCTGATTTCACCTAGGGGTTTAATCAGTCTGTGCCGACAGGCTGTACAGAACACATGTGTTGTTAAACAACCAATTCTGTACGCAATCGGAACCGTCTATGGTTCAGTTTTGGAATCCTCTGACTACTTAGAGAAGATGTTATCTGTTTATTCTGGTTTCTTATCAGAGTCTTCAGCATCAACAAATGCTCTACAGAAGTTATGGGACGACAGGGCTTTACCATGTAGCCGTGTAACAAGTATTCTTGCTGATAAAGACAGCAAGAAGAAAGCAGCTTAGGAGGTGTAATTATGTGTAGAAATGCTGATTACATCTCTGTACTTGAGTCTATTAGCTTAGATATTGCTAAAGGCAGAGTAGGCTTATGTGGCGCTATGACAATCTGTATTGATCTTAAAGGGTCAGAACATGATTTTCGTCGTTGCATAAACAAGTTGCAACGAGCTTTTGAAGCAGGTAAGGAAAAGTTTAAGCTTTCCACCTTAGCTTCAGGCTCACAGTTACAGGCGCTGTTTACTTCACCAAGATTTAATATCGAGGTAAGAAACAGTTAAAAACTCCAGACAGTAGTTTTACTGCTGTCTGTTTATTAACCACCCTAACGGGTCACCAAACCCGTTAGGGGAGTAGTGGCTCGTTTTTTTTTATTCCAATTATGGAGAATCTAAAAATGAACAATACCACTACTACTATCGCAGCAGTAACTGCAAACAACGGCTCATTATCAGCAGATGCAACATCAAAGGTTAAAGCAGCCTATGATGCATTAAAAAAGATGATTGGTAACCAAGAGATAGTCTTGGCTACCTTTCCTGTAATGGGCTCTTACGGATTAATTCCAAAAGAAGCCATTCAGGCTTATCTGTCACAAAATAGCACAGAGGAAGAAGCTAACACTGTGTTAGCTAAATTCTCAGGAGAGATTTTTTCGACAGAAAAGCTGAAGGCGCTGGAAGACGTTAGAAAGTCAGTTACTGACTTTATGACCACCGTAGGTGTCCTAATGGGTAGGTCAGGTGTCTACGCCGTACCAGCTAAGATGCACACAAGAATCACACAATTTCTGTGTGAACGTGCTGCAACTTATGAGGGTATGGTTGCTGATATGTTGAGAAATTACGACACAATCGTAACTCAGCATAAGGCTAAGTTAGACGCAGCTGTTAAGAACGACGCTGCTCGTCTAGCCCTTGAGGCTAAAATTCCATCTAAGGATAAAATCCAAAAGATGCATGAATGCTCATATCAATTTTTCCAGGGATACGTTCCTGAGGAAGAAGATATGCTCTCATGCTCTGAGGAAATCCTTAGAGCCTACGAGCAGGAGGTTAGCAAGAATGCTGACTTTGTGCAGAAGGTGGCTGACGAGTTTACCAAATTCTTAGACATTGATACCAATGCTAAGGATCTTGGTAAAAAATATGCGTCCTTTAATGGAGCTATTGAAAAGGCTCTGTCATACGAAACTTCTACCAAGATGATCTTGGCTGGGAGCCAGTATGAAGCACAGTGTAACGCTCAGTTTGAGTTATTACATCAGGCCAAGGCAAGACTAGGCAACATCAATAAACGACTAAGAGAGGCTAATGTAAAGCTTCTTTTAGAGAAGTTTAAACAAGTTGCCTACGTTCTGTCTTCAGAGCGTGAGTTGGAGGCTTACTCTAAAGGTCAGATTTCGGTATTTCCTGCCGATTTCTCTCTTTACAAGAGAAAGCCAACCTCTGTTGCAGCAACTATTGTTGCAACACCAACCTCAGCTACATTAAGTTGTTTTGAAGATCAATCTTCAAGCAATGACGATGCAGATGATGTTGTTGAGGTAAATCCTGCTCCAGTAGCACCAGCACCTGCTCCAGTAACTTCTGTAGCTTCAGCTGCACCTGTTGCTCCAGTAGTACCTGCACCAGCACCAGTAGCTGTACCAGAAGCAGTTGAAGCTGTATCAGTAGAACAGGCAGACACTCTAGAGACTTTATCTTTAGATGAGTTTGAACCTGCTCCACAGGAAACAGCTCCAGTAGTTGAAAATACTTCAGCATCTGCACCTGAAAAGGTAACAGTTGAACCTCAGTTATCTGAGGAACAGCTAAAAGAGCAGAGAATGAAGAACATTGATGAGGTAATTGCCGAGTTAATGAAGATTTCACCTGCTGAAGAAGAGAAGACAACAGTAGCACCAACTACATCTGAGCCAAATCAGATTAAGTTAGGTGATACCAAGTTCATCTTCTAACTGCATAAAAACAGGGATAAGGCATTATACCTTATTTCTGTTTTTTAATTTTAAGCGTCTAACCATAGTTAACTGTTCTAATCCCAACAGAAAACACTTCACCGTTAATTATGGTTAGGCTCTTGCCTACCGATTCTCATTCTTTCTTTGAGAACTGTTAGCTGACAGATTTCAGCAGTATGTACCATGAGTACATAAAAATTTTTAATCCTTTGAAGGATAAAACATTGTCCTTCAGGGGCGTGTTTTATCTTCAAAGTATTTCATTATTTTGGAGAGAAAAAATGGAAAATTTAACAACCTCAACTGTAACAAATTCTAATCTTTCTTTAGCTTCCTCAAAGGAGGTTTTAGAAAGAATACATGGGTTGCAGTGTCTTACCAGTGCCGCCAGCTCTACTGGAGCCTTTATAAACAACAGTTATGCAAACCAAGCGATTTACAAACCCGCAATCAAACTTGGTAAAGGAGCTTGCACCGACGGCTCAAGAATCGTTATTCCTAAATCATTACTGATGGAGAAAGAGTATGACCGTGCGTCTACTATAGCTCTGTTGGTGCATGAGATGGGACATGCATCCTTCACTTATGGGGTAAGTATTCACTGGCGAGATCGTGACCCTGTAGATGCAGCCAGAAAAATTCTTCTGAGGAACACCGACATATCAAATAAAACTCTATTTAACATTCTCAATGTTTATGAGGATTTGCGTGTGGACGATTTAGTTAGCTTTATTGTTCCAAACGCTAAGATGTTTGGTGAGTACTTTCTGATGAATGAATGTAAAAAGTTCACTGAAGATAGAATTCAAGGTCTCTTAAAAATGAAATCTGAAGACATCATGTCAATTATGATTTTATTTTCTGGATATCAGAAGGTTTACGATACAAACCCAATTCTGTACCAGAAGTTAGAAGTATTGGCTTTCAGATGTTTTCAGGAGCTGAAGAGCCGTTTAAATGGCAATGCTCAGGTTGTAGCTTTTGAAAATGACCTAAACAAGTTATTTAAGAAACTTAAAAACTTTCAGGACAAAATAAGAAACTACACTGGTGTAGCCGGGGATTTGAACTTTGATGCGAATATTGCAAATCTGTTAAAAATTACAGCCAATATGATCATCAAGTATTTCTTAGAGCCAAATCAAAATCAGCCAAAAGCTGACAATGGTAAAGAGAATACTCAGTCTCAGGATAGCTCAAACGACTCTGACGCCAAGAAGGAGCAAAAGGGAGAGAACAATTCTGAACAGGACAATTCTAACTCATCAGATGATAAATCTGACAAGCAGGATAAGTCTAATCAGGAAGGTTCCCAAGGTAAATCTTCAGATGAACAGGATGGTTCAGACAATGACAATTCAAACTCTTCAGGTAATAATTCTGAAGAGAATGGTAAGTCAAATCAGAACTCAGACAGTTCAGATGAAGGTAAACAAGGTGATAACAGTTCTAAGAACAGCTCTGACAAGAGCAATTTCTCAGAACAGGAGTATTCACCATTTAAAGAGGGAAAAACAACCCTCTACTCACGTCTTGAAGAGGACAGTGATGGTAAAGATGAAAGAATTACTGAAGCATTGGAAAACGCAGATGTTGATAGTCAGACTAAAGAAGAACTTGAAAAGTTAAATAACTTAACTAACAAGGAATTCGCTGCCACTACAACAACTGTAGGAACTGAAGATGGTGTTTTAGTTGTTGCTAACGATCATTTCGTTAACACTGCAAAGAACACGTATAAGTTCCCTGACAGAATTTATAAAGACTGTCACAAAGCAGTAAATTCTGAAAACTTTATCCAACTCTTTATCCAACATGATGTATCGAGAGGAAAAGGTGAAGACTATTGGAAAATGATTGCCAGTGTTTATGGTAATCAGAATAAGTTGGCAAAATCTTTAATTACTAAAGCTTTACAGACTTATAAACCTAAGTTACACACCTCTCCTGCGAAGAGTGGCTGTTTCTTAAGACAGAACACCATTCATCAGCTGGCTTTAGGACGTGAAATAAAAAAGCCTTTCCTTGAGAGAGGCAGAGGTACTGATCTTAATACCTCAATTGTTACATTATTGGACGTATCAGGTTCAATGAGAGGTAAAAAAGAAGACTGTTTGTCAGGTTTAATGTATAACCTGCAACAGATTTTTGAAAACTTCAGATGTAACAATCAATTGCAGATTGCGATTGAAGCTTATTCAAGCAGACTCTTTAAAATAAAGGATTTTAATGAAAAGTTTACGAAGAATATTCTAAATCGTATTCCTGCATCAGGGGGCTGTACAGTTGGAAATGAAGCTATCACTTTTGCTGTAGACAAGCTTCGTAATAAACAGGGAAGAAAGATCATCGTACTAATGACCGACGGTCAATTCGATACTTCAAACTGCCCTGTAAATTATGGCATGCTAGCCGCATCCGGAATCGAAGTTTATAGCATCTTTTTAGAAAGGTATAATCTTCATGAAGGACAGGAGCACGCTTTTCAGGAGTTTGTAGATGAAATGTTACCAAAAGTGTGGAAATGGATTTATGCCTGCCCACAAAACTTTGATAAGGTCTTCTTAAAACTCTTAAGCGAACTTCTTAAGGTTGCAGCCTAACAATTCCCCCTGACTTCGGTCAGGGGAATTTTCTTTAGTCTATATTTAAGGAAAGAAGAAGAGTATTTAGAAATAAGAAAACTCATTTCTAAGTGCTTTAAGCATACTTTTCAAGATCATTCAGTTTAGAAGGTACTGACTGATTTTATTCATATCACCTTCATAACCCAAAGGGGCTATATGTTGACCCCAGCGGGTATCACGTATGCGCCTTTGTTTTTCAATAATTGCATTAACAAAGGAGAATACGATGCAATCATTTACTAAAGAAGTTGTTTTGGCTGCAGCTAGCGGTCATTACAACGAGATAGCAAATAGGTTTCTACCAATGCTTAGTTTGGCTGTTTCAAGGCCAGGCCGTCATGTTCCAGATCCATTCAGGGCTGGTTCTAAAGACGGCTTCCGTGTCTTTAAGGATTTCAATGTCAAAGGCAAGATGATTTTTAATCAGGCTTTTGGTGAAACAAACAAAGTCATGGACGTCTGGGAGTTAATGGATACATTAGGTATTTCCAAAAACTTCAATGACGCACTTGAACAGGTTGGTAGCTTCCTAGGTTGTGAAAGAACAGGCTTTCACATCAAGGGTACCTCTTATCAGCCAATTGATAAGAAGCGTCAGGAAGAAGCTTTAGCTGCCGCTAAACAGGCTGCGGCTAAGGTTGAAGCTGAGGCTAAAAAGGCTGAGGAAGAGCGTTACTCAAAAGGTGAGGCTGCCATTCAAAAGCAACTGGCAATGACTATTCCACTGACAGTCAAAGATCCAAGATGTAAGCCTGTATTCGATTATTTCGAAAACAGAGGTTTAGGTATGCTGAAATATGCTCCTGAGTCACTGTTTAAAGATCTTCGATACAGTCCTCGTACTCCTTATTTTGAGAACGGTAAGGTCACAGGGTATTACGATGCTCTAGTGTCTATCGTTCACTCAAATAATAAGGTTTGGTCCTTACACAGGATCTTTCTGCTAAACGGTCAAAAAGCACCAGTTAGCAGTGCAAAGAAAGTGATGACTCCAAAGTTCGATGGAAAGGATACCAGTCGTTTTATTCGATTAGGTGATGTTCCTGAACATGGAATTATTGGTATAGCCGAAGGCATTGAGACAGCTTTAAGTTGTTTCTGTGGTACTCGACTGCCAGTATGGTCAGCGATTTCAGCTACATTTTTGGAAGAGTTTACTCCTCCTAAGAATGTAAAGGCTGTAATCATCTTTGCAGACAAAGATAAATCTGAAGTTGGACAGAAATCTGCTGAAATTCTTCGCAAGCGTCTGCTTGAAAAAGGAATTAAAGCTTGGGTTTGTCTGCCTAAATCAGAAATTCCACAAGGTTCTCATGGAATCGACTGGAATGATGAGCTTAAACAGAAAGGGGTATTTGGTTTCCCAGATCCTATAAAACTGTTTGAGTTTATCACTGATAAACTTCAGAAGAAGTAGTCATTATTCTTTTAATCCCTAACGGGGCTATTGCTCCGTTAGGAGATGTATAGCTCCGTTATTTTTTTTATAAGGAGCTATATGCAAAAGAAAGAAAATGAAATAAAACCAATTGAAGTACCCGAAAAGGTTAAACTTCAGTTAGATAATTTTGTTCTAAAAATCAAAAATGAGTATGAACAAAAAGAAAGAGAAAGGGCTGAACAAAGGTTGGCTATTGCTGAAGAAAATAAAATTCATCAAAACTTTTTGACTTTTGTTACTTTAGCTGGTCAAGCTGTATTGGTTGGTTGTTCCTTTATTCTTGCTTGTTTAGCTGAGATTTTAGAATTAGAACCTGATAGCAGAGCATGGATATGCTTTATAATTGTAATAGCAATTATTGTTGCAGTTGTTATTGAGTATAAAATTAGGAGAAAAGATTCAAAATGATTATGTATATAATTTTGGGGATCTTAACCCTAGGTCTGTTCTTTGGATTTTTAGGCCTTCTTATCTGGTGGCAATACTTAATGTGCAAGGATTATAATAAAAGATTTGGTCATTTGTTCAAAGATAACAAGGATCTAAAAGGAAATAACTAGAACTTTTATGACGTATTTTGTAATAGGTTCGTTCTTTTTCTACTTTATTATGTTATTTGTGTTTTTTGTTTATTTAGCAAGAGATGCAAAGCGAGATAAATGATAGAAGGTTTGGTCATCTTTTTAAAGAAGACTCAAAAAGAAATTAACATTTAAATTCAATCCCAAAAGGGGTAACACGCCCCTTTGGGAACATAGTGTTACTCCTTTTATTATTTTATAGGAGTTTCATTATGGAACGTTACATCATTGATTGTGGCTACGACTTAGAAGTAGCTCATTCTTTAAAGGGCTCATTAAACGGTAAGATGTTTTATGATCCTGAGAAAAATGTCTTCTTCATCTCAGCTTATGTTGAGAATAAGAAGACTTTAAAGCGAGCTTTGGTACAGTCTTTAGCTAAATCAGCTATGTACAAAAAGCTTCATGCAAGCTCAGATGATTTTGAGCTTGAAGGTTATCTTCCTGAAGGAACATTAAATTATGAAGAGTTAAATCATAATTTAGTTTTAGAAGGAGTAACAGGTGAATAATCGTATAGTAGGTGTTGTAGAGTTTTCTACAGCACCTATTTAGTCTAAATACAACCTACCTCAAACAATTATCTTTGTTCCTCTCCTATAATTCTCAAATCTAATAACAGCACCATAATTTACCTTTTGTTCTCTTGTAAAAATTGAGATTTTTTAGAACGTAACATATTAAATTTTCTCAATATTTTATTTGCAAATATTACTTTATGTAATATAATTGTTTTATATGAAGAGCAATGATCTACTACTAAATTTGGAGAGCATTGCACTGAAACATACAGAAAACATGTAATTATCGTTTTTGTAATTATCGTAAGCTGAGGTTTATTATGGATTTATTAGTTAAGTTATTACACATTGCTTTCAATAGCTGGTATATTTTATTAGGTTTAGTATTTATCATTATCGTTGTATCAAACTACTTTAATCTACCTACAGAGTTAACTACTGCATGTTCTACTCTTGTTTATAGCAAGAACGCATACGGTAGCTTTAAAGAAGGTTTAAAACATAAAAAAGCTTAGTATTTATCGTTATGATTGATAAAGATTACTTCAAAGACAATTTTGATTATAAAAAGTCAGAGTTGTTTAAACATTCTGTAGCATTGTGGCAGGCAGGATTTTTGAATACTGATAAAGACACAGCAAGGCTATCCTTTGTTAAGGATATTCTGGCTAATGACTTCTTTATAGCTCCTTATAAAGATAACAGTCCTCTTGTTGCTTTTAATAATCCTGAATCAAGGAAAAATAAAACAAAAGAAAAGCCTATTATCGACTCAAGAGGTATCTTTATTAACTTGGACACTCTTTATATTCTGTGTCTCGATTGTAAATTTATTGTCAGAAGAAGATATTTAGAGGGTACATATTCTTTTGATATCTTTGACAGGTATATATTTCCAAACGATACAGGCTACAGAAAACCAACGTTTAGTATTATTAAAACCAGTAATTCCTCTATTCTACAAAAAGTTAACGCTCATACCGCAATTGGTTTAAGTTGGAATGAAACGAGTCAGACTTACGCATACGCACTCTCAATATACAATACTCAAATTGAGATCGGTCCCGTTACTACTAATAATTTCAAATGGGTTGAGTATTATGCTTGCAGAGCATTAGTTTTGTATATTATCTACAGGGCTTATGTTATTACCATGGATAACTTCTTGGATAAATTAGCTCTACTAAAAACTCATTCTGCATTAGAACAGGAAAACTTCTATAAAGAAATTATTGGTTTTAAAATTACTAAACTCTACAGAAATCCTTTGACAGCACACAGGGGAGATGAAGTTCCTTTAATCTGGAATTATATTTCATGTAAATTCAACTTTCCTGAAACCATCGCTGAAATCGAAGATAAAATTCACGATTGTTCAATGTTTAATGAATACCTAACAGGGAAAATGCTGTCTGAGAAAAGTAACAAGTTTGCCGTTGGAGCTATCATTGCTGCCGTTGTTATTTGCATAGTACAGCTGATTGCTCCGTTTGTTCAAAATTTAATTATGAAATAGGAATATAGAGATATGGAAAGAACCGCTATCTTCACTATAGTTGGAATTTTAACATGTGCCTCAATATTTGTTGGTGGACAAATATACCAAAAGTATTATAAAAACGATAAAACTGAAATAGCACAAGAATTAAAGTCCTATCAAGGACCAATTGAAAACAATTTCAAAAATATCGGAAATTTTGAAATTCTTGACAAAGCAATAGAGTTTTTTAATCAAGCTGGATATAACTGTCAAAAAGACTTTGTATTTACAAGTAAAGCTAAAATAGCAGATCAATTTGATATTGATAAGCTCAACAAAGTTATGTGCCTCTTTAATTTTGAGTCAAATTCAATTTATATAAGAAAAGATGTAATAAAAGACATGGAAAAAAAAGTTGCAAAATTTAACGTTGCTGAACTTGAATATAGCCCAAATTTTAAAGAAACAATAAAATTATACGATTATTTTAATGTCAATGATCCTGCTCAAATGAGTGAAAGAACCATTTTAAGAAAGCTCGAATATGCTCAAAAAGTCGAGGTATTTGATCGTATCCCCGAAGACTATATCAACTTCTATGATTATATTTATTCTGATGAATACAATGGCAGTAGAATTGCTTACGTTGAAGACTATCTTCTAAAAAAAGGATATAGTAAAAATGATGTATACAACATCATAGATGCTTCATATTTAGCTATAAAAGATTATGACAAGTTATCTGTAAATAAAATTAAAATTCCTCTAATTATTGTTAACATCTATTTCAAAGAAAAACATAGACCTACAGAAATGGAAAGATATGAAATTAAAAAAACTATACGAATTAATTACAATCAAATTATAAGGAATTTTGATGAAAACTTTATAAAAATAAATTATATAAAAACAGAATAAAAAAAACAAAGGCACCATTTTTTATGATGCCTTTATTAATATTAATTAAAAATTACTTATTTTGTTTTGAGCTATATTTAATAGCTTCTTGATATGTAGGTAAAGCAAGATCTCCATTTCCGTCACCTTCATTAATTTTTTCCATTGCTGCAATAGCAGTAGCATTTCCATGACCTGCAGCTCTAGCCATATTTACCATATTATTAGCATATTCTGTTGCATGTTTTTCACCTTCTTCTGTGAAATGGCCCTTGTCATCAACATATTTTTGAATATTACCATTATCATCTTTGTAATAGTAGTCTCCTTTTCGTAACTGTTCTTTAAAAAACTTTCGAGCTGTATCATTAGCACCTTTTGCCACTCTATCAATGGTTCTAGAATTCTTATAATCAATATCATCGTCTTGTGTATAAGGAGCCACTTCAGTAAATCCCGAAGCTCCTCGCTGATAATACTTAGAATCCTGTAAAGAAGCTCCTGTAGCAACTTCACTCAATACCATTTTTTGCTCAAATAGTGCTTTTGTATCTCTATCGTTAAATTCACAGCCAACGTTATTAGTTTTTAGACCAGCGCCAGCTAAAAAGGCATTCATATCTTTAGAATTTGTCAAATCCTTATTTTTCATGATGCCTTCATCTAAATCAACCCTATCTTCAGTTAAAGCCGATCTAAATGGTTTAACAATAGCTTCGTGTACATTTCCCAAAATACCTTTATCGTTATTTGCAACTGCATCACTCCAAACTGGTCCTTGACTATATCTATCAAATCCTCTTCCAGTATATGAATAATAATTGCTCTTACGATTCTTTTCTTCAGCTTCTTTCTTTAAACGTTTAGTATTATCTTGGTTAAATTTAGTTGCTTCAGATCCTCCTAAATCAAAGCGTTCTTGAGCAACATTCTCTCCAGGATTATTTTTAATAAGAGAATCTTGTACATCCTGGCGTAAATGATCACCACCGTTGTCATTAAGTGGAGCATTAAAGTCAACTTTCTCCTGAGCATTAGCTCCTGTTTGATAACCAGAAGTATTGGTTGGAAGAGCAACGTTATTATCAATCATTTTTAGAACACCGTCTCTTACATTAAAGTCTCCTTTATCCATACCATTTTGTCCAAAATCATAGGTGAGTAGAGCATGTAATTTACCAATAGTATCTGCATTAGTACCTAAAGACATGCCTGACTGGTTTTCTTTAACTAACTTATTAGCTTGAGCTTCTAATAATTGGCCAGCCCCTTCACCATATTGTTGGTCTGCCCAGTTTTTAACTTGTTCAAAATAAGAAGCAACTTCAGATGAATCAACACGACTTGCAATATCTGCCAAATCAAGATTTCTTGATAATGAAAGAGACTGAACATAAGAGTCAACCTGTTGTGATTTTTCTCCTTGTGCTCTTGCATCTGACAATGCGTTTTGTAGTGCATCATCATGAGTGCCAGTTTTGCTGTAAGAATGAGTGTTCGTACCTTGATCTAATAAAGCACCTGCGACTACTCTATTAATTGCAGCTGCCTCAGAATCCGTTAATTTAAATCCATCACCATTTGACTTGTTTATGCCATCTGATTTTGAAGTTGTTTTACTTTCTTGACTTGAAACTGCCTCGGTATCTGAAATTCCTGCACTGCCATTAATATTGACAGCTTTTCTTAATGCAGAAGAAGTCTTCATACCATGGCTATTTTTTGTTAGAGAGGTTTCGTTTCCAGAACCACTTCGATTTGTAACATTGGTAGTAGATGATGATGAACCATTTTCCGATGTAGCAGTATTAGAGTTACCACCACCTACACTTATTCCTCCTGACATAGATACAGCTTGCTGGGATAGATATGAAATCGCATGAGAATTCGTGGAATTTTGGGCAGTTTGTCCAGCAGACTGTCTGAATCGTTCTATAGCTGAATTAAAAGTATCAACGTCAGAAGATGAAGTGGATCGCAAATAACTACCAATTTGAGCTGTAGCATTTGTATAGCCACCAGCTTCAGTAATTCTGTCGTTAATAGCATGAGCCAAACTTCTATTAGCCTGATGAGACTGTTCATCAGCAAAAGACTTCTGATTAGACAGAATTTCTCCCATATTTATAGAAGGAAGTTTTGCTCCATTCAGAGTGGCTTTGAAAGCATCAGCCGTCCAAGCTGACTGCATGCCAATCGCAGCGGCAGGGGATACCACATCAGGAGCAACAACTTTCTCGTTGATATGGTCTGAGCCAGCCATACGACTTGTTAATGAGGTTAAGGCGTAAACAGAACCTGAGATAATAATCAATGACAGAAGTGGAGTAGCAGCTTGGAACATAGCACCAGTTGCTACCCAATCTTTAGCAATGCCAATCATTCCATCATACATATAGAATGAAAGAGAACCGTCAGCATTATTCATGTTTGGTTGAGATGCTAAATAGCCTGTTCCTAATGCAGTCATCTGTCGTGTCGCTGCTGACATAATAAACATGTTAGCTACAGCCATTGTTGGTAACCACATCTGAACCCAGATAAGTAAGAGAATGTACTTAAAGAACAATCCCATACCAAACAGACCTAACATTACAAAGACGGCTGCAAACGGAGTTATTGCATAGAAGAAAGACTCCATGAATGCCATAATTGGGCGAACAGAGTTCAAGAACATTGACTGTTCACCAGCCCACTGAACGTTACGTTGCTGAATGGCCTGAGAAATCATAGAAGCAGAATTAATATCACCATAAGCAGCATAACCGTCTTTCAAGCCTAATTGCATGATTTGTCTGCCCACAGAAGCTAACATAAATTTCTGTGCTTTAACCTGTGAAGCTTGAATTGCATTTAAGCCTTTTTCCTGAAATTGGAAGTTCAAATCTTCAGGAGAAGAAATTTCTGTACAAGTGTCATGACCATCTGTCTCCATTGAGCATAATCCTACACCTGAAGCAAACTGTCTTAAAACAGAAGTAGGAACACCATTTAAAGCTGTTTCATACTGAGGTTTAATCATTGCCCATGCAGTTGCACAATCATGCATTTGAGCCTTATTACTTCCTGAAGGAATAACTTCAGTAAAATACACCCTAGAGTTAAATTCAAAAGCATCAGTTATAGATTTGGAAAGAAGATCTGAATGAGATAGGCCTCCCTTTTCAGGACCTAAAAACAATGCTTTTGCAGTACAGTCTTTAGTGTAATTTCTTAAATTAGTTAAAAGAGCTCTGCCTTCTGGACTTTTAGACATCATATAAGCTACACCACCACGTTCTCCGGCTTCACCTACGTGGTTAATTAAATACAATGCTTCATTAAAACCAGAACCATCTCCATTTGTAACCAAAGCTCCTTCAGTACCGCCAAAAGCCTGTTCCATTTTTTTTGTTAAATGGTAACCAACATTTGATACGATAACGCCAATCCATGCAGGACCTGAAGGTACATTATCCTTTTGAATAACCGTAGCATCACTGTAAGCACTTTGTATAGCAACATCCGTTGTTGTACCAAAACTCAATACATAAATTACCCAACACACCAACAAGTGATGGATATTGATACCTTTTAAATGAATAATGGTCTGGAATGTTATGATAATGACGCCAATTAAAGCACCGACAGCGGCAGCTCCAGCCAAACCACCATCAGTACCGCAAACAGCAGCAACAGCATCAAGCACTTTGCCCAGATAGTAAGCATCACCACAAGAATATATTGTTGGCAAATAATCCATTTATTATTCCTTATTGTTTTTGATTTGCACCAATTACAGAATCCCAGCCAGTAGAATCACTAACCATTAAGATGTTGTCGTAATATTTCAAATATCTATCAAGGCTGTTTAAAATATCTTTTTTAGAACCGAATCTTACAGATAAATTGATATAATCATCTTTCAGTTTGTTTTCAGCTGCAGTTAATAACCCTGAGACTTTTTCAACTGAAGCGTTACCTTTAGCACTTTGTAACTGAGCTTTCATAACATTTATCATTTCTTTTGTTACATCGTAGGAAATGTTTAAAGCTAAAGCCTGAATATTATCCTTAATAAACTCACCACCAGCACTGCCACCAGTATCAGAACGATTAGCACTTCCTGATTTAATCTGAAGTTCTGCTAACTTGGACCTTACCTCTCCAGGTAATAACAGTAGAACTTGAACTTGAGCATCAGTTGGACCAGTACCAGTGCCACCATTGTTATTAGCTAGCATTCCAACAATACTGTTTGGACTGCAATCAGCTGTAATGTCATAAGTATCACACAGCTGTTTATACAGAACGTTGATATAGCCTGAAGCTGATGCATCTGGAGTTCTTTTAGGCTTATCGCATGTATCGTCGTTATTACACTTGTAATAGACAAATTCTTCACTTCCGTTAGCGCCTTCAAGAATTGTTTTCAAACTTAATTTAGGATCATAGGTTATGAAGTTATTGTCATCACCATTATTTTCAGTTGCCTTTACAGATGTGCTTGGCGGTTCCACCACAACAGTTCCTATCAAAGACATGATGGTTTCATTTGGAGAACCAACTGTAGTGAATGCTGTATTTAAACGAGAGGACAAAGTCTTTTTGTTATTAACAAGAGTATTCCAGACAAGGTTTCCATAAAGGCCTTGATCTTTCATTTTTTGTACGACTGGAGTACTGTTAGCACTATCTTTAATAGTAGAACCACCTCCATTTGTACCAGTAATTTGGTTATAGAAAACTTCAAAGCTATCACCAATACCAGAAACTGATGCTGCAATTTTAGTACCGGTATCTGTAGCTTTTGCAATAAAGCCATCTTTATTTGAAACGTTATGTTGACCAGGAAGCTCAGAAACAAGATCAACTGCAATACCTTTAGCTAATTCGCAGCTGTTACTTAAGAGTTTGTTAATTTCACGAACGATATCAGAAAACTTCTGCATAATTGCAGCTAATGCCGGAGATACAGCCCTCAAAGCCATATCAAACATTACACCAATTGAGTTAGCCATAACAGCTCTGAATAACTGAACTAGCTGATCTGCGTTGATAAATGAGAAAGAACCAGCAAAGAAATCCAAACCTCCGCAACCTGCACTAATGCTAGGAGGAGCAAAAGAAACAATATCTTCGTTAAAGATTTTGGCCCTAATTGTGGAACTACCACCTGAGATTACATTACGTGTACCAGTTTTAAAAGCTTTTGCTCCACTAGCATTATGTAATGAGCCTTGAGCTAGAGTCTTGGACATTACATTTTCAATCCAGTTATTAGCAAAAACTGGAGTTGGAGTTGTAACTGCAAGCATTGCACTTAGTGTACCGATAACAGTAATAACTTTGGCTGAATGAATTACCGAAGTTACAGCCTTTGAAGTTTTGGAGAGTTGTGTTTTTATAAACATAATTATTAGTAACCTCTTGGAATAAAATCTTTTGAGTGATCAAACTCTGCGTCTTTTTCCTTTTGAATTTCTTTAACTAAGACAGATGGAGATACATAATTTGTGTCTTTACCATAAGGGTTTTTTTCATCTTTTAGAGAAACTAATCGAGAAGCTAAATCAGAATCTGAACTTAAAGTTGAAGATAAAGATGTAGAATTATCAAAAGGCTTTACTTCATTAAATTCTTCAGGAGACAGCCATTTGTACTTTTGAGCAGCAGTTATCGTTCTGGTGTTCATATCAGACATTGTTGTGAAGCCCTGAATTAAAGGTTTAATTTCTTTAGTTTCAGCATTAAAAAAGAAAGATGCTGGAAGAGCTCTGATTTTTAGCTTAGAAATGATGTTTGGGTTAACAATATAATTAGGAAAATACTTTAAAACACCGCTGTCAGGTGAAGGTTGGTCTACAGAAACAGCTGTAACGGCTATTCCATTAGCCTCTTTTGCAGACTGCAAAACTTCAGCCTGTAAATCACAAATTCTACAGTTGTTTTTAAAGACAAAAAATATACCTACTTTACTGTAAATTTTACTCAAAACCTTGGCTTGAGAGTAATTTAGAACAACTTTACGCTCACGGTTAGCAAAACCTCCAACAGGTGAACGAGCAGCTTCGTCTAAGTAAGGATCACCTTCAACGGCCATACGACCGGCATAAGCAAACTGTTCAGAACGATCGATAGCAAAACGCTGAAGATACAAATAAGCTCGTAAGTTCTCTACTGTAGGGTTATCCCATGCAACCTTTCTATATACATCAAGATTTTCCTTAACCCAGTCAGCACTGAACATAACAGGAGCCTGCTCTTTAGGTTCTTCAGGCTTTTCCTCTTTAGGAGGCTCAACCTTAGCAACTTGTGACTCAACTTTTGGTTTAGGCTCTTCTTTCTTCTTTTTCTTGGCAATCTTCTTCTCAGGAGGTTGCTTATACCACCAGTAACCTTCAGAAGTCTTTCTCCAGAAAGAGTTTTTATTAACCTGAGGAGTATCTATCTTGACGTTAATCTTCTCAGGCGGTTCTGCATAACAGATTTGAACTGTCGAGTATGTAAGTACCGAAGCTGACATTACTGCAAGCAACAGTTTGTTAATTTTCTTCATGATTTAGATCTCTAAAAATGGATAGTGAAATTGTAAGAAAAGAGATACATACAGCTGTATGTAATAAGGGGTAACTTTGACTTAATTTGACTTAAAAATGAGATTTACATCTGGACAGTGGAAAATTCAATATACAAAACTATTTTTAATAAAGATATGTTTTCTGATAAAATCGCAATTACAAATCAAAATCAAAGGTACAAAAAAATGCGTTTAAAAAAGCTTATGCTTGCCACTCTTGTGGCGAGTTCTCTTGTCGCACATGCACATGCTGAACTGTCGACAAGTTTTTTAAAAGGCTCTGTATATGAAACAGTCGGTCTAACAGAAAATGTTGATCCACTGCTTTTGTATTCCATTTCATTGGTTGAATCTGCAAAAGCTTCAAAGCAGAACAACATCTCATTAGTTACTCCTCACAAGTACGTAATTCGTACTCCAGATGGACCTGTATACCCAACTACATTTAGAAATGCAAAAAAATGGTTATCTTACTGTATTAGAAAATATGGTAAGAAACAGTTAGATGTGGGGTTAATGCAAATTAATGGAATTCATTTTTCAAAAGTTAAAGATCCGAGTGAACTTTTAAATCCTGAAATTAACGTAAAGGTTGCAAGCAGAATACTGAAGAATGCTATGGATTCAGCTCCTTATAACAAGTCTGTAGGTATTGGAAGATACCATTCATACACAGCTTGGAGAGCTAAGGCTTATGGAGAGAGAGTAATCGCAGTATATAAAAATCTTAAGAAGGGGAATTTATAATGACTGATTATAATAAGACCCCGCATGGATTGCTTACTCCTCGAATGGGCAGAGATGACAGTAGGATTAGAAATGAGCTTCAAAAAACCTTTACCCAGCACGATTTGGTTTCTGATCAACTTATTTATGATCCTATAGGAACTTTAGCTAAAAACATAAAAGTCTCTCATATAGATTTATATGAACTGGAAAAAGAATTATGGGG